>Ga0102588_1000434_pt1 | contig 45227 bp, 39 predicted proteins | sample AraplaMF_Col_mMS_FD_76854 | JGI IMG/M metagenome (GOLD analysis project Ga0102588, IMG submission 76854) | Arabidopsis root microbial communities from the University of North Carolina, USA - plate scrape MF_Col_mMS (SPADES assembly) (version 2) | ecosystem: Host-associated > Plants > Roots >...
CATGAAACTGAGCGTCACGCCGCACCGATGTGGACCGGGGCCGTGGACCCGGCGTGCGCCGGGGGGACGGTGAGGGATGGCACGTCATCCCGGCGAAAGCCGGGATCCACCGCCGGACGATCGGTCGTCGCGACTGCGCGGCATCGGCTCTTTCAGTCGCCGAGCCGCTGCATGAAACTGAGCGTCACGCCGCACCGATGTGGACCGGGGCCGTGGACCCCGGCGTGCGCCGGGGTGACGGTGAGGGGTGGCACGTCATCCCGGCGAATGCCGGGATCCACCGCCGGACGATCGGTCGTCGCGACTGCGCGGCATCGGCTCTTTCAGTCGCCGAGCCGCTGCATGAAATCGAGGACCCGCTTCGCGATCTCGTCGTTCTTCTCGTCGAGCGCGAAGTGGCCCGCGTCCAGCATGTGGATCTCGGCCTCGGGCAGATCGCGCCGGTAGGCTTCGCCGCCCGGCGCGATGAACGAGGGGTCGTAACGCCCCCACACGATCAGCGCCTTCGGCTTGTGCTCGCGCATCCACTGCTGCCATGCGGGGTACGACGCGACGTTCGTCCGGTAGTCGTAGAGAAGCTCCGCCTGGATCTCGCGCTGTCCGGGGCGCGACAGGAACGCGAACTCGTCGACCCACGTGTCCGGGTTGTAACGCTCGGGATGCGGGCTGTTGGCGATGTGCCGCAGCCGTGTGCCGTCGAAACCGACGAACGCGTCCACCTGTTCCGGATGCGCGTCGCGGTCGGCCCAGTACTTCGCGATGTTCGCCCATTTCGCGCCGAGCCCTTCGGTGTACGCGTTGGCGTTCTGCACGACGATCGCGCGAACACGTTCGGGGTGCTTCACCATGATGCGGAATCCCACGGGGCCACCGTAGTCCTGCATGTAAAGCACGTAACGATTTACCTTGAGCTTTTCGAGCAGCGCGTTGGTCGTCTCGGCCAGATGATCGAACGTGTACGTGTATGTTTTCGGCGAAGGTGCATCGCTGTTGCCGAAGCCTACGTAGTCCGGCGCCACCACGTGGTAGCGCGTCGCGAGCAGCGGAATCAGCGTGTCGTACATGCGCGACGACGACGGATAACCGTGCAGCAGCACGATCGTCGGTGCATCCGCCGGCCCGGCTTCGCGATAGAACACGCCCGTGCCGTCGACGTCCACGCGGTGATACGTCGTGGTGACGGTCGTCGACGGGAGGGCCGGCGGTCCGCCGGATGTCGGGGCGACGGGGCTCGCGACCATCGCCAGTGCCAGCAGTGAAGACCATGACATGGGATCTAACCTCTCTGACGGTGAGTGCCGCGACGCGGCCCGATGGAGTCGATGGCGAGCGCGACGACGAGTGCGACGGCACCGACGATGAAGAGGCCCCGGTAATGTCCACCGGACGCCGAGAATCCATATGACATGGCATACGCCGCCATGGCTTGGAAGAGTGCGAACACGACCGTGGCGGTTTTCCACGCATCGCCCTGCCGGTCGGGCCGGTGTGCGAGGAGATCGTGCAAGCGACCGAGCACGAGGGGCACCGTGCCCGTGACGAACGCGCCGACGAGCGCGCTCGACACGATGAGCGATAGCGTGGCCGTCGACACCGCGGGCAGTGCGATGGCACCGGCGTCGACGACGAAAGCGATACGCAGCGCACGCCGGAAGCCCGTACGGTCGGCCAGCGCGCCAGCGAGCACTGGGCCCACCGTCGCGCCGATACCGAAGATCACCCAGTAGCGCGTGGCGGTGTCGATCCCCCGACCCAGCCCGCGCGCGACGAAATCGACGAGGAAGATCATGTGCGGCACCCACCCCGCCGCATTCAGCGCGTACTGCAGATAGAGCGCTCTCAGCGGGCGCGATGGCGCGTCGTGGGTCCGCGCGGCCGGTTGCGCGGCGGGTGGCGGTGCGCCACGCGGCCAGCCGTTCCACGCGACGAGGGTCAGCACGGCCGACAGCGCGGCCAGCCCCCACCATGTCGCGGCGAGGCTTTGCGCGAGAAGCAGCGGCACCAGCGTGCCGGAGGCGGCGACGCCCACCCCGACACCCATGAAGACGATCCCGCCCACGACACCGCGCCGCGCCGCGGGGACCAGAGGCAGCACGGCAGGCGCGGCCAGCACCATCGAAGCGCCGCCGGCGACGCCGGAGAGCAGCCGCCAGCCGAAGAACCACGAAAGCGACACCGGGTACGCGCAAGCGGCGAAGGCGACGGTGGCGAGCGCCATCGAGGCGCGCAATACCACCCGTGGCGACGTGCGGATCGCGGCCGGCCGGCCAAGCAGGGCACCCAGCAGGTAACCCGCGAGGTTGGCCGCGCCAAGGTACGCCGCGGACGACGCGGCGAACCAGTGCGCCGCGACGATCGCCGGCAGCAGCGGCGTGTATGCGAAGCGCGCCAGACCGATACCGACGAGGCTGGCGCAGAAAGCGGCGATGGTGGCCCGCCAGGCGGACGGCGGCGGGTGTGGTGACGAGAACATGGTGTGCCGGGATGCCGGGGATAGCCACAGGCTACGCACGGCCGGCAATCTTTAGAACTGATGATTTACGAGTTCCGACATCGCTAATCGTGATATCTTCTCACCCGTGAACATCAACGAGTTACGCGTCTTCGAAGCCGTTTCACGCCTGGGCAGCATGAGCCGCGCGGCCACGGAGCTGCATACGGTGCAATCCAACGTCACCGCGCGCATGCGCCTGCTGGAAGAGGAACTTGGCGTGGCGCTGCTTCGACGCCATGCCCGCGGCGTGGCCCTCACCCCGGCCGGCGAGCGTTTCCTGCCCTATGCCGGTCGCATGCTTCGGTTGATCGCCGATGCCAGCGTCGCGGCCCGCGACGAAGGAACGCCATCGGGAAACCTCGCGGTCGGGGGCCTCGAGACGACCACGGCGATTCGCCTGTCGCCCGTGCTCACCGAGTACGCCCGGACATGGCCCGCGGTGCGCCTGACCCTCACCTCCGGCACCACGGCCGGGCTGGTCGACGATGTGCTAGAGGGCCGCCTCGACGCCGCGTTCGTCGCCGGTCCGCTCGACCATCAGGAACTCACGACGCACACCGTGTTCGTGGAAGAGATGGTGCTGGTCACGTCCCGGGACGTCGTCACGCCGGGCGACCTCGGGCAGGTGGCCGACCTGCGCACCATCGTCTTCCGGGCAGGCTGTTCGTATCGCCAGCGGCTCGAGGCGTACCTCGCGGGGCTCGGTATCGTGGTCGCACGGCCGCTCGAATTCGGCTCCCTCGACGCCATCCTCAGCTGCGTGGCGGCGGGCGTCGGCGTGACGTTGCTGCCCGCCGCCGTGGTCGCGGCCGCGTCGGCGCAGTGGGACGTGCGGACCCACGCCCTGCCCGCCGGACTCGCGGCGGTCGAGACGCTGATCGTCCATCGCGAGGACGCCTGGATGTCGAGCGCGCTGAAGGCCTTCATCGACCTCAGCCGGCGCGCGGGAACCGCCCCCGCGTGAGCCGGGCGCGTCACCGTGTTTCGCAGGATGCACCAATACAGCCATGGCTCCGGCGTTAGCATCGTGGCATACGCGAGATGGACCACATGAAGAACATACTGCTGCAGACCACCATCGAACACGACGACAACGACTGGCACATCGGTCGCTTCGGTCATCTCAAGGCCTTGCTCGAAAGCATCCGCGACGAGAACGGCGACCCCGCCTATCGCGTCACGGCGCGCAACCGCGGCCCGGTGACGGCGGACGACGACGTCCTGTCGCGCCTGCACGAGTCCGACTTCGACCAGCTCTGGCTGTTCGCGGTGGACGTCGGTAACGGGCTCACGGCCGCCGACTGCGCAGGCATCTCGGCATTCCGCCGTAACGGCGGGGCGATGATGGTGACGCGCGACCACATGGATCTGGGCTGCTCGATCTGCGAGCTCGGCGGCGTGGGCGCGGCTCATCACTTCCACACGCACAACCTCGATCCCGATACCTCGCGCCACTGCGTCGACGATCGCGTCACGACGGATATTTCGTGGCCGAACTACTACTCCGGCGCGAACGGCGACTATCAGGACGTGGAGGTCGTCGGCGCACCGCACGACGTGCTGCGCGATCCGGAATCGCCCACCGGCAGCATCCGGTTCCTGCCGTCGCATCCTCACGAAGGCGCGATCAGCGCGCCGCCGGGCGACGCCTCCAGCCGCGTGATCCTGCGCGGGCACAGCCAGGCGACGGGGCGCGACTTCAACATCGCGGTGGCGTTCGAGCGTTCGCCGGACGGTGGTCGCGCCATCGCGCAGTCCACATTCCATCACTTCGCGGATTACAACTGGGACGTCGGCGCGGGTTGCCCGTCGTTCGTGTCCGAAGCGCCGGGTGAGCGCATGGCGCGGCATCCGGAAGCGCTGCGCTCGACGCATCGCTACGTTCGCAACGTCGCATCCTGGCTCAGCGAGTCGTGAGGTAGGCCATGAATATCGTCGTGCTGGGTGGAAAGGGTGTCGTCGGCCATCATGTGGTCGACCGGTTGCGCAGCGATGGCCACGAGGTGCTCGTCGCCTCGCGTTCGACCGGCGTGGATATCGTCACGGGCGAAGGGCTGGTTGACGCGGTGGCCGATGCGGACGTGGTCGTCGATGCGACGAACTCCGGGTCGTATACCACGCAGGAAACGTACGACTTCTTCCGCCAGGGAACGGACAACCTGATCGAGGCCGAGCGCCTTGCGGGCGTGTCGCATCACATCGCGATCTCGGTCGTTGGCACGGAGCGCATCGAAGACAGCATCTATTTCCGCGGCAAGCAGTACCAGGATTCGCAGATCCGGAAATCCGGCATCCCGTACAGCATCGTGCACGCGACGCAGTTCTACGAGTTCCTGGTCGCCATCATCGTCTCGGCCGAGCGCGACCAGATCGTGCAGCTGGCACCCGCATACATCGAGCCCGTCGCGGCCGACGACGTCGCCGCGCTGATCGCGCAGCTCGCGGTCGCCGGCCCGATGAACGGCACGGTCGAGATCTCGGGCCCCGAGCGCGAGCGCATGTCGGACCTGATCCGCCGCTTCGTCACCAGCATGGAAGCCCCTTGTGAAGTGATCACCGATCCGCGCGCGCCGTATTTCGGCGCGAGGGTGGAAGACCGGACGCTGCTGCCCGGCGACGGCGCTCGCCGTGCCGAGACCGGCTTCGAGGCATGGCTGGCGCAGTCGGAATACGCCAGAAGCAGCTGGTAGGGCCCGTCACAGCTTGCTGTGTTCGACGTGACGCTCCCGCTGCATGAGCGTCCACTCCGCATGTTCCGTCAGCGCCGCCTCGCCCAGCGCGTGCAGGATGGCGCGCTGCCGGCCTGGCTCGGTGGTGCGGTCCAGCGCCGCGCGCGCGGTGGCGAAGATGCGCTGCATGAAGTGGTACTGACGGATCAGCTCGCGATCGGCCTTGCGATACGCATAGGCCTCGCGCACGGCGGCGACGATCGAGAGCACGGCCATCACGGTGACGAGCGTGACCTTGGTGCCTTCATGCAGGCGGGTGGCGAAAAGGGCGAGGAAAACGCTGATGGCGATGCCGCCCCAGAGGCTGACGCGGCCGACGGCGGTGGTGATGCGGTGCAGGCGCGTGCGCTCGACCGTTTTCTGTTCGTAGTAATGCAATTGGCCGGACTTTCCCGATTCCCCGACCCATTCGGCGATGACTTCGCGTAGCGAGGCCTCGTCGGGTTCGATCGGATGCATCGACGGATACAGGCTCGCCGCCCGCATCACGTTACGGATCCAACCCAGCTCGAGGTTCTGCTTCTGCAGGAAATTCTCGTGCGCGAACTCGTGATCCGCCCCCGTGACGATGCCGGCGCGGCGCCAGTAGGACTGGATACGCAGGCCCTCGGCGAGTGCGCGATAGTCGAGGTATTTGCGATGCCAGCCCCGGCGATGCGCGATCAGCGCAACGGCGCCACCCGTGGCGAAGAGCACGAGGAAAAGGTAGATCAGCGGATCGTTCGACGGCAGGTGGGCGTAGAACGTGAACGCGATGCCCATCAGCGCGGCGACGGTGAAGGTGAGCCGCAGCGCCAGAAGCACGCGCTGGCGGAAGTGCAGCGCCAGCCAGTCGGCCGCGTGGAATACCGCCTCGATGCGCGCGGTGGCTTCGCACGGTGAGCCATGCCGCTCGCGCGGTGCGGCGTCGATACGTTCCGCGTGGCTCGCGCACTCCGCGTTGAATTCGCCCATGCGCGCGAACATGTCGCGGAAGTCCTCGGGGATGCTGCCCTGCAGGGCCGGTTCGTCGCCCGTGCGCCAGCCGGTTTCCAGTGGGCGAAGCCCGGGCGCCGTGCCGCGATCGGTGCGCGAGCAGACCACGTGGTAGAGCAGGCTTTCGTTGCCGCCGCCCAGCACGTGGCGTGCATGCGCATGCCGTGCGATCAGACCGGGCGGCGTGCCGGTGAGGTGGTAGTCGACGATCTGCGCCGTGCCGCCGAGGCCGGCGGCGTCGTTGCCATCCCATAGTGCGAGCAGGATATGGCAATGGCTGGCGATGTAGACGCCCGCCGTCGCGTACTGGCGATCGCGCGCCTCGCCCGGTGCACCGATCGCATGCCTGGGCTTGTCCATCAGGCGAGGCAGCAGCACCACCTCGGCTTCGCTGCACAGCGAGTGGAACGCATCGCGAACCTCCGCGTTCTCGAAGTCGTCGAGGTACAGATCCGGTGGCAGGGGCAAAGGCGCCATCAGACGCGCGCCACAGGCCAGCGCCTCGCGCGCGACAAGCTGGTCGCCGCCTTCGGCGAGCGACGAGAGCAACACGATGGGCAGGTGCGGAAACGCCGCCTGCAACAGGGCGAAGAAGTCGCGAACGCGGCTGCGGATGGCGTCGATCTCTCCCGCGGCGATGTCGCGGTGGCTGGTGACGCCGACGACCAGTGGAATCATGGGTGCACCCGGAGACGATACGGGACCATGCGGCGACCGGGGGCCGATCGCCGCGCGCGGTACGGTCAGTTGTTCTTCACGCCGTTGTTCTTCGTCACACCGGCCTGCAACGGGTTGTCCGGGTCGTCCGGCGCGCGCTCGTGCGCACCCCTCGGCTCGTCGTCTTCATCGGGCGCGTCGCGCCGGTCGTGTGGATTGTCGCTGGGCAGTTTGGCCATGATGGTCTCCCGTGGGCGTAAGCAGGTCTCCGGGTCGTGGTGCGGCATGCATGCTCATGCCGCATCGGTGGTGCTCCCCGGGCCGATACCTTCGTGCGCATGCGGCCCGTCATTGAAATGTTCAGCGTGCCGGCAGGCCCCCGGCATCCGCGGTGGCAAGCTGGCGGGGGAAGGCTTCGTTCGGCGGGTAGTCGACACCGTGCTCGCGTAGCAGCGCGACCAATGCCGCGTCGCGATAGCCGCTGGCACGCAGGCGATCGATCAGCGGCGCGGCGTCCTGCTTGCGTTGCAGCCCAAGCAGGGCTTCGGTGCGCAGCGCGAGCAGGCGCGGGTCGTCCTTGCCGCTCTTCGCCGCCGCCGTGTCGCGGAACGCATCCACGCGTAACGCATGCGCGGCACCGGCATCGTTCGTCGCGGCGGCCTGCGCCAGCCGCGCACTCGCCACCGCGAGCACCGTGGCGCGATCGTCGGGCTGCTTCTCGCGCAACGGCAGGAGCAGACGCAACGCCGACTGCGCCTGCTGGCGCGCGATGGCCACATCGCCCAGCGTGCGCGACTGCGCGGCGCGCTCGGTCAGCGTTTCGGCGTATTCGCGCTGCCACGCGGTGTTCGTCGGGTCCTGCCGCGTGAGCTGGGTGAAGATCGCGTCGGACTTCGTCGACAGGCGCACGGCGGCGAGCAGGTCGCCGGAGACGCGGCGCAGGCGCGCGAGCTGCGTGCCGTACAGCGCGATCTGTTCCTGCAGGTCGGTGTTGCTCGGATCCAGCGCGGCGAGTTCCGTGGCTTCGTCCACCGAGTGCTGCAGGCGCTCCATGCCGGAGGCCACGTCGCCGGCCAGTGCCTGCGTGCGCCCGAGAATCGCCTGCACCGTGATGAGGTTGCCGCGCCGGTCGATGTTCTTCGGGTCCGCCTTCGACAGCCGTGTCTGCAGACGTTCGTCGAGCGAGTATTTCGCGATGGCGTCGCCAAGGTCGCCGCGCATGAGCGCGAGCTTGCCGAGGTTGTTATAGGCGGAGCCCAGCGATTCGGCCCATTCCCCATTGCCCGGCTGCGCATCCACGAGGCGTCGCATCAGCACGAGCATGCGCCGGTACTGCACGTCGGCGTCGTCGAGCTGGCCGCGCATCTCCATGACGTGGCCGATGTTGTTGTCCACCAGCGCGAGCTGGAACGTCAGCCCGGGATCGTCGGGGGCGTGCTCCAGCGCACGCTGCAGCACGGCCTGCGAGGCGGCGTAGCTCGTCTGCGCGTCGTCGAGCCGGCCCTGCCGCCAGTGCACCACACCGATGAAGGCATGCACTTCGGCGAACAGGCGCTGGCTCTCGGGGTCGGTGGGCCTGCCGCTCGCCAGCCGTGCCGCGAGCGGCAACGCCATGCGGTACGACGCGAGCGCATCGCCGAGCTGCCCCTGATCCAGGCGGACGCTGCCGATCTTTTCCAGCGCGGTGACGCGCTGCGCGAGCGCGCGCTCGCTGACCTCGTCGGCGGGCTGGGCCTGAAAGTAGCGGATGGCGCGATCGTCGACCGCCGCCATCACGTCGAGGCGTGCGACCTGCGCCAGCTTGTCGTTGAGATCGCCGAGCATGAAGGCGACCAGATCCTCGGCTTCCTTCTGGCGCCGCTCGGCCGCGTTGCGCGCGACCCAGGCCTGCACCGCCAGCGCCGTGGTGATGGCCATGACGACCGCGGCCGCCGACGCCAGCACCACCGCGCGACGCGCGCGGCGCTGGTAGTCGCGCCGTTTCAGGGCGTCGAGCTCGATGCCGAGCAGGCCGGCGATCAGTCGGTATTTCGCGTCCGCCTTGCTGTCCCTGCCGGGCCGCGCGTCCGCGGCCATCGGCTCGACGGTGTCCGCGGCGCTTTCGCCATCGGCGTCCCAGCGTTCGCGAAGCGCCGGCGCGAAACACTCCTCGCTTTCGCGCCCCGCCATCAGGCTGGCGTTCGGTTCGCCCGCGACGATCAGGCAATAGATGCGGTCGCCACGCCCAAGGCGCTTGAACGTGCGCACTTCCTCGTCCACCCAGCGCGAGGCTGCGGCGTCCGGCGAACAGATCACGATCAGGCTCGATGATTGCGTCAGCGCGTCGCTCACCACCGCGCTGAGATCGCCGGCGCTGGCGAGTTCGTCGCTGTCGCGGAAGATCGGTGCGAGGCGACGGGGTACGGGACCGAACCGCGTCGCGCGGCCGACCAGCCGGCGCGGTATCGCGTAGGTTTCCAGCGCCCGATGCAGCCAGCGCGCCCAGGACTCGTCCCGGTGGCTGTAGCTGACGAAGGCGCGGTACCGGCATGCCGGAACCACGGAAGCCTGGATCGTCACGCGCTTTGTTCCCATGGGCCTGGCGCTCCCTCGCACGAGTGTCGGCCTCCACGTGGTGGACGCCGGGCGTTGGCAGCCGGACCCTGACGGTTGCCCGGATTACGCTAGCACCAATTAGTGTGACGCGCGTCACGTTTTCACGGGGCATGCACGTTTGCGGCAGCCCGACGCAACGGCGGCTTACCCTTGCCGAAAAAGCCGCGTATAAGCAATTGATATCCCACGCCAGACGCAACGATGAACATCACGCTCGACGAGATCCAGAATTTCATCGCCGTGGTCGACACGGGTTCGATCACCAGCGCGGCACAGCAACTCGACCAGACCGTCTCGGCGGCGAGCCGCACCCTCGGACGCCTCGAGCAGAAGCTGGCCACCACCCTGCTCCGCCGCACCACGCGCCGCCTCGAACTCACCGACGAGGGCGAGGCCTTCCTCGAACGGGCGCGCGACATCGTCGCGGCGGTCGAGGGGGCGGAAGAACAGATGGCCTCGCGCCGCATTCGCCCGGCCGGGCGGCTGCGCGTCGACGCCGCCTCACCGTTCATGCTGCATGTCGTCGCACCGCTGGTCGCCGGCTATCGCGAGCGTTACCCCGACGTCGAACTGGAACTGCATTCGACCGAGGGATACATCGACCTGCTGGAACGACGCACCGACGTCGCGCTGCGGATCGGCAAGCTGAAGGATTCCACGCTGCATGCGCGACCGATCGGCACGAGCCGCATACGCTGCCTCGCCAGCCCCGGTTATCTCGCGAAGGCCGGCACGCCGCGCAAGGTCGCCGACCTCGCGAAGCACTCCCTGCTCGGCTTCACCGAACCCGACTCGCTGAACCACTGGCCCGTGCTCGACGACAAGGGACAGAGTGTCCACATCAAGCCGACGATCGGCTCGTCGAGCGGCGAGACGCTGCGTCACCTCGCACTCGCGGACAACGGCATCGTCTGCCTGTCCGACTTCATGACGCGCACCGATCGCGAGAGCGGTGCGCTGGTGCCCGTGCTCGAGAAGCACTGGGCGAACCAGCTGCAACCGATCAACGCCGTGTACTACCGCAACACGGCGATCTCCGCACGCATTTCGTCGTTCGTTTCGTATCTGACCGAGGCCATCGGCGACAGCGGATTCTGACCGCGTCGCTCAGACCCCCGGCGGGTTGGAGTCGATCACCTGCACCTTCGGCCCCGTGGTTTCCGCATGCACGCTCTCGTCGGTGGCGAGCAGCACCGAACCCGGGCGAAGCAGCGGAAGCACCTTCTCCATGAACTCGCGGGGCACGGCGACGCGGTCGACCAGTGCCTGCGTGACGACCTTCCCCGCTTCGTCGCCGTGGCCCGGGATGCCGATCGTGATCCAGTTGGGCATCGCCAGGCCATCGTGCTCCGGCATGTAGCCCGCGGCCACGATGAAGGCATGGGTGCCGACGAGTGGATCGGTCACCTGCACGCGACTGCGCCCGATCTCGATACCGTTGCGCATCACGATCACGCGGCCATCGGCCACGCTGAGCACCATGGAGATCGGTCCGATCGGCGACGCTTCGGGTGTCCACCGGTACGGCTGGCCATCGGCCAGCGGCGCCAGCGCGAGGTCCGCGCCGTTACGCGGATCGATGGGGATCACGGCGCTCGGGTGCACGACCGATACCGGTGCGGTGCCCTCTTCCGCGACGACCACCGTCATGCCCATGTTCGTGGCGTCGAACAGCACGCGCGCGAATTCGGTAGGCATGTGCACGCAACCGTGCGACTCGGGGTACCCGGGCAGGCCGCCCGCGTGCAGCGCCACGCCGTCCCACGTCAGGCGCTCCTGATACGGCATGGGCGCGTTATCGTAGTTCTTGGAGTGGTGGTCCTTGTCCTTCTGCAGGATCGTGAACACGCCCGTCGGCGTTTCATGGCCCTTCTTGCCGGTGCTGACCGTGGTGACGCCGATCAGGATGCCGTTGCGGTATACGTACGCGCGCTGCTCGGTGAGGCTGACGATGACGGCCATCGGGCCCGGCGATTTGTCCCGCGCGCCCCAGATCCACTGACCCGGCTTCAGCGCCGACGGCGGCGTATCGGCCGGGCTGGACGTGGGCGAACCCCAGACGGGCACGGCGGCCTGCGCGGCCGAAGCCAGCGCGACGGACAGCGCGATGCCGATGAGCAGACGTTTCATGGCGACTCCTTATCCCCGATGGCCCGGAGGGTAACGGCTCGCGGCCCGCACGCGCGAGTATGGATCGGCTGCGATTTGGATCGCCTCCGTACCGTGCATGCGGTCATGGGATGATCGACGTGTCGAAATCCGCGGGCCCCGTTCGACGTCTCGTCGAAACCACGAAGGAATGCCGATGACCCTGAAACTCTACGCACACCCGTTCTCGTCGTATTGCCAGAAAGCACTGATAGCGCTCTACGAGAACGGCACGCCGTTCGAGTGGAAGATGCTCTCGCCGGAACACCCGGACATTTATGCCGAATTTGCCGACCTCTGGCCGCTGAAGCGTTTCCCCATCCTGGTCGACGGCAAGCGCACCGTGCCCGAGGCGAGCTGCATCATCGAATACCTCGACCTGTTCCACCCGGGCCCGGTGCGCATGGTGCCCGAGGATGCGAAGACCGCGCTCGAGGTACGGGCGATGGATCGCTTCTTCGACAATTACATTTCCACGCCGCAGCAGCGCATCGTGTTCGACGCGCTACGGCCGGAAGGCCAGCGCGACCCGCGCGGCAACGACGAAGCGCGCGAGATGCTCGACACCGCCTACGCCTGGCTCGACCGGCACATGGCCGGGCGCGAATGGGCCGCGCTGGACCGCTTCACGCTCGCGGATTGCGGCGCCGCGCCGTTCCTGTTCTACGCGGACTGGACGCACCGGATCGATGCCCGCTTCGCCAACGTGCATGCGTATCGCCAGCGCCTGCTCGCCCGCCCCTCGTTCGCGCGCGCCGTGGACGAAGCCCGGCCCTACCGGTCGTTCTTCCCGCTCGGCGCGCCCGATCGCGACTGATCAGGCGGCCTCGTCGGCCAGCGAGAAGTAGGCCATCTCGGTGCGCAGGGTCTCGGCGCTCTCGCGCATCGCGCGGCTCGCGCCGGCCGCCCGGTCGACGAGGCCCGCGTTCTCGCGCGCGGTGCCGTCGATGCCGGCGATGGCTTCGTCGACGCGCGCGATGCCGTCCTGCTGGCCGCGTGTCGCGTCCATCACCGCGGCCACCATGGTCTCGAGACCGGCCACGCGGTGGCCGATCTGCGAGAGCACGTCCGCGGCGCGGTCCACCGACGCGGCACCCGCCTGCACCGCCTCGTCGCTTTCCGAGATGAGGCCACGGATGTCGCGAGCCGCCGCCGCGCAGCGCTGCGCCAGCTCGCGCACTTCGTAAGCCACCACGGCGAATCCACGGCCGTGCTCGCCGGCGCGGGCCGCCTCCACCGCCGCGTTCAGGGCGAGCAGGTTCGTCTGGAACGCGATCTGGTCGACCAGGTCGAGCACGTCGGTCATGCGCTGGCTGGTACGACGGATGGCGTGCATGTTGTCGATGGCGGCCGTGGCGATGTCATGGCCTTGTTCCGTGAGCTGCCGGGTTTCACCGACCGCGCCGTTGGCGAGCGTCGCCTGACCCAGGCCGGAGGCCACCGCACTTGCCATGCCGCGCATCGACTGCGTGGTACGGTCGACGTGCGTCGCCTGCTGGCGCGTGCGATCGTTCAGTGCCTCGTTGCCCTGTTCGATGCCGGACGCCGCGGTGGCCACGAGCGCCGCGCGGTGGCGCACGTGCGAGACGACACGCACGAGCTGCGCGTCCATGTGCGCCAGCGACGCGAGCAGGCGGCCCACTTCGTCGTCGCGGCCCGCGTCGATGCGCTCGCCGAGCCGGCCTTCAGCGATCGCCGCGGCGACGTTCGCCGCCTGCCGCAGGCGCCGGCCGAGCGACAGGATGATGGCCACATCGACCACGCTCGCCAGCAGCAGCGCGACGCCGAGCAGCGCCGACGACCACACGGCGCCACGCTGGATGTCGCGGTGCTGCGCCTCGGCGGCCGCCTTGCCGCCATCCAGCGCGAGGGCGAACAGGTTCGAGAAATCGCTCTTCAGCGGCACCACCGCCGACTGCACATCGTTGGACAACTGCAGTTGCGCAAGATCGTACTGCTCGGCCTTCAGCAGCTCGAGCACCGCGTCGACGGCCTCGTCGGCCGCCTTGCGATGCGTCGCGGCCAACGCCACGAGCTTCGCCTGCTCCTTGCCGAGGCCGCTGGCCTCCAGGGCGCGCCACTGCCTGTCGATGTCCTTGCGGTCGCTGCCGATCGCGGTGACCGCGTCGTCGAGCGACGAAGGCAGCCGGGTCAGCGTGGCGTGCACGAGCGCGTCGAGCAGGTCGTTGTAATCGTTCTGGATGTGGCCGACGTCGGCGACCGGCGCCAGCGTATCGGCGACCACCGAGCTCAGGCGCTCGTCGGCGGTGCGTAGTTGCACGCCACCGACGATCCACAGCGCGAGAAGCAGGAGGATGGTGCCAGCCAGTCGCAGGACCAGGCGGGCACGAAGGGTCAACGTGGGGAGGCGGAGGCGGGGGAGGCGCATGGGACGCTCGGACGTTCGGGGATCCCCCGATGTCGGCCGCCCCTGCCGGGACCTTTAGCGTTTTTCGGCATATTTCTTTTTTTATGTCAATAACTTGTAACAAACGTGACATGCGCTCAGCGCAGCTGGCTGTCCTTGCTGCCGCGGCGGTTGTACCCCGCGTACGCCGCCTCGTCGCGGTCGGCGGCTTTCTGGCAGGCGACGCACAGGCGCACGCCGGGCACGGCCTTGCGGCGTGCTTCCGGAATCGGGTTGTCGCATTCTTCGCAACGCTCCAGGCTCGGCCCCTTCGCCAGACGGCTGCGAGCGCGCTTGACCGCGTCGTCCACGGTCGCGTCGATCTGGTCCTGCACGGCGGTATCGCCCGCCCAACCGGTTGCCATGGCATGCCTCCACGCCCTTGCTCAGGGAAAAAGATGGTGGCAAGCCCTTGGTTTTAAAGGCGTGACGGCCGCGTCGTGGCTTAGCCGCGCGGCTCGTCGTAGAGGCCGAATTCCACGATGCCGGGCTGGCTGCCGGTGACCCACAGGCGCACACGCGTCGCCGTGGCGCGATCCACCTCGTGGAACTGGTAGGGCGCCGGTGTCTTGCCCGCGACGAGTTCGACCCATTGGCCGTCGCGCTCGATCCCGACCTTGTACGACGCGATGCGACTGGCGTCGCCGTAGCCGTCGCGGCCCAGCGCCTCCACGATCGACAGCGTGTTGAACGACACCGGCGCATCGAAGCGCACCTCGATCCATGCGTCCGTGGTGCCGCGATCCGCGAGCCAGTACGTGCGGAAGTCGTCGTCGAACGCCTGATCCGGGCCGACGGCCTCGTCGCTCGCGCTCGCCCACGCGGGACGCCCCGCCGCGAGATCCGGCGTGGTGATGGTGACCGGGCGCGCGATCTTCGCCGCGGGGCCCGGGTTCTTCCACAGCGCACCGATGTCCGCGAGACGCGCCACGGCGTTGTCGTCGAAGCGTCCGTCGCGGTTGGGCGCCACGTTGAGAATGAGGTTGCAGTGGTTGTCGTTGAAGGGCTTCAGCCAGTCGTCGACGATGGTGCGCGCGGCGGCGAGTTCGGCCGTGGGATACGTGGTCTTCCAGAACCAGTCGCTCTGCAGCGTGGTGCCCGACTGCGACGGCACGGGGCTGCTGGCGGGGATCTTCTGGCCGGCGTGCTGCTCGTACTGCTTGATGTCCGTGTAGTAGAGGGCCGTGCCGGGGTAGCTGCTCGCGTTGTGGTCGGTGAGCAGGCAATCGGGCTGCAGCGATTTCACGAGGTCGTAGATCTCGCGGTAGGCCAGCTCCGCGTACGAGATCCGCGACCACGAGGCATTCCAGCCATCGAGGATCAGCGCGGTCAGCGGCCCGTAGTTCGTCAACAGCTCGGTGATCTGCGCCTTGATCAGCGCGATCTTTTCCGGCGTGACGGTGCGCGCGCGGATGTCCTGGCGCAGGTCGAGAATCGAGAAGTAGAGGCACACCTTGAGGCCGGCCTTGCGGAACGAATCCACGTACCGGCGCACCACGTCGTGCGGGTACGACGACTGCATGACGTTGGCGCTGGACGTCTTCGTCGGCCACAGGCAGAAGCCATCGTGGTGCTTCGTCGTGAGGCAGGCGTAACCCATGTTGGCGCTCTTCGCCGCGCGCGCCCACTGGTCGGTGTCGAGGCGCTTCGGGTTGAAGAGCGTCGGCGAACGCGTCGGGTCGCCCCATTCGCGATCCTGAAAGGTCGCCATGTTGAGATGGATGAACATGCCGAAGCGCAGGTCGAGGAACGCCTGCTGCGCGGCCAGGAGCCGGTCGGGATCGACCGCCACGCCGCGCTTCGGCGCGGGCGCCGAAACCGCCACGGCCTGCCACGCCGTTCCCATGCCACTGCCGAAGGCGCCGACCACGGCCAGCGCCTTCGCGAACTCACGTCGATTCAATGCATCGCTCCCACCGTTGCGCGACCTTCGACTTTCGGCGCAAGGGAGCGGGCTGTCAACGCGACGGCGTCACACGCCGGCGCGCCGTGCCGCCTCGATGGTGGCGATGTCGATCTTCGTCATCTTCATCAACGCGTTCATCGCGGCCTTGTCCGTCACGAGTTCATCGACGTTGGCAGGCACGATCTGCCACGACAGCCCGTACTTGTCCTTCAGCCAGCCGCAGGCCTGGGCGTTCGGATCGCCGCCGGCCGAGAGGCTGTTCCAGTAGTGGTCGATCTCGGCCTGGTCGTGGCAGCGCACCACCAGCGAAAGCGCCTCGGTGAAATGGAACTGGGGGCCGCCGTTGAGCGCCGTCATCGGCTGGCCGTCGAGCTCGAAGGCCACGGTGAGCACCAGGCCTTCGGGCTGGCCGGAAGCCGCCGAGATCTCCTTGGTGTAATGCGTGATCTCACCGATGCGCGAGTTCGGGAAGACGGACGTGTAGAAGCGCACGGCTTCTTCGGCCTGCGTGTCGAACCAGAGGAAGGGCGTGATGCGCTGGAAGGCGGGCGACATGGGTGGGTCTCCGGTCTGGGGGTCTCGTTAACTCCGTCGAATGGGAACCGGCGGTTTCGACACCACCGACGCCGATGGGTGGGAGGCGCGCTGGCTATTCGTCTTCGTCCGGCATGCGGTGCTGGGGATCGCCCGAGCCGGTGGTCACCGGTTCGTCGGGCTGCGGGCGGTCGCCGTGCGTGGGGTCGCCCGAGTTCGTGGTGGGATCGTCGTACACATCGCGTGGCTTCATCGTGGGTCTCCGGCAGTTCCCCCGATGTATACCCCGACGCGTTGAGGCAACGTCATGTTGCATGAATCGCCCAGACGCGGGTGCCACGGAGGGGGTAGGCTCTTCGCCCATGTCGATCGATACGCCGAACGAAGCCGTCGCCTGCTCGCCCTCCGCGCAGCGCTGGACGCTGATCGCCGCGATCGTCGGATCGGGCATGGCGTTCGTCGACGGCACGATCGTGAACGTCGCGCTGCCGGCCATCCAGCAGGCGCTCGATGCGACGACCGCCGACGCCCAGTGGGTGATGGAGGCCTATGCGCTGCTGCTGTCGGCGTTGCTGCTCGTCGGCGGCGTGCTCGGCGACCGCTTCGGGCGGCGCCGCGTGTTCGCCATCGGCACCGCCATCTTCACGTTCGCGTCGCTCTGCTGCGCCGTCGCGCCGGACATCGACACGCTCATCGGCGCGCGCGCCCTGCAGGGGCTCGGTGCCGCGTTGCTCGTGCCGGGTAGCCTCGCGCTGATCAGCAGCGCCTACCCGAAGGAAAAGCGGGGCGCCGCGATCGGCACCTGGTCCGCTTTCAGCGGCATCACGGCGGCGGCGGGCCCGGTGATCGGCGGTTACCTCGTCGAGTACGTCTCGTGGCACTGGGCCTTCCTGATCAACCTGCCCCTCGGCATCGCGCTGCTGGTCATCTGCTACTGGCGCGTGCCGGAAAGCCGCGGCGACGCGGGTACGGGCAAGCTCGACATCGCCGGTGCGGTGCTCGCCACCACCGGGCTCACGGGCATCGTGTACGCGCTGATCGAAGCACCCCTGCTCGGATGGACCGCGACGAGCGTCGTCGCGGCGGCCATCGTCGGCGCGGGATCGCTCGTGGCGTTCGTGGTCGTCGAAGCACGTGCCGCGGTGCCGATGTTGCCGCTGTCGCTTTTCCGCAACCGGGATTTCGCCGCGGCCAACGCGCTGACGCTGCTGCTCTACGCGGCGCTCGGCGGCAGCCTGTTCTTCGTGCCGCTGAACCTCATCCAGGTGCAGGGTTACGGTGCCACCGGCGCGGGCGCGTCGCTGCTGCCATTCATCGTGATCATGTTCGCGCTCTCGCGGCTGACCGGACAGCTCGTCGACCGTGTCGGCGCGCGACTGCCGCTGGTCGTCGGACCGCTCATCGCCGGTGCCGGTTTCGCGCTGTACGCGCTGCCGGGTGTCGGAGGGAGTTACTGGACGACGTTCTTCCCCGCGAGCTGCGTGCTCGGCCTCGGCATGAGCATCGTCGTCGCGCCTCTCACCACCACGGTGATGAACGCACTGCCGCCCGCGCTGGCCGGTACCGCGTCGGGCGTGAACAACGCCGTCTCGCGCACCGCCGGGCTGCTGGCCATCGCGGTGTTCGGCGTGGTGATGACGCACGTGTTCGATGCCGCCCTCGATGTCCGCCTCGCGCCGCTCGGCCTGTCGCCAGACGAAATGCGCGAGATCGCGATGCAGAAGGCGAAGCTCGCGGGCATCGTCGTCGCGGATCCCGCGGCCGGCAACGCGGTGAAGAGCGCCTTCGTGGCGGGATTCCGCGCGGTGATGCTTCTCTCGGCCGGGCTCGCCGTGCTGTCCGCGCTGGTGACGGCGGTGACGCTCGGCGACGTCAGAACCAGAGACGCACGCCCGCTACCCAGCGACGGTCGGTGATACGACGCCCGGCATCGCGTGCCAGGTTGGCGGTGTTGCCCGTGGCGTGTTCCCACGCGATGCCGACATACGGCGCGACGCTGCGCCGGATTTCGTAGCGAAGCCGAAGGCCGCCTTCCACGTTCGACAGACCCGAACCGATCTCGCGCCGGGCATCGCTCTTGCCGTAGGCGTTGAGTTCGAGCTCCGGCTGCAGGATCAGGCGCTGCGTGATGCGCAGTTCGTACTCGGCGCGCACACGGGCCGCCGTGCGGCCGGCGGCGCCGACGTAGGCCGTGGCCTCCAGTTCGAACCAGTACGGCGCGAGGCCCTGCAGCCCGAAGGCGGCCCATTCGCGCGAGGGTGACCGGCCACTGCCGTCGGCGTCTTCGCCCGGATCGACACGCACACCAAGCTGCGTGTCCCAGAACGTCGCAACCGCGTGGCTCCAGAACACCTCCGCGTCGGCATCGTGCACGCGGCGGGCGATGCGCTCGCCTTCGCTGCGCAGCCACACCTTGTCCGTATCGTTGCCGTACCAGCCATCGATTTCCCACGATTGCCCGTGCGCGCCCTGCCCCGCGAACCCTTCGAGGCGATCGATCAGCACGCTGCCGACGGCCGCCGTATCGTCCATGTCGTGCATCGCCATGCCGTGCATCGACGAGGCGTCGACACCGTCGGACCAGTCGTCACTTCGCGCGTTCGCCGGCGCGCTTCCACCCTGCATCGGGCCCATGGTCATGTCGTGCCCATCGGCCATGTCGTGGGCGTCGTGCGACGGCTCGGCCTGTGGCAGCGCCGGTGCGGTGCTGGCAGGCATGTCGTGGTGCCCCATCGCCGCGTGATCCATGCCCTGCATCGCCTGTGCGAACGCGGCGGCAGGAAGCACGGCGAGCAGCATGCCCGCGAGCAGACGCCTCATGACACCACCACTTCGCGGAACATGCCCGCCTCCATGTGGAAGAGCATGTGGCAATGGAAGGCCCAGCGGCCGGGGTTGTCTGCCGTGACGGCGTACGTCACCTGCTGGGCGGGCTGAACGTTGACGGTGTGCTTGCGCACCTGGAACGCGCCGTCCGGCGATTCGAGTTCGCTCCACATGCCATGCAGGTGGATGGGGTGGTTCATCATCGTGTCGTTGACGAGACGGATGCGCAGGCGTTCGCCCTGGCGGAAGTGCACCGGCTTCGCCGCCGAATACTTCACGCCGTCGAACGACCACGCGAAGCGCTCCATGTTGCCCGTGAGGTGAAGCTCGATCGTGCGGCCCGGTGTGCGGTGGTCCAGTGCGCCACCGACCGAGCGGAGATCTGCGTAAGTCAGCACGCGATGCTCGCGTTCGCGCAGGCCGACACCCGGATCGTCGAGGTTGGTGCGTGGCATGTCCACGCGCATGTCGGAGCCCGCACCGTATTCGGTGCGCGCGTGGTTCGCCATCGCCATCGGACCGTGATCGCCGCCTTCACCCATCGCGCCCATCATGTCGCGCATCGCGAGGCGCGGGCGAGCGTCGAGCGGCGGCACCGTGGCGACCATGCCGACGCGCGGTGCAAGGGTCGCGCGGGCGTAGCCGGAGCGATCGATGGATTGTGCGAAGATCGTGTAAGCACGATCGTCGGTGGGCTCGACGACGACGTCGTAGGTTTCGCCGGCCGAAAGCCGGAGTTCGTCGACGACCACCGGCTCGACATCCTGCCCGTCGGCGGCGATCACCGTAAGCCGGAGCCCCGGCACGCACAGGTCGAAGATCGAATTCGACGAGCCATTGATCAGCCGCAGGCGCACACGCTCGCCGGGACGGAATTCACCCGTCCAGTTCGCAGCAGGCGATGCGCCGTTGACGAGATACGTGTAGGTGGCGGCCGAGATATCGGCGAGGTCGGTCGGGTTCATGCGCATGCGGTTCCACATGCGTCGCATCGCCACCGCATCGCCGAACCCTTTGGCGCGCGCATCGCGAACGAAGTCCACGAGCGTCGGCTGACCGTAATTGTAGATGTCGCTGCGCGAGCGGAGCTTCGCGTAGATCGACTCCGGATCCTCGTCGCTCCAGTCGCTGATGAGCAGCACGTGCTCGCGGTCGCAGGCATGGCGTGCGCCGTCGCGAGGCTCGATGACGATCGCACCGTAGAGGCCACTCTGCTCCTGAAAGCGACTATGCGCGTGATACCAGTACGTGCCCGATTGCCGCAGTGGAAAGCGATAGGTGTAGGAACCGCGTGCCGCGATACCCGGAAAACTCAGGCCGGGCACGCCATCCATATCGGCCGGCAGGATCAGGCCATGCCAGTGGATGGACGACATCGTGTCGAGCGAGTTGGTCACCCGGATCGTTGCGACATCGCCTTCGCGAAACCGGAGCGTGGGACCCGGCACGCTGCCGTTGAGCGCGACGGCGGGTCGGTTGCGGCCGGTGACGTTCACCGTCGCCTGTCCGATGCCGAGATCGATGGCGGGGCCAGCGATCTCGCGAATCGAGGGCATCGCGTCCATGGCACGCGCGGCCCGGTCGAACCCGAGCCCGACGCCGATGCCGGCGATGGCAAGGCCCTGGATGAAGCGGCGACGGCCGCCAATGGGCATGTGCGTGAGGGGTGGCGTTGTGGGCACGGAAGCAGGATGACGAAGGGACGAAGCACTCAGGTTATCGAGGGAATCGACCAAGCGGCAACTCTGAAGGTGGCTCCATACACGTGGCGACGTTGCTCAGCGATACGCCACGTCGACCGTGATGGAAAGGTTGGCCGGGCCGGGAGAAAGCGGCGCACCCGTCGTCCGGTAGCGGGCACGAAAGCCATACAGGCGACCTTCGGTGCCCGCAGGCAGTCGTAACGGCGCGGCCGAATTCGGCAGCACCTGCTGATCGGGTGCGTCGGCGCGCAGTTCGACCGCCACGCCAGCGGCGGCGCCGCTTTCGCCGTCGAGACGGAACAGATTCGCGTCGTGCGGATCGGCGCGGCCGGAGAACGTGAGCATCATTTCCGTGGCGGCGCTGCACCCGGTGCTCACCAGCGACTGGCTTGCCCAGCCACTGTGGCCGCTCGCGTGCAGGGCGCCTCCATCGACATCGCCGAGATCGAAGAGCAGTTTCTTCGACACGAAGCCGCAGGTCGGCTGTTCGGGAACGATGCGCGTGTCCATGAGGTCGACCCAGATCTGTCGGCGGTTGTCGAAGCCGGCCTGGGCGATCGTTCCGTTCGTTACCGCGCCGCTGCCGATGTCGGTGGACGTCTTCACGAGCTGGACGGCGAAGTAGCCATCCTTGACCTGAGCACTGAAGATGCCGGTCGTCTGGAAGTCGTCGGGTACGGGAATGCGGTTCCACCCGAAGCCGTGATGGAACACGCGGATGCCGATGCCCGGGACGTTGGTGGCATACGTTTCACCGATGCCGGTCGGCACGCTGAAGATGCCCAGGGCCGCCGTGCGGCGCGGTTTGGTGCATTTACCGACCCCGCCCGTCCAGCCGGTCGTGACGCGCTCGGCAATGACCTGACCGACGGCGACGCTGCGGGCGACCGTCAGATCACCGAAGGAAACGATCTGCGCGGCACCCTGCGACGCGTACGAGGTGCAGCCCGCGCGTGCTTCCGACACCAGCAGAAGCGCACCGACGACGATGACATGGCGTAGCGACATGATGAGAGATGTCCAGAAAAGGGAGAACGAAGGCGCGCCGTGCCCGGACACGGCACGCCCCGCGTTGTGGCTGACCGATCGCCGGCCCGAAGGAAGGCGCCGGCACATTCTCGCCACCCCATGGGTGCGAGCCCATACGACGATTCTTAAAAATGGATGACGGTGCCGACGATCCGGCATCGGTGGCGGTATGCCGCCTTTGCACGGCAGATTCACGCCACAGGGAAAACGATCGGCTATGAGCCTTCAGGATTACCGTCGAAAGCGCGACTTCGCGAACACGCGCGAGCCCACGCCCGATGCGTCGGCCGGCAAAGCCGGGCGCGCCATCTTCGTCGTGCAGCTGCATCACGCGTCGCGTCGCCATTTCGATTTCCGCCTGCAGGTCGGCGACGTGTTGCGCAGCTGGGCCGTACCAAAGGGCCCGAGTTACGATCCGAAGGTGAAACGCCTGGCGGTGGAGGTCGAGGACCATCCCGTGTCGTATGCCGACTTCGAAGGCGATATCGACGAGGGCTACGGCAAGGGTCACGTCGACCTGTTCGACAGGGGCGTATGGTCAACACGCGGCGACGCGGAGGCGCAACTGCGCAAGGGTCACCTCGCCTTCGAATTGTTCGGCAAGCGCCTGAAGGGAAGCTGGCACCTGGTGCGCAGCGGTCGCAAGGAGCGTCAGCCGGCATGGTTCCTCATCAAGGTCGACGACGCCTATGCCGGCGATGTCGAGGCCGACGATCTGCTGGACGCGACGATGCGAAAGAGCACACGCAAGGCGGCGACCACCCCTGCCCTCCGCGAAGCCGCGAAGGCCTCCACGGCACGCCGGAAGGCGCCGCCGAAGACGCGCAAGGTGGCCGCGGCCGCGCTCGCCAGGCAGGCCGCCACGCTCGACGGTGCGCGCAAGGCGAAGGCCAGCGCGGACTTCTTTCCGCCGCAGCTCGCGAAGCTTCGCGAAACACCACCGCAGGGCGACGACTGGCTGCACGAGGTGAAGTGGGACGGCTATCGCATCCTCGCCGGCATGGCGAAGGGCAAGGTATCGCTATGGTCGCGCAACGCCCTGCCGTGGAACGATCGCCTGCCGGAGATCGTGCAGGCGATCGAGGGCCTCGGACTCGATGGCGTGCGACTCGATGGCGAGCTGATCGCCCTGGACGCGCAGGGACGCAGCGACTTCAACGCGCTGCAGAAGACGCTATCCGGCGAGGCCAATGCCCCGCTGGTCTACATGCTCTTCGACATCCCTTATTGCGAGGGGTACGACCTCACGCGCGTGCCGCTGGTGGAGCGCAAGGCGCTGCTCGAACGCCTGCTCGCGCACGCGCCGGCCCACCTCTCCTTCAGCGGACACAACGTCGGGCATGGCGACGACGTGTTCGCGATGGCGATGGAACAGAAACTCGAAGGCATCATCTCGAAACGCGCGAACGGCGTTTATCACGGCGGACGCGGCGACGACTGGCTCAAGATCAAACGTCTCGAGAGCGACGAGTTCGCCATCGTCGGCTACACGCCGGCGAAAGGTTCGCGACTCGTCTTCGGTTCACTGCTGCTCGCGAAGCCCGATGCCGACGGCGGCTGGACGTACGTGGGGCGTGTCGGCACCGGATTCACCGACGACATGCTTCGGCAGCTCGGCAAGACGCTCGCGAAAGGCGGCGCGAAGAAGCCGTCCGTTCGCATCGACGCCGTGGATCCCACGTTGCGAGGTGCGCTGTGGGTACCGCCTACCGCGGTGGCCGAGGTGTATTACCGCGGCATCGGCAACAAGAACCTCCTTCGCCAGCCCAGCCTCAAGACGCTTCGCGCCGACAAGTCGCCTTCCGACCTTCGCGATTCCGATCGCGCGCCGGCGGCGCGAGACAAGAAGGCATCGCGCGCCGCGAAACCCGCCGTGACCGCGCCCGCCGGCGTGCCGGACGACATCGTGATCACCCACCCCGACCGGGTGGTGTTCCCCGACGACGGCATCACGAAACAACAGGTGGTGGACTATTACCGCGCGGTGATGTCGTGGATGCTTCCGGGTGTCGCGGATCGCCCCACGTCGACCATCCGCTGTCCCGGCGGCATCGGCAAACCCTGCTTCTTCCAGAAGCACGTGATGCCCGGCCTCGACCACGTCGGCACCGCGAAACTGAAGGAAGAAACAGGCGCGCAAGGTGTCTACCTCTACCCGCGCGACGAGGCCGGCCTCGTCGAGCTGGTGCAGTTCGGTGCCGTGGAATTTCACCCCTGGGGCTCGCACATCGGCTCGCCCGACATCGCCGATCGCGTGGTGTTCGATCTCGATCCTGGCGACGACGTGGCGTGGAGCCGCGTCGTCGCCGCGGCGCGACTCGTGCGTGGGTTACTCGACCAGCTCGGCCTGGTCTCGTTCGTGCGCACCACGGGTGGCAAGGGCCTGCATGTCGTCGTGCCGCTGAACCCAGGTGCCGGCTGGGATACCGTGAAAACGTTCGCACGCGGCTTCGCCGAAGCCCTCGCGGCGATGCATCCCCTGGAATTCGTCGCCACCGCGACCAAGCGTTTCCGGCACGGAAAGATCTACGTCGACTACCTGCGCAACGGGCGCGGCGCCACCGCCGTGGCGTCGTATTCGCTGCGTGGCCGTCCCGGTGCCCCGGTGGCGGTGCCGCTCCGCTGGGAGGAGCTCGGCAAGGTGAAGTCCGGCAACGCCTTCGATATCCACAGCGTGCCGAAACGTCTGGCGCGCCTGAAGAAGGACCCGTGGGACGGCATCGACGACGTGAAGCAGGATCTGGAGGCCGTGGGAAAGACGTTGGGTGGTTAACCCCAGGTGGGTGATGCGGCGTGGCGGGTTTGCCCCCGGTCTGGCCACGGAAAGGGAGCGACGAGGTTAGACTGCACGTTCTTCCGGCCAACCCCGACCGCATGTTCGCTTCGCTCCCCACCTTCCTTCGCGTTCCCATCGCCTGCCTGTTGTTGCTGGCGAGCACCCTCCTCCACGTGACGCCTCTGCTCGCGCTCTCGCTGGTACGCGTGATCTCGCCCACGGCGGGCATGCGGCGGTCGATCGGCGCGGCGCTGGTGTGGATCGCGGAGAGCTGGCTCGGTATCAACGCCCGGCTGTTCGGTGCATTCACGCGTACGCGCTGGGTGGTCGAAGGCGACGATGGCCTGGCGCCGCGTGAGAACTATCTGATGGTGTGCAACCACCAGAGCTGGGTCGACATCCCTGCCCTGCAGAAGGTGTTCAATCGGCGCGTTCCGTTCATGCGTTTCTTCCTGAAGAGCCAGCTGATCTGGGTGCCGCTGCTCGGTCCGGCATGGTGGGCGCTCGATTTTCCGTTCATGAAACGGCATTCGCGTCAGCAACTCGAGGCCCGGCCCGAGTTGCGCGGCAAGGATCGTGAAGCCACGCGCCGTGCCTGCGAGAAGTTTCGCCACCTGCCCGTTTCGGTGATGAACTTCACCGAGGGCACCCGCTTCACACCAGCCAAACACGATGCGCAGAAGTCGCCCTACGTGCACCTGCTGAAGCCGAAGGCTGGCGGCGTCGCGTTCGTCATCGACGCGATGGGCGACGCGATCCGCCAGATCCTCGACATCACCATCGTGTATCCCGACGGTCCCGCGACCATGACGGACCTGATCGCCGGCCGCATCCGCGAGATCCGCATCCACATGCGCCTGCTGCCCATCCTTCCTTCGATGCGCGGCGATTACGAGAACGATGCGGCGTTCCGCGAAGGCTTCCAGCAGTGGGTGAACCAGCTGTGGGCGGAGAAGGACGCGCGGATCGCGGCCATGCTGGCGTCGCCGCGCTGACGTCGTCCGATCGTCACCCCGGCGCACGCCGGGGTCCACGGCCTCGGTCCACACCCGTGCGATGCGCTGTCGCGAAAACCGATTGAATCGCCGTGGATCCCGGCGTTCGCCGGGATGACGTTTCTCTCTATTTCCCCGCTTCCTGCTTCAGCTTTTCATTCAGGCGCTCGCGGCCGGCGGCGGCGTATTCCTTGCACGTCTTTCCTTCGCCCTGCTCCGGATGCGGCGTGATCAGGATGTCGCAGGGTAGCGACGCCACGCGATCGAAGGTCTTGCGGTAATCCGCGACGAACGCGGGATGGTCGCTGTAGCGATAGCCGTCCGCCGAGAACGCGAACAGGCTGTCGACGTACGCGATGTGCCTGCACCTGCCGGCGTCGCACGACTGCCACGTCCACGCGGTGCCGCCGACGGTATGGCCTGGCGTGACATGCGCGGTCAGCGCCAGCGGCCCCACGCGCACCACCGTGCCGTCCACGACGTCGCCCTTCGCATCCACCTTCGCGTAGAGCGCCGCCTCACCGTGCTGCGGGTCGTCGGGATCGTCGCCGCCCAGCCGGAGTTCCTTCGCACCGGCGGCGGTGGCGCGAACCGTCGCCCGGCTGTCCTTCGCCAGCGCGGCGATGCCGCCCGCGTGATCGAAGTGCGCGTGCGAATTGAGGATCACCTTGATGTCCTCCACGCGAAAGCCGAGCTTGCGGATGTTGGCCTCGACGATCGCCACGTTCTGTTCCATCGGCGCGTCGATCAGGATGTGGCCCTGCGGCGACGTGACGAGGATCGCGGAGAGTCCCTTCATGCCCACGAAGTACGTGTTGCCGTAGATCGCGTGCGGCTCGACGGGTTGCGTCCAGAGCGGATTCATCGCCGCGATGGCGGGCATGGCGGTGCAGGCGGCGAGAGCGAGAAGGGTTCGGCGCATGGGGGTCCCCTGAAGGTCGGTCCGGGGAGGATAGACGGACCGGTGAGGCGTGGGGCGGGTGAACATCTGGCGAAGCGAGGGCCGGGGCGAGCGCGCTCCCGCAGAAGAAGGGCCGCGGTCAGCGGGCGCGGCGCTGGCGCGCGCGCCAGAAGAGGAAGCCGGTAACCAGCAGGAACATCGGCAGCATGCCGGTGAGGCATGCGACGACGCGCCAGACGATGCCGCCCACCGCGGCGGAGTGGATCGGGAACAGCGCGTTGGCGAGGCGGCCGCCGGGGCCTAGCTTCGTCGCGTCGTCGCCGCCGATGACGGTCGCGGAAACGGGATCCATCCATAGCGAACTGCGGCCGGCGAGGTTCCATTCGCCCGGGCGGCGTATGCGCAGCACGAGCGTGCCGCTGTCTTTCGAAGGCAACGTGAGCCGGGTGAGCTGCGCATCCGGCGCGGCGGCCTGCGCCGCCGCGAGCACGGCCGGCCAGTCGATGGGCGCCTTGCCCGGCGCGATCTTCGGCGGGCGCGCGGGCGCGCGTTCGCCGAATGCCGAGGCGAGGCCCGTGCGTACCGCGCCGCGGTACGCCATGGTGGTTCCGGTGCCGATCATCACGATCAGCAGCGGCAACGCGGCCACGCCGACGAAGCGATGCAGGCTGGCCCAGCGCAGAACCGGCGGATTCGCATGCGGTTTCAGGTGTTTCAACGCGCGCCGACGCCCGGGCCAGTAGAGCCACACGCCCGAGAACAGCATGAACAGGCCGGTGCACGCGACCGCGCCGAGCACGGTTTCGCCGGCCTCGCCCGAGAGCAGGTGCGTGTGCCAGTCGAGCAGCGTGAGCAGCCCGTCGCCGGATTTCATCCGGCGCAGCAGCGGCTCGCCCGTAATGGCATCGAAATAGATGCGATTGCCGCCCTTGCCGTTGCCTTCCCACACCGGGAGTTCCGCATCGGGGAACGTCAGGCCGCGCAGTGCTTTCGCATCGGGCGATGCGAGCACCTTCTGCAACGAGGCACCCTGCACCGCGAGGTCGGGCAGGGGACGCGACGCGAGTTCCGGATGCCCCGCGGCGAACAGCGGCTGCTCGAACAGCAGCACGCTGCCGGACAGCGTCACCAGCGCCAGCACCACGCCGAGGCTCAAACCGAGCCACAGGTGCAGGGTTTTCAGCGTCTGGCGAAAGCGGCGCGGGGGCGGGGTCATGTCAGAAGTCTACCGAGGCCTGCACGAAATACGTGCGCGGCAGGCCGACGTAGATGCCGTCGTTGTTGTCGGTCGAACGCGTGAAATAGCGCTTGTCCGCGAGGTTCTTCACGCCCACGCCGAGGCGCAGGTTCGAGAACGACGGACCGAATGCGTACTCCGCGCGCGCATTCCAGGTCGTCCAGCCGGGGATGTCGCCGAGATCGCCTTCGGGCGTCGGCTCGGTGACGTACTCGGTGGGGTTCGCCGGATCGAAGCTCGGCGAGCCGGGCGAATGCTGGCGCGACTGCGAGAACGCGTCGAGGTTGAACGTCCACTGCGCGACGCCGTAACGCAGGCCGAGATTCGCCGTGCGACGCGAGTAGAACGGAAGGTCCTTGCCCGCGAACGAACCGTGCTTGTAGAACGCGTGCGTGTACGTGGCGGTGCCCCAGAGCGTCAGGCCCTGCAGCGCGTCGCTGAACGCACCGAAGTCGACATGCCCCGCGGACTCGATGCCCTTGTGCGTCGTCGCACCGAGGCTCGTCCAGCCCTCGTACGAATCGGCTACGTTCGGCAGGCGGCCCACGAGCTGCAGCTCGTGATCGAAGTTGATGCGGAACAGCGACACTTCGCCGCCCCATGCCTTGGTGTCGTAGCGCGTGCCAATCTCGTACGTGCGCGCGGTTTCGGGCTTCAGGCCTGCGGCGAACTGGTTGTTCGAATCCTTCTGGCCGATCTGGAAATACTGCAACGAGCCGAACGAGGTCTCGGCGTTCGCGTAGAGCTTCCACGCGTCGCTCAGGTGATAGATCACATTGAGCGACGGCAGCGGCTTCGAATAATCCTTCTGGCGCGACGTGGGTCCGCGCACCACCACCGTGCTGCCCGGATGTGCCTGCCACTCGCTGTCGATCCGCTCGTAACGGATGCCCGGCGTGATGGTCCAGTTGCCCGCGTTGATCGTGTCGTCGAGGTATACCGCGTGCGCTTCGTTGCTGCCCGTGTTGTTGCCGGAGAGCACATACGGCGCGGCGTACGGGAAGCTGTCGTACGGCGTGTACGGCAGGTTCGACACGAAGCGATTGTTGCGCAGCGTGCGCTCGTGCATGGCCTCGCTGGTGTAGCGATAGCCGATGCCGATCTCGTGCGTGACCTGGCCCCAGTCGAACAGCTGCGAATAACGCGGTTCGATCGCGAACACGTGGTAGTTACGCGGATAGGCGTTCAGCTGATGCGCGTACGTGCCATTCGGATTCGCCGTGATGGTCTCGATATGGCTGCCGCGGAAGCTGTCCGAGTAGTACGTCTGCACTTCGAAGCTGCGGCGGTCGTCCACGTGGCTGTATTTCAGCACGTAGTCGGTGCGGCGACCGTGGAAGTCGTCGAACGGGCGGCGCGACTGGAACGGATCGGCGTCGTAATCGGCCTGGTTCAGGCCGCCCGGCATGCCGGCCTGGCCGTCGTAATGGTGGATGCTGCCGGTCAGCGTGTCTTCGCTGGTGATCGCGTACTTCGCCTTGAGCATCAGGTCGTCGATGCTCTCGTTGTCCTCGCGCTCGCGGAATCCGGGGCCGTGCAGGCCGTTGTAGAGCAGGGCGACGCCAAGGCCGTTCTGCGTGGTGCCACCCACCAGCACATTCGTGTTGGTACGGATGCCGCCGTGCTCGCCGCCCTGGAACTGCACGCCCGCGCTGCCGCCGAAATCCTGCGGGATGTCGCGCGTGACGAAGTTGATGACGCCGCCGACGTTCTGCGGCCCGTATCGCACCGAGCCGCCACCGCGCACGACGTCGACCGCCTGCAGGTTGCCGAGGCCTACCGGTGCCATCGACACCTGCGGCTGGCCATAGGGCGCCACCGCGAGCGGCACGCCGTCGAGCAGGATCGTGGAGCGCGGCGACAGGCGCGCCGTGAGGCCGCGAACGCCAACGTTCAGCGACACGTCGCTGCCGCCCGTACCGTTGCTTTCCTGCACCTGCACGCCCGGAATGCGGCGCAATGCGTCGCGCAGGTTGATCGCGCCGGCCTCGATCAGCGCCTCCCGACGCACGACGGTGCGGGCGCCCGGATGGTTTTCGACCGTATTGCGCGAGGCCTCGCCCAGCCAGTCGCCGACGACCTTCATGCCCTCCAGCTCGGTGGCGGGTGGGGGCGGCGTGGCGACGTCCTGCGCCAGCGCGGCGCCCGCGGTGAGGGCCGCGGCGAGTGCGAAGGCGAGGGCGGTGGGGCGGAACGGCATGAAAGCGGCCTTTTGCTGGAGCGAAAGGCCGCCATCGTAGGTGCGAATGATTCTCAGATCAATTACACGATCGGTTTCATCGGAAACGATGCGTCAGGTCGGCCAGTGGTTGTGCAGGATGCATTGCACGAAATCGCCGCGCTGGAAGCCCGGGTCCTTGGACGCGATCACGTCGGCCTTGACGTTGCCGAACGTCGTGCCGGGCTTGCTGCGGATGCCCTGATAGAACGCGTCCACGATGCCCTGCTTGAAGGCCGGCCCGCGCGGATGCGCCTCGGCGACGGTGTCGCGATCGACGGTTCGCACGTTTTCGAAGCCCAGTCCCAGCACGTCCATTTCCACGCCGGCGGTCAGCAGCGCGATCTCCGGCCGCATGAACGGCGGAATGCCCGGCGTGGTGTGCAGCGCGATGGACGTCCAGACGGTTTCGATATCGGCCTCCGGCACGCCCTTGCCCCGCAGGAAATCGCGCGCGACGTTCGCGCCGTCGACTTCGAAGCGCTTGTCGGTGCTGGCGTGGGCCGGCACCAGGCCCATGTCGTGGAACATGGCCGCGGCGTAGAGCAGCTCGGGATCGTACTTCAGGGCCTTCGCCTCGCCGGTGAGCGCGGCGAAGAACCAGACGCGGCGGGAGTGGTGGTAGAGCAGGTCGTTTTCGGTGTCGCGCACGAGTTCGGTGATTTCGCGGGCGAGGGCGCTGTCCGGAACGGCGATACCGGCGACACGGTCGATGGCGGTCATGGCGGAAACCTGTGGCTGGAGGGAGGTGACACCATTGGATACCGCCGCCCGCGCGTCCCGATTTGCCGCGAAGTATCAAATCAGGCCATAGTGCATCCCATGCAGCCACCCCTGACCATCGCGATCCTCGCGCCACCCGGGGTACAGATGCTCGATGTCTCCGGGCCGGCCGACGTGTTCGCCGAAGCGAACCGCCAGGCCGGCCGCGTCGTCTATCGTGTCGTCACGGTCGCTGCGGCTCCGCTGGCGGTCACGGCGTCGAGCGGCATGCGCTTCCTGCCCGACCGCACGATCCTCGACGAGGTCGACACACTGGATACGCTCCTGGTGGCGGGTTCGCCCGACCTGCCCGCCGCGGCGGAGGACGTCACGGTCACCGCGTGGATGCGCCGCCAGGCGGCACGCGCCCGTCGCTACGGCTCGATCTGCAGCGGTGCGCTGCTGTTCGCCCGCACCGGGCTGCTCGAGGGTCGCCGCGTCACGACGCACTGGAAGGTCGCAGGCCTGCTCGCCGAGCGGCACCCGACGCTGCGGGTGGAAGCCGACGCCTTCGTGGTGCGCGATGGCCCGGTGTGCACGGCCGCCGGCGTCACGGCGGGCATGGATCTCGCGATCGCGCTGGTCGAGGAAGATCTCGGTCGCGACATCGCGATGGCCGTCGCCGCCGAGCTCGTGGTGTTTTTCCGGCGCCCCGGCGGGCAGATGCAGTTCAGCCGGCATGGCGAGGCCGCGCCGGCGGGCAGGGGCGCCCTGCAGGAACTGCAGCGCTACGTCGCGGCTCACCCGGCCGAGGACCATTCGATCGGAAGCATGGCGGCTCGCGTGGGGATGAGCGCCCGGCATTTCGCGCGGATCTTTCGTCGCGAAACGGGCCTGACGCCGGCCGGTTTCGTCGAGACCATGCGGGTGGAAGCCGCGCGGCGTCTGCTGGAAGAAGGCGTCGACGGTCCCAAGCGGATCGCCGTGCGCTGCGGCTACGCCGACGTGAACGGCCTGCGGCGGGCGTTCCGGCGCCGCGTGGGCGTCACGCCGGCCGAGTACCGCAAGCGCCACGCGCACGTGCGCGCTTGACCCGCCCGTCACACCCGTTCGACCCGCCCGAGGCAACCATGCGCCTGAGCCCCATGCCCAGGACCCACGATGAAAACGCGCCGTGTCTACAGCACGCCCGACCTCGTCCACGCCCGTGACGCGATGGCCGCCGCGCGTCGCGTCGGCGTTCCCGACGACGACCTCTCGCTGATCGCGCGGTCCGACATCGAACTGGACCGCATACCCGAGCAGGACAAGGACGAGCACACCGACTTCAAGCCGGCCGCCCTGCGCGGACTCGCCGAAGGCGGTGCCACGGGGCTGCTGGCCGGGCTGGTGGCGATGGCGATCCCGCCGCTCGGCGTCACCATCGCGGGCGCGGCGGCCGTTGGTGCCGCCGGTGCATTGGTCGGTGCATGGACCAACGCGCTGATGGGCGCCTCGTCGCCCGATCCGGTGCGGCAGAAATTCGAGGAAACCATCGAGGCCGGGAAGATCCTCGTGGTGGTCGATGTCGAGGGTGAGCTGGAGGACGCGACCGACCGGGCCGTTGTGGCGACCGGTGCGACCCCGTTGCCGTTCGAGCAGCCCACGGCGCTTTCGTAATCCCGATTCGCCGATGCGATCGGCTCCCACCCTCTGGTAGCCGAGTCTCGGGAAACTGCCACCGAAGGGTGGGAGCCGATCGTATCGGCGAACCCGCGGCAGCGGGCCCGCCCCCTCAGAGCTCGATGATGCCCCGCCGCAGGGCGATCGCCACCGCATGGGTGCGATCGTTCGCCTGCAGCTTCGCCAGAATGCTCTTCATGTGCGCCTTCACCGTCTCCTCGGCGATGCCCAACGCACCCGCCACATCGCGATTGGCCTCGCCACGCGCCACATGGGTGAGCACCTGCGTCTCGCGCGGCGTCAGTTCGTCGTCTTCCGCGTGGCCGGCCATTTCCTGCGCGATTTCCTCGGGAATGCGTCGCTTGCCTTCCATGATCTGGTGGATCGTCGCCAGCATGTCCTTGCGGAGCTCGCTCTTCAGAAGGTAACCCTGCGCACCGGCACGGAAGGCCCGCAGCGCCTGCACGTCGCCGCGATAGGTCGTCAGCACGAGGATGCGCGCCTCGGGAAATTCCGACCGGATGGCTTCGATGGCCGCGATGCCCCCCATGCCCGGCATCTGCAGGTCCATGAGCGTCAGGTCGGGCAGGTGCTCGCGGTAGCGCTCGATGGCTTCCTCACCGGTGCTCGCCTCGGCGACCAGCTGGAGCCCCTGGTGCCCTTCGAGCACCGCGGCGATGCCTTCGCGCAGGAGAGGGTGGTCATCGACGGTCAGGATACGAATGGACGGCATGGGTCACACGCTGGAGACTCGAAAGGCGCGAGTATCCCGCAAAGGTCGGCCCCAACGCATGTAAAGACGTGCCCTCTACCCATCTGTTGCGAGCATCGTTCCCATGGCGACGAAACGCACCAAGACCACCGCGCAGCACACGGGACGCATCCGCACCGGCATGGGCGGATGGGTCTTTCCTGCCTGGCGGGGCCCGTTCTACCCGGAAGGCCTGGTGCAGAAGCGCGAGCTGGAATACGCCACGCGGCAGGTCGGCGCCATCGAGATCAACGGTACCTACTACCGCGCGCCGGACGCCGCGACCTACGCGAAGTGGGCCGCCGAAGCGCCGCCGGGCTTCACCTTTTCCGTCAAGGCGCCCCGGCACATCGTGCAGACGAAGTCGCTGGCGGCCGTGGGCACGCGCATCGAAGGCTTCCTCGACGGTGCCGTGGCCCTCGGCGAACGGCTCGGCCCGCTGCTGTGGCAATTCCTGCCGACCCGGCGCTTCGATCCCGACGATGTCGCGGCCTTCCTCGACCTGCTGCCCGATAAGCACGCCGGCGTGCCGCTGCGCCACGCCGTGGAGGTGCGCCACGAAAGCTTCCTCGACCCGCGCTGGGTCGCACTGGCCCGCGAGCGCGGCGTCGCCACGGTGTTCACCGACTCGGACGATTACCCGTCGATGGCCGACATCACCGGCCCGTTCATCTACGCGCGCCTGATGCGCAGCGTGGCCGACGAACCCGCGGGCTACCCGCGCAAGGCCCTGCGGCAGTGGGCGGGACACGCGGCGACCTGGGCGGCGGGCGGCGACCCCGTCGCGCTGCCGCACGTGGACGACCCGGTGCCCGATGCCGGACCGCGCGACGTGTTCATCTATTTCATCGCGGCGGCGAAGGTGCGCAACCCGTCCGCCGCGGTGGCGCTGCGCAAACTCGTCGACGGCGCATAATCGACACCTTTCCTCCCACGGATGCCCCATGGACCGTCTCATCCAGAACACGCTCATCGACCTGTTCGCCGACCACGGCGTCGCCCTCGAGCCCGACGAAGACTGGCTGCTGACCGAAGGCGAGGACTATCCCGCCGTGCGTGGCATCTGGCACGAAGGCAAGGAGGGCGGCATGGGCCGCCTCGACATCGACATCGTGCTCGACGAAGAACGCACCATCGAGGAAAGCTTCGGCGGCGTAGGCCAGGGCAAGATTGGCTGCCGCGACGCGTTGGACAGCTTCGCGCGTAACGATTTCCACGTAGTGCTCGCCGCGTGCTGGCACGCGATCAACGAGAAGAAGCTCGCCGTGCGCGAACTCACCGCCGGCACCCAGCGCTTCACCGTCTTCGTCGGCGACTTCACGCTGCGTGGCGAGAAGGATGCGCCGATGGAGATTCCGGAAGACGGCCTCTCCGCGCTGGAAGCCGCGATCGCCACCGCACCGCTCACGGCCGACGTGCACTGGATCCGCGTGTTCTACGGCAACGTGGGCGACGGCAAGACGCAGGTGGAAGTGCTTCTGGACAACGAACCCTGGGCGGCGGGCCACAAGGCCATCGCGTCGGTGGAATGGCCGCAGCACGATCGCTATTACAGCCTGCGCAATTTCATCGCGCTGGTACCGGCGGACTGACACACCCGCTGACTGACGCGCCAGCTTCTGTAGGAGCGCGCCTGCGCGCGACAGCTTTTGAGGCCGAGAGCCGCAGGACCTGCTGCTTTTCGCGAGAAGCTGTCGCGCGCAGGCGCGCTCCTACATGGGCCGCGACCAGTCTTCAGGCGTCGTGATCGCGAAGAGTCCGTCGCGTTTCGTGCGGCGGCCGAGCCGCAGGACTTCCGCGTCCCGCGACAACAACGCCACGGCACCCGAGGCCGCCGCGAGCTCCAGAAACTTCTGATCGTCCGGGTCGCGACACCGCGGCACGCCGACGGATGGCACTTCGACCGGAAGCACGACCACCATCGCATCGAATCGCGCGATCGCCGCCGCGATGCGCGCCTCGTCGAGCTTCAGCAACGGATAGCGAAGTACCGCCAGCCATTCCGCGCGACAGTCCTCTCGCGTCACCGCCACGAACTCGCCCGCCGTCAGCGCGGCGACGAGCCGCGCCACGCGCGGATCGTTGAACACGAACGCATCGAGGCACACGTTCGTGTCGAGGACGACCCGCACCGGATCAGGCGGCCGCGCGAGCCGCCAGCGCGGCGTGCTGCTCGGCCACGATGGTGTACGAGCGCTTGCGTGCCTCGTGGTCGTACACCTGCGCGGTGATGATGAGCTCGTCGGCACCCGTGCGTTCGATGAACGCGGCGAGGCCGTCGCGCACCGTTTCCGGCGACCCGACCACGGCGCACGACAAGGCGTGATCGACCTGCGCCTTTTCCATCGGGGTCCACACGCCGTCCATCGAATTCACCGGCGGCGGCAACTGGCCCGGCGCCCCGCGGCGCAGGTTCCAGAACGCCTGCTGCTGCGAGGTGAACAGTCGACGCGCCTCTTCATCGGTGTCCGCCGCGACGACGTTGATACCGAGCATCGCGTAAGGCTTCTCGAGCGTGGCGGACGGACGGAACATGGTGCGGTACACCTCGAGCGCCTTCATCATCAGATCGGGCGCGAAATGCGACGCGAAGGCGAACGGCAGGCCGAGCTCGGCCGAGAGACGCGCGCTGAAGAGGCTCGAACCGAGCAGCCAGATCGGCACGTTCGTATCCATGCCCGGTACCGCGCGCACCGTCTGCCCCGGTTGCTGCGGCCCAAGGAAGAACTGCAGCTCCTGCACGTCGTCGGGGAAACGATCGTCGCTGGGGCCGAGCGAGCGGCGCAACGCGCGCGCCGTGCCCTGATCGGTGCCCGGCGCACGGCCGAGGCCGAGGTCGATGCGCCCCGGGTACAACGAGGCGAGCGTGCCGAACTGTTCGGCGATCACCAGCGGCGCATGGTTCGGCAGCATGATGCCGCCCGAGCCGACGCGGATGGTCTTCGTGGCGTCGGCGACGTAGCCGATCACCACCGCCGTGGCGGCGCTGGCGATGCCGGTCATGTTGTGGTGCTCGGCCAGCCAGTAACGGTGGAAGCCCAGGCCTTCGGCGTGGATGGCGAGATCGCGCGAGTTACGCAGCGCATCGCCGGGCGTGGCGCCGCGCGTCACGGGCGACAGGTCGAGCACGGAGAACGGAATCATCCGGAAACACCTCGGGAAGGGGGTGGCGGACGAACCGCCGATCCACCCCACATGGGCGCGGGGGGCGCGTTTGCAACCCATAAAGGCGGGTTTTGGAAACGATGCGTTCCTGGAAGCGATGCGCCACGGCGTGCGAGGAAGAGGAAAATACACGCATCCACTCATCCAGTCCGGTAATGCCGGGGGAGCACGACATGATCGACGTCCGTCGTTTCGACAGCCTCGGTGGCGCCAACCACGGTTGGCTCGACGCCAAGCATCACTTCTCGTTCGCCTCCTACCACGATCCCAAGCGCATGGGCTGGGGCGCGCTGCGCGTCTGGAACGACGACACGATCGCTCCGGGCACCGGCTTTCCCCCGCACCCGCATTCGGACATGGAAATCATCACCTATGTCCGCGAAGGCGCGATCACCCATGAGGACAGCCTCGGCAACAAGGGCCGTACCGAAGCGGGCGACGTGCAGGTGATGAGCGCGGGCACGGGCATCCGCCATGCCGAGTACAACGCCGAACCGGACACGACCCGGATCTTCCAGATCTGGATCATCCCCGACGGCGAGCGCAAGGCGCCGTCGTGGGGCAGCCGTCCGTTCCCGAAGGGCGAGCGCTCGGGCCAGTTCGTCACGCTGGCCAGCGGCATCGAAGGCGACGGCGATGCGCTGCCGCTGCGCACCGACGCCCGCGTGCTCGGCGCCACGCTGAAGGCCGGGCAGACCGTGGAATACACGGTCGGCAAGGGTCGCCACGTGTACATGGTGCCGGCCAAGGGCACGGTGGAGGTCAACGGGGTGCAGCTGAACGCGCGTGATGGCGCCGCCATCCGCGACGAGGACGTGCTGCGCATCACCGCCTCGAACGACGCCGAGCTGGTGCTCGTCGACGCCGCCGCGTAACGGCGTACCGGAGGTATGCTGTGGGTCATGACGACCCACGGCATGCCTTACCTCGACAACCCGATCCTCGACACCGACAGCTACAAGGCCAGCCATTGGCTGCAGTACCCGCCGGACACCGATGCCACGTTCTTCTACGTGGAATCGCGCGGCGGCACCTACGAAAGCACGGTGTTCTTCGGCCTGCAGGCCGTTCTTAAAGCGCGCCTCGGCCGTCCCGTCACGCATGCGGACGTCGACGAGGCACGCGATTTCTTCGCCGCGCACGGCGAGCCTTTCAACGAAGCCGGCTGGCGCCACATCGTCGACACGCACGGCGGCCGCCTTCCCGTGCGCGTGCGCGCCGTGCCCGAGGGCAGCGTCGTGCCGACGCATCAGGTGCTGGTGACCATCGAATCCACCGACCCGCGGTGTTACTGGCTGCCGTCGTACCTCGAGACGCTGCTGCTTCGCCTCTGGTATCCGGTGACGGTCGCGACGATCAGCTGGCAGGCGCGGCGCACGATCCTCCATTACCTCGATCGCACGTCCGACGATCCCGCCGGGCAGATTCCGTTCAAGCTGCACGACTTCGGCGCGCGCGGCGTGTCGAGCGCGGAATCCGCCGGACTCGGCGGCATGGCGCATCTCGTCAACTTTCTCGGCACCGACACCGTGTCGGGCGTGCTCGCCGCGCGCGCCTTCTACGGCGAGCCGATGGCGGGCTTCTCGATCCCGGCCGCCGAGCACAGCACGATCACGAGCTGGGGCCGCGATCACGAGGTGGATGCCTACCGGAACATGCTGCGCCGCTTTGCGAAACCCGGCAGCCTCGTCGCCGTGGTGTCCGACAGCTACGACATCTATCACGCGATCGGCGAACTGTGGGGCAAGGCGCTGCGCGAGGAGGTGATCGCTTCCGGCGCGACCGTGGTGGTGCGTCCCGACTCGGGCGACCCGGTCGACGTGGTGCATCGCTGCGTGGCCATGCTCGACGACGCCTTCGGCAGCACCGTGAACGGCCGCGGCTATCGCGTGCTGAACCACGTTCGCGTGATCCAGGGCGATGGCGTGAATCCCGAAAGCATCCGCGCGATCCTCGAACGCATCGTCGCGGCCGGTTACTCGGCCGACAACCTCGCCTTCGGCATGGGTGGCGCGCTGTTGCAGAAGCTCACGCGCGACACGCAGAAGTTCGCGCTGAAGTGTTCGGCCGCGCGCGTCGGTGGCGCGTGGCGCGACGTGTGGAAGGATCCCGTGACGGATCAGGGCAAGATGTCGAAACGCGGCCGCATGACGTTGCTGAGGAATGTACGCGACGGCAGCTTCCGTACCGTACCGCTGCCGGGCGATGCCGTTTCGCTACCGTCCGACGCCGTACCCGATGGATGGGAAGAGGCGATGCGGACGGTATGGGAGAACGGCGCGCTCCTGCGCGAGTTGTCGTTCGCCGAGATCCGCGACCGCGCGGCGGGACGATAGGTCGCGAAGAGCCGATGCAGCACGTCCGCGACAACCGATCGCCTCGCGGTGGATCCCGGCGTACGCCGGGATGACGCTGAGGGGCGCATGAGTTCTTCGCGCTCCGGGACAAACGTCCGTCACCCCGGCGTACGCCCGGATGACGCTAAGGGCGCATGAGTTCTTCGTGCTCCGGGACAAACGCCCGTCACCCGGGCGTACGCCCGGATGATGCTGAGGGGCGCATGAGGTCTTCGTGCTCCGGGACAAACGCCCGTCACCCCAGCATGCGCGCGGATGACGCTGACGGCGCATGGATTCTTCGTGCTCCAGGACAACCTCTCGTCACCCCGGCGTACGCCGGGGTCCACGGCCTCGGTCCTCGTACGAGCCGAATCGCCGCACTCGCGCTTTTTCGGATACCGAGGCGGCAGACGGCGACTCAGCGCTTCATCAGGCCGTGCGTGAACAGGTACGCCGCCGTCTGGTAGTACGTCACCGCGTCGCGTGCGTCGTCCGCGTCCGGCTGTGCGATGGGTGTCGCGTCACCGGTGCCCATCGTCGGGATCGACTCTTTCACCGGTTGACGCGGCACGAGCGAAGTCAGCTTTCCACCGTGCAGGTATCCCAGCTCCTGATACGTACTGAGGAAGGCGCGCTCACGCCCCGGCTCCAGGCGGAACAGGTCGTAGCCGTAGAAACGCGACGTATAGCTGAAGCCGAGCATGCCCAGCAGTGTCGGTGGAATATCGATCTGACTCATCAGGCGATCCACACGACCGGGCGCCACGTGCTTCGGCGAATAGATGTACAGCGGAATGTGGTAGCGGTCGACGGGCAGGCTGGTCTTGCCCGCACTGGTCGCGCAGTGATCCGCCGTGATGACGAACACGGTGTCGTCGAACCAGGGTTTGCTGGCCGCGCGACGCAGGAAGTCGCCGAGCGCCCAGTCGGTGTACTGCACCGCCGCCCGTCGCGACCCTTGCGGCAGGCTCACGCGGCCGGCGGGAAAGGTGAAGGGGCGATGGTTGGACGTCGTCATCACGTGGCCGAAGTACGGCTTGCCTTTCGCATAGGCGTCGTCCATCCGCTTCATCACCAGCGTGAAGAGATCTTCGTCGGCGACACCCCAGACGTTCTCCGCGTGGATGTCCTTGTCCGCGATGGCGTCACGGTCGACGGCCGTGTAGCCATTGCTGGAGAAGAAGTGGTCCATGTTGTCGAAATAACCGTAGCCGCCGTACAGGAATTCCGAGTCGTAACCCTTCGCGTTGAACACATCGGCGAGCGACCACAACCCTTCGTTGCCGGGCCGCTTCACGATCGATTCGCCGGGCGTCGGCGGTACGGACAGCGACAGTGCCTCGAGCCCGCGTACCGTGCGCGTGCCGTTGGCGTAGAGCTGCGTGAAGAAGAGGCTCTGCGACGCGAGCGCGTCGAGGTTGGGCGTCAGGTGCTTGTGCTGGCTCACGTCGAGGCCTTCGACGTAATCGCCGGACAGGCTCTCGACACTTATCAGCACGACGTTGAGCTTCTTCTCGGGCCGATCGGCGACGATGTCGCGCGTGATGTTTTTCGGATCGTCGCTGGTGAACGTGGCATCCGGTGTCTTCAGCAGGCGCCGCAGGTTGGCGAATGCGTCGGCCTCGGGCAGTGTCGGGTAGTACTTATCGTAGGCGAGCTCGTTCTCGCGGAACGCGGCGAAGAACTCGTAGATGCCGTCGCCGGCGAGTTCGTTCACGTATTGATTGGACGAACGATCCTTCGTCGAGGCGTCGACGGCGAAACTCACGGCCACGGTGAGCACCACCCAGACGCCCACGACGGCGGTGCGATGCAGGAAGCGCGAAGCGTCTTCGCGAGCCGCCAGCACGCGGCGGCTCGCGAACATCACCGCGACCGTCGCCAGCACCAGCAGCGCCGACCACGTGCCGATCGGATACGACTCGCGGATGTTGCCGACCACCTCGTGGGTGTAGACGAGGTAATCCACCGCGATGAAGTTGAAGCGGGCCGAGAACTCGTTCCAGAACACCAGCTCGGCCGCGCCGAGGTAGAGCACGGCGAACGCGAGCAGGGCGCAGAAGCCGACCACCATGCGATGGCCCCAGGTGGAGTACCAGGCGCGCCGGGGCAGGAGCCACGTAACCAATAGCAGGGGCCAGGCGACATAGACGAAGGTCACGAGGTCGTAGCCGAAGCCGACGAGGAAGGCGTACAGCCAGGCGCCGGGCGAGGCCGGGAGCTCGTGGCGTGTCTTCAGCGCCAGCGTGAGCCGCACCACGAACGCCACGCCGACGAAGAGCACGGCGAACCACGCGAGTGGACGGAATCGATCGCGGAGCGGACCGGAGGGGGAAAGGAACGAACGCATGACGCCTCTCGAAACGGTGCCGGCCCAGGGGGCGGATCCGGCATGTTTCGCAGCGTAGGAGGGGGCGCTTACGTGGCGCTTTCCCCCAGCTTAGGGGAGGCTTTGTTCGCCGGGACGTGTTCAAATCGGGCGTAAGAAAACACGGCCTGCCGCACCTGTTCGCTCTGTGGCACCCTACACGACCTTACGACCCCAAGCGGAGCCACGTCGCACGTGGAGCACGAAACCATGGCGGAGCTCCCGTCGACCGATCAGCCCTCTGCCAGGCGCGCGCTCTACCTGACCCTCCTGCGCCGCGCGGGCGGGCCGCTGTTGTCGGTGGTGTTGCTGTGCCTGGCGCTCTGGGCGCTGCACGCGATGGCCCGCGAGGTCACCTACCGGCAGATCGCCGCCTACGTCCACGGCCTGCCCAATGCCGATATCGCGCTGGCGGTGCTGCTGACGGGCGCCGGCTATCTGGTGATGACCCTCTACGACTGGTTCGGCCTGCGCAGCATCGGCAAGCGACTGCCGGCCAGACGCGTGGGCATGATCTCGTTCATCAGCTATGCCTTTTCCAACGCGCTGGGCATGTCGCTGCTGGTGTCCGGGTCGATCCGCTATCGGTTCTACGTGCAGGCGGGCCTGACCACCGGCGAGGTCGCGCGCGTGGTGCTCTATACCACCCTGAGCTTCTGGCTCGGCCTTGCCGCCCTGACCGGCGTCACGCTGCTGGCCATTCCCATTCCGGCCGAGGTGCCGTTCTCGGCCTGGCGCATTCCGCTCGCCCTCGTGCTCGCGCTGGTGCCGCTGGCCTGGTTCGCCGCCGCCGTCGTCGTTCGCCGCCCCGTGCGTGTCTGGCGCTGGGCGGTGGAAACGCCCACCCCCGCGGTCGCCGCGCGCCAGATCCTGATCGGCGCGCTGGACTGGGGCCTCGCGGCCGGCGTGCTCTACGTACTGATGCCCGAGGCGATCGCCGGTGGCTTCGGCCACTTCCTCGCGATTTTCGTGCTGGCGCAGATGGCGGGCCTGATCAGCCACGTGCCCGGCGGCATCGGCGTGTTCGAGGCGGTGATGCTCGCGGGCTTCGGCGCCACCGGCAATCACGGGCTGGAAGCACCCATTCTCGGTTCGCTGGCCGCCTATCGCCTCGTGTATTACCTGCTGCCGTTGTGCACGGCGACGGTGATGGTGATCTGGCGCGAGGTGCGCGCGCTGCGCCATGCCGCGCTGATCACGCCGTGGTTCAGCAGCCTGCTGCCGCCGTTCTTCGCGGGCCTGACGCTGGTCTGCGGCGCCGTGCTGCTGTTCTCGGGCGCCACGCTCGCGATTCCCGGCCGCATGGAGATCCTCCGGGGTTTCGTGCCGTTGCCGCTCGTGGAGGTGTCGCACTTTCTCTCCAGTGTCGTGGGCATGCTGTTGCTGATCCTCGCGCGCGGGCTGCAGCGCCGTCTCGACGCGGCCTATGTGCTGACGCTGGTGCTCCTGATCCTCGGTGCGATGCTTTCGTTGCTCAAAGGCATCGATTACGAGGAAGCCACGTTGCTCGCGCTGCTCGCCCTCGCGCTGGCGCCGGCGCATCGCCACTTCCATCGTCGCGCGTCGCTGTTCCGCGCCACGTTCTCGCCGGGCTGGGTGCTCGCGATCGGCGCGGTGCTCGCCTGCTCCACGTGGCTCGTGTTCTTCAGCTTCAAGCACGTCGAATACAGCAACAACCTGTGGTGGGAATTCAGCTTCCGCCACGGCGGCGCACCGCGTGCGTTGCGCGCGTTGGTGGGCGCGACGGCGGTCGTGATGCTCTTCGCGCTCGCGCGGCTCATTCGTCCGGCGCGACCGCGGCGCGCCATGCCGGGGGATGCCGACCTGGCGCGCGCGATGCCGCTGGTGAAGGGCTTCGATTCGGCGCAGGCGCACCTCGCGCTGGTGGGCGACAAGATGCTGATGTTCGCGCCCGACGACCGCGCGTTCATCATGTACGACATCGAAGGACGCAGCTGGGTCGCCATGGGCGACCCCGTCGGCACCGACGAGAGCGTGCGTCGCGAGCTGGTGTGGACGTTCCGCGAGGAATGCGAACGCGCCGGCGGCTGGCCGTTGTTCTACCAGGTGCGGCCCGAGGATCTCGATCTCTATCTCGACGTGGGCATGAGCCTGCTGAAGATCGGCGAGGAAGCGCGCGTCCGCCTCGACGCCTTCAACCTCGACGGCAAGTCGAAGAAGACGCTGCGCGGCACGGTGAACAAGCTCGCGCGCGATGGCCTGCGCATGGAGATCGTGCCGGTCGACGACGTGCCCGCGCTGCTGCCTCGCCTGAAGGTGATCTCCGACGCGTGGATGCGCGACAAGAAGGTGCGCGAGAAACGTTTCTCGCTCGGCCTGTTCGATGAGCGGTATCTTTCCCGTACGCCGATGGCGGTCGTCTGGCAGGGCGACGAACCGGTCGCGTTCGCCAATGTATTCACGACCTCGACGAAGGAAGAAGCCTCCGTCGACCTCATGCGCCACCTGCCCGAAGGCCCCTCCGGCATCATGGATTTCCTGTTCATCGAACTGATGGTCTGGGCGAAAGCCGAAGGCTATCGCTGGTTCAACCTTGGCATGGCCCCCTTGTCGGGCCTGCAGAACCGCCGGACGGCGCCGCTGTGGAGCCGCTTCGGCGCCATGGTGTTCGGCCGTGGCGAACGCTTCTACAACTTTCGCGGACTGCACCGCTACAAGGATAAGTTCGACCCCGAGTGGGAGCCCCGCTACATCGCGGTGCCGGGCGGCATCGCTCTGCCCCTCGCGCTCGCGAACGTCGCCAGCCTGATTTCGGGCGGCCTCGGCGGCGTGGTGCGCCGATGAGAACGGCGATCCGCAAGACGCTGCGCTTCGGCGCGCTGGCCGCTGTCGCCCTGGGCGTGTTGGCCCTGCTCGCCTGGCATCCGTGGACGCGTGCCTCGATGGAAAAATCCACGGTCGAGCTGCCTGCGCTCACCGCGGCGCCGGCCGGGCAGGAAGACCTTCTGGTGGTCATCTACTCCGGCGACGGCGGCTGGTGGGACCTCGACCAGCGGCTGGGCGCGGTGTTCACCTCCCGCGGCATTCCCGTGGCGGGCGTCAGCACCTTCAAGTACTTCTGGCGATATCGATCGCCCGACGAGTCCGCGCACGACCTCGACGGCCTGCTGGATCGCTACACCGCGCTCTGGAACAAGAAGCGGGTGCTGCTGATCGGCTACTCGTTCGGGGCCGACGTGCTGCCGACGATCGTGGGCAGGCTGCGGCCGGACAACCGGGCCCGACTGGCCCAGCTGGTGCTCCTGTCGGCCAGCCGCGACGTGAACTTCGAAATCGAACTCGAGGGCTACATGCAGCAGGGCTGGTGGACCACGCACACCCATAACTTCCTGCAGTGGCTCAACCCGGTGGTGCACACCGATGCCATGCCGCCCATCGCGGCGCTCGGCGGCCGGCCGCCCATGGCCTGCTACTACGGGGCCGAGGACGCCGACGACAGCGGCTGCACGGATCCGAAGCTGCCATCGTTCGTCACGGTCTACAGGAAACCCGGCTCCCATCACTTCGACGAGAACTACGAGGTGCTGGCCACCGAGCTGATCCAGCGCATGCCGGTCGCCTCGACGCCGCCTTAACGTTTTTTCCGGCAGCGCGCGCGTGAAGATCTGTCACGGAACGTTCACCGCTCTGCCACCGAAAATTTCTCCTTTTGCAGCCACCCTGATCGTCCGGGGGTGGCTGCGCTCAGGAGATCCGGACATGCAACGAGAACCAGGCAAACGCGATTACGGAACCTCCGACTGCGCGCGCGTGCGCAGTCTGGCCAGTCGCGGCATCAGCGAACCCCAGCCGGCGCCGCCGCCGCGCCGTATCAGCGGCACGGAGCGGGCCCGCCCGCAACCTCGTCGCGAGGATGCCTCGACGCCGAAGCATCATGCTCCCGCGTGAACCAAGGCCTTCGCCTACGAAGGCGAAGGCAAATCGGCACTAATTTTAGGAATTCTCCTATATCCGTCACCGGCCGACCTACGCAACATTAGGTCCATCGCCGATGACCGATCCGACGGCAGGACGCCGTCCGTCCCTAGCGCAAGGATCGATCCCCCCTTCATCGGCGATAACGCTGCGTCGGCTTCGCCGGGCCGCGTT
>Ga0102588_1000438_pt1 | contig 45115 bp, 38 predicted proteins | sample AraplaMF_Col_mMS_FD_76854 | JGI IMG/M metagenome (GOLD analysis project Ga0102588, IMG submission 76854) | Arabidopsis root microbial communities from the University of North Carolina, USA - plate scrape MF_Col_mMS (SPADES assembly) (version 2) | ecosystem: Host-associated > Plants > Roots >...
GAACCAATCAGCAGCTATGCCAATCTTAAAAGAAACTTGAGAGCGAAAGACTTCGTCGCCAGCAGCGCCGCCGCCCTCGTTCAGTGAGGGGGCTTATAGATCCTACCCCTTTTCTAAGTCAACAGCGCCAGACAAAGTTTTTTGACATTTTTGTAACAGATTGATTCGATTGAGAAATATTCTGGAAGCGCGGTTTCGGATTGCTTTTGGTGCGGAGGCGGCGACCCCTGCCTGTGCTGTTTCGGTCGCCACCACTTTAGGCTGTGTCATTTGGGGCTGTTGGGCGCCGCCGCAGTCCGAATGTCGGCATGACTTGCACGCGATAGGGCAGCACCGGTAGGTTCGTTTTCGATCCGGCACGTGGGGAATGACCGGCGCTTGTCCTGAATGGTGGGGGCCGGCACCATTCCCGCCAACGAAATGAAGACACCGACGTGACCCCTATGACTTCCTTGCCGGAGCTTCCGGTTTCGCATGTTCTTCCCGAAATCGGGGCAGCACTCGGTGCACAGGGGCGCGCAGTCCTTTCGGCGCCGCCGGGCGCCGGCAAGACGACACTCGTACCGCTCTATCTGTTGAGGCAGGACTGGCGCGGCGACGGCAAGATCGTACTTCTCGAACCGCGGCGGCTGGCAGCACGCGCGGCCGCCAGCCGCATGGCCTCGCTGCTTGGCGAGACTGTGGGGGAAACGGTCGGCTATCGCATGCGGCTCGACACCAGGGTTTCCGCCAAGACCCGCATCGAGGTCGTGACCGAAGGCGTGTTCGCGCGCATGATCCTCGAGGATCCGGAACTCTCGGGCGTCTCGACCGTCATCTTCGACGAGTTTCATGAACGCTCGCTGGACGCCGACTTCGGCCTGGCGTTGGCGCTCGACGTACAATCCGCCTTGCGCGACGATCTGCGCCTGCTGGTGATGTCGGCGACGCTTGACGTTGCGCGCGTTGCTGCGCTTCTCGACCAGCCGCCTGTTATCGAAAGCATGGGGCGAAGCTATTCGATCGACGTCCGCTACAAGGATCGGCCGGGCGGCGAACGCATAGAGGATGCGATGACGCGTGCGATCGTCGACGCCCATGCCAGTGAAAGCGGATCGATCCTCGCCTTCCTGCCCGGCCAGGCGGAGATCGCCCGCACGGCGGAGCGGCTCCAAGGACGCTTCGGGCCGGAGACACTGATTGCGCCCCTCTACGGCAACCTGACACAGAAAGAACAGGACGCGGCAATCCGACCGGCCGAAGGCGGGACGCGCAAGATCGTGCTCGCCACCTCGATTGCCGAGACATCGATCACCATCGACGGCGTACGGATCGTAATCGATAGCGGCTTGCAGCGGCTTCCGGTGTTCGAGGCCTCAACCGGCATCACACGGCTGGAAACGGTGCGCGTCTCTCGCGCCTCCGCCGACCAGCGTTCCGGGCGAGCCGGCCGAACCGAGCCCGGCATCGCCATCCGCCTCTGGCATCAGGGACAGACCGCGGCCTTGCCGGCTTTCACGCCGCCGCAGATTCTCTCCAGCGATCTCTCCGGCCTGGTCCTCGACCTTGCCCACTGGGGCGTTCAGGATGCCCGCGCGCTGTCCTTCGTCGACCAGCCGCCGGAGACGACGCTGGCGGAGGCGCGCGCGCTCCTGTTGCAACTCGGCGCGCTTGACAAGGACGGCGCACTCACCGCGCGCGGACGGATGATGCGTGACCTTGCGCTGCCGCCACGTTTGGCCGCCATGGTGATCTCAGCCGGCGAGACGGGGCAAGCGAGAGATGCGGCCGCCCTTGCCGTGCTGCTGACCGAACAGGGCCTCGGTGGTCCCGGTATTGACCTCGAGGAACGGATGCGACGCTTCCGGTCGGAACGAGGTGAGCGCGCGGAGGGCGCGCGCCAGCTGGCGGCTCGACTGGCCAAGGGTCTCGATGTCGCAAAGTCAACGGAACCGAGCCAGGCGGGACGCCTTCTGCTGCACGCCTTTCCCGACCGAATCGCGCTGCAACGCGGCGGCAGAGGCCGATTCCTGATGGCGAACGGGCGCGGTGCGGAGCTGCCGGAAACCGAGCGACTTGCCGGCACCCAGATGCTCGTCATCGCCGACTTGACCGGCCGGGCGGCGCAGGGGCGAATTCTGGCTGCAGCAGAGGTTTCGCGTGGCGAGATCGAGGAAGAGCTACCTGGCGCCATTTCCACCGACAATCAGGTCTTCTTCGACCGCCAGAGCCGGCAGGTCAGGGCCCGGCGCGCGACTCGGCTCGGCGCCATTGTCTTCGAGGAGACGCCACTGCCGCGTCCAACCGGCGAAGCCGTCAGCCGCGCGCTGGCGGAAGGCGTGCGCGAGCTGGGGCTGGAACTGCTGCCCTTTTCCAAGGAAGCCATGCAGCTGCGTGAACGCATCGGCTTTCTTCATCGCAACATCGGCGATCCTTGGCCTGATGTCAGCGACCAGGCACTGCTTGCGCGGCTGGACGAGTGGTTCGTTCCCTACCAGACGGATGCCCGCGGGATTTCCGACATTTCCTCGTCTGCTCTTTCGAACGGGTTGATGGCGCTGATCCCGCACGAGCTGCAGCGGGATCTTTCCCGCCTCGCCCCGACGCATTTCGAAGCGCCGACGGGACAGCGGCATCCGATCCAGTACGACGGCGAGGAGCCGACTCTGACGATCCGCGTGCAGGAACTCTTCGGCCTCAAGCAGCACCCGGCAATTGGAGGCGGAAGGCTGCCGCTGCTTCTGGAACTGACGTCGCCCGCGCACCGGCCGATCCAGACGACACGCGACCTGCCGGGCTTCTGGGCCGGGTCATGGAAGGACGTGCGCGCCGACATGCGCGGCCGCTATCCCAAGCACCCCTGGCCGGAACGGCCGGAGGACGCCCCGCCGACGACAAGGGCAAAACCGCGTGGTACATGAGCCCTAGCATGGCTCAAGGAATGTCAAATGGTCGATACTGTCGAAAGTTCGTCGGAAGAGGACAGGCACAACAGCAGGCGCCTGAGACTGCAGACGCTGGTGCGGCTGAGATGGCTTGCCGTCGGCGGCCAGGCCGTGACGGTGTTCATCGTTGCCTTCTGGCTGAAGTTTCCGCTTCCGCTTATTGCCTGCGGGTTGCTGATCGCGGCGCTGGCGGCGGTCAACTTCTACCTGATGATCCGCTATCCGCCGACGCACCGGCTCTACCCAGGCGCCGCCTTCGCACTGCTCGGTTTCGATCTTCTGCAGCTTTGCGCACTGCTCTTCATCACCGGCGGCCTTGCTAATCCCTTCGCCGCGCTCGTCTGCGTTCCCGTGATCATTTCCTTCGCATCGCAGCCTATCCGCTTCAGCACGGTGCTCATTATCATTGCGATGGTCTGCATCACCATCCTTGCCTTTTCACCCTTTCCCTTGCCGTGGTTCGACGGGGTCGAGATCAATGTGCACACGGTGATGCAGTTCGGCGTCTGGTGCTCGATCGCATCGACCATGGCCTTCGCCGCCTTCTATGCATACCGGGTCTCAATGGAGGCGAGCCAGCTCGCCGACGCGCTGGCGGCAACCGAACTCGTGCTGCAGCGGGAGAAACACCTTTCGCAGCTGGACGGTCTTGCCGCAGCAGCGGCACACGAACTCGGAACGCCGCTTGCCACCATCAGCGTGGTTGCCAAGGAAATGGAACGGGAACTGAAGGATGACGATCGCTTTCGCGAGGACGTGCAACTCCTGCGCAGCCAGAGCGAGCGCTGCCGCGACATCCTGCGGCGGCTGGCGACGCTCTCGGCAGAGGGCGAGGCCCATCTTCGGCGGCTGCCGCTCTCATCCATGATGGAAGAGATCGTGGCGCCGCACAGGGAGTTCGGGATCAAACTCGAGCTCATCGAGAAGAGTCCGCGCAAGGGCGAGCCTATCACCGACCGCAATGCCGGCATCATGTACGGGCTCGGCAATCTGATCGAGAACGCCGTCGACTACGCGCGCGACAAGGTAACGGTCACGGTAGAACACGATCTGAGAAAGGTCCGCATCACTATCGAGGACGATGGAGAGGGCTATTCTTCCGATATCCTGACCCGGATCGGCGAGCCCTACGTCACGAAGCGGCAACGGGAGGACCGGGCCGGTGGGCTGGGACTTGGCCTCTTTATCGCCAAGACGCTCCTCGAACGATCCGGCGCGTCGTTGGTCTTCGAGAACCGCATGCCGGAAGCCGCCGGAGCGCGTGTCCGTGTCGAATGGCCGCGCATGCTGATCGATGCGAATTCGACAAAATGACGCTATGGGCATAATGAAAAAGCTGAATAATTGACTTATATCAGGCGGGGCAGCCGCCGGGATTGATAGATATGAACGAGCTTGACCACGATTCCTCCCTCGCCAATGCGGATCATATCGGTCCGGACGCCAGCTTGCTGATCGTTGACGATGACGGTCCCTTCCTGCGCCGTCTGGCGCGCGCGATGGAGACACGCGGCTTCACGGTCGAGACAGCTGAGTCAGTCGCCGAGGGTGTTGCCAAGTCCAAGAGCCATCCACCGAAATATGCCGTCGTGGACCTGCGGCTTGGTGATGGCAACGGTCTGGACGTAATCGAGGCAATCCGCCAGCGCCGCGACGATACCCGGATCATCGTTCTGACCGGCTACGGCAATATTGCAACAGCCGTTACCGCTGTGAAGCTCGGCGCGGTCGATTACCTGGCAAAGCCCGCCGATGCGGACGACGTCTATGCCGCCCTGACGCAGCGGGCGGGCGAGAAAGCAGAGCTACCGGAAAACCCGATGTCAGCCGACCGTGTGCGTTGGGAGCATATCCAGCGGGTCTATGAAATGTGCGAGCGCAATGTTTCGGAGACCGCGCGGCGGCTCAATATGCATCGCCGCACGCTGCAGCGGATCCTCGCCAAGCGCGCGCCGAAATAACGCTAAATATCGTCGACTTCAAACGGCTTGCCGTTTGCCCATTCGGCCATCAGCAGGCGCTGGGCGGCTACGCGGGAGAAATTGAGCGTCACGGATTTACGCGTCGCTGGCGCAAGGCGATGTTCGGGCGCCTCGCGGATCATATGCGCGCCGTAGCCATCCGATAAAAACAACCCGCAGCCCTCGGGGAAAATCTCAAGCGGAACATCCTTGTGCGTGGCGAAAAACAGCCGATCACAATGCAGGCGATAGTCCGGCCACTTGCGGTCGACGCGAAAGTCCTCGATCGAGGTCTTGATCTCGATGATCCAGATTTCGCCCTTCTCCGAAATCGTGATCAGATCCGCCCGGCGTCCGCTCGCAAGCGACAGCTCCGGCAACACGGCGTGACGCATCTCATGAAGTAAAATCTGAGTCCCGCGCCGCACGAGCATAGCTCTGTCCGACTGCCGGCCGTCTATTAACGGATTGTTATTGTAAACACTCAAAATCGTCATGGATAACCGTAGGTCTGGCGCGCGCGTTGTTGCAAAAAAACCATGCGCTTCTAATTTGCCGCTGCGTATTGATTTTGCCGCACTGCAACAGCTTGCAAAGGCAAAGTTAATCGAAAATAAACCATAATCAAAGATGGTTCAAAAGACCGTTTCCCCTTGCCCATTTCCTAAGAGACATCCATGCGCATCCGCAATGCATTTCCTGTATTCGGCCTGATGGCGACGCTCGCTCTGGCCGGTTGCTCTTCGACTACCGAGAGCGCCTCCGTTGAAGACAAGGCCGTGCCGGGCCCGACCGTCCAGACCGCGCAGATCTTTGACGACGCCTATGGCGTGACGACGGATGCCGGATATTCGCTGCCGGCGATTCCGATCCAGAAGGTCAAGCCGCAGTTCCGCCGCCAGATCGTCTCTTACGAAACCACCGAGCGTCCGGGCACGATCATCGTCAACACCCGCGAGCGCTTCCTCTATTACATCCTGCCCGGCGGCAAGGCGATGCGTTACGGCATCGGTGTCGGCAAGCAGGGCTTCGCCTGGGCAGGCACGGCCTATGTCGCATGGAAGCAGGAATGGCCGACCTGGCATCCGCCGAAGGAAATGGCCGAGCGCAAGCCGGAAGTTGCCAAGTATGTCGAAGAAGGCATGGGCCCTGGCCTCAGCAACCCGCTCGGCGCGCGCGCCATGTATCTCTTCAACGAAAAGGGTCAGGACACCCTCTTCCGTCTGCACGGCACGCCGGAATGGGCTTCGATCGGCACCGCGGCCTCCTCGGGCTGCATTCGTCTGATGAACCAGGACGTTATCGACCTCTACAGCCGCGTACGTCCGGGCAAGACGACTTCGAAGGTCATCGTTATCCAGTAAGCTGTTGCCGAAATGGGGTATTAGAAAGGCCGCCGGAACATTGTTTCGGCGGCCTTTTCTATTGATTTGTTCTTAGATAGCCTGCTTGCCCTTCAGTTCGAGGCGGCGGCGATGGAGGACAGGCTCGGTATAGCCGTTCGGCTGTGCCCTGCCCTTCAAGACAAGATCGAGTGCCGCCTGGAAGGCGATCGAACCGTCGAAATCGGTTGCCATTGGCACGTAGGCGGGATCGGATGCATTCTGCTGGTCGACGACTGCGGCCATGCGCTTCATCGTCTCGGCGATCTGCGCTTCGGTCGTGACCTTGTGATGCAGCCAATTGGCCATATGCTGGGCGGAGATGCGCAGCGTCGCGCGGTCTTCCATAAGGCCGACATTGTTGATGTCGGGCACCTTGGAGCAGCCGACGCCCTGATCGACCCAGCGGACAACGTAACCGAGAATGCCCTGGGCATTGTTGTCGAGTTCGCGCTGGATTTCCTCCGGCGTCCAATTCGGACGAACCGCTACGGGGACTGAAAGAATATCGGAGAGCTTGGCGCGCGCACGGTCCTTCAGACCCTGTTGAACGCGGGCGACGTTGATGCGGTGATAATGGGTCGCGTGCAGCGTCGCAGCGGTTGGGGACGGAACCCAGGCAGTATTGGCGCCGGCTTTCGGGTGCGCGATTTTCTGCTCCAGCATCGCCGCCATCAGATCCGGCATGGCCCACATCCCCTTGCCGATCTGCGCATGGCCGGAAAGACCGCATTCAAGGCCGATGTCGACGTTCCAGTTCTCGTAGGCGCCGATCCAGGCAGCCTGCTTCATATCGCCCTTGCGGATCATCGGCCCGGCTTCCATCGAGGTATGGATTTCATCGCCGGTGCGGTCCAGGAAACCGGTGTTAATGAAGACGACGCGTTCGCGGGCGGCGCGGATGCACTCCTTGAGATTGACGGTAGTGCGCCGCTCCTCGTCCATAATGCCCATCTTGATGGTATTGCGCGCCATGCCGAGGGCATCCTCGACGCGCGAAAAGATCTCGGCAGCGAAGGCGACTTCCTCGGGTCCATGCATCTTTGGCTTGACGACATAGACCGAACCGGCGCGGGAATTCTTGCGCCGGCCATTGGGGCCGACGTCGTAGAGCGCAATCATGCCGGTGATCATGGCGTCCATGATCCCTTCCGGCACTTCGTTGCCGTCACGATCGAGGATGGCGGGATTCGTCATGAGATGGCCGACGTTGCGCACGAGCATCAGCGACCGGCGATGCACTTCGAAGGGCGTACCGGTCGGGCCGCTGTACTCCAAATCGGGATTGAGCTTGCGGATGAAGCTCGAGCCACCCTTGGACACCTCCTCCTGTAGGTCGCCCTTCATGAGGCCGAGCCAATTGCGATAGACGACGACCTTGTCTTCGGCGTCAACTGCTGCAACCGAGTCCTCGCAGTCCATGATCGTCGTAATCGCCGATTCCAGCCAGACGTCGGAGATGTGCGCCGGATCGCTCTTGCCGATCACGGTCGAGGCGTCGATGACGATGTCGATATGGATGCCGTTGTTCTTTAACAGGATCTGCGTCGGCGCCGCGGCATCGCCCAGATAGCCGGCAAAATGCGCCGCATCGGTCAGCGAAACATGCTCGCCGTCGGTCGAAGTGATGGCGAGTGCACCATCCCTGACAGCAAAGGTCGCGACATCCTTCCAGTTCCAGCTGTCGAGCGGAGCAGCGGTATCGAGGAAATTGCGAACCCAGCCGATGACCTTCTCGCCGCGCTTCGGATTGTAGCTCTTGCCCTTTTCGGCGCCATCGCTCTCGGGAATCGCATCGGTCCCATAAAGCGCATCGTAGAGCGAGCCCCAGCGCGCGTTGGCGGCGTTCAGCGCATAGCGCGCATTCATGACGGGAACGACGAGCTGCGGACCGGCGATCAAGGCGATCTCGGGATCAACGTTGGCGGTCGATACCTGAAAATCGGAGCCCTCCGGCAGGATATAGCCGACATCCCGCAGAAACGCCTGGTACGCTTCCATGTCGGTCGGCGCGCCATGCTGACGGTACCAATCATCGATTCGAAGCTGAAGTGCATCGCGCTTGGTAAGCAGTTCGCGATTGCGCGGAGCCAGATCGTGAACGATGGCCGAGAAATCTGCAAAGAACTTGTCGGCATCGATCTGCAGGCCGGGCAACGCCTCCTTCACCAGGAACTCATGAAGGACGGCTTCAACAGCAAGACCGTTTTTATCGATGCGGCTCATTCAATGTCTCCCAAGACCACGGCAGCTTTTTCATGCTGCCACTTTGCGCGGCTTTCATTCATAGTCAATTATGCAATAATTCGAAAGATTTATGCCGCTACGGACAAAGACCGCGGCGTGACGCGCATCGGCAGGCCGTTTTGCGGCTGCGTCGTCAGTTTCTGAACCGGCCATGGCCTTGTCTTGTCCGTCATATCGAAGCGGAACCGGTGCATCAGCACGGCCAGAGCGATAACAGCCTCCTGCAGGGCAAAGGTCGCGCCGATGCAGACCCGCGGACCCGCGCCGAACGGGAGGAACTGGAAACGCCCGATCTTGGCGCGATTCTCCGGCAGGAACCGTTCCGGGATATAGGCGCGTGGCTTGTCCCAATAGAGCTCGTGACGATGGAGCGTCCACGGCATGATGAGAACGGTAACTCCGGCCTCGATCTCGACCGTTTCGCCTTTCGCATCGGTCCAGCGATCGGCGGCGATGGCGGCGCGATTGATCGACGGCGCCGGCGGATAGAGCCGCAGCGCCTCCTCGAAGGCGGCGCGCGTGTAAGGCATCAGATCGAGCCATTTTACCGGCTCGACATCCTGGGCCTGCACGCGATCGACCTCCTCCTCCATCGCCTCGCGGATGTGCGGCGTGTTGGCGACGCAATAGAGCGTCCAGGCGAGCGCCCGCGCCGTCGTTTCGTGGCCCGCGCCGATGAAGGTGAGAATATTGTCTTCGATCTCGTCGTTCGTCAGCCCGCCGGTTGCAGCCTGATCAAGAAGCAAGGTCAGAAAGTCGTCCGGCGCGGAGGCTCGATCGGCTTGCATACGCGCGAGCCGGGCATCCATGGTCTGGCGCACGATGTTTCGGAACTTGTCCAGCACCTTCTGACCGCCGATGCGGGTGACGCGCGGAACCCATGAGGGCGCGCGCAGGAGATCCATCGGGTCGACGCGCCCCATGCGGTGGAGGAGTGCGTTTACATCGTCGGCAAAGCTATCGGAGGAGGTGACGATCTCGCCTGAGAACAGCGTATCGGCGAGCATGGCGAAGGTCAGTTCCGTCATGTCGGCGGCAATCTCGAAGACCTTGCCGTCTCTGCCAGCGGATTCGTATTTTATCGCGTAGTCCTCGGACTGGCGAAGCATCTGCCCGGCGAAGCCGTTTGCGTGGCGCGGCGTGAAGACCGGTGATACCGCCTTGCGGGATCGCTTCCAAACCTCTCCTTCCGCCGTCAGCAGACCGTCACGCAGGATCGGGCGCAAGATGAGTTGGCGAATATCCGACATGCGGTAATTCGTGGCATTGTCGACGAGAACATGGCGGATCAAACCGGGATCATTGACGATCAGGGTTCTTTCCCGAAAGAACCGTGTCTGGATCCACGGCAGCGTGTAGGAAGGCTCGCCCCAGAGCTCCAGCGGATTGCGCAGGATGGTGCGGATGATCTCAAGGCGGCTCGGTGGCACCGTGCGGGGCAACGGTGCCGGAGGTTCAAAGGGATCCGGACGCATGTCCATGAGAATTCAGCCTTTCGCGGAAGATTCTAAACTCTTCCCGGCAAGGCGGAAGCTAGAGCAGGCGCTCCAACTCGTCCAGCTTGTCGTTGACCAACCAGCCGTAATAGTTTTCCTCCGGCCAGACGGTTTCGCCTGAAGCGCGGTTCTTGGCCGCCAGGGCCGCCGCGCGCTGGCGCGAATTGCCGACATTATAGAGGGTGGCGGTCAGGCCCGGATTCTTGGAAATGTCCATGTCGGCGATCTGTTTGTAATCGTCGATCGAGCGGCGGATGGAGGCAGCGACGAAGGCAAGCGAGATATCGGGCTCCATGATTGCCTTGTAGACGGCACCGGCGTCCCTCTCGTTCAGCTTTTCATAACCTGAGACCTTGGAGACGAGATCCGAGAGCATCAGCGCGGTCAGCGGGTTGATCTGGCCGAGGCCGAAGGTCTGACCAGCGTAGAAGGGCTGAAAGAAGACGGCACTGAAGCGGTTGTTCGGGTAGCTCTTGCCACCGACCGTCTTGCCTCGGAAGTCCCTTTCCCAGACGTCCTCACGGCAGCTCCACAACGTGTAGGAATCGCCCTTGCCGCTACATTCGGCAAACTCCGGCCGCTTGACGAAATCGTCTACGTCCTCGCCATCATAGGCGAAACGGAAGCTCTGGCCGGCATAGGAAGCGGCCTTCACGTAATAGGATTGCAGGCGGTCATAGGCGTCGACATTGTAGGTATGTTCGCCGACGATCGCACCGACCACGTGGATCGGGTCGATGCCATAAGCGGCCGAAACTTTCTTGATCTTGCCCATCAGTTCGTGATCCGTGGCCAAGAGGTCACGGACCTTCTCGTATTTCCGATCGAACGAGCTCTTCGTGCCTTTGGTGCGACGAACCGAGGCGTCCGGAACATCCGGTTGCTCGGCATAACGATTACCTGACGGCACCACCTGCATGGCAAAAGCAGGCACCGAGGTCAGCACCGCAGCAGCAATCAGGAGGCTTGTCAGAAGGCGTCGCACGATCAGCATTCCCATCATTTTGGCATTGTCGCGAAGCGCGCTGACTGGACCACAATCTTGGCCGAATAATGCTGGCGCCGATAACGAGACGAGCCCTTCACTAAAAAGTAAAGGGCCCGCTGTCGAGAGTCTAAGCTGTCAAAATCGCGGCGTCACATCAGTAAGGACAGGACCCGATGCTTGTTCATCACAGAATGAACCGGGACAGATCTGTGTTCTGCGCCAGGTCACCGACGTGCTCGCGGACGTAGTCGGCGTCAATCGTCACGGTCGAGCCGCCGCGATCCGGAGCGTTGAAAGAGATTTCGTCCAGAACGCGCTCCATGACGGTCTGAAGGCGACGGGCGCCGATGTTTTCGACAGACGAATTCAAGTGGACGGCCACATCAGCCAGGGCATCAATGCCATTGTCAGTGAATTCGAGGGTGAGGCCTTCCGTTTCCATCAGCGCCTTGTACTGCCTGATAAGACTCGCCTCGGTTTCCGTCAGGATACGGCGGAAGTCTTCCTTTGTGAGCGCGCGCAGTTCGACGCGGATCGGCAGACGACCCTGCAATTCCGGCAACAGATCGGACGGCTTGGAGACATGGAATGCGCCGGAGGCGATGAAAAGGACGTGGTCCGTCTTCACCGGCCCGTACTTCGTCGACACCGTCGTTCCTTCGACCAGGGGAAGCAGGTCGCGCTGCACGCCTTCGCGCGAAACGCCGGCACCCATGCCGCCGTCGCGAGCGGCGATCTTGTCGATCTCGTCGAGGAAGACGATGCCGTCATTCTCGACCGCACGAACCGCCTCGCGCTGGATAACTTCGTTGTCGATCAGCTTGTCGGACTCGTCGCGGATCAGATCCGTGTAGGATGCCTTGACCGTCGTGCGGACCTTCTTGGTGCGGCCACCCATCGCCTTCCCGAACATTTCGGAGAGGTTGAGCACGCCGATATTTGCGCCCGGCATGCCGGGAATATCGAAGCCACCCATGCCGGTACCGGTGTCGGCGATCTCGATATCGATCTCCTTGTCATCAAGTTCACCGTTGCGCAGCTTCTTGCGGAAGCTGTCACGGGTCGACGGCGAGGCCGTGGCGCCGACGAGCGCATCGAGAACGCGTTCCTCGGCGCTCATATGCGCCTTTGCCTGCACTTCGCTCCGCTTCTTCTCGCGTGCGAGCCCGATGCCGACCTCGACGAGATCGCGGATGATCTGCTCCACGTCGCGTCCGACGTAACCGACTTCGGTGAACTTGGTCGCTTCAACCTTGATGAAGGGCGCGCCCGCCAGCTTGGCGAGACGGCGAGAGATTTCCGTCTTGCCGACACCGGTCGGGCCGATCATCAGGATGTTCTTTGGCATCACTTCGTCGCGTAGATCCGGATCGAGCTGGTGGCGACGCCAACGGTTGCGCAGCGCGATTGCCACCGCGCGCTTGGCCTCATGCTGGCCGATGATGTAGCGGTCAAGTTCGGAAACGATCTCGCGGGGGGAAAATGTGGTCATATCGAATATCCCATCGGGGCGTGAATCTTTGAAACCGGGTCAAGCTTCGGCGTCGAGCGTTTCCACCACCACATTATGGTTCGTGTAGACGCAAATATCGGCGGCAATATCGAGGGCGCGACGCGCGACCTCTTCGGCGGATTTGTCTGTGTCCATCAGGGCGCGGGCCGCAGCGAGCGCATAATTGCCACCCGAACCGATCGCCATGGCGCCGTGCTCCGGCTCGAGAACATCGCCGTTGCCTGTTATCGCCAGCGTCACCTGCTTGTCAGCGACGAGCATCATGGCTTCGAGGTTGCGGAGATACTTGTCCGTGCGCCAATCCTTGGCAAGCTCGACGGCGGCGCGCATCAGCTGCCCCGGATATTGCTCGAGCTTCTTTTCGAGGCGTTCGAGGAGCGTGAACGCATCCGCAGTGGCGCCTGCGAAACCGGCAATGACCTCGCCCTTACCGATGCGCCGCACCTTGCGGGCGTTGCCCTTCATCACGGTCTGGCCGAGGCTTACCTGACCATCGCCGGCCATGATGACCTTACCGCCCTTTCGAACTGTAATAATCGTTGTCATCTATTCACCTTTGCCCGTCTGCCGGGCTTGTTGTGTCGGGCCGAACGCCGGCCCCTGTCGAGCCCTATGTAAGTGCGTGAATGCCGATTGCAAATGGCGTCTTTTTCTGCTGCCGCGGTTCTGGATATTTCGCGGCACGCCTGATAAGGAACGCCCGTATTTCCCGATGGAGCAGCCTTATGGCCGAGACCGCAGCAAGCCGCACGGGTACCGTGTCCCGCAAGACGAACGAGACTTCGGTTTCCGTTTCCGTCAATCTCGACGGCACCGGAAAGTCGAAAATTTCGACTGGCGTCGGCTTCTTCGACCATATGCTCGACCAGCTGTCACGACATTCGCTGATCAACATGGAAATCGAGACCAAGGGCGATCTCCATATCGACGACCACCATACAGTGGAAGACACCGGTATCGCGATCGGCCAGGCGATTGCCAAGGCACTCGGCGACCGCCGCGGCATCACGCGCTATGCATCGATCGACCTCGCCATGGACGAGACGATGACGAAGGCAGCCGTCGACCTCTCCGGTCGCCCCTTCCTTGTCTGGAACGTCACCTTCAGTGCGCCGAAGATCGGCACGTTCGACACCGAACTCGTTCGCGAATTCTTCCAGGCGCTTGCCCAGAACGCCGGCATCACCTTGCATATTCTCAACCATTATGGTGCCAACAACCACCATATTGCAGAGACGTGCTTCAAGGCCGTTGCCCGCGCGCTGCGTACGGCGACAGAGATCGATCCGAGACAGGCGGGCCGTGTTCCCTCGACGAAGGGCACGCTCGTCTGAGCCCCCTGAGGGAGCTTGACGACATGACTTCCAGCTATCTGGTTCTGACTGCGCCTAGCGGAACAGACTCCAACCACGAGAAGACGCGCTTCATTCGCGACGGTTTTACCGTGCTCGGGTTTCTCTTCCCCTGGATATGGCTGGCCTTCCACCGGCTGTGGCTCTACGCCATCGCGGCATTTCTCCTGCAAAGCTTTGGCGGTGCGCTGGCAGACCGCGCAGACCTCTGGCCCGTCGGCGTTGCGATCACCTTCGGCACCAGTCTGCTGGTGGCGCTCGAGGGCCAGAATCTTCGCATCCGCAATCTGGTTGCGAAGGGCTGGGCTGAGGCCGACCTCGTTTCCGCCGACTCGCTGCAGACCGCAGAAGAAATCTACTTTTTGAATGTCCAGACCGACGCCGGCGACAGCCGCCCGGCGCCGTCGCCGCAATGGGATCCCGCAGCCCATGCCCCGCGACACGGCAACGCCACCTCGCTCGGTCTCTTTGGTTTTGATGGAGGACGCTGAATGCGCGTCGCAATTATAGACTACGGTTCCGGCAACCTGCGTTCGGCGACGAAGGCCTTCGAACGGGCCGCACGGGAAGTCGGCATCGATGCCTCGATCGATCTGACCGACAAGGCCGAGGTTGTATCCGCCGCCGATCGCGTGGTGCTGCCGGGTGTTGGCGCCTATGCCGACTGCCGACGCGGCCTCGATGCCGTTTCCGGCATGTCGGACGCTCTGATCGATGTGGTTGAGAAGAAGGCCCGGCCCTTCCTTGGTATTTGCGTCGGCATGCAGTTGATGTCATCGCGCGGTCTCGAGAAGACCGTCACGGATGGCTTTGGCTGGATACCCGGCGATGTCGTCGAAATGACGCCAGGTGATGCCAATCTGAAGATTCCACAGATCGGCTGGAATACGCTGGATCTGAAATCCCCCCACCCGTTGTTCGACGGCATTCCGACGGGGCCGAACGGGCTGCATGCCTATTTTGTGCATTCCTACCATCTGGCGGCGAAAAACCCCGCCGACGTGCTCGCGACGGCCGATTACGGCGGCCCGATCACCGCCTTCGTCGGTCGCGACAACATGGCCGGAGCCCAGTTCCATCCCGAAAAGAGCCAGAAGCTCGGCCTCGCCCTGATTGCCAATTTCCTGCGCTGGAAGCCTTGAGCTCGCGCATTTCAAGGACTGACAGAATGATCCTATTTCCCGCAATCGACCTCAAGGATGGGCAGTGCGTTCGCCTCAAGCTTGGCGATATGGACCAGGCAACCGTCTACAATCCCGATCCAGGAGCTCAGGCGAAGGCCTTTGAAGACCAGGGATTCGAATGGCTGCATGTCGTTGACTTGAATGGCGCCTTTGCTGGCGAAAGCGTCAACGGCGCTGCTGTCGACGCGATCCTGAAGGCAACGAAGAACCCCGTTCAGCTTGGTGGCGGCATCCGTACACTCGACCATATCGAGAATTGGCTGTCGCGCGGCCTTGCCCGCGTCATTCTCGGAACGATCGCCGTGCGCGATCCGGCGCTCGTGATTGAAGCCTGCAAGAGGTTTCCCGGCCGTGTTGCTGTCGGAATCGATGCCAAGGGCGGCAAAGTCGCGGTCGAGGGTTGGGCCGAGGCCTCCGAGCTCGGCGTCATCGAGCTCGCGAAGAAGTTCGAGGGCGCCGGCGTTGCCGCGATCATCTACACCGACATCGACCGCGACGGCATCCTTGCCGGCATCAACTGGTCGTCGACGCTCGAGCTTGCCGAAGCCGTATCGATCCCCGTCATCGCGTCCGGCGGCCTTGCTTCGATCGAGGACGTGAAGCGGATGCTCGAGCCCGACGCACGCAAGCTCGAGGGTGCGATTTCCGGCCGCGCGCTCTATGATGGACGCATCGACCCGCAAGAAGCGCTGGCGCTGATTTCAGCCGCACGCGCAAAGGAGACTGCGCAATGACCCTCAAGGCTCGCGTCATTCCCTGCCTCGACGTCAAGGACGGCCGCGTCGTCAAGGGTGTCAACTTCGTCAATCTGGTAGATGCCGGAGACCCGGTCGAGGCCGCCAAGGCCTACGATGCCGCCGGCGCCGACGAACTTTGCTTTCTCGACATTACCGCTTCCTCAGACAATCGCGAAACGATCTTCGATGTCGTCGCTCGCACCGCCGAGCAATGCTTCATGCCTGTCACCGTCGGCGGCGGCGTTCGCACCATCGCTGACATTCGCAAGCTGCTGCTTTGTGGCGCGGACAAGATCTCTATCAACTCGGCCGCCGTCAACAATCCGGATTTCGTTGCGGAGGCCGCCGACAAGTTCGGCGACCAGTGCATCGTCGTCTCGATCGACGCCAAGCGGCGGACAGTGCCTGTCCAAGGCGATGTCAGCGCCTGGGAGATCTATACGCATGGTGGCCGCAATGCGACCGGCATCGATGCCGTGGATTTCGCTCGGAAAATGGTCGAGCGTGGCGCCGGCGAGCTGCTTGTTACCTCAATGGACCGGGACGGGACGAAGGTCGGCTACGATCTCGAACTGACGCGTGCCATAGCGGATTCGGTTCGGGTGCCGGTGATAGCTTCAGGCGGCGTCGGCGACCTCGATGATCTCGTGGCCGGGGTCAAGCAAGGACATGCCAATGCCGTTCTGGCTGCTTCGATCTTCCACTTTGGTACCTATTCCGTCGGGGAAGCGAAGCGCTATATGTCGTCGTGCGGCATCGACATGCGTCTGGACTGAGTGGAAAGCGGAATCATGAGCGAATTTACCCTCGCCGACCTGGAAAAGATCGTCGATGCGCGATCGGAGGCCTCTCCGGAAGAATCCTGGACGGCAAAGCTCGTTTCTGCCGGTCAGCCAAAAGCGGCCAAGAAACTCGGCGAAGAGGCGATTGAGACCGTGATGGCAGCGATCGCCGATGACCGCGAAAACCTTACCTATGAAGCCGCCGACCTGCTCTATCACCTATTGGTCGTATTGAAGGTCGCAGGCATTCCGTTGCAAAGTGTCATGGCGGAGCTTGAGCGCCGTACCGCTCAATCCGGCCTGAAAGAAAAGGCGAGCCGGCAAAGTTCATGAGTATCGCAAGACAGCTCATCGGAGCGCCCGAAACGCTCGATCATTTTCAGGCGAATGCCTATTCGCCCTATCACTTCTTTTCTTCCGAGGAATGGGCGCGCTTCCGGGCGGATACGCCGCTCACCCTGAAGGGGGACGAGGTCAAGCGGCTGCGCTCCATGGGCGACCCGATCGACCTCGATGAAGTGCGGCGCATCTATCTGTCGCTGTCGCGCCTTCTGTCGGCGCATGTGGAATCCTCGCAGCTGCTGTTCGAGCAGCGCAATCGCTTCCTCAGCCTCTCCAACGTCGCGAAGACTCCCTTCGTGATCGGCATCGCCGGCTCCGTGGCTGTCGGCAAATCGACGACCGCCCGTATCCTGAAGGAACTGTTGTCGCGCTGGCCGTCCAGTCCAAAGGTGGATCTTGTCACCACGGACGGCTTCCTGCACCCGAATGCCGTGCTGCAGCGTGAAAACCTGATGCAGCGCAAGGGTTTTCCCGAGAGCTACGACACCGGCGCGATCCTGCGTTTCCTGGCCGCGATCAAGGCTGGGCAGCCGAACGTCAAGGCACCGTCCTATTCGCATCTTGTCTATGACGTGCTGCCGAACGAGTACAAGATCGTCGATCGGCCGGATATTCTGATCTTCGAGGGCATCAACGTTCTGCAGTCGCGCGACCTGCCGGCTGGCGGCAAGATCGTTCCGATGGTTTCCGACTTCTTCGACTTCTCGATCTACATCGATGCGGATGAAAGTCGGATTCACGACTGGTATGTGACCCGTTTCCTGCGGCTGCGCGAAACGGCGTTTCGCGATCCCCACTCCTTCTTCCACCGCTATGCCTCGATCAGCGAGGAGGAAGCGCTGACGATTGCCGAAGGCCTCTGGGAAAACATCAACCTGAAGAACCTGCGGGAAAACATCCTCCCGACGCGCCCGCGTGCCGACCTTATCCTGCGCAAGGGCAACAATCACCTGATAGAACAGGTCGCATTGAGGAAGCTCTAGGCCGTTACCCGGCGAAGCGTCAGATTGATCCGGCCGCCATTCTTCAGCAAGGTCGACGTCGATGGATAGATCCTGTCGACGCCATGGAAGCAAAGGCGGCCTTCCGCACCCAAGATCACGACATCGCCGCTTGAGAGCTTGAAGGAAAGCGTGCGGTCGTCGCGCGCGAGGCCACCGACGCGAAACAGGCAGCTATTGCCGAGCGAGATCGACACAACAGGCGCTGCAAGGTCCTGTTCATCCTTGTCCTGATGCAGTCCCATGCGGGCCTCGTCGGAGTAGAAGTTGACGAGGCAGGCCTGTGGCGGCTTGTCATAGCCAGAGACGTCGTTCCAGATCTCGATCAATTCCACAGGCATGTCCGGCCAGGGCTTGCCCGTAACGGGGTGGGTCGGCTGATAGCGATAGCCGCGCTCCTTGTCGGTTACCCAGCCGAGCGGTCCGCAATTCGTCATGCGCACTGACATCGGCTTGCCGGTGCCAGGCATGACGGGCACGAAGAGCGGCGCATCCGCCACGATCGACCTGACAATATCCACCAAAGCCTGCTGTCGCGGCCGGTCCAGATAATCAGGACGATGACTGACGCCGTTCGGAAGCTTCAGCATATCAATCTCCGAGCGGTCGCCCGCGCATCTTCTTCACCTCCGCACGGCCCGATTTCTCCTTCAGCCGGCGCTCGACCGACCCCTTTGTCGGCTTGGTTTTCTTGCGCGGTGGCGGTGGCGGTTTTGCCGCCTCGAGAATCAGTTCCTTCAGCCGCTCGCGCGCGTCTTCGCGGTTGCGATCCTGGCTGCGAAAGCGGCTTGCCTCGATCATCAACACGCCCTCTTTCGAGAGGCGCTTCCCGGCCAGTTTCACGGCATTCGCTTTCACCCGCTCCGTCAAGGACGGTGAGTTTGGGATGTCGAAGAAGAGCTGGACTGCTGTCGAGACCTTGTTGACGTTTTGCCCGCCGGGGCCGCCCGCCAGAACGAACTGCTCGGTCAACTCCCACCCGGCGATGATGATTCGATCGTTGATGTAAAGCGGTTCGCTGGCCATGCATTTTCTATCTCACATCGGCCGGCCCTTGGGAACAGGCAAAGAAACCCGGCGGAGACCGCCGGGTTTCACGTGAATCATCAATGTTTTGGCGCATCATTCAGCGGCGGCGCGAAACCCCGGAGCCGCATCGCGCACCCCGCCATCCACGTGGCCTTCGAACTTCGCGAAGTTCTCGATGAACATCGTCACGAGCTTGCTAGCCTGCGCATCATAGGCGAGCGGATCCTGCCACGTAGAACGTGGATCGAGGATGGCCGTGTCAACGCCCGGCACCTCAACGGGAACAGCAAAGCCGAAGTTCGGGTCGACGCGGCTGTCTGCCTTACCGAGCTCACCCGAGAGTGCTGCGGCCAGCAGCGTGCGGGTCGCCTTGATCGGCATCCGCTTGCCGGTGCCGTAAGCCCCGCCGGTCCAGCCGGTGTTGACGAGCCAGCATTCAACGCCGTGGCGACCGATCAGATCCTTCAGCAAATTGCCGTATTCCGACGGATGGCGTGGCATGAACGGCGCGCCGAAGCAAGTCGAGAACGTCGCCTCCGGCTCGGTCACGCCCCGTTCGGTACCGGCCACCTTGGCGGTGTACCCGGAAAGGAAGTGGTACATGGCCTGATCCGGCGTCAGCTTGGCGATCGGCGGCATGACGCCGAAGGCATCGGCCGTCAGCATGATGATTGTCTTCGGGTGACCGGCGAGGCCGGTCTTGGAGGCGTTCGGAATGAAATCCAGTGGGTAGGCGCAGCGTGTGTTCTCCGTCAGCGAGCCGTCGTTGAAGTCGGGTTCGCGTTCATCGTTCAGAACGACGTTTTCGAGAATCGTACCGAAGCGCTGCGTCGTTGCGTAGATTTCCGGTTCCGCTTCCGCCGAGAGACGGATCGTCTTGGCGTAGCAGCCGCCTTCGAAGTTGAAGATGCCATCCTCACCCCACCCGTGCTCGTCGTCGCCGATCAGCGTGCGGGCAGGATCCGCCGAAAGCGTCGTCTTGCCGGTGCCCGAAAGGCCGAAGAAGACAGCGGAATCCCCAGCCGGACCGACATTGGCCGAGCAGTGCATTGGCATGACGCCCTTTGCCGGGAGCAGGTAATTCAGCACGGTAAAGACCGACTTCTTCATCTCGCCGGCATAGAAGGTGCCGGCGATCAGCACTTCGCCATTCGTCAGGTCGCAAGCGATGACCGTTTCTGTGCGGCAGCCGTAACGCGCTGGATCGGCTTTGAAGGTCGGCAGGTTGATGATCGTCAGCTTCGGGACGAAGGATTCGAGCGTCGGGCGCTCTGGGCGGATCAGCAGGTTACGAATGAACAGCGAATGCCAGGCCAGCTCCGTGACGACACGGGTCGGCAGCGCGTTGTTTTCGTCAGCACCTCCGATGAGGTCCTGAACGAACAGATCCTTGCCGGCGGCATGCGCGAGCATGTCCTGCTTCAACAGCGCGAAGTGCTCCGGCGACATCGGCTTGTTGTTGTCCCACCAGATCTCGCCATCGGTTTTGGCGTCACGTACGACGAACTTGTCCCTCGGCGAACGGCCGGTGTGCTGGCCCGTCAGGGCCCTCAAGGCGCCATGGGCGGTCAACTCAGCCTCACCCCGGCGAATCGATTCTTCATAGAGGGAGGCGGCGGTAAAGTTATAGCGAGCGCTGTTTGCGCTCCCCAAACCGATCGTCGCCAGCTCTATCGCCGGGTTGTGGACTCCGAACAGCTCCATGGTCTTTCCCTTCCCTTGAGGCTCGTGCCGTTAAGAACTGAGGCTGACCGTACGGGCTGGTTTTTTAAAACGCAAGAGCCGAAAATCAATAAAATGTAGCAATATCAAACTATTAATCGATTTAAATTTTCCCGCTTTATTTTAAATCGTTTGAATCAGAAGTCGCTCGTCAAATTGACAACACAGCTTTTGGTTGTCTTCAAAACTTTGCGACAATCCCACCCTTTATCTTTGCCACAATTTGTTCCACCTTTATCCCCATAAGCGCATCCGGTTCAGAAAGGCCGCCTGGGGGACCTTCAAAATTCCTGGAGACGCGCATAGATGACGGAGACGAATACCATGCCGACAATCGCGCTCGTTGATGACGACCGCAACATCCTCACCTCGGTGTCGATCGCACTTGAGGCTGAAGGATATAAGGTCGAGACTTATACGGACGGCGCTTCCGCCCTCGATGGTCTTCTCGCCCGCCCGCCGCAGCTTGCCATCTTCGACATCAAGATGCCGCGCATGGACGGCATGGAACTCCTGCGCCGCCTGCGACAGAAATCCGACATGCCGGTCATCTTCCTCACTTCCAAGGATGAGGAGATCGATGAGCTGTTCGGCCTGAAGATGGGCGCGGATGACTTTATTACCAAGCCATTCTCACAGCGCCTGCTGGTCGAGCGGGTGCGCGCTGTTCTGCGCCGTGCATCGAGCCGCGAGGCTGCCGCCGCAGCCGGCGGTGCCGCTCCAAAGCCGGGCACGGCACAACAGCTCGCTCGCTCACTCGAGCGCGGTCAGCTGGTCATGGACCAGGAACGCCACACCTGCACCTGGAAAGGCGAGCCGGTGACGCTAACGGTCACCGAATTCCTCATCCTGCATTCGTTGGCCCAGCGTCCGGGGGTCGTCAAAAGCCGTGACGCGCTGATGGACGCGGCTTATGACGAGCAGGTCTATGTCGACGATCGCACCATCGACAGCCACATCAAGCGGCTTCGCAAGAAATTCAAGATGGTCGATATCGACTTTGATATGATTGAAACGCTTTACGGAGTGGGATACCGCTTCCGCGAGGCAGCCTGACGCCCAAGCGGCGCGGCATCTGGGAATTGTCGAGAGTGGCGATCGCGAAAGCGACCCGCTCTCCGAAAGGGCCTATCGTTGGCGCAGTTGGTGCAGGAAAGGGATCTGGATGAGGCGGAAGGCGTAAGCAGCCGCCGCGTCAGGGGACGCCGTTGGTCGCATCCCTTCACGATCATCCGCCGCATCTTCGGCAACGCCGTCTTTTCGAGCCTGACGCGTCGCATCCTGTTCTTCAATCTCGCGGCGCTTGTCGTTCTCGTCGGTGGCATTCTCTATCTCAATCAGTTTCGCGAAGGGCTGATCGATGCCCGCGTCGAAAGCCTTCTGACGCAGGGCGAAATTATCGCCGGTGCCGTCTCGGCCTCGGCCTCAGTCGACACCAACTCGATCACCATCGACCCGGAAAAGCTGCTCGAACTGCAGGCCGGGCAGAGCATTACGCCAGTTCCGAACGACGAGGACCTCGAGTTCCCGATCGATCCGGAGAAGGTCGCGCCGGTCCTGCGCCGTCTGATTTCGCCGACCAGAACCCGGGCGCGTATTTTCGACGCTGACGCCAACCTGCTGCTCGATTCGCGCCACCTCTATTCACGCGGTCAGGTCCTGCGCTTTGATCTGCCGCCGGTCGATGACGAAGAACAGACCTGGGGCCAGTGGTTCACGACCATCTTCAACAAGGTCCTGCAGCCTGGAAATCTGCCTCTCTACAAGGAAGCCCCGGGCGGCGACGGCTCTATTTATCCGGAAGTGATGAACGCGCTGACCGGCGTGCGCGGCGCTGTGGTTCGCACCACCGAGAAGGGCGAGCTGATCGTGTCGGTCGCCGTTCCGATCCAGCGCTTCCGCGCCGTCCTTGGCGTGCTGCTATTGTCGACGCAGGCCGGAGATATCGACAACATCGTCCACGCCGAGCGCCTGGGCATCATGCGCGTGTTCGGGGTCGCGACCCTCGTCAACGTTCTCTTGTCTCTCGTCCTCTCGTCGACGATCGCCAATCCCTTGCGGCGTCTATCGGCGGCCGCCATTCGTGTCCGCCGTGGCGCGAAGGAGCGCGAGGAAATCCCGGACTTTTCGGCACGTCAGGACGAGATCGGTAACCTTTCCATTGCTCTGCGCGAGATGACGACGGCTCTCTACGATCGCATCGACGCGATCGAAAGCTTTGCGGCCGACGTCAGCCACGAACTGAAGAACCCGCTGACGTCGCTTCGCAGCGCCGTCGAGACGCTACCGCTCGCCAAAACGGACGAGTCCAAAAAGCGGCTTCTCGATGTTATCCAGCACGATGTTCGCCGCCTCGACCGCCTGATCAGCGACATTTCCGACGCCTCCCGCCTCGATGCGGAACTGGCGCGGGTCGATGCAGGTTCGGTCGATCTGGAGATTTTGCTTCGCGACCTCATCGACGTGTCGCGGCAAATCCGCAATCGCAAAAAGGAAGTGCAGATCGAATTCGCGATCGAGCGCAAACCGGGCGTCAAGACGCGCTTCGTGGTAAACGGCCACGACTTGCGCATCGGGCAGGTCGTCACCAACCTCATCGAGAACGCCCGCTCCTTCGTTCCTGAACACGATGGCAAGATCACCGTGCGGCTGGTCAGAACCCGCTCGCGCTGCATTGTCTATATCGAAGACAACGGCCCTGGCATCCAGGCAGAAAATATCGATCGCATCTTCGAGCGCTTCTATACCGACCGACCGGAGTCGGAAGGCTTCGGGCAGAATTCGGGCCTCGGCCTATCGATCAGTCGCCAGATTGCCGAAGCGCATGGTGGTTCGCTGCGCGCGGAGAACATTATCGATCCCGAGAGCGAGAAGCTGCTTGGAGCACGCTTCATTCTCGCTCTTCCCGCCGATACCACCGTATGACGGGCGCGCCTTCAAACATCCACGCAACGGCCATCGTCGTCGGCACGACCGGCCTTCTCTTCATGGGTCCCTCCGGCTGGGGAAAGTCGATGCTGGCCTTCGCCTGCATCAATGAAGCACAGCGCATGGGCATCTATTCCGTGCTCGTCGCCGACGATCAGGTGCTCATCTCCAAAGGAGACGAAACCGTGATTGCGACCTGCCCCGCGTCGATCTGCGGTTTGATCGAACTCCGCGGCACCGGCATCGTCCGAGTACCTCATATTTCAAGCGCCGTGATGCATTACGCTGTGCTTCCCGCAAGCGCGTCGGGAGAGAAACGGTTGCCGCCGGAAGGAGAGCAGACAACTATTGCTGGCAGCATAAATCTGCCGGTCATTCGGTTGCTGGCGAATACTCCGTTGCCGCTGGCGATACTGATGGCAAAAGCGCCCGATATTGGCCAGTAATGCCCGCGAAATTGGCAAATCCTGCCCTAAAAGTCGTATTTTTGTCTTGCACTTCGGCTTTTCATCGCCAAGATGTGCCCCCACGGTGGACGCGATTGCTGCATTGCGATATTGGGGCCACCGTTTGCATACGCCACTAGGAGCAGTAATATCATGATCGGACTTGTGCTTGTCACTCATGGCAAGCTGGCTGAAGAGTTTCGTCATGCGGTCGAACATGTCGTCGGTCCTCAGAAATTCATCGAAACGGTCTGTATCGGTCCCGAAGACGACATGGATCAAAGGCGACAAGACATCCTGGAAGCAGTGTCACGCGCCGACGACGGCCACGGAGTCGTCATCCTCACCGACATGTTCGGGGGCACCCCCTCCAACCTGGCAATATCCGTCATGAGCAGTGGCCACACCGAAGTCATCGCTGGCATGAATCTGCCGATGCTGATCAAACTTGCCGGGGTACGCGGCGAGAACAATATGGAAAAGGCACTTGTCGAAGCGTCCGAAGCCGGACGGAAATACATCAACGTCGCCAGCCGCGTCCTCAGCGGCAAATAGTGAGCACATTGCGCCCATGACGGCACTCTCCCGAGAAATTCTGATCATCAACAAGCGCGGACTGCACGCACGCGCTTCGGCAAAGTTCGTACAGCTGGTCGAGAATTTCGATGCCGCGATCACCGTATCGAAAGACGGAATGACGGTCGGCGGGACATCGATCATGGGATTGATGATGCTGGCCGCGAGCCCCGGTTCCAGCGTCCTAGTCTCCGCCAGCGGCAATCAGGCCGCACAGGCGCTTGATGCTCTCGACGAACTGATCCAGAACCGGTTCGGCGAGGAAATTTGAGCCGCTTGCAGCTCATATAAACATATAAAGACTTCTTTATATCATTATTGCCTTCGTCATGGAAGCCTGCTAAACGGCCATCCTAGCCGCGCATGCCGCGTGGATGCTTTCTGGCGCACATACGCTTGCGCCTTCGAATTTTGAGCCGCTTTTCAGCCTGGAGAACCCAATGAGCACTGAAAGAGATTATGTCGTCGCCGACATCGGCCTCGCGGACTTCGGCCGCAAGGAAATCACGATCGCAGAAACCGAGATGCCGGGCCTGATGGCCTGCCGCGCCGAATTCGGCGAAGCAAAGCCGCTGAAGGGCGCGCGCATCACCGGCTCGCTGCACATGACGATCCAGACGGCCGTTCTCATCGAGACGTTGGTCGCGCTCGGCGCCGAAGTCCGCTGGGCTTCGTGCAACATCTTCTCGACGCAGGATCATGCCGCAGCCGCAATCGCTGCTGCCGGCGTTCCGGTTTTCGCCATCAAGGGCGAGTCGCTGGAAGACTACTGGGTCTACACTGACAAGATCTTCCAGTGGGCCGATGGCGGCCTCTCCAACATGATCCTCGATGACGGCGGCGACGCCACCATGTACATCCTTCTCGGCGCCCGCGCCGAAGCCGGCGAGGACGTGCTCTCCAAGCCGCATTCCGAAGAAGAAGAAATCCTTTTCGCACAGATCAAGAAGCGTCTTGCCGCTTCGCCGGGCTGGTTCACCAAGCAGCGCGATGCGATCAAGGGCGTAACCGAAGAAACCACGACCGGCGTGAACCGTCTGTATCAGTTGAGCCAGAAGGGCCTCCTGCCCTTCCCGGCGATCAACGTCAACGACTCGGTCACCAAGTCGAAGTTCGACAACAAGTACGGCTGCAAGGAATCGCTAGTCGATGGCATCCGCCGCGGCACCGACGTGATGATGGCAGGCAAGGTCGCCGTCGTCTGCGGCTACGGCGACGTCGGCAAGGGCTCGGCTGCTTCGCTCCAGGGCGCTGGCGCCCGCGTCAAGGTCACGGAAGTGGATCCGATCTGCGCGCTGCAGGCTGCCATGGACGGTTTCGAAGTCGTCACTCTCGAAGACGTGGTGTCTTCAGCAGACATCTTCATCACCACGACCGGCAACAAGGACGTCATCCGCATCGACCACATGCGTCAGATGAAGGACATGGCAATCGTCGGCAACATCGGCCACTTCGACAACGAAATCGAAGTTGCGGCACTGCGTAACCTCAAGTGGACCAACATCAAGCCGCAGGTCGACCTCATCGAGTTCCCGAAGGGCAACCGCATCATCCTTCTGTCTGAAGGTCGCCTGCTCAACCTCGGCAACGCCACCGGCCATCCGTCCTTCGTCATGTCCGCGTCCTTCACCAACCAGACGCTGGCCCAGATCGAGCTTTTCACCAAGCCCGGCCAGTACCAGAACCAGGTCTACATCCTGCCGAAGCACCTCGATGAGAAGGTTGCACGCCTTCATCTCGACAAGCTTGGCGTGAAGCTGACGCAGCTTTCGGAAGAACAGGCCTCCTACATCGGCGTGAAGCCGCAGGGCCCATTCAAGGCCGACCACTACCGATATTAATCACGAGATCAATATCCACAACATCTAGAGGGCGTCGCATTGACAAATGCGTCGCCCTTATTTTTTGGCACACATCTTCCCGCCGATTCCCTTCCGAAGTATTGTTTTAACACTCGATTCGTGGCCACGGACGTGTCCGTTTGCTTCGAAAATGGGATGTCTTGTCGTGATGGCGGCACATTAAGGGACGGAGACATACCGCGCATGTCGCAAATGATGCACAGCCTGGTCGAACAGGCAGAGGATGGCGTTCACGCTGACCCCTGCCCGCTCCGTTCGGGCGAACGGAAACCTGCCGGCACTTCAAGGGCCGTCGCCGAGAAGCCGGGACTATTGGCTCATGTGGCGCGGATTTTTGCGGCCGGCACTGCAATGACATCGATTGCGCAGCCGGTTCTCGCGCAGGTCGAAGCCGAGGCTGTCACATCCGCGCATCTTTTCACCTCGTCGCAGGTTATCGGCCTTTCCGTCGTCATCGGCGTGATCTCCGCCGCGCTGCTTTCCACCCTTTGGGTCGTGCGGCAGCGTGGGAATATGGAAAGCGAAAGCCGGGAGATCCGCTCGGCACTCTCCGATGCGCAGCAGCGCATCTCGCAATATCAGGCACTGATTGCAGACAAGAATCGCCGGATCGTGATCTGGGATGGCGACGAGCGCCCTGAGCTTATCGGTCAGCTGCCTCCCGAAACCGGCGCGCCGCAGGACAACGAATTCCTCGCCTTCGGCCTGTGGCTGAAGTCGCGCTCCGCATCTGAGCTCGAGCGCGCGATCGACCGTCTGCGCGGGGCAGCCCATAGCTTCGACATGGTCGTTGAAACTCACCGGGAGGAGATCCTGGAAGCGCAAGGCCGGGTTTCCGGAGGCCGCGCATTCGTCCGTTTTGTAGCGCTGAACAATCTTCGCGCCGAGCTTGCTGAGCTTAAGATCGAACGGGACAGACTGTTGTCCTCGATCTCGGCGTTTCAAAGCATGCTCGACGCAATCGATCTTCCGGCATGGCAGCGTGACACCGAAGGTCGGCTGACCTGGGTCAATCACGCTTACGGCGACGCGGTCGAGGCGCCCACGCCAGATCAGGCGGTCAACGAGGGCCGCGAGTTCCTGACCACCGTTGCCCGCGAGCGCATCCGTGCCACGGCGACGGCCGAGTCACCATTCCACGACAAGATCTCGACCGTGGTGCGCGGCAACCGCACCTTCTTCGACGTTGTCGATGTGAAGGTCCCAAGCGGCTCCGCCGGCATTGCCGTCGACGTTTCCGGCATCGAGACTGTTCGCGCCGAGCTTGAGCGGACCCTGAAAAGCCACGCCGAAACACTCGACCATCTCGCAACACCCGTTGCAATTTTCGACGGCGACCGACGGCTGCAGTTTTACAATCAGGCCTTCGTCTCGCTCTGGGAGCTTGATATCGCTTTCCTCGAGAGCCGGCCCGACAATGCGGAATTGCTGGAGCGCCTGCGCGCCGCGAAGAAGCTGCCGGACCAACTGAACTGGAAATCCTGGAAGGAAACCGCGCTCTCTGTCTATCGATCGATCGATACCCAATCGGATTTGTGGCACCTGCCGAACGGCCAGACGCTCCGCGTATTCGCGACAGCGCATCCGCAAGGCGGTGCCACCTGGGTATTCGAAAACCTCACCGAGCAGGTCGACCTCGAGACGCGCTACAACACGCTTCTCAAGGTGCAGGGCGAGACGATTGACCACCTTTCGGAAGGCGTTGCCGTCTTTGGACCTGATGGGCGCATGCGCCTTTCCAATCCCGCCTTCCGTGCGCTCTGGGGAATCACGGAAGCGGAGGCCAAGCCCGGCACGCATATCCGCGCCCTTGGCGAGGCGTGCTCTCAATCATATGACCGTCCGGACGGATGGAGGACCTTCGCTGAGCTGATCACCAGCTTCGACGACGAGCGCCGCTCCAGCCAGGGAACGCTCGAGCTGTTCTCGGGTCTCGTGCTCGACTATGCTGTCATCCCGCTGCCGAATGCGCAGACGATGCTGACCTTCGTCAACATGACCGACAGCGTCCGTGCTGAGCGCGCCCTGACGGAAAAGAACGAAGCACTGCGCAAGGCAGACGAGCTTAAGAACGACTTCGTCCAGCATGTCTCGTATGAGCTGCGCTCGCCGCTGACCAACATTATTGGCTTTACCGACCTGCTGCGCACGCCGGGGCTCGGACCGCTGAACGACCGGCAGGCTGAATATATCGATCACATCTCGACCTCTTCTTCGGTGCTGCTGACGCTGGTCAACGACATCCTCGATCTTGCCACGGTCGACGCCGGAATCATGCGGCTGAGCTACTCGTCGATTGATCTTGGCGATCTGCTCGACGACGTATCGATGCAGATTGCCGACAGGCTGCAGGAAAGCGGCGTGACGCTGGAGATTACCGCTCCGGCGCATCTGGGCTCGATCGTCGCCGACCCGCAAAGACTGAAGCAGATCCTCGTCAAGCTGCTCTCCAACGCAGCCAATTTCTCTCCGGAAGGCTCGTCAATCTCGCTCGAATGCCGGCGTGAAGGGATGGATTTCCTCTTCTCCGTCAGCGATCGCGGTCCTGGTATCTCGCAGGATATGATCGCCAATGTGTTTGATCGATTCGCGACCGGCGCGAAGAGCGGCAAGAGGGGCGGCGCGGGACTTGGGCTGTCGATCGTCGACAGCTTTGTCAGCCTTCACCATGGGACGGTCACCATTGACAGCCAGCCGGGCAAGGGCACGATCGTGACCTGCCGGATTCCTTCGGTCGATCTTCCGACGTCCGTCGCAGCCGAATGATGTCGGGCACTCCTGTCATTTCCCTCTTCCTGAAGGATGAGGCGGAAACAATCCGCTTTGGAGAGGACCTGGCGTTGGCGCTGAAACGCGGCGACTGCCTTGCCCTTTCGGGCGACCTCGGGGCCGGGAAATCGTCGCTCGCGCGCGCATTCCTGCGTGCGATGGCGGATGATGACGAACTCGACGTGCCAAGCCCCACCTTCACCCTGGTGCAAGCCTACGACCTGCGCATACCGGTCGCGCATTTCGACCTGTACCGTCTCGGCGATCCGGCCGAACTCACCGAACTCGGCTTCGACGAAGCACTCCAGGACGGCATCTGCCTCGTCGAGTGGCCTGAGATGGCAAGCGACGAGCTGCCGGCAGACCGCATTGCGCTCAAGCTGGAGCACGAGGGCCTGGGTCGAAGGGTGACCATTGCGGCCCCGGAAAAACAGGCTGCCCGGATCCGACGCGTCCTGGCCATACGTGATTTCATCGATGCAGCGGGATACACCAATGCGAAGCGTCGTTTTCTGACAGGCGATGCCTCGCTTCGAGCCTACGAGGCAGTCTATGCCGGTGATGGGAAGCGACGCGTGCTGATGGATTGGCCACCGTTGCCGGAAGGGCCGCCGGTCCTAGATGGCAAGCCATATCCGAAGGTCGCGCATATCGCCGAGAATGCCTATCCTTTCGTTGCCATTGCCAATGTGCTCCGACAGGAGGGTTTTGCTGCACCGGAAATCTACCAGGTCGACTACGACCAAGGCATCCTGCTTCTGGAGGACCTTGGCACCGACGGCGTCCTGGATTTGCAAGGTCAGCCCATCGCCGACCGCTACCGGGCGAGCGTTGCCTGCCTGGCGCATCTGCACTCGCTGACGATCCCGCAGGACATTCGCGTCACCGACAGCCACGTCCACCACATCCCCGACTTCGATCGGACGGCGATGAAGATGGAGGTACGTCTCGTTCTCGATTGGCATTTGCCCTGGAAGCGTGGCCGTACCGCCGCCAGTGGCGCCGAGCGCGATGAATACCTCGCGATCTGGGACAGGCTGATCGACGAACTTGAAGCCTCCGAAAAAAGCCTTCTCCTCCGCGATTTCCACTCGCCGAACATTATCTGGCGCGACAACGAGCGTGGGATAGCGCGCGTCGGACTGATTGATTTCCAGGACGCGATGATCGGCCCCACAGCCTACGATCTCGCTTCAATCGTGCAGGATGCGCGCGTCACGGTCCCGCCCGATCTGTTCCGGCAATTGATGGACGACTATCTATCTCTGCGCAGAACAAAGGGTGGCTTCGATGAGGCTCGTTTCCTGAAGAGTTGGGCAATCATGTCTGCACAACGCAATTGCAAGCTTGCCGGCCTCTGGGTTCGCTTGATGCAACGAGACGGAAAACCTGGCTATATGAGGCATATGCCGCGCACCCTGTCCTATCTTTCCGTTGCGCTGGAACATGAAACGCTTGCCCCCTTGCGCGACTGGTGCGTAAGGGCTGGAATAGTACCAAGCGAATCATAATTTCTCGGATCAGATGAGCATCAAGCAAGCCATGGTTCTCGCTGCAGGTCTTGGAACCCGCATGCGGCCGATCACCGACACCATCCCGAAGCCGCTCGTGAAGATCGACGGCAAGGCGATGATCGATTACGCGCTCGATTCGCTTGCGGAAGCCGGTGTCGAAAGGGTCGTGGTCAATATTCATCACCACGCCGATCAGATGCTGGCGCACCTGGCTTCATACAAAGACCTCGAGATCATCATCTCCGACGAACGCGAGAAGCTGTTGAACAACGGCGGCGGCCTTGCGAAGGGCTTGAAGCTGCTTAATCCCGGCAAGGTTTTTGTTACGAATGCCGACCTCTTCTGGATCGGAGAACGCCGCGGCGTTCCCAGCAACCTGACACGATTAGCCGGATTCTTCCGACCGGAAGAGATGGACATGGCTATGCTTTGCGTGAAACTGGAAGACACGACCGGGCACAACGGAAAGAACGACTTCAACATGGCGCGGGATGGCCGGTTGACGCGTTTCTTCGACTCGGGTCCCTGCCCAATTGTCTATGCCGGCGCCATTGCAATGGACACGTCGTTTCTCGATGACGCGCCAGCCGATCCATTCAACCTCAATCTCTATTTTGACAAGGCGATCGCTCGCGGCCGGCTCTACGGTACCGTACTCGAAGGACACTGGCTTACTGTCGGCACGCCGGAAGCGATTGGTGAAGCGGAGGAAACGATCCGGCGATACCGGACGTTTGCATGACGGATGGCCGAGCATCACCGGCCGAGGGTCTTGAGCATCCCCGCAGGGCTTCCCTTCCTGAAGAGCCTTGCCGAAAGCCTTTGTGACGGCCGACTGACACCGCATTTCCGGTATGATCCCGGCGATCCCCTATCGCTTTCGAAAACCACGATCTATCTGCCAACGAGGCGCGCAGCACGCGTGCTCCGCTCGGAGTTCGTCGATCTCCTCGGCGGACGATCCGCAATCCTCCCGGTTATCCGACCGCTCGGCGAGACCGACGACGATAGCGGCTATTTCGACGAAGCCCTGCCCGCGACCCTGGATCTTGCTCAGCCGTTATCCAACACCGCCCGCCTGCTGGAACTCGCGCGCCTTATCCTCGCCTGGCGAAACAAGCTGCCGGAGATTGTGCGCAGCATCCATTCCGATTCGCCGCTCGTCGCGCCCGCAAGCCCCGCCGACGCCATTTGGCTTGCGCGCAATCTTGCGGAATTGATCGACGCCATCGAGACCGAGGATCGGGATTGGAACGAACTGTCTCGCCTGAATGCGAAAGACTATGCGCTTTGGTGGCAACTGACGGCCGAGTTCCTGCAGATTGCCAGCGCCTTCTGGCCGGAGCGGCTGAATGAGCTCGGCAAATCATCGCCGGCAAGACACCGCAACGCAATTCTTCGTGCCGAAGCAAATCGCCTGGCGACAGCCCGGCCGATGGGACCCATCATCATTGCAGGATCGACAGGCTCTGTGCCGGCGACGGCCGACCTTATCGCAGCGGTCGCCAACCTTCCGGAAGGCGTCATCGTTCTGCCGGGGCTCGACCTCGGCATGCCGGATGAGCATTGGCGAATGGTGGCGCCCGACATTCGGATAGATCAGCCCGCCGACCCGGCGAGCCGCAGCCACTCGCAATGCGGCCTCGCACAGTTGCTAAAGCGACTGAAATTGACGCGGCAGGATGTGGTGCAGCTTGCCGCGCCGCCCGAGGAATTGCGACAGCGTAGCGAAATCCTCTCACATGCGCTCTCCCCTGCCGAAGCAACCAGCGACTGGGGCACATGGAAGGCGAAACTATCCGACGCTACGATCTCAGCGGCATTTGCAGATGTCTCGCTGATCGAGGCGGGCAATGAGCGCGAGGAAGCCACTGCAATTGCAATCGCCCTCCGCTTGGCGCTCGAGCGCGCGCCCGGCAATGACGGCGAGAGCCGGGCGGCATTGATCACACCGGATCGAAACCTAGCCCGCCGCGTGACGACGGAATTATCGCGTTTCGGCATCGTTGCGGACGATTCCGCAGGCACGCCGCTTTCCGCCACCCCACAGGGAACGCTGTTGCAACTGCTGCTGGAAGCAACCCTTCGCCCTGGCGATCCCGTCGCTATCGTCGGACTGCTGAAGCATCCCCTGGCGCATTTTGGGCTGGAGCGTGGCGTGCACGTGGCAGCGGTAGCAGCTCTGGAGCTGCTGGCACTGCGTGGTGGTGTGGCCGACGTCGACATCTCAGCGTTGGAACCGCTTCTTGAGCAGCAGCTGTCTGAGCAGGCGTTGGATCGTCACGCGCCGCAGTGGCGAAAATCCCTTCCCGCCGATGCGATTGACCACGCGCGTGCTCTTGCCCGACGGGTTGCCGAAGCGACCGAACCGCTGGCGTCGGCGCTTGTTCGGCGCCTTCCCGAGCCGGGGCTAACGGCCAGCCTTGGGCTCGCCGATTGGGGGGAGCGAACCGGGCGCGTATTGGAGGCGGTAACCCGCGACGCGCGCGGCGATCTTGCTGGTCTCTGGTCCGGCGAAGCGGGCGACACCCTGGCGTCGATGCTCGGCGAAGTGATCGAAACCGAAGGGCAGATCGACGCGGATGGCCCGCAGTGGATCGACATCGTCACTGCGCTATTGGCTGGCCAGGCTGTAAAGCCACGGGCGCTAAGCCATCCGAGAATTTTCATCTTCGGCACGCTAGAAGCGCGCCTGCAGAACGTAGACACATTGATCCTGGGCGGCCTGAACGAAGGCTCATGGCCGGGTCAAACATCCAATAACCCCTTCGTTTCTCGGACAATGAAGACCGAGATCGGGCTGGAACCTCCAGAACGGCGCATCGGCCAGCTGTCGCACGATTTCGAAATGGCCAATGGCACGCGCCATCTCATCTATTCGCGAGCCCTTCGACAAGGTTCGACGCCAACCGTCGCGTCGCGCTGGTTGCAGCGGCTGCTCGCATTCGGCGGGCACGAGTTCGAGGCACAGCTCAAGGCCCGCGGCGACAATTTTGTGCATTGGGCGAACCTCATCGACCAAGGCGACAGCCAAGCGCCCGCGCAACGTCCAAGTCCAATACCGCCGCTGGAGATTCAGCCTAAGTCCTACTCTTTCAGCGAGGTCGGGCGCCTTCGTCGCGACCCCTATGCAATCTATGCACGCCGCGTTCTGCGCCTTGACCCGGTAGCACCGTTCAATCGAGACCCTGGCGCCGCGGAGCGAGGAACGCTCTATCACAAGATCATCGACCGCTTCGTCCGTGAAGGTCACGTTGCCGGAACGCCGGCATCTGAAACGGCGATGGAGAACATTCTGAACGAACTCTTCGATACGGAGCAACTTCCTGCACATATCGATGCAGTCTGGCGCCCGCGTTTCCGTGAAGTTGCCCGCGCGTTTCTCGAGTGGGAGGCGCAGCGACAGCCAGGTATTCGAAGAACATTGACCGAGGTGCGTGGCGGGGTGGAGTTGGAGGCGATCAATGTCCGCCTGAGCGGCGTCGCCGACCGGATCGACATCACCGGCAGCGGTACCGCCGACATCATCGACTACAAGACCGGATACAATCCCTCCGCCCCTCAGGCACGCGCGCTTCTTGATCCCCAGCTGGCACTGGAGGCCGCCGCGCTTCACGCCGGCGCCTTCCGGGATGCTGGCAGTCTTGTTCCACAAGATCTTCTCTACGTGCGCCTGCGGCCGGGCAATCGCTTTAAGGTCGACACCGTCAACAACGAGACTTCGGCCAGAACCGACAAGGCAAAATCGGCCATGGACCTGGCCACCGACTCGATCGACCAACTCATAAAGTTCGTCTCGCTCCTGCAGTCAGGCGAAAAGGGCTTCACCTCGCGGCTTGTGCCGGCACAGCAGTTCGATTTCGGTGGTGATTACGATCATCTGGCGCGCGTTTCCGAATGGTCTGCCGCAGAGAGCGACGAGGAAACCGGCGATGAATGACGACGCAACGCTGCCTGACGGCGATGATCCCGTTGCCTGGACGAGTTGGACGACCATCCAGCAATCGATCGCATCCGATCCGCAACGCTCAGCCTGGGTTTCCGCCAATGCCGGCTCCGGAAAAACGCACGTCCTGACGCAGCGCGTTATCCGGCTCCTGCTGGCCGGAGCACGTCCGTCAGCAATCCTCTGCCTGACCTATACGAAGGCGGCAGCCTCCGAAATGTCGAACCGCGTTTTCGAGCGGCTTGCCGAGTGGGCGGTTCTGCCGGACACGGAACTTGAAGAACGCATCACGCGGATCGAAGGCAAGGCGCCGGATAGGGTGAAGCTTGCGGAGGCGAGGCGCCTCTTTGCAAAAGCACTGGAAACGCCGGGCGGGCTGAAGATCCAGACCATTCACGCGTTTTGCGAAGCTTTGCTGCACCAGTTTCCGTTGGAAGCTAACGTCGCCGGCCACTTTTCCGTGCTCGACGATCGGGCTGCCGCGACGCTTCTTTCGGATGCACGGCGATCGCTGCTTACGGCCACTACACCGGAGGACGATCCGGCGCTCGCGGACGCCTTTGCTTACGTGCTCAATCTCGGCGATGAGTCAGGCCTCGAAAACCTTCTTGAAGAAATCATCGCGAACCGCAATGCGATCCGCACTTTCACGCAGGATGCGGAGCGGAAGGGTGGCCTCGATGCGGTACTGCGCACGAAGCTTCACCTTTCTGAAGACGATACTGCGACCGGGATCGCCGAGTCGTATTGGCCGCTTCCTGGTCTGCGCGGTGGGGTGCTCGACCGGTACCTAGACCTTGCGGATCAGAAAGGCGGGGCAAAGGCGCACGATATCGCAGCCGGCTTGCGGTCGGCAGCGCGCGAACGAGACCCTGCGCGCCGGGCGTCGGTGCTGGAGAAAATCTTCCTTACCATAAAGGCTGAACCAAAGGCGGATTCGCAGTTTTTCGTGAAGGCCATGCTGACTGAAGCACCGGAGCTCATCGATGCCGTGGCAACGGCCCGAGCGCACGTGATATTGTGTCGGGATCGGTGGAAAACGGCCCGCATGTACGAGGCAACACGCGCCGCGCTGATCCTCGCCGACCGCCTCAACAAAGACTACGACGACCTCAAGAAGCAGCGCAGCCAACTCGATTTCGAGGATCTGATTACGCGGACTTCCGAACTCTTGCACAAAAGCGACGTTGGCCCCTGGATCCACTACAAGCTCGACCAAGGGATCGACCATATCCTTGTCGACGAGGCACAGGATACAAGTCCAATCCAGTGGAGCGTGATCCAGTCGCTGGCCGAGGATTTCTTTTCCGGCGAGAGCGCCCGCAATGTGGTGCGTACCCTTTTTGCCGTCGGCGACGAAAAGCAATCGATCTATTCTTTCCAGGGCGCTCGGCCCGAACGATTTTCAGAAGAAAGCCAGCGGACGCGTCGGCGCGTCTCGCAGAGCGGGCACGCCTTCTCAACGGTGCGGCTGCCGCTCTCATTCCGATCGACCTCGGATGTCCTTGCCGCAGTGGACCACATCTTCACACCGGCTGAAAATGCCCGCGGGTTAAGTGCGGCAGGCGAGCCGGTGGTGCACCGTTCTAACCGCATAGGCCACCCGGGCGCAGTCGATCTCTGGGAGATGGTCGCGCCTGAAGCGACGATCAAGGAAGAAGATTGGACCGCACCCTTTGACGCCACGCCGGAGAGCGCTCCAGCATCCGTTCTCGCCCGTCGCATTGCTCATGCGATCGGCAATCTGGTGGGCAAGGAAACGATCGTCGAGAAGGGCAAGGAGCGACTGATCGAGGCCGGCGATATCCTCGTCCTCGTGCGCAAGCGCGACGCCTTCGTCAACGCGCTGACACGCGCCTTGAAGCGACGCGGCGACATACCGGTTGCCGGCGCCGACCGCCTGCGCCTGACGAGCCACATTGCCGTGCAGGACCTCGTGGCGCTCGGCCGCTTTCTACTGTTGCCCGAGGACGACCTCTCCTTGGCAGCGCTGATGAAGAGCCCGCTTCTCGATCTGAGCGAAGACGACGTCTTCGCAATTGCCGCCCTGCGTACGGAGGGCGAGAGTGCCTGGGCTCACGTGCAGAAGTTCGCCGCTGATGGAAATGCGCGCTTTGAAACAGCCGTCTCTCGCCTCAGGCTCTTCCTGAACGAATCCGAGACGCTGTCGGTTCACGATTTCTATGCTCGTGTTCTCGGATGCCACGGCGGCCGACGACAATTCCTTGCCCGGCTCGGAACCGAGGTCAGCGATATTCTCGATGAATTCCTGACATTCGCGCTTGATCACGAAAGCTCGGGCCTGCCAGGCCTGCAATCCTTCATTTCGACGCTTGAAATCGAAGCACCGGAGGTGAAGCGTGAGCAGGACAAAGGCCGGAATGAAGTCCGGATCATGACAGTCCACGCCTCAAAGGGCCTAGAGGCACCGATCGTATTCCTCGTCGACGGCGGCTCGAAGGCCTTCACCCATTCGCACATGCCGAAGTTGCGGCTGCTTGAACAGGGGAGCGGCGAGCCGCCCATGCCGGCATGGGTTCCGATCGGCGATCTCAGCAACTCGCTGACCCAGGCCGACGCGACGCGCATCCAATCGCTGGCGGAACAGGAATATCGCCGGCTGCTCTATGTTGCTATGACCCGGGCCGCCGATCGCCTTACCGTTTGCGGCTACAGGGGCATTCGTCCCAACACCGATACCTGGCATGCCATGATTTCCGCTGCGATGACCGACAGCCATCCGCATGTATCTGCTGCGACATTTTCTGGGCCTGACGGGACATGGGCTGGCATCGAATGGCGCGTACCACGGATAGAGAGAAGGTTCGAGCGCCTTGAACGCAGCGCGGAGACCGCCAGACAACAGACGGTCCCGCCTGGCCTCGACAGGCCACTGCCACCGCGCAGGCAATTGCCGCGCCCGCTCAGCCCATCCGGCGTCGGAACGATCATCGACGATGGCGCCGATGACCTCCTCGTCGCCTCCCCGCTCTTCACGGAAACCGGAAAGCCGGATCGCTCGCTGCAAAAAGGGCGGCTCCTCCACCGCATGTTGCAGGTGCTGCCGGATGTGCCACGCGGCGATCAGCCAGATGCAGCATCACGATACGCCAAGCGTGCGGCGCCATTCTGGCCCGAAGCAGAGCGGCGGCAATTGGTCGACTCGGTCCTGAAGCTATTGGGCGCAGCCGACCTCGAAGCCGTCTTCTCGACTCATGCACAGGCTGAGGTCTCCGTCATGGGGACGCTGACGATCGCCGGCCAGGACTATGCCGTTTCCGGCCGTGTCGACAGAATGGCGGTCTTCGACGATCGCGTCGTCGTGCTGGACTTCAAGACCAATCGCGTCCCGCCGCAGACGGCAGAGGCCATCCCATTTGCACACAAGGCGCAGCTTGCGATCTATCGCGAGATCCTGGCGCCGCTCTATCCCGGCAAGCGCGTCGATTGCGTGCTTGTCTACACTGAAAATGCTTCGGTTCACACGTTGACGCCGGATGCATTGGCGTCGGCGCTTGCGCAACTCGAGACAAAGTGAAATACGGGCATTGAAATTCCCGCACCGCACGCTCACATGTGTTTCAACAGGAATCCGTAAAGGAGCAGCCTATGGCTACCGTAAAAGTCGATATCAACAACTTCCAGTCGGAAGTTCTGGAATCCGCAGAACCCGTCGTCGTCGATTTCTGGGCTGAATGGTGCGGCCCGTGCAAGATGATCGCCCCCAGCCTCGAAGAACTCGCTGTCGAGTTTCAGGGCAAGGTAAAGGTCGCCAAGCTCAATATCGATGAAAACCCGGAACTCGCCGCCCAGTTTGGCGTCCGTTCCATTCCGACGCTCGCCATGTTCAAGGCAGGCGAAGTTGCTGACATCAAAGTTGGCGCTGCCCCGAAAACCGCTCTTTCGAGCTGGATCTCGAGCGCCGCTTAAATTATCCATAAGCAGATAGAAAAAAGCCCGGCATTCGACCGGGCTTTTTTCATTTCGGGGGCGTCCCGTTGTCGGCAAGCACATCGCCGACGAGATAGAGAGAGCCGCCGATCAGGATGCGCGGTGGGTGGGCCTGTTCAAAGGCGCCCTCCTTGATCGCCTCCAACGCATCGCTGACCGTCGACATCGGTTCCGCGACGAGGCCGGCATCATAGGCAGCGTTTGCAAGGATCACCGGATCGATCATCGCATCGCTCCCGCGGATCGGCACGCAATAGACCTTCTCGGCCAATCCCTTGAAAGCCTTGAAGTAGCCAACCGGATCCTTGGTGTTGATCATGCCGATGATCAGGAAGAGCGGGCGCGGCTGCTTTTCCTCGAAATTCGCCATGGCCTCGGCGATAACTTCGCCGGCGCCGGGGTTGTGGCCGCCATCGACCCAGATCTCCGCTTTAGCCGGACCACTGGCCATCAAGTTGCCGTCGTTCAGACGCTGGAGACGGCCCGGCCACTCGACCGACAGCAGCGCCTTTTCCATCATCGTTTCGGTGACCGCAAAGCCGGCGGCCTTGACGGCGCGGATCGCAGCGGCGGCATTGGCATATTGGTGGCGGCCGGGAAGGCGGGGCAATGGCAGGTCGGCGAGACCGAACTCGTCCTGATAGACGAGACGCCCATATTCCTCATGCGCCATGTAGTCCTGGCCGAAGACTGCGGTCGGGCAGTTCAGCCGTTCGGCGGTCGACATCAGCACGTCGAGCGCGGCATCATATTCCTGCTTGCCGATCACAACAGGGTGCCCGCGCTTCATGATACCGGCTTTTTCTGCCGCGATCAGTTCGACGCGATCGCCGAGGTAAGGCTGATGATCCAAGGAAATCGGCATGATGACCGAAACGGCCGGGTCGGAGATGACGTTCGTCGCGTCGAAACGACCGCCGAGACCAACCTCGATGATCGCGGCATCGGCCCGATGCTCTGAGAACAGAATGAAAGTGACTGCGGTGAGGATCTCGAAAACGGTGATCTTCTGCCCGTCATTGGCGGCCGCCACGCGCCGCACCGCCTCGGCGAAGACCGCATCGTCAACCAGTTGCCCGCGACCGCCCTTGGCGCCGATCCGATAGCGTTCGTGCCAGTTGACGAGATGCGGAGAGGTATGGACATGCGCGCTGTAGCCACCGGCTTCCAGCAAAGCCCGGCAAAACGCCGTCACGGACCCCTTGCCGTTCGTGCCCGCCACATGAATGACGGGCGGCAATTTCTTCTGCGGATCCCCGAGGACGGAAAGCAGTCGGGTAATGCGATCCAGGGATAGATCGAAGCCCTTGGGATGCAGGCCCATGAGCTTGTCGATTTCCTGTGCTGCTTCACTCACTACGGCTTGGCCCCTGGGTATCATCGCTCACCCCGCCTGTGATGGGTTCTGTCAGGCGCTTGCAGCGATAGCAAGCGTCCCGCTGTTTTCCTTGGATAGGTTCGCAACCGGCTTCTTCGTCAGGATCTTCAAAACGCGCGCGAGCGTATCCGGAATATCGTGGCGCTTGACCACCATGTCCACCATGCCGTGTTCCAGCAGATACTCGGAGGTCTGGAAGCCTTCCGGAAGCTTCTCGCGGATCGTCTGTTCGATAACGCGCTTCCCGGCGAAGCAGATTTCAGCCCCGGGTTCGGCCAGATGCAGGTCACCGAGCATCGCGTAGGACGCGGTAACACCGCCAGTGGTCGGATTGGTCAGCACGACGATGTAAGGCAGTCCTGCTTCCTTCAGCATGTCTACCGCCACGGTCGTGCGTGGCAGCTGCATCAGCGACAGGATACCTTCCTGCATGCGGGCACCACCGGATGCCGGGAACATGACCAGCGGGCACTTCTCCGCAATGGCACGTTCGAACGCCTTGACGATCGCCTCGCCCGCGGCAATGCCGAGCGAACCGCCCATGAAGTTGAACTCATGAACGACCGCGACGATCTTCAGGCCGCGCATCTTGCCGACGCCAGCGAGAATGGTGTCTTCCTGCTCGGTCTTGATGCGGCTGTCCTTCAGACGGTCCGTGTATTTCTTGGAATCACGAAATTTCAGCGGATCCTGGGCGACCTTTGGCTGCGGCAGAGCCTCATAGACGCCATCGTCGAAAAGGTCGGCAAGGCGAGCCTTTGCCGGCATCTTCATGTGATAACCGGAGGCCGGAATGACCCACTTGTTGTCTTCCAGATCCTTATGGAAGACCATCTCACCCGTTTCCGGGCACTTGATCCAGAGGTTCTCCGGCACTTCGCGGCGGCCCAGCATGGAATTGATGCGGGGGCGGACGTAGTTGGTGATCCAGTTCAAGTCGAAAACTCCTGATTGACTCTTGCCAATGTGGGGAAATTATTCGGCAGCAACAAGGCGCGCCGAACGTGTACCCGTTGACAGTCCACGAACGAGGGTGGCGACGGCCTGGACGGTATCGGCTGTCGCCTTCCCATCCTTGGTGAGGCTCGTTGCCACCTGATTGACAATTGCTGTGCCGACAACCACGCCATCGGCCGAGCTGCCAATGACCTTTGCATGGTCGGCGGTCTTGACGCCGAAGCCGACGCAAACAGGCAGGTTGGTGTGCTGCTTGATGCGCTTGACGGCGCCCGAGACCAGAGACGGATCCGGCAGAGCAGAGCCAGTGATACCAGTCATCGAAACATAATAGACGAAGCCGGACGTGTTCCGAAGAACGGTCGGCAGGCGCTTTTCGTCGGTCGTCGGCGTCGCCAGGCGAATGAAGTTGATCCCCTTCTTGATCGCAGGGATGCAGAGTTCGTCATCCATCTCGGGTGGAAGGTCGACGACGATGAGGCCATCGATGCCGGCTGCCAGCGCGTCGTCGAGGAACTTCTCCACGCCGTAGACATAGATCGGGTTATAATAGCCCATCATTACGATCGGCGTCGCATCGTCCGTCTTGCGGAAATCGCTGGCAAGCTGCAGCGTCTTCTTCAGCGTCTGGCCGCCCTTCAGAGCGCGCTGGCCAGCCATCTGGATCGCCGGACCATCGGCCATCGGATCGGAGAACGGCATGCCGAGTTCAATAACATCGGAACCCGCTTCCGGCAGAGCCTTCATGATGCCGAGCGAGGTTTCGTAGTCGGGGTCGCCTCCCATGAAATAGGTGACGAGTGCCGGCCGGCCTTCCGCCTTAAGATCGGCGAAGCGTTTGTCCATACGTGCGGTCATGCTTACTCACCCATTCCCAGAATCTTGCCGACAGTGAAGATGTCCTTGTCGCCGCGGCCGGAGAGATTCATCAGAATGATCTCGTCCTTGCCCATCTTCGGCGCGCGCTTGATGACTTCGGCCAGCGCGTGCGACGGCTCCAGCGCCGGAATGATGCCTTCGAGGCGGGTCAGCGTCTGAAAGGCTTCGAGCGCCTCATGGTCCATGATCGGCACATATTCGACGCGACCGATGTCGTTCAGGTAGGAATGCTCGGGGCCGATGCCGGGATAGTCAAGACCAGCGGAAATCGAATGGCCTTCCTTGATCTGGCCGTCGCCATCCTGCAGAAGGTAGGTCCGGTTGCCGTGGAGAACGCCGGGCGAACCCGCCGTGATCGAGGCGCAGTGCTCGTCACCATTGAGGCCCTTGCCGCCGGCTTCGACGCCAACCATCTTGACGCTCTCGTCATCAAGGAACGGATGGAAGATGCCGATCGCGTTCGAACCGCCGCCGACGGCTGCGATGACGAGATCCGGCAGCCGACCTTCGGCTTCCAAAATCTGCTCACGGGCCTCGGTGCCAATGACGGCCTGGAAGTCGCGAACCATTTCCGGATAGGGATGCGGACCCGCGGCCGTGCCGATCAGGTAATAGGTGTCGTCGACGTTCGTGACCCAGTCGCGCAATGCCTCGTTCATGGCGTCCTTGAGCGTGCCGTGACCGGCGGTCACCGGCTTTACCTCGGCACCAAGCAGCTTCATGCGAAACACGTTCGGCGCCTGACGCTCGACGTCGGTTGCGCCCATGTAAACGACACAGGGGAGACCGAAGCGGGCGGCAACCGTTGCCGAGGCAACGCCATGCTGGCCGGCACCAGTTTCCGCGATGATACGGGTCTTGCCCATGCGCTTGGCGAGCAGGATCTGGCCGATGCAGTTGTTGATCTTGTGCGAACCGGTGTGGTTCAGCTCTTCGCGCTTGAAATAGATCTTCGCGCCACCGAGTTCCGCCGTCAGACGCTCGGCGAAATAGAGCGGGCTTGGGCGACCGATATAGTGGGTGCCAAGCTGCTTCAGTTCCGCCTGAAATTCCGGATCGTCCTTTGCCTTGTTCCACTCGTCCTGCAGGTCGAGGATCAAAGGCATCAGCGTTTCGGCGACGAAACGGCCGCCGTAGATGCCGAAACGGCCGTCTTCATCAGGGCCGGAACGGAAGGAATTCGGTTTTGGCGTCTGGTTCACTCTCAACTCCCTGAGGTCGTTTCGGGCTGACAAGCCGTTTGGACCGCATCGAAAAACTCATCGATCATTGCGACGTTCTTGACGCCGGGCGCGCTTTCGACCCCCGAAGATACGTCGATCCCCGGCGCCTTGGTGATGCCGAGCGCCTCGGCAATATTGCCCTTGTTCAGGCCACCGGAAAGCATGTAATCCACGCTGTCGTCAAGCCAGGTAAGCAGGCTCCAATCGAAGGACACCCCGTTGCCACCCGGCAAATCCGACCCTTTTGGCGGCTTTGCGTCGAAGAGGAAGCGATCGGCAATGCCGACATAGGCCTCCACCCGCTTCAAATCATCAGCGGTCCGCACCGAAAAGGCCTTCATGACCGGCAGACCGTAGACCGCCTTTATCGTCAAAACGCGCTCCGGGCTCTCGTCGCCATGCAGCTGCAGGATATCGGGCCGAAGCAGCGCCACGATTTCATCAAGATCGTCGTTGCTCGGATTGACCACGACCGCAACGATCTTGGCCTTGCCGCGGGCCGGCTCCGCTAGCTTGCCGGCGATATCAGGCTCGATGTAGCGGGGACTCTTTTCGAAGAAGATGAAGCCGATATGTGTTGCACCGCGCGCGAGGGCGCGATCGATCGCCTCAGGCGTCTTCAGTCCGCAGATTTTGATATCCGGTTTCATGGCAGCGAAGTGACACGAAAAGCGCTTGGAGTCGAGCCAAATCACGACAAAAGCTGATTTTTGCGAGGCGTCGCTCAGTCGAAATCGATGGCGTGCAGTTGACTGCCGTGCCGCTTCAGCCAGAGCTTCGCCTCTTCCATCTGGGGGCAGAGCTTCTTGCAGAGCGTCCAGAAGCGTGGCCCGTGGTTCATCTCCTTGAGATGAGCGACTTCATGGGCCGCCAGGTAGTCTACCACAGACGGCGGCGCCATGACGATGCGCCACGAAAAGCTCAGGTTTCCCTCCGAGGAGCAGGAACCCCACCGACTGCGGGTGTCCTTCATGGCGATCGACCTGATCGGCGCATTGATCGAGCGGGCATGGAACGTTGCCAACCTCTCGAGATCGGCTCGCGCTTCCTTCTTTAGGAACGTGGCAATCCGGCGTCCGAGATGCTCGGGCATGCCGCTGACCTTGAGCACGGGTTTGCCATCAACGACGACGGCTTCTGTCAGGCCGCGCAGGCTGCCGGTGTGGTGAACGCGATGGGATACGCCCCGAAAGAGAATGGTGCCGCCATCACGAAGACCACTGTCGGGCGTGAATTTGGCAAGCTTGGTCAAGAGCCAGCCCTGATGGCGGTCGAGGAAGGCATTTACCTCGCGCTGTGCCAATCCGCTCGGGATCGTCATCTTCAGGCCCCGACCACCAGGCTCGATCCGCAAGGTAATGCGGGTTGCCCGCTCGTGCTGCTTGATCGTCAGCGGCATCAGGCGTCCGGCGACGTCAAGCGTTCGCGTTTCCGGCGGAGCCGGTTTTCGAACGCTGCGGCGTGGCTTTGCAAGGAGCGGGAACATGGGCATTTTCTATATGATTCGCTGGAATTCTTGGCAAAGAAAAGCCGGCATCGATGATGCCGGTTCAAGTTTCGGTGCTGAACGGTCCTGGGAATTACGGAGTCTGGTATTCTGCTACCGGACCATTGTCGTCGCGCTTGCCGTTCTTGCGGTCGCGCATGAAGCGGTCAAACTCTTCCTGGTCCTTGGCGCGGCGTAGTTCGCGCATGTAGGAGTCGAAATCCTCGCGCATTTCATCAAGCTTGCGACGCTCTTCTTCCAGCCGGTCGAGCTCGGCCTTGCGCCAATCATCGAAGGCAACATTGCCCGTCGAGAAATGAGGGCGATAGCGGCCATGTGAACGTCGGCAGCCGGCGAAGAATCCATCGGCGGCGCTGTTGGCGTCGCGCTTGAAACCGCGCAAACGCTCCCCAAAGATGATGTAGGCGAGCATGGCGAGACCCAGAGGCCAGAAAACCACGAAGCCGAGGATCATCAGGGCAATGGTAGCCGGAGTCCAATCCGGGCGAAGCAATGCTGACTGGTTCATCGTGCGGTATC
>Ga0102588_1000439_pt1 | contig 45054 bp, 31 predicted proteins | sample AraplaMF_Col_mMS_FD_76854 | JGI IMG/M metagenome (GOLD analysis project Ga0102588, IMG submission 76854) | Arabidopsis root microbial communities from the University of North Carolina, USA - plate scrape MF_Col_mMS (SPADES assembly) (version 2) | ecosystem: Host-associated > Plants > Roots >...
CGCGCAGGTGCACCAGCCGTTCCAGCAGTCGCTCGCGACCAAGTACCCGTTCGCCGCGGGCGCGAAGATCGAGGCCTCTCCGGCGGAGATCGCGCAGTTCTTCGGACCTGAAGGTGCCATCGGCAAGTTCGTGACGACCACGCTGGGCTCGCTGGTCATCCGCCGTGGCGACCTGCTCTCGCCGCGCGCCTGGGGCGACCAGGGCCTCACGCTGAGCCCCGATTTCGTGAACGGCTTCTCCCAATGGGTGGCGCCGCTCTCGGGCGCAGCGGCCAGCGGAGGCGGCGGCGCCGCGCAGCCGCAGACGCTGTTCCAGATCCTGCCGCAGCCCGTCTCGGGCCTGACGGAATACATGGTGGAAATCGACGGCCAGCAACTGCGCTACCGGAACACGCCACCGCAATGGTCCAACTTCGTCTGGCCCAACGCGCAGGGCACGCCGGGCGCGCGGATCACGGCGGTGACCTTCGACGGGCGCACCGTCGAGCTCATCAACGAGCCGGGCAACTTCGGGCTGGAGCGCCTGCTCAGCACGGCCCAGCGCACACGGCTGCCCGACGGCAGCTTCGAGCTCACCTGGGCGCGCGACAACGCGAGCGTGACGGTCAAGCTGCGCGTGATCCAGAACACGCAGTCGGCCGGCTCGGGCGGCGATTCGCCGCAGGGCAAGGGATTGCGCGGTACCGTGCTGCCTGCGTCGGTGGCGGAGATCGGCGTGCCCGCGCAAGCGCGCGCAGCGGCATCGGGAGTCGGCAAATGAGCGTATTGCAGACACAGCAGCTGTGCTACTTCGGCAAGTTGCCCGGCCGCGGCGACTTCGTGAAGGGGCTCTACAACCCGCAGCTCATCAAGGTGTTCGACAACTGGCTGTCGCAGACCATGGAGATGCTGTCGGAAGACCCGCGCTGGAAAATCATCTACGACAACGCGGCGCCGATGCATTTCGTCTGCCTCGGTTCGCGCAGCCGCGTCGCCATCGCGGGGCACCTCAAGGCGAGCCGTGACGAGTCGTCGCGCCGCTATCCATTCCTCGCGGCCACCTCGCTCGAGATCGACGAGGCGCTCGACTTCATGCGCGGCGCGCCGATGCTGATCGGCCCCTACTGGGACCGCATGGCGGTGCAGGTCGACGCGCTGGCGGCCGGCACCGACCTCGACAGCGAACTGAAGCGCTTCGAGGCGCTCGATCCGGCCATCGAGACGGGCTTCAGGAAGTCCGCCTCGCGCGCCACCTATGCCGCCTTCACCCGCGACACCAGCCTGCTGCGCATCGAGCAGATGCTCAACTTCGACGGCCACAAGGTGTCGCTGCGCCGCGCCATCCTGGCGCTGGGCCTGCTGCTGCAGCCGGTGATGGCCAGCGCGGTATCGCACCTCGAGAAGGGGCTCACGCTGCCGCTGCCGCGCGATCCGGTCGACCGCTCGCTGATCGCCACCTTCTGGCTCGAGCTGGTGTCGCAGTTTCTCGCCAAGGCCGACTTCGAACTGGTGCTGCTGGCCACCGAGATCGACGGCCGCTCGCGGCTCGTGATCGGCTTCAACGGCCTGTCGCCGCGCAGCCTGCAGAGCGTGCTGCATCCGCAGGTCTACACCGAGCACAACATCGACATCGACAATCCGGAATGGGTCGAGGACACCATCCACAGCAACTATGCGATGTTCAAGCTGGTGAGCTACCTCGACCAGCCGCAGCTGCCGCTCGACATCGTGCTTTCCGCCTTTCGCGAAGTCTTCATCGGGGAATGACACGGTCATGAATTGTTCTTTGCGCGTTCTGTCGCTCGCCCTCGGGCTCGTATTCGCCGCGGCCGTGCAGGCCCAGACGGCGGGCGCCCCCGGGGCCCTGGTCGAAACCACGCCCGCGGCCGCCGGCAAGGGCGAACAGGTCGTGGCCGGCGGGCAGGTGCCCGACGAGGCCACGCGCGTCGCGGTCATCGAGGCGCTGCGTCGCATCTACGGGTCCGGCAGCGTGATCGACAAGATCGAGGTGGTGAACACCGTCAGCATGCCGGCCAACTGGGCCGCCAACGTGCAGCGGCTGATCACGCCCTCGCTCAAGGAAATCCATCGCGGCCAGTTCCAGATCGAGGGCACGCAGATGGCACTGAGCGGCGAGGTCGGCAACGAGGCGCTGCGCCAGAAGATCGTGAGCGACATGGCGAACGCGCTCAACCCGACCTACACCATCAAGAACAGCCTGCGCGTTCCCGCCTCGGAACAGATCACGGTCGACCAGGCGCTGGCCAACCGGACCATCGAGTTCGAGCTGGGCAGCGCCACGCTCACGCGCAAGGGCCGCGACATCCTCGACGAGATGGCGCCGATCCTGCAGAAGCTCACCAACAAGTCGGTGGCGGTCGTCGGCCACACCGACAACGCCGGCAGCCGCGCCTCGAACCTGGCGTTGAGCCAGTCGCGCGCCGAGGCGGTCAAGGGCTACCTGGTGGGCAAGGGCATCGACCCGATGAACCTCACGACCTCGGGCGTCGGCCCGGACCAGCCACTGGCGAGCAATGCGACCGACGAAGGCCGCTCGCGCAACCGGCGCATCGAGTTCCGGGTCGGCCGCAGCTGATTGAGCGAAGCCGGGCGAAGGCCGGGTCGCCTCAGCGCGACCCGTCGTCGTTCTTCGGCAGGTCGAGCAGGTCCACCAGCTGGGCCAGTTCCTGCTCGTTCTTGATCACGTTGCGCAGCCAGGCGTGCAGCGGCATGTCGGCCCAGCGCGCGGCCTTGTTCGCCATGTAGGCGGCGGGGCTCGACGGTTCCGTCTTCTCGAAGTACGCCGCAACTTCCTTGAGTTGCGCGATGGCCTGCGCGCGGCTGTGGATGCCGGGCGGCTGGGCAACGGGAGTAGCCACCGCTGTGTGCGGATGCAGCACCACGGCGTCGAGCACCGGCTCGATGCGCGAGGAGGCGGGCGTGCCGGCGGCGGGTGCGGCGGCGGGCGCTGCAGGCGCATCGTTGTCCATCGGCACACCGGCCTCGCGCGCAAAGCGCTCGACCGTCTGGCGGATGGCCGCGGCCGCATCCTTCGCGGCCCGGAAGCTCGGGCCGTTCGAGGCGGTCCGCTCGTCGAACACGGTTTCGAACGCGGCCAGCGCCTGTTCGCAGGCCTGCACGTCGCGGTGGGTCTTCTGCAGGAACTTCGCCGGCGTGGCACGGCGGATGCGGTCGAACTGCTCGACCGTCACCTTGTTGCGCTGCAGCTCGTCGGCCTGCGCCGGCGTGCGGCGGATGCTCTGGTCGAGCGCCAGCGCTGTCTCCCAGACCAGCGCGCTGTAGCCGGTGTTGGCATCGCTCACGATGGGGGCGCGCTGCAGCAGCTCGACCGAGCGCGCGATCAGCCAGGCGACATTGCCGACCCGCATCTCGATGTCGTTGCCCTCGGGCAGCGGGTGCAGGTCGTTCCAGTAGTGCTGGCACAGGCCCGTGAGCAGGCGGTAGCCGTCGGCGAGCCCCTCGAAGCCGCGTTGGCTGGCCAGGGCGTCGGTGAGCCACACGGCGAGCCGCAGGTCCTTGGTCGATTCGCGCAGCAGCTTCTCGCACTCGGAGATCACGAAGGGCCAGTTGGCCTCCTTCAGCTCGATGACCCACTCGCCCTGCTCGAGCGACGGGTCGTCGTGCTTGCGCGCCTCCTGGATGGCATCGAACTGCCGCGAGAACAGCATGTCCTCGCCGCAGGGCGAGGTCTCCGCGATCGGGGCCAGCAGGGCCGGGAGGTCGAGCCGTGTCGTCATGGCAGCCGTCATGGCAGTGAGATGGTCAGGTTGGCCTGGCGCGGGCCGAGCTTCACGATGTCCTGGTAGCTCGCGAGCGTGGCCTGCGTCGTGCCGCCGAGATGGGCCGACAGGCCGATGAACCCGAGCAGCCCGATCAGGGCGAACAGCGCGGCCACCACCCACTGCGGGGCCTCGCGCTTGAGCGAATGCGAAATCAGGTCGGGCAGCGGCCAGTGCGGTGCGAACGGCGTGCGCTTGCCGCGGGCGTTGGCGATCTCGTCGCCCACGCGCGCGGTGAGGTAGGCCAGCTTCTCGGTGCCGTCGATGGTGTACTTGCCCTGGAAACCCAGCAGCAGGCACATGTAGAACACCTCGAGCGTCTGGATGCGCGCGGCGCCGTGCGCCCGCTCGACCTCGAGCATCTTGAAGAAGTTCTCGCCGGCCAGCTGGTCGCCGAACAGCGTGAGCTGCAGCGGCCTGCGCTCCCATTCGGAGCGGATGGCGAACTCGGGTGACGCAAGCACGAACTCGTCGATGGTCGCGCAGAAGGCGTACTTGGCCGCATGGATCTGCTCGGCCGTCACGTTGAGCTTGCGCGCGTTGCGCTCGAACTCGGCCATGTAGTTGCGGATGCCGGCGAGGAACTGCTCGGTGGTGGCGGGCTGCTGCTTCTTCTTCAGCAGGAACAGCATCACGAAGCCGTCGTACAGCAGGTCGAGCAGGCTCGAGTCGGCGTCGGGCGCAATGCCGGCGGGCGTGAAAGACGCGGCCGGCGCATCCGCGCCCAGCAGGGAAGGGGCCTTGTGGAGGGTGGTGTTCATTGCGGTCAGGCGATCAGCCGGTCACGGCAATCAGTTCGAGCTGCATGTCGGGGATGCCGGCCGGCGCGTAGATGGTGACGCTCTGCGCCTGCAGCATGCGGTCGTACAGCTGGCTCTTGCTGTCGATGGAGAAATAGCAGGCGCCCGCACGGATCGGGATGGCCGGCGGCACCTGCGGTGCGTAGACGATGCGCACGCCCGGCATGGCCGACAGCACCAGCTTGTCGACGTCTTCGGGGGCGCCGATCTTGAAGCGCTGCGGCACCGCCTCGGCCAGCTCGGCGGCCGGCATGCTGGCGGTGACGGCCATGTAGAACACGGTCTTGTCGTCGATCTTTCCGGAGTCCAGGCGCCCGAGGTAGAAGGCATTGCGCGTCTCGGTCAGCGCGATCGCGAAGTAGCGCGTCGAGATCACGGTGTCGAGCAGGTCGCGCACGATGCGGTCGAGCTCGGCGAAGGCGGGGCCCGGCTTCTCGTGGTCGTACACCGGCAGGTCGTTCAGCGAATAGGTCTTGGCGAAGGTCATCAGCGCGCCGGCCAGGCTCAGCAGTTCCTGGAACAGCCGCTCCGGATGCAGCGACGGGTGATGGAACAGGTGCGAGAGCGAGGCGAAGGCCGCATTGGCGGTGTGCAGCAGCCAGAACGATGCGATGTCGCCGGAGCGGAACTCGATGATGTTCTTGCTCGGCTCGCGGTGGATGCCGTAGAGCGAGTTGACCTTGGCCTGCAGCACGTCGAGCAGGCGGCGCAGCTGCTGGAAGATGGTGGCCGAGGCGTCGATGCTGGTGCACGGCGGCACGAAGCTGCGGTCGATCTCGAAGCCGCCCGCGGCGGTGCGCCGGATGCGGATCACGGGGATCGACACGAACTGCTCGCGCGGCTCGGTGTCGGCGAGCAGCTTCACGCTCTTGCGCAGGAATACCACTTCGGCGCTCACGGCGTTCGTGTACAGGTCGAGCGATTGCGTCGCGTCGCTGGTGTAGCGCGCGGCGAAGCCTTCCTCGCTCGGGTCGCTGTAGTTCTTGCCAAGCTCCTTGACCGGGTGCAGCACCAGGTAGAAGGTGATCTCGTTCTGGCCCGGGTTGAGCGTGTCCAGGGCAATGGGCGGGGGCAGCGCGTCGGCCTGCGGTGCCGAGTAGGGTTCGCCGTCGGGAAAGACCAGCGACAGCTGCGAGGCCCGGAGCATGCCGCTGGCGAGCGCGTCCAGGTCGAAGCTGATGGAGCGCACGCCCCAGAAGTACGGATGCAGCGTCTGCGCCGTGGCGCGCAGGCGTGCCTCGTGGTACGCGTCCTGGCGCTGGAAATGCTGGGGGCGTAGAAACAAGCCCTCTCCCCAGAGGACCTTGGCGGCATAGCTCACGTCGGATCAACTCCCCTTGATTTTTTTGCAGTATCGCATCGTAGTTTGCTGACGGACAAGGGCGTCAGGCGGGCGAGGTCCGGCAGTTCACCGGTCCCAGAAGGTTGAGTGCGCCCGCAGGCGCCGCGCCCTGCGCATTCTGCTGGCCGACCACCGCGCCCTGCGTCACCGTCAGCGCGCAGGCATGCGCCCCCATCACGATGCCGGTCTTCTCGGCCTCCGCGGCGTTGAAGGCGAAACGCCAGCGCTGGGCGTCGGGCGAATGGAACAGCACCACGACGCCGACGGCGTTGGCCGCGCGCGGCACGGTCTCGGTCCAGGTGTATTGCTGGTCGGGAATCAGCGTGATCTCGCGGCTCTCGACGAGGTCGTCGCCGAGCTGCGTCTTGTCTCTTCCCGGCGTGACGAAGGCGTCGAACGAGGACTGGTAGAAGCCCGTCGTTTCCTTGAGCTTGTAGATGCGCACCACCACGGCAAGCGGCCGGTTGCGGCCATCGGCGTTGAGGTTCTTGCCTGCCGCGATCGACATCGACACCTTGCGCGGCGGCTTCTGCGACTCGGGCAGTTCGGGCTTCTTCAGGCCACTCGCCTCGAGGGCGATGTTGGCGATCGTGAGGGCTGGAGAGCTGCATCCGCCGAGCATCAACGCCATCAGCAGCGCGCTCATCGTGATGGGTGTTTTCATTGAACGACAGATGGAGCTGAATTCAAACGGCTGTTTCATTGGGCTTGAATAATTAGCCGACTGATTTGGAAATTAAGTAGTTTGCATTACGTATCTTCATTTAATCAACGTAAGCGAATATGTAGTATCGTGTATTGTCATTGGTCGCAACTTAATGAATGATTGCGGCCTGCCAAAAAAAGTCAGATCCAAGCGGAGGGATTGTGTTGATTCGAAAGTACATGACTTGCACGATGATTGCCGGGGCCATTGCCGCCACCAGCTTTCTGTCGGGCTGCACCACCACACCAGATGCCGCGGTGGCACAGTCCACCGAGGCCTTCAACAAGAGCCTGGCGGAGGCCGATGCCGCCGCAGCCGCAGCCACCGGCGACAAGTCCGCTGCCATCCGCCAGTACCAGAAGATCGCCACGGACAACCCGACCCGCGGTGAGCCGTGGTCGCGGATCGCGCAGATCTACTTCAACGAAGGCCGCTACAGCCTTGCCATCTCGGCGGCCGAGGAAACGCTGCGGCGCGACCCCGCAAGCCGCCAGGCCAAGAGCATCACCGCCGTGGGCGGCCTGCGGCTGGCAGCCCGCTCCATCGAGGACCTGGGCAAGGACAGCACCCTGAGCGGCGACGCCAACGCCGACGCCTACCGGCTCGCCGCGCTGCTGCGCGAAACCCTGGGCCTCTCGGTGCTGGTGCCGGCCGGCACGGACGCCAAGTCGCCCCCGCGCCGCCCCGCAGCCGCCAGCCCCGCGGCCGCGCCTTCTCCCTCGACCGCTTCGCAGCCCACCCCGGTCGCCGCGGTGCGGCCGCCGCCGGCGGCACGTCCGGCGCCCGCACCGGCCGCTGCGCCAGCCCCGCGCGCGGGTGGATCGGCCAATCCGTTCGACGCGCTCAAGTAGTTTTTTCGGCGTTCCGAATTGGTTAATTAAACCAAAGTATCAATTCATATGCGTGCCGTCTCGCAATAAGACGCACAAAGTAGTAATTCGTCTCGCAGTCCAATTGGGAAGGTATTGAAGCTTATGGCGACCAAAAGACAGAGCGTGCAAAAGCGCCTCCAGAAAGTGCGCCCGCCGCGCGTGCAACTCACCTATGACGTCGAACTCGGTGATGCGATCGAGAAAAAGGAATTGCCGTTCGTTGTCGGCGTGGTCGCCGACCTGGCGGGCCAGTCCGAGGTGGAGCAGCCCAAGCTCAAGGACCGCAAGTTCGTCAATGTCGACCGCGACAACATCGACGACGTCATGAAGGGCCTGGCCCCGCGCGCGGCCTACCAGGTGCAGAACAAGCTCGACGAACGCGGCGGCACCTTTGCCGTCGACCTCACCTTCAACTCGATGGACGCCTTCTCGCCCGAGGCCGTGGTCGATCAGATCGAGCCGCTCAGGCGCCTGCTCGACGCGCGCACCAAGCTGGCCGACCTGCGCAACAAGATGGCCGGCAACAGCAAGCTCGAAGACCTGCTGGCCGACGTGCTGAACAACACCGAGCAACTCCAGCGCCTGGGGCAGAGCGCCGGCAAGAAGGACGAAAGCTGAACATGACTGCGCAAGCACTATCGGCATCGAGCAGTGCCGTCTCGCCCGAGGCTTCGGTCGATCTGCTCGACCAGATCGTCGAGAAGAGCAAGGTCGCCAAGTCCGACGCGGAGCACACACGCGCCAAGGACCTCATCGGCGAACTGGTCAGCCAGGTGCTCGAGGGGTCGGTGATCGTCTCCGACAACGTCTCGGCCATGATCGACGCCCGCGTGGCCGACCTCGACGCGCTCATCTCCGCCCAGCTCAGCGCCGTGATGCACGCGCCGGAGTTCCAGAAGCTCGAGAGCACGTGGCGCGGCCTCGAATACCTGGTGAAGGAAACGCCGACCGGCACGATGCTCAAGATCAAGGTCATCAACGCCACCAAGCGTGACCTGATCCGCGACTTCAAGGCCGCCGTCGAGTTCGACCAGAGCGCGATGTTCAAGAAGGTCTACGAAGAAGAATTCGGCACCTTCGGCGGTGCGCCGTTCGGCGCGCTGGTGGGCGACTTCGCCGTCACGCGCCAGCCGGAAGACATGTACTTCCTCGACCAGATGGCGCACGTGGCCGCCGCGGCCCATGCGCCATTCATCGGCGCCGCGTCGCCCGAGCTGCTGGGCCTGGAGAGCTTCGACGACCTGGGCAAGCCGCGCGACATGGCCAAGGTGTTCGACACCGTCGAGTACGCCAAGTGGAAGTCGTTCCGCGATTCGGAAGACTCGCGCTACGTGGGCCTGACGCTGCCGCGTTTCCTCGGCCGCCTGCCCTACCACCCACGCGAAGGCACGGTGGTCGACAGCTTCAATTTCGTGGAAGACGTCGACGGCACCGACCACGCCAAGTACCTCTGGTGCAACGCCGCCTGGGCCTTCGCCACGCGCCTGACGGCTGCGTTCGACGACTTCGGCTGGTGCGCGGCCATCCGCGGCGTGGAGGGCGGCGGCCTGGTCGAAGACCTGCCCACGCACACCTTCAAGACCGACGAGGGCGAGATCGCCCTCAAGTGCCCGACGGAGATCGCCATCACCGACCGGCGCGAGAAGGAGCTGAGCGACCTCGGCTTCATTCCGCTCGTGCACTGCAAGAACTCCGACTACGCCGCCTTCTTCGGCGCGCAGTCGCTGCAGAAGCCCAAGAAGTACAACACCGACAGCGCCAACGCCAACGCGGTGCTCTCGGCGCAACTGCAGTACATCTTCTCTGTGTCCCGTATCGCGCACTACCTCAAGGCCATGATGCGCGACAAGATCGGCAGCTTTGCCTCGGCACAGAACGTCGAACAGTTCCTCAATCGCTGGATCGCGCAGTACGTGCTGCTCGACGACAACGCGACGCAGGAACAGAAAGCGCAATTCCCTTTGCGGGAAGCGGCCATCCAGGTGGGCGAAGTGCCTGGCCGGCCCGGCGTGTACCGCGCGGTCGCCTTCCTGCGGCCGCACTTTCAACTGGATGAGCTGTCGATTTCACTGCGCTTGGTCGCCGATCTGCCGAAGTCAGTGAATAAGTAAGAAGAGGCGGATCGGAAGCGCGGCCGAGGGGCCGTGCATCAACACGTTAATTTTCAATCAATCAAGAAGGGGAAGAGAAACATGAAAGATATCTACGTCAAGTTCGGTAGCCCGGCCATCAACGGCGAGTCGCAGGACAAGGACCACAAGGACTGGGTCGAAGTCAGCTCCTGGCAGCACAGCATCGTGCAGCCGCGATCGGCCACCGCATCGACCGCCGGCGGCCACACCGCCGAGCGTTGCGAGCACGGCGAAATGATCTTCACCAAGGACATGGACGTGGTCAGCCCGCTGCTGTATCAGCACGCTTCGGGCGGCACCACCTTCGACGAGGTGACGGTGCAGTTCTACCGCGCCGACGGCGAAGGCAAGCGCGTTCAGTACATGGAGATCAAGCTCAAGTACGTGCTGATCGCCAGCGTGAACCCGAAGGTCGTGAGCACCGACGTGGCCAGCGTGCCGAGCGAGACCTTCTCGCTGAAGTACGCCGCCGTGCAGTGGAAGTACACGCAGCAGAAGATCGGCGGCAACCAGGGCGGCAATTCGCAAGGCGCCTGGAGCCTGACGAAGAACGACAAGACCTACTCGGTCTGACGCCAGTCGGGCGATGTGGACCGCGGCGCAGGCCGCGGTTTCTTTTTGGCGCCGCGCCCGCGCGCGGCGCCTTCTTGCCCGATGTCCGACGCACGAGGGAGACCCATGACAGGATTCGAACCGGGCTTGCTCGACAAACTGTTCGATGACGACTGGCGCGGGCCGGCTTCGCCGGTGCTCCGGCACCTGTCGCTCGAAGAAGTCAAGAACATGGTCGCGCGCGACCTCGAATCGCTGCTCAACACCCGCATGGTCTTCAACGACGCGAAGCTCGCGGCCTTTCCCGAGTGCCGGCGTTCCGTCATGACCTACGGCCTGAGCGATTTCTCGGGCCTGAGCCTCGCGAGCCACTACGACCGCTCGTTCATCTGCCGCTCGCTGGAGCAGGCCATTGCCCGCCACGAGTCGCGGCTGCGCGATGTCGTGGTGTCGCTCGAGGTCGACGGCCAGACCAGCACCAACATGCTCTATTTCGGAATCACCGCCCTGCTCGTGCTGCCTGAGCTCGCCGAGCCGGTGAACTTCGACGCCATGCTGCAGCCCACGACGCTGCAGTATTCGATCACGCGCGGCACCGGCAAGAGCCGGGCCGCCTAGGACACCATGGACGAGTTGCTGCCCTTCTACGAGCGAGAGCTGGCCTTCCTGCGCAGCTACTCGCAGGAGTTCGCCAAGGGCTATCCGAAGATCGCGGCGCGCCTCGCCATTTCCGCCGACAGCAGCGAAGACCCGCATGTCGAGCGCATGATCCAGTCGTTCGCGCTGCTGACGGCCCGCATCAGCAAGAAGCTCGACGACGACTACCCCGAGCTGACCGAAGCGTTGCTCGAGGTGCTCTATCCGCACTACCTGCGCCCCTTTCCGTCCTGCTCGATCGCGCAGTTCGACGCCGGCGGCGCGGCGCTCGCGAAGCTGAGCAAGCCCATCACCATCGCGCGCGGCACCGAGCTCACCTCGCAGCCGGTGCGCGGCGGCGCCTGCCGCTTCCGCAGCGTCTACGACGTGACGCTGGCGGCGGTGCAGGTGTCCAACGTGGTGTTCCATTCGGTGGTCAACGCGCCCGCGCATGCCGCGCTGCCGCGCAACGCCACGGGCTGCCTCTCGATCACGCTCGAGGCCACCGGCGAGCAGAAGTCGCTCGGCACGCTGGCGTTGACCATGGCGCGCCTGCGCACCTTCATCGACGCCGAGCCCTCGCTCGCTACGGCGCTGGCCGACGCGATCTTCCTGAAGACCGCCGCCGTCTTCGTGGAGCCCGAGCGCAGCGGCAAATGGACGCCGGTGCAGGGCGAGGCGCTGCACCCCGTCGGCTTCGACGAGGCCGATGCGCTCATCGAACTGCCGCCGCGCTCGCATCCGGCGTACCGCCTGCTGAGCGAATATTTCGCGTTCCCGGAGAAATTCAATTTCGTCGACATCGACCTGGCGAACGCGCTGCGCCACGTCGGCGCGTGCCGCTCGGTCACGCTGCATCTCGTGATGACCGGCGTGCGCGCCGATTCGCCCACGGCGCGGCTGCTCGAAGGCGTCTCCAGCCGCAACCTGCGGCTGGGCTGCACGCCCGTCATCAACCTCTTCAAGCAGCGCAGCGACCCGATCCGGGTCACGCATGCCGCCGCGGCCTACCCGGTGGTGGCCGATGCGCGCCGGGCCTTCGGCTTCGAGGTCTACAGCATCGACTCGGTCAAGCTCGTCAAGCAGACCGCCGAGGGCGACGCCTACATCGAGTTCCGGCCCTTCTATTCGCTGCATCACGGCGAGCATCCGAAGGAGGCCGAGCACTACTGGTTCGCGCGGCGCAACGAGCTGGTGGCGCAGCGCAGCCCGGGCTACGAGACCGAGCTGTCCATCGTCGACATCGACTTCCAGCCCTCGCTGCCGCAGACCGAGACGCTGAGCATCGACCTCACCTGCACCAACCGCGACCTGCCGCATTCGCTGGCCTTCGGCCTGCCGGGCGGCGACCTGTTCATCGAGGGCAACTCGGTGGCGCGCTCGATCCGCATGCTGCGCCGCCCGACGCAGACGCTGCGCATGCCGCGCGGCAAGGGCGTGCAGTGGCGGCTCGTTTCGCACCTGTCGCTCAACCACCTGTCGCTGGCCACCAGCGGGCTGCCGGCGCTGAAAGAAATGCTGCGGCTCTATGACCTCGGCCGCTCGGCCGTGTCGGCGCGGCAGATCGAGGCCATCACCGCGATCGACCAGCAGGCCACCACGCAGTGGCTGCCGGGCAAGCCCTTCGCCACCTTCGTGCGCGGCATCGAGCTGCGGCTGACGGTGGACGAAGCCGGCTTCGTGGGCAGCAGCCTGCAGGCCTTCGCCCGCGTGATGGACCATTTCTTCGGACTCTATGTGCACCTGAACAGCTTCACCCAGCTGGTGATCGTTTCGGCGCGCGACAAGGAGGAGCTGGTGCGATGCAAACCCCGCAGCGGCGAATCGATCCTGCTGTAGCCGACCGGCTGCTGCGCGAACCCTACCGCTTCGAGTTCTTCCAGGCGGTGCGGCTGCTCGAGCTCGTGCTGCTGCGGCGCCAGGAGCGCGACGTGCACCATCGCCTGGTGCCCGGCGAGCGCATGGTGCCGCGCTGGATCCGCTTTCGCAGCTCCATGAGCCTGAACTTCCCGCCCAGCGAGATCGAGGCGCTGGCGGTGCGCGACGCGGTGGGCCAGCTGGTGTCGAGCGCCGAGCTGTGCGAGCCCGCGGCGCCCGGCGAGGACGGCCACGGACTCGGCCGCATCGATCTCACGCCCGCCTCCTTCGGCATGCTGGGCGTTTCGGGCGCCTTGCCGATCGTCTACACCGAGATGCTGATGCGCCGCGAGCAGCATCTGCGCGACAGCTCGGCGCGCGCGTTTCTCGACGTGTTCACCAACCGCGCCACCGCGCTCTTCTATGCGGCCTGGCGCAAGTACCGCCTGCCGCTGCACTACGAGCACGAGCGCAGCCGCGCCTACCTGCCGGTGCTGCTGTCGATGGCCGGCCTGGAGCACACGGCCCAGCGCGATCCGCTGACCGACGGCACGGGCACGGTGTTCGACGAGACCGTGGCCGGCTACGCGGCCGCCGTGCGGCACCGACCCATGTCGGCCGCGTACCTGCAGCGGGTGTTGTCGGATTACTTTCGCAGCGCGATCCGCATCGAGCAGTTCCTGGGCAAGTGGTACGACATGCCCGTGCAGCAGCGCTCCAGGCTCGGCGAGGGCAACGTGAGCCTCGGGCAGAACGCGATGGCGGGCGAACGCATCTGGCAGCGCGACCTGCGCATCCGCCTGTGGATCGGCCCGCTCAAGCGCAGCGCGCTGCGCGAATTTTTCCCGGGCCGCGCCCATGCGAAGGCGCTCGAAAAAATGCTTGCCCTGCTCGCCGGCGTGACCTGCGAGTACGAAGTGCGGCTGATCCTGGCCCGCGAGGAAGTCAGCGCAGTCCAGCTCAGCGACAGCGGCGGCAGCCACCTCGGATGGGACAGCTTCATCGCCACCGGCGAGGCCGAGAGCGACCGCAGCGACACCCAGTACGAACTCCAGCCCCTGCAGTGACCTTTCAACGAAGAAGACAGACAGAAGACACCCATCGCCCATGAGCACATCGCTGAAAACACTGATCACCAAGCTCAACGGCAGCGCACGCATGGCCACGCAGCGTGCCGCCAACCTGTGCCTGGCCAACGGCCACTACGAGGTGGACCTCGAACATCTTTTCCTGGCCCTGCTCGAGCAGACCGACAACGACCTCGCGCGCGTGCTGCGTGCCAATCGCATCAGCGCCACCGCGATCCAGTCGGACCTCGAGCGCGAGATCCAGACCTTCAAGAACGGCAACACGCGCACGCCGGTGTTCTCGCAGCACCTGCAGCAGCTGTTCCAGCAGGCCTGGCTCCTGGCCTCGCTCGACGCGCACGTGGCGCAGATCCGCTCGGGCCACCTGCTGCTGGCGCTCTTGACCGAGCCCGACCTCGCGCAGCTCGCACAGCGCGGTTCGCCGCTGTTCGCGAAGATCCGCCTCGAAGACCTGAAGCACGACTTCGACAAGCTCACCGATGGTTCGAGCGAAGCGGCCGAGGCCGGCGCACCGGGCGCGGCCTCTGAGGGCAATGCGCAGCAACCACCGGCCGACTCGCTGGCCGCGGCCACGCCCGGCAAGACGCCCGCGCTCGACCAGTTCACCACCAACCTCACGCAGCGCGCGCGCGACGGCGCGCTCGACCCCGTGATCGGGCGCGACACCGAGATCCGCCAGGTCATCGACATCCTGATGCGCCGGCGCCAGAACAACCCGATCCTCACGGGCGAGGCCGGCGTCGGCAAGACGGCGGTGGTCGAGGGGCTGGCGCTGCGCATCGCGGCGCAGGACGTGCCCGAGTCGCTGCGCGCCGTGGCGCTGCACACGCTCGACATGGGGCTGCTGCAGGCCGGCGCGAGCGTGAAGGGCGAGTTCGAGAACCGGCTCAAGAACGTCATCGCCGAAGTCAAGAAGAGCCCGCATCCGATCGTGCTCTTCATCGACGAGGCCCACACCATGATCGGCGCGGGCGGCCAGGCCGGGCAGAGCGATGCGGCCAACCTGCTCAAGCCGGCGCTGGCGCGCGGCGAGCTGCGCACCATCGCCGCCACCACCTGGGGCGAGTACAAGAAGTACTTCGAGAAGGACGCCGCGCTGGCGCGGCGCTTCCAGGTCGTGAAGGTCGAGGAGCCCAGCGAGACGCTGGCTGCCGCCATGCTGCGCGGCATGGTGCCGCTGATGGAGAAGCACTTCAACATCCGCGTGCTCGACGAGGCCATCACCGAGGCCGTGCGCCTGTCGCACCGCTACATCAGCGGCCGCCAGCTGCCCGACAAGGCGGTGAGCGTGCTCGACACCGCCTGCGCCAAGGTCGCACTCGGGCAGAGTGCGAGGCCGGCGCTGATCGAGGAAGCCAACCGCGGCCTCGAACGCATCGAAGCCGAGAGCGCCGCGCTGGTGCGCGACACCGCGGCGGGCGGACGCCATGAAGCGCGCCTGGCCGAGCTGGCGGAACAGAAAAGTGCGCTGCAGGCCGAACTGGCCGCGAGCCAGCAGCGCCTTGCCGAAGAGAACGCGCTGGTCGAACGCATCCGCGCACTGCGCGCCCAGCGCGATGCGCCGGCGGCGCAATCCGAATCCGCGCCCGCGGCCACGGAAAAGGCCGCACCGGCCCGCGCCGCCAGCCGCAAGAAAACCGCCGCCGCCGCGGACCCCGCGCGCGACCAACTCGATGCGCTGCTCGCCGAACTGCGTGCGCTCCAAGGCACCACGCCGATGGTGCCGCTGCAGGTCGACGGCCATGTCGTCGCCGAGATCGTCTCGGCCTGGACCGGCGTGCCGCTGGGCCGCATGGTCAAGGACGAGATCAAGACCGTGCGCAGCCTCGACACCCTCTTGGCCGAGCGCGTGATCGGCCAGGACCACGCGCTTGCCGCCGTGGCCCAGCGCGTGCGCACCGCGAGCGCCCGCCTCGAGGACCCCAACAAGCCTCGCGGCGTGTTCATGTTCGTCGGCCCCTCGGGCGTCGGCAAGACCGAGACCGCGCTTGCGCTGGCCGACATCCTCTACGGCGGCGAGAAGAAGCTCATCACGATCAACATGAGCGAGTACCAGGAGGCGCACAGCGTCTCCGGCCTCAAGGGCTCGCCGCCGGGCTACGTGGGCTACGGCGAAGGCGGCGTGCTCACCGAGGCCGTGCGCCGCCAGCCCTACAGCGTGGTGCTGCTCGACGAGGTCGAGAAGGCGCACCCCGACGTGCTGGAGATGTTCTTCCAGGTGTTCGACAAGGGCATGATGGACGACGCCGAGGGCCGCGAGATCGACTTCCGCAACACGCTGATCATCCTCACCTCGAACATCGGCTCGTCGCAGATCATGCAGGCCTGCCTCAACAAGGCCGACGGCGAGCGCCCCGCGCCCGACGCGCTGGCCGAGGCGCTGCGCCCCGTGCTCATGAAATCCTTCAAGCCGGCTTTCCTCGGCCGCATGAAGGTGGCGCCGTTCTATCCGATCACCGATGCGGTGCTGGAGCAGATCATCGCGCTCAAGCTCGGCCGCATCCGCGACCGCATCGCAAGCAACCACAAGGCGGTGTTCGAGTGGGACGACGCGCTCGTCGAGGCCGTGCTCGCGCGCTGCACCGAGGTCGACTCGGGCGCGCGCAACGTCGATCACATCCTGAACGGCACGCTGCTGCCCGAGATCGCCGAGGCCGTGCTCACGCGCATGGCCGACGAGACGCCGCTCGCGAAGATCAAGGCCAGCTGCGCCAAGAGCGGCGAGTTCCGCTACCGGATCACCTAGGCGCGGCGGCGGTTCGGGTCAACGGGAGAACCAGAGACATGACGGACTTCAACTCGGCTTCACTCGGTGCGCTGCTGCGCGCGGGTACTTCGCAGCAAGATCGGCTGCTGGTGCTGCACACCCCCCTGGGCGCCAACAAGCTGCTGGCCGAGCGCCTGGACGGCGTGGAGTGCCTCGACGGCGGCGGCTTCCGCTTCGAACTCACCGCCCTCAGCGACGACGCCCACATCGAACTCAAGACCCTGATGGGCCAGGGCGTGCGCCTGGACCTGCAGACCGCACAGAGCCGCACCGAACTGCGCCCCTTCCACGGCCACGTGACCGAGGCCGAGTGCATCGCCAGCAACGGCGGCATGGCCCGCTACCGGCTCGTCATCGAGCCCTGGCTCGCCTTCCTGCGCCACCGCCAGGACAGCTGCCTGTTCCAGCACCGCAGCGTCTTCGACATCGTCGACGCCGTGTTCGCCCGCTACCAGGGCCAGGGAAAGCTCGCCCCCCAGTGGCGCTGGGACATCGCCCAGCGCGACATCTACCCCGTGCGCGGCATCACCACCCAGTACCACGAGAGCGACTTCGACTTCGTCGAGCGGCTGCTCGCCGAAGAAGGCCTGTGCCACTGGTTCGAACACGCCACCGGCCAGGACGGCGCCCTCGGCAGCCACACCCTCGTCCTCGCCGACCACAACGGCGCCTTCCGCGCCAACGCGCAAGCCACCATCCGCTTCCACCGCGCCGATGCCAGCGAGCGCGAAGACACCATCCAGCAATGGCGCGCCAGCCGCCAGCTGCAGACCAACAGCCTCGCGCAGCACAGCTGGGACTACAAGAGCGTGAGCGCAAGGCCCGTGCAGCAGCAAAGCCGCACCACCGGCCACCGCACCCTGCACTGGAGCGACGACCCCGGCGCCTACGGCTGGGAAACCGCGGCCCAGGGCGAGCGCCTTCTGTCCAACGCCCTGCAGGCGCTCGAACTGCGCAACAAGCGCTTCGAAGGCCAGAGCGCCGTGCGCACCCTCGCCCCCGCCACCACCTTCACCCTGAGCGGCCACGCGCAGCACGACCAAGACAGCGAACAGGACCGCCGCTTCGCCGTGCTGGCCGTGCGCCACATCGCGCGCAACAACTTCGACGAAGCCCTGAAGGCCGGCGTCGGCGAACGCCTCGGCCTGCCCGACATCGCCACCGTGTTCGATGTGTCCGACGACAGCGATCACGGCACTGCCAGCGGCAATGCCGCGGCCAGCCCCGACGGCGTCACCCACTACCGCAACGAGTTCACCGCCGTGCGCGCCGCCATCCCCTACCGCCCGCTCAGCGTGGACGGCCACGGCCGGCGCATCCACCCCAAGCCCAGCGTGCACGGCAGCCAGAGCGCCATCGTCATCGGCGTAGGCGAGAACGCCCCCATCCACACCGACCGCGACCACCGCATCAAGGTCCAGTTCCACTGGCAGCGCGGCAGCGCCGCCAGCGCCCGACAGCCCCGCGCCGACGGCCAGGACAACGCCCCCGCCGCCGACCGTTTGGGCGCCTGGGTGCGCGTGGCCGCCAGCGCCGCCGGCGACAACTGGGGCCAGGTCGCCCTGCCGCGCGTCGGGCAGGAAGTGCTGGTCGAATTCCACCATGGCGACATCGACCGCCCCGTGGTCGTCGCCGCCCTCTACAACGGCGCCGGCCAGACCGACGCCCCGCACAACCAGAAGCCCGCCGGCGCCGCCCAGTCCACCGGCAACGCCCCGGCCTGGTTCGCGGGCGAAGGCAAGGACGCCAGGGAACACGCCCACAACGCCGTCTTCTCCGGCCTCAAGACCCAGGAGCTGAGCGCCAGCCAGAGCGGCGACGGCGGCTACAACCAGCTCGTCTTCGACGACACCCCCGGACAGGGCAGCACGAGCCTCGCCACCACCCAGGCCAAGAGCCGGCTGCACCTGGGCCACCACAAGCAGCAGGACGACAACGCGCGCGGCCAGGCCCGCGGCCACGGCGCCGAACTCGCCACCACCGCACAGGGCGCCATCCGCGCCGGTGCAGGCCTGCTCGTGAGCGCCCATGCCCAGCCGAACGCCAAGGGTGCCTTCATGGCCAGCCGGGAGGCGCAGCAGCAGACCCAGCAGGCCGAGGAACTCGCGACTTCGTTGGCCAAGAGCGCGCAGACCCAGAAGGCGCAGCTCAAGGGTGAAGAAGCACCGGACAAGCTCCCCGCCATCGAGGCGCTGAAGCATGTTGCCGAGGTGCTGGGGGCGACCCAGGAGGGCAGCGCAGCCCAATCGAACGGCGGTGGCGACATCAAGGCCACCGAAGGCGGACAAGGCAGCGTCACCGCGTACAGCGAGCCGCACCTGCAGTTCAGCGCCCCGATGGGCATCGGCTTCGTCACGCCGAAGGAGGCGATCGTCGTCAGCGGCAAGCACAGCGCCATCGTGGCGAGCCAGGACATCGACCTGCCGGCCCAAGGCCAGATCGCGGTGAGCGTGGCTCGGGGCGTGAGCCTGTACACCGTGGGTGCCAAGGCGGGCGGAGGCAGCGAGCCGAACCAGGAGCGCGGCATCGCGCTGCATGCGGCCAGCGGCAGCGTGACGCTGCAGAGCCAGAAGGGCGCCACAAGAATCGCGGCCGACAAGAAGGTGACGATCGCCAGCGTGACGAAGAACGTCGAGGTGGAGGCGCCCCAGCACGTGCTGCTGACCAGCGCCGGGGCGTACATCAAGCTCGAAGGCGCGAGCATCAAGATCCATGCGCCGGGGAAGGTGACGTTCAGGGGGATGCACAACTTCGTGGGGCCGATGGGAGATAGCGCGAGCAACAACTTGTCGAGTGGCAATCTCAAGGGGTGCGAGCCCGGTGCTGAAACAACTGTGGCTGGCGGTGGGGGACTGGTCTGATGCGTCTGCCTGATTGGCCTTGGGACGATGTGCCTGCCGTGCTGGTCGAATCGCGATCTACGCAACTGATGTCCCGCTTTGCCTGGGGTCGTCCCGTCTATCTCCTGATCGATCCATTCCTTGGCAATGTGCAGGGCCTGGACGACGACGACCGCCCTAAATACCCGATCGACGGCAAGCCCTTCGATGTGCCGTCGCATCGGTCGCCTTACTTGATCGAACTCGAAGACCGACACGACCCTTTGCTGGAGGTCAGCCTGACCCTCGCCGTCCGGGAGCAACTGGTAGCCTGTGCGGTCGGGAGTGGCGCGTTCCGGATCGGTGCTTGGCTGCAGACGCATGGCAGCAATGGCGCGGCGCTGGCAAAGCAACTGGGTAGCTTGTTCAGGGTGCGCGGAGCACCTGGTGGAAAGCGCTATCTGCGGCTCGCAGATCGGCGAATGCTCGCACTCTTGCATCGGATGCCGCATCTGGAAAGCAGACCCCTAATGCCTGCCATCGATTGGCCCGAAATGCTCAAGGGCTTGGCCGAGTGGGTCTACCTCGACATGAATTTCAATCTGCAAAGCCTGCAGGGAACTCCGGGCGAATCGCGCCCCCGCCCGCTCAAGCTCGAAGTGTCACATTGGGCACTGCCATTGCAAGCCGAAGCCATCAACCGCACGCTGATGGCGTGGCAGCAATTGCGCTACCCCTTGCCGGATGACGCCGCCGCACAGGCATTGCACAAGGTGACCAACGCCCTGCGGCGCGGCATTGCCGACCCGCAAGATCAGGCGGCCTATTCGGTCGAGGCGTTATGCCATCCGGCGTTCGAAGGCTGGCAGGCACTTGACGACCAACTGGCGCTGCTGCGGCAATTTGGCGGTCGCATGCAAGACATGCTTGCCGAGCAGCGCACGCATTGGGTCGCTCGGGTGACCTGAAGCACGCCAATTTCTCTTGATTTCCTTCTGGAAGCGCCATGGCAACCTCCCCCCAATGCAAACGCTGCGACAAGAGCGGCTTGTCGATCCTGTTGGTGCGTCCGACTGCTATCGCGAAAGACGATGCGTTTGCACCTGCAGACGCCAACAAGCTGCTCACCCATGACGCCGTCATCCAGGCGCTCGGATTGCCTGAAATCAAGCAGTCACGTTACGCACTGCGGCTTCTGCGCCAGGGAGGCTATGTGTATGTCTATTACCCGGCCGGCAAACCGAAGAAGCTGCGAAAGAACTGGGAGGCCTACCGAGTCTCGGCGCAGGGCGCAATGCTGCCGGAAGGCGAGTTCGTTTTCGACAAGACCGAGGCCGCGTGCAGCCGCAAGGCTACGCATCCCCACGACCTGCGCACCATTTGCATCGAGGAGCCCAAGCAGGTAGGTACTGTCTGGATAGGCTTCAGCATGAACTGGTGGAGCGACAAGATCAAAAGAGACGTCGCCAAAGACCCCCGGGCTGCCGGGATGGTCAAGGTTGACCTCCACTCGGCCACTCAGCCGAGCGGCTTCAAGGCCGAAGCCGGACTCATCGGACAACACGTGGCCGACTACGCCTTGGCCGATTTGACGCATGCCAAGGTCGAGAGCGCAACGCCGTTCTATCCGGCAAAGGCGGGCGAGGCCGCTGCGGTCAGCCTGGCCATGGTCATGCGCAAGCAAGCGGAGGGAAGCCCGGACACCAAGGACAAGGAACAGGTGCTGGCGATTCCCGATCCGGTGGGGTTGGCGGCGGATCTCAATGGCATCCGGATTGCAAAAGACAAGGCACTGAAAGAAGCGCTGGCCAATTCGACCGATGCGCGCGCCTTGGCCAGCGACGCCGCATTGCGGGGCTTGGAAGAGGCCATCCGCGCGGTGGGGGCCGTGCGCGCGCAGAACGAGGCCTATGGCAGCACCTCGGAGAGCGCGTGGAACAGGATCAAGGACTCGCGCTACGTCAAGGAAGGCGGCTACCGTTGGGAGCCCTCGTCCGATGGCAGCAAGGCAGCGGATGGAAGCCCCAACGGAAGAATCATGGGCCCCCCCGATGCTCGCCGCGAAAGGGCCATCGAGGCCCGCGGCAAAAAGCTCGGTGACAGCGACTGGGCCAAGATCGGCAGCCAGCTTGACGAGGCCCGTCGCATCCAACTCGTGCAGAGAGCCAGAATGCGAGTCGAGGAAGACGGCAAGAAGCTGGAGCCGTATGAAGCCGATTGGATCAAGGCCATGAAATCGGGCTCGATGCTCAAGTACTTCGAGTGCCATTTCGACGAAGACGACCCCAACAGGATCGTCGCCCCGGTCAGCCCGGGAGAAATCTATTGCAGCGAAAGCAGCCTGGTGCACTTGCCGCAGCCGCTGAGCAGCCAGAGCCACTACAAGGAATACCTGGAGCACCTGCTCGACAAGCCCATCACCGACAAGCAGGCCATTGCACTGCGTGCCATGTTCGGCAATCAGAAGCTGGTGATCGAACAGATCAATGGACTGCTTGCGGGCGACGCCGACCGGGGCAACAGTGACAACATGCGCGACAAGACGTATGACATGCTCAAGGGCCTGTTCACGCTGGAAGGCGGGAAGAAATATTCCTGGATGACCAATGCCGTAGCCGCTTTTGCCGGCGGCCACCAAACCGCCTTGGGCGCAGCGGCATTTTTGCTCTTGCGCGGCAACCCCGCGCAGGCCGTCACCTATCTGCAGAAGCTACCGAAGCTGGCCGTCGGGCACAACACCTTGCTGATGGCCATCGAGACGGCAGTCAACGGAGGTGAGCCGAACATGGCGATTCTGGTGCAGCGCCAGGTGACTGCCGCGCAGGCCGTCAAACGTGTGGCCGCGGCGCCCGAGGGCCACTATTCCCAGCGAGACCGTACCGCCTTCAACCAGAACGAAAAAAGAGTCCTGGTGCTGGAGCTGTCGGACGTGAACACCGAAAGCGGCGCGGTGGTGTCGCGCCCGGGCGAGGCGCCGCGCATGCGGGGTTACGCAAAAGGGGCGCCCAGCACCAAGGCCTTCGAAGCCGTCAGGGAACGGGCCAAGGCGGTGAACGCCGTCACCACCACCGAGGCGGCCATCGAGCGGGTGCAGCAATACAGAAAAATCGAAGCGGCCAACCTGGTGGCCGAAGGCCGAATCGACCAGCGGCTGGGCATCGGCGGGATGATCGTGCAGGCCATCGGGCTGTATCAGGCGCTGCCCACCTTGTTCAAGGAACTCAATGGCCCCGGCGGCGAAAAGCTGCGTGACGCGGCGTTGAGCGTGGCCGATGGCGTCAGCGGCTTCACGGGCGCCACGGCCGACATGCTGGCTGGAGCGCACAAAGCGGCGCTGATGGATCAGGCGGCGGGCAAGCAACTGATCCAGATGAGCACGAAGTTGGCGGTGCTCAAGACGGTGGCCGGGCTGGCGGGTGTGGCCGGTGGGGCGTTGAATGCGGTGATGTCGGCGTACAAGGCGCAAGGGGCGAAGGAGGAGGGGGATACGGCGGCCATGTGGGGGTACAGGATCGCGGCGGTCGGTTTTAGCGGAACCATCGTTACGAGCGGACTTGTTGCCGCAGACGCTGCAAGTAGAGGAGCCGTCAACCGCCTGATCGCCCGTCGCGTCCTACTGCGTGCCGCAGGCGCAGTGGCGGCCGACGTACTGGCCGCGTCCGTGGCCACGGTTGCTTCAGTGGTTTCCGGCGTCGGCCTTGTCTTGCTGGTTGTCGGAATTGGTACCACAGTGTTCGCCATCGTGACTACTCGAACCGAGTTGCAGCGCTGGGCGGCACGCAGCTACTTTGGCAAGGGTGGCGGTGACAAACCTCAATTCAAGACGGCTGCCGAGGAAGAGGCCGAACTTGCCAAGGCACTGGAACCGCCCCCGGCCGAGGAGGTGCAGACCATCGTGAAACCCGAGCGAGCCTTTGACCCGGATAAAGCCACCAACGACCTGCGCACCCACTGGGGTACTACATCCATCACCCAAGGTCAGGGGGCTCAGCTGTGAAGCTGATCGGGTTCGACACAAGCGGAGAGAGCACCGACGAGGCGCGTGCCGATGGCAAGGTCTTCGGGCTGGTCAAGCGCTACAGCAAGAAGCGGGCGGCGGGTGGACAGGTGGGACACCAAGGGCGCTTGTCTGGGGTCTACCAACACGTGATTGAAGTTAACGGAGGGTCGTTGGTGGCTGGGGGTGGATTCACTACCGCCTTTGGGTTGGTTGGCGGGCTGATAGTCACTTACTTTCTCCGGCATATGCTCCTGGAAGCTGCCGGTGAACCTGGCGGTTTCATCTTTCTGATTTTTAGCTTCTTTGCCCTGTTTTCTGTATTTCTTATCGGCATCTACTTCGAGATGTTCAGCCCAAGCGAGTCGCCGATCTACTTCGATCGCGCCCGTCGCAAGGTCTACTACGTGCACCGCGCCGGGCGCAGGCGCTTCATCCTGTTCGGCCCTTCGGCGGTTGAAGCCCGTGTCATCGACTGGTCGCTGGTCGATGCAGAACACCACACCAAGGCGCGCGCCAGCACGGCCAGTGTCTCGCGGGATCACTACCTCGTGTTTCTGATGCGCAAAAGCGAAGCCGATCCCACCATCGTCGACTCCTATGCCATCGGTGCGGACTCCCCCAGCGCTTTGTGGGAATACATCCGCCGCTACATGGAGCGCGGAGCCGCTCCCTTGATCGCAGGCGAGACACCGCCCTACAAGGGGCCAACCTTCGACATGATCGAAGCACTGAAGCAGCGTAGGAAGAATTACTGGCGGGACTGGAAGGAGTTGCCTTGGAGCCAGTTGTGGCAACACCTTGCCTTGCCCCTGTTCGCCGTGTTCTTCGTCGTCAATCGCTTTGTCGTGTGGACGGCGCAGAAGGTGCACTGGCCACAGGAGGTCCACGATGCGCTGGGTGCGGCGATTACCGAAGAAGACCTGAAAGCTGACCCGACACACAGGCTGCGGCCTGAGGGCAATGCTGCGAAGGAGGGCGTCTGATCACCATCGAGTCGACGGCCGCTCGCCTCCGGCTGGCGAGCGATGCGGGCCGACTCGGAGCGGTGGCTGTCGGCGAAACAATCCGCATGGTGGTCAGCACGCCAGCACCCGAGGAAGCCGAGCGTGCTTAAACACGGCGAGTTCGTGGCGCCGGCCATCGCATTGCTGGAAGGCAAGGAGCCCGTGCCGAACAAGGTAAATGACCAGGCGCTCAATGGCGTGCTGGAGCGCTTCAGCAAAAGCAAGCGATCCAGCGACCAGCCGAGTGCCATGAACAACGTGACGACGGTGTTCAAGGATGCTATTGCGCTTCAGCAAGCCGCGGCATCCGCGCAGATGCGGGGGGTTGGACTGATGAGCGTAGCGGCCTGTGTTGCCGTTGAGATATGGGCCATTTGGGAGATAATTTCTTCGGGAATCTTGCGCGTGTTTACGTCGTGGCAACACCCGTTCCTTGCGCTACAGATGGTTGTCGTTGCATTTCTGGCGTTTTACGTTTTTCCTCGCTGGTTCCTTGTCTTCTTGCGCATGGACCTCTTTGCCCCCGAAGACCAGCCGACCGTCTTCGACCGCAAGCACCGCAAGGTCTACCGCCTGTTTCCACCGCTCGACGGTTCTGCCGACACATGGTGGCAGCGCCTGAGCCTCAAGCCCATCGCACTGCAAGCGGTCGAGTACGACTGGGCCTGCATCACCGCTGAACATCGCGCGACGCTGGCTTCCAGCGGCCAGACCGTCTCGCGCCAGCACAGCCTGACGCTGGTGGTGCGCGACTATCGCAAGTCCGACGAAAAAGAAGGCCGCCTGCTTGATGAATTCGACGTGGGCAACAGCCTGGGCATGGGCGAGAACACCGTGCCCATGCTGTGGGAACACATCCGCCGCTTCATGGAAGATGGTGGACCAGGTGTGCCGCAAGGCGAGCAGCTTCAAATCTTCGAGCGCCCCAGGAGCCTGTGGCAAAGCATGGGCGTGGTCAGCCCCTTCGGGCCGAAGTTGGGCTGGTGGTGGAGAACCAACCGCTTCCCGACCATCTTGCTGCTGCTGTGCTTTCCGTTCACGCTGCCGTTCTTCACGCTCTGGGCCGTCTGCAATTGGATCAGTCACAAGACCATGCGCAAGGTCGTCTGGCCGGAGGAAGTTCGTCAGCGCGTCGGAGGGGCGACGCGCAGTGCGGGTGTGTAGTGTTGCTCCGGGAGTTTTTTCATGAGCCGACCTGAATACAACGTCCTGCTGCCGCTATGGAAGGGGCCGGAAACCCAGTCTCACCCACATCACCATTGACACCGACGGGTTGCTGTACCCGCGAGCCCAGGTCCAGGTCCAGGTGCTGGTCGACGCCACCAGCGGAGACTATGTGGTGGACCAGACGATGACTGACTGACATGAAGAAACTACCTGAATACAACGTGCTGCTGCCGGATTGGCAAGGGCCGGAGACGCAGTTTGACGAGATCGGCGAGGCGCTGCGGCCGATGCTCAATGGAACGATCACGCGTGTGGCGCCTGAAGACAAGAAGCAGCCGGTGCACGAGAGTGCCAGCACTTGCGATTCGCTGTTGGCGGTGCATCCGCATGCCATTGAGGTTGGCGCGCCCTCTGGAACCGGGGAGGCAGTGGGGAATGGGAATACCTATGCGGTTTTCTTCTTGGGATTCATGGGATTCGGGGCTTGGTTTCTTTGGGAGGGGTTGATGTCTTCGAGCGCATTTTTTCTTGTTGGCGGAAGCATTATTTTTGCGATTGGCTTCTTCCCCTTCTCCTTCGCCCTGCGGATGTCCCACTTTGCCCCCCGCGATATCCCCGTCGTCTTCAACCGCAAGACCCGTGAGGTCAGCATCTGCGTGTTGGGGCGCTTGCGCTTCTGGCGCTTCTGGGAGCGCGTGGGCATCGACAAAGTGATCACCACCTCGTGGGACGATTTGCAGGCCCGCAGCTACAAGATCATGCAGCTCACCGGAGAGGCGGCCCGCGACACCCATGTGCTGCGCTTGCTGTGGGGCGAGGCACGCAACCCGCGCAAACTGGAAGGCATCGCCTTGATCGGCTACCTCGGCTGGTACGAAGACGCTGCACTCTGGCGTCTGTGGGAGCACATCCGGCGCTACATGGAAGAGGGCGGCCCGCCCATCCAGCCGGGCGAGAGTTTGCGCACCAGCGGCGCGGGCAAGCTGCCGGAGTTGCCGCCGGAGGTCATTGCTGCAGCCGGCGGGCCGGCGTTGAGTGTGCAAGAGGTTGACCGGCTGGCTGGTGTGGAGGCGTAGGTTGAAAGTGAGAGTGCTCCCAGCCCCTGCCAGTCGGACGCATGCGCCTATCAAGAATCGATCGGTGCCGACACTGGACGGCCACCGGGACACCTACCGCAGTCTCCGGCCGGGGGCCGGCACCGGAAGTGTGAGGCTGTTGTTTTGAGAAGAATATCCAATCAGATCGTTGAGCCGAACAGCTCGACACAGAAACTCTCCAACTTCGACGAACTTCTGTTCAGCCCCGGTTTTTGGGCCGCCGTTGTGTTGGTGGGCGGTGCCCTGTGGTTTTGGGCCGGCGTGACCTTGCGGCTCCCCAGGGGTGGGCAGCTGCTCTATTCCAGTTTTTGGAGTTGGAGCTTTGGGCCTTGGGAACGCTGGGCGGCGACATTGGTGGTTCTCGTCATTGGCGTGCGCTATTGGATGATTTTGAGAAACTTGCGCAAGCTTGGAATAAATGCCTCGAAAGTGAACTCCCGTGGTCTTCCTGTGACCGGGTTGCTCCCTGATTTGCTCGTGCTGCCTCTCGCGGCGGTGGCGACAATTCTTCCTGCGATGGCGCTCGCAACCGTCTTTGAGTACGTCAACGTCATGCGCGACACTTCTGTGCCGTTTCGGGTCTGTCAGCCGGTGCTGAGTCGCGAGCAAAAATCGGACTGCGGACGACGAAGCTCTAGTAACTGCGGCAAGTACAAATATCTGACCATCATCCGGGATTGGGAGTCACCCCAGCAGCAAATCAAGCTGGAAGGAAATCGAGTGAATCCAGTTTGCCTGGACGTGCATGGCGGTCGGCTTGGAATTCCTTGGGCCATTCTTTGAAATGGCCGACTTTTTTGTTCGGCACACGTGCGTTCACGATAACAAGCCCTGCCCCGTCACTCCCCCCCACACCCACTCCGCCGCAACACAGGCAGCAACTGCGGCCCCAGCGACTTCAGCAGCTGCGTCGGCAGCGCACTCGTGAACCGGTAGCGAGCCGCATAGGGTTCGCTCACGTACGCCATGATGGTGCCGAAGTAGCGGTCACCGATCATGAACACGAAGGTGGCCGAGCGGCTGATCTTGCGCTCCGCGATCATCCGTCCGCCGCGGCCGGTGTGTCCGTAGCGGTGGTCGCCGGTGCCGGTCTTGCCGCCGATCTCGATGGCGCGGCCGTTCGCGTCCAGGAGTGCGCCGTTCAGGCGCCGCGCCGTCCCGTCGCGCACCACCTCGATCAGCGCGCGGCGCACGGTGGTGGCCACCTCGATGGGCAGTACCTGTTCGACGCCCGCGTTGCGCGGCTCGAGCCGGGTCTCGTAGGGCGTGTCGCGCCCGAAGTGCAGGGCGCCGACCCGCTGCGTCGGCCGCCGTACGCCGTCGTTGGCGATGATGCCCATCAGTTCCGCCAGGGCGGCCGGCCGGTCGCCCGAGGCGCCGATGGCGCTTGCGTACGACGGCGTCAGCGATTCGAACGGATACCCCAGGCGCTGCCATGAGCGATGAATCTGCGCGAAGGCGTCGAGCTCGATCAGCTCGCGCAGGCGCTTGTCCTGCGCGCTCTTGTGGCGCGTCTTGAAGAGCCAGGCGTAGACCTCCTGGCGTTCGCTTGCGCTCGCGTTCAGCACCTCGGTCAGTGTTGCGCGGGGGTGCTGCCGCAGGTAGCCGACCACCCAGAGCTCCAGCGGATGCACCCGCGCGACATAGCCGCGATCGGCGAGCGACAGGCCGGCGTAGGTGGTGCGCAGCGCCCGCAGTGCGCGCGGCGAGCCGGCGCCGCGGCCCAGCTGCTGCGTGAGCAGCTCGTCGAGCCGGGCGTCGCTGGCCTCGGGCTCGATCGTGAACAGCATGCTCGCCAGGCGCGGCGCCGATGGCTTCCGGCCGTGCAGCAGCAGTGCTTCGGCGTCCGCGGCCGGCACGCGCTGGTACTTGCGATAGAAGCGGATGAGAAAAGCCGAGCCCTCGCGGTCGGCAAAGCGCGCGAGCAGCTCGCGCCGGCGCGGGTCGGCGGGGTCCTTCAGCAAGCCCTCGGCGTCCGACGCGCCGCCGAACATGCGGTGGCGCACCAGGTCGCGCATCAGGCGGATGAACACCAGGTTGACCGAGTGCTTGAAGCCCTCCCGCACCGTCATCGTTTGGCTGTTGCTCGAGCGCTCGAAGTTCTCGAACTGGTGCAGGCCGCCGCCGGTGAAGAAAGCTTCGCCCGGGTTCGCCGAATACTTCCGCTCCAGGGCCGCCTCGAGCATCGGCACCAGGCGGCGATCCTTGGCGCGCAACAGGTACTGCCGCGCCCACGCGCCCAGCGGGTCGCGCGGGCTCGTCGGCGCCAGCGCCGACAGTTGGGCGGGGCTCAGGTCGGCCCAGCGGGCGTGCAGCTCGGCCACGAGCTCCAGGTAGCTCACCAGCGTGCGCAGCTTGGCGGTCGAGCCCAGGTCCAGCCGCGCGCCCTGGTTCACGTCGAAAGGCTGGTCGATGTTGTCGGCCTGCACGCGCAGCAGGTTCGCGTTGGCGCCGCGCTCGAACAGCGTGAAGCTGTAGACCAGCGGGCCCGGGTCCGCACCCGGGTCGAGCATGTGGGAGCCGAACAAGCCCGCCGTCTTGGCCGCGGCGGGCGTCTGCAGGCCGACCAGCACCCGCGTCGCCAGCGCCTGCGCTTCGCCGTCGAGGCTGGTTTCGGCCTCCAGGTCGAGGCGCTCCAGGTCGTAGGCGCGCGGCACGTCGAGCAGCGTGGAGATGTGGGTGCGCAGTGCGGTCGCGGCCTTGCGCTGCACGAAGTCCGGCCGGGGCGTCGGCGGCAGTTCGGGCCGCAGCCGCAGGGGCAGCGGCAGTGCCGCATCGCGCAGCTCGGGCGAAATCAGCCCCGCCTCGGCCATCAGCCGCAGGTAGCTGTCGGTCAGCCGGGCCAGGCCCGCGCCGTCGCCGAGCAGGTGCTGCGACGGGCGGCGCTGCGCGATCATCAGCGACAGTGCCTGCTTGAAGGCCTCGGCCTGGCGCTGGAGCGCTTCGGGCGTGGGCGCCGCCCCCTCCGCGTTGTCGGCCAGCAGGCGGTTGACCTCGCCGAAATCGCGTCCGTACCAGGCCCACAGGCCGTCGCCCAGGCCGTGCACCTCGCCCATGCCCGGGCGCGCGGCCAGGGGCACGGTGTCGAGGTAGTCGACGACGATCTGGCGGCGCCGCGCCAGCGTGTCTTCCCCGTCCTGGTAGGCACGCAGCGAGGCCGAGGCCATCTGGCGCAGCTTTTCCCGGACCGAGCCGGTGCGGCCATGCGGCGAATGGCGGTACTTTTCGATCTGGGTGGCCAGCGTGCTGCCGCCCGTTGCCGACCCGCCCGGGTTGAACACCCGCAGCCCCTGCTCGACCGCCGCCTTGGCAAAACGTTCCGGATCGATCGCGGGGTTGCGCTGCGGCGGCTGTGCGTCCAGCAGGTGGCGGTCTTCGATGAACAGCAGGGCGCTCACCAGCAGCGGCGGCACCTCCTCGAAGCGCTCGTAGGCGTGCTGGGGCACCCGCGTGTGCAGCAGCGCCGTGTTGCGGCAGTCGCGCACGGTCAGGCCGGCCTGGTTTTTCTCGCGGTAGGGCGTGAAAAGCCCGCGCTCCTGCAGCTCGATGAGCCGCGGCGACATGCGGGCCTGGCGGGTGATGGCGTAGCCCTGGGGCTCCAGGCGTTCGATGAAGGCGGGAAGATCGTGGTAGCCCATGCGCTCGTCATAAGGCCCCGTGTGGGGGAAGCGGATGGCATCGCTCGCCCCGGCGTCGACGCTGAAGCCGGCACCGCTGCCCAGGTCGCGCCACAGGGCCGACTGCAGGCGGGACGTTTTCAGCTCGTCCACCGTGAACCAGCAAAGCCCGCCCATGACACCGAGCCCGGCGCCGATCCAGAAAGCCTTCTTGAACCAAGTCATGCTCTGCCTCGCTCACAGTTTGCACAGTGGGTTCGTCAGTCATGATGATGCGCTTTCTGTAGCCGTTTTGGCTTACGCGCGGCGGTTTTTTCAACGTCGAGGAAGCCGCCCGGGCCCGGCGGGGCGGGTGGCGGGATGGGCAGCCGCCCGTGCGGCCGCCGGGCTGGTTATCCCACCGCCTTGATGAGCCGCTCGCGCCCCGCCTTGGCCAGCATCGACGCCACCGCGCACGAGGCCAGGCGTGCCGGCTCCGAGTCGGCGCGGCTCGTCAGGATCACCGGCACCTTGGTGCCCAGCACGATGCCCGCCGCAAACGCCCCGCCCAGGAAGGTGAGGCTCTTCGCCAGCATGTTGCCCGCGTCCAGGTCGGGCACGATCAGCACGTTGGCGCGGCCCGCCACCGGCGAGGCGATGCCCTTGACGCGCGCCGCCTCGGCGTCGATGGCGTTGTCCATGGCCAGCGGCCCGTCGACCTGCGCGCCGGTGATCTGGCCGCGGTCGGCCATCTTGCACAGCACGGCGGCGTCGAGCGAGGAGGGTACCTTGGCGTTGACCGTTTCCGTGGCCGAGAGAATCGCCACCCGCACCGCCGGCATCTGCAGCGCATGCGCAAGGTCGATCGCGTTCTGCACGATGTCGACCTTCTCTTCGAGCGTGGGCGCGATGTTGATCGCGGCGTCCGAAATGATCAGCGGCTGCGCGTGGCCCGGAATGTCCATCACGAAGCAGTGACTGATGCGCCGCGACGTGCGCAGCCCGCCTTCGCGCCGCACCACCGCGCCCATCAGCTCGTCGGTGTGCAGGCTGCCCTTCATCAACGCATCGACCTCGCCGCGCAAGGCCATGGCCACCGCGGCGTCGGCCGCGGCGTGGCTGTGCGGCGCATCGACGATGGCGATGCCCGAGAGGTCCGCCCCGGCCTCCCGCGCCGCAGCCTCGATCTTCGCGCGCGGCCCGACCAGCACCGGCGCAATGAGGCCCAGCGCGGCTGAAGCCAGCGCCGCTTCGAGCGACACGGCGTCGGCCGGGTGGACGACTGCGACGCGCAGCGGTGGGAGGGCGCGGGCGGCGGCGATCAGGCGGTCGTAGTGGGGGTGGGGGGCGGAGGAGGAGGGGGCCATGCGGGGTCCGGAGGGGGGTGTTCGGTGCCTAGCGGAAGGTGCGTCGAGGCGACAACGAATGTTTCCCCGAAGCAAACTGTTAACAAGTTACACCACAATGTGTCCATTCCAAGCAATGAACACAATGAGCCCCATCCACGCGGCGCGCGAATACGTTTTAGAGGCCGTCCAAAAGCCCGCGCTTGCTAGCGCTTTGCCCGATTCGATCAAGTTCAAGATACGCAGCGCCGGTATATGGGTGAGCCGCTTCAGACGTGTAGGGGACTTGTTCGTCTACCTGAAGCGATTCAACGGGAGTACACAGGACGGCCTTTCTGATGAGATGCGCGCGCTTGGACTCCAAACGTTCGAGGACATCGTTGACCCCTTTGAAAGGCAATTCACCGACTGGGTTGGCGATCGGTTTCGAGCATCGGATTTCGTCATCGGCGAGACGTACAGCTCGCATGACATTCTGATCTTTGCGGGGCTCTACGACACTCGTACCGAAGGGATGCTGGTTATTGAATCAGGTGGACACCCGACGGCAGTAGTCATCAGGGCGACCTTGAGCGGTGGCAAGTACGACAACGCGTGGCTGGAACAAGGCCGACGACTGAAGTACTACCTGAAGAGCATCACTCAGAAGGGCGTCGTTCAATTCGGTGAGCACTTCAAGCCCAATGCCGCGGTCTTGAACGTGCCAGGGTTGCCAGTACTCGCCTTCGTCAGGCAGACCGAGGACGACCAATTTGTCTATGCCGGAGTCTTCTCGCATAAGCAGATACACCGAGAGCCGGACGGCACGAAGTGGTTTGAACTCGCGCTAGCAAGCTCCGATGATGCGGTTACCGATGCGGGCTATGTGCAGCGAGAGTTGCAGGACGGTGTGGTTCAAGCTTCAATGCGGCCACGGCAAGAGCGTCTCGCGCGTTTGGCCAATGCATCGAAGAAGCCCAAGACGATTCGGACCGTTTCAACGGCGTACGTGAGAAATCCTGATGTGGTTGCCGAAGTCCTCTTTCGAGCAGAAGGGGAGTGTGAAGGGTGCAGGAAGCCGGCGCCATTTGTCAGCAAGGCCACCGGCGATCCATACCTTGAGGTCCATCACATCACGCCGTTGGCGCAAGGTGGCGATGACACCGTCGATAACGCGTGGGCCCTCTGCCCAAACTGCCATCGCGAAAAGCACTTTGGCTAGCCGCTAAAGCGTCTCCACCAACCGCGCCGCTGTGCCATGGGACAGCGTGAGTCGCGTTCACCGGCAGAGGCTCTGCGCAATAGGCTCCAGCTCCGAATCGTTGGTGCCCGTGACGAACTCCAGGCGGCGCAAGGGCATCGCGCAGGGTATGCTCATCGTCGCTGAAACCTTGAGAGATCGCGCGATGTCGAAGAAAAAGCCGTTGAGTGCCGCAGAGCGAGTGGCCTTCGAAGCGAATCAGGATTTCGAGGCTCTGCTGGTGCAGTCGGCGCGCGAAATGGGGGCGGGAAAAACGCGCAAGGTCTACACCTCTGTTGTCGCCGCGAAAACGCTGATTGCCATTGCCGAGAAGATGCCCGAAGCGCTCAGGGCGGTTGGCTTGGACTACAAGGTGCCGCGACGTGTGGCCGGTCGTGCGAAGGCCAAGCAGATCAAGGTCTGAGCTCCCGCATCGTCGAGCGGCCCAATGATCCCGGTCATGCACTCAAAGTCGATGCGATCCCCAATTTATTCACTACATGGGGTCTTCCGCTAGCGCGCTTCCCTCCATACATTTGAAGGACCGCCGCGCCTCACGGCGGGACATCTATGCACACCGCAACGATGTCGATGTGAGGCACAAAAGGCGACGGCCAAGGTGCGCTAACACCATGACCGTCTGACCAATCAACGTGCAAACACTTTGCAGGAGCGCACATCGAATGGCTGATCGAATTATCGCCGGGCAAGACACGCCCCAATCCCGCAGGGCAATTTCCCCATCCGACGCGGCTGACCTTCTTGAGAAAAAGTCGTCCCAATTGCAATCATTGCTGAAGTGTTGCTATGGGGACTGCAGTGAGTGGTTCGACGCGATTGGGGCGATGCATCGGGACCATGTGATGTGGATTGCGTCGGACCTGGCCGACGAAGTCACAGAGCTTTCGCAGCAATTGCTGAAGCGAGTCAACGCGGCGAACCTGCCGAAGGCTTGAAGAAAATCGACCCGTGGTATGGAATACATTCCTCCAGTCGCATCCCGAGCAACGATGTCCGTTGATCGAATCTCTTCTGATTGGACATGCATGCGCCAACACAATGGCTGCGTGTTGATCTCGTGCCTTCTGCGACGTCCTCATTCCTCGCGCAGTCACGTTGCCTTCTGAGGTCGTCGCAGATAGAGATCGGCTTGTGCTCGCTTTCGAGGCGGTGCTGCTGGTTGAGGCCCTACGGCAGAATGTGAACTCTCCGAGCCTTCTGGCCACAATGAAATTCTCGTTCACGGGGCTTCGCTGCCCGGAGGCTCTGTGACGTGGAAAAGAATGACGATGTTTGAAATTCACCGAAGCGATAGAGGTCGCTGTCTACAAAGCCGCGGTTGCACTGGCCGGTCTGGACTCCCCTTTCAGGCGTCTGCCTTTGCTTGCAGGGTATCCTGTTGGGGAAGAATTCAATGACCGTTTCCGCGATCGAAGATGCTTTCAACCGGTTCGCCGAAACCCGGGATCCGCTTGCTCGCCATAAGGCGCTGACCGATTTGTCGACGTTGAAAGCCCTGCCGAAACAGGCCGAGGATCCTCGGTTCTCCAAAGGTGTAGATGCTTGGAAGCGGCTGGCTTTCCAGTCCGAGGTAGCAGATGAGGATCGTTTGCTGGCTGTCGCGGAACTAGTTAGGACCTCGCAGGTAGTTAGGACAAAGACTTGGGTGCCACAGGTCGTAGAGATGCTGCGGCAAGGATTGACCGAGCGATTGCCCGCAAGTCGGTTGCTGAAAGACGCCGACGATCGCCTGAATTTGGCGCGTGCTTGTGCGCTGCTGCAAGCTGAATGGCTACCGGCGTATCTAGCGCAAGCTGTGGCGGAAGAGGAGGGCGGGGAGAAAGCGCGTGCGGAGTTTCTCAGTGCACTTGTAGCTCGTGCCGATTCTCTTTCCACGGTGTTCCGCATGTTGGGCGAAGCATTCGCCAGGATTGAGATCACTACTGAGGCGCCGGGCGATTCGATGGCCAAGCGCTTCGTTCGTACGTTGGCGGCAATGCGTCCCGTGCTGTTGACGTCTCTGATTGAGGTAGGCGATGACGCGGGTAGGCAATTCGACGAATGGCTGGGCAGTGCATTTCGTGCTGCAGGCCGCCCGAGGGAAGAAAAATCGCAGATCGACTTGACGCGGGAAGTGGCACTGACCTTGCACGACTTGGTCCGTACCCGCTTTTCAATGGCGACAGAGTCCTCAAGCTTTGCTGCACTTGCCCGATGCAGAGCGTTTTTCTCGGGGATCTCCTGGCCGGAGGAACTGCGTCCCATTATGGAGTTGCTCGTGCAGGACATCTCTGAGGCGCTGCTAATGTTAGGGCGACAGGATGTTCCTCAGCAAGGTCTGCTACAGCAACTTGAATTGGTTTGTGGCTTCAAAGAGCGAGCAAGAGTGATTGCGTCGAAGCTCGCTGACAAACATTCGGAACTGCCGGAACGTATCCGCGAATGGTTGCGTCGTGGCCGCTTGGTAACAACCCTCGCGGTCTCCGACGCCTTGCAGGCTACGATCTTGGATGCGAATGACGTTGCAGTTGGCTTGGCGTTGATCGAGTCGCGAAAGCTTGCGGCGGCAGAAGAAACATGGCAACGCATTGCAGGCACGGTGGAAATCTACGAGCCCACGCTCGTCCGTTCGGCGGAGAGCTACGCCCGACAGGTACGCGAAACCATGACGGCATTGGCGGAAGTGGCGAATCGACGTGGACTCAGTCTGCTCGGCAAGGAGGGTGAGGAAATTGAGTTCAGTTCCAAGTTCTTCGATCCCTTGCGGGCGATTTCCGGCTCGCACGTCGTTATTCGACGTCCCGCTGTTGTCCGAAATACTAGATTACAAGGCGGTGTCGAGGTGGTGATGAAGGGCCTAGTGGAATAGGAGGAGATATGAACAAGACGACGGCGGCGTTGTTGCTAGAAAATTTGCTGGAAAGGGTCGAATTGGATGCCGGCTCTGGGAAGTGGCGCCTGGGCACGCTTTCCAGCAAGGAGAAAGCCGCACTTGAGTTGGCAGTCATCGTTCTGGGGAACGGTGAAGCCGCCATGCTTCTTAAGCCGGAAGTGCCGCCGATTCGGGACGGAGCGCCGTGTGGGGTGGGGATCTCGGGGGGCGAGTTCGCTCACGTTGTCGACCAACCAGTTCACCAAGCTGATGCCGCTCAGCCAAAGGAACTGGGCGATTCCGTTGAAGAACTCGCTGCCGTGTCGCTGGACATTCGCTCGCTTGAGCTTAGCGAACCGGAAGACCCCAACATCACCCTGTGTCTGGACTTTGGCACTGCGATGTCTAAGGCGTTCGCTATGCAAGGCCGTGAGCAACCTCTTGAGTTGGCTTTAGGGATACGTGCCGGAGGAAGTGGTTACCCGGTTGATTCGACGCTGTTCATAACCGACAAGGGCGTGATCGTGTTTGGACCACAGGCGGTAACACAAGGAGCGGCCGCCGCTGAAGCAGGGCGCATGCGTTTTGATTCGCCCAAGTCGAGGTTGAGCATGGGTGAGCAGGGCGAAATCGACAAGATCCATGTCCGAATGGAGATCAACCCTACCTCGATATCGTTCTCCGAGGGAGAACTCATTACGTTGTACCTCGGGTATCTGACGGATCTAGCAGTATCGGAGTTGCAGGCGCGAGGCCATTCGCGATATACGGTTCGCCGGTTTGCACGTCCATGCTGGCAGGAGGAGCGCAATCTTTGGGCCGAACCGCTATTGCGGCGGATGTTGTCGCAGGCGCAAATACTGGCGGATACTTTTCAAGGACGTTGGCAGGCGGGCATCCCAGTGGGGCAAGCCAAGGCCGCATTGACGAAAATTCGCGAACTGGCCAATGTGCCGGAATATCTCTTGGATCAGAGCATCCCCGAGCCGGTGGCTGCCGCCGCCAGCCTGATGATGCGTGACGAAGCGCAGCGAGAGATTTTTATGGTGGTCGACGTAGGGGCGGGCACTACAGATTTTGGGGTATTCCTTCTTCAACACAATCCAGATCGGGATGTTTGTTTGACGAGAATAATTCCGGGAACAATCGAATACCTACCTGAAGCGGGCAATCGCGTTGACGATCTTTTGAAATTCTATGTGTTGGATCAAGAGGGCATTGATCCTGGCAGCGTGGAGGGTACGCACAATAAGATCTACCTCGACAGCCGCATTCGTCTTTATAAGGAAACCTTGTTTCGGGACGGCAGCGTAGAGATCACCTTGGCCAATCACTCCCGCGTGCTCGTACAGCGCGAAGAATTCCTCAAAAGCTCGAGAGTAAAGAGTTTCGCGCAGCGCTTAAAGGTCAAGTTTGAGAGTGTGCTCGCAGCTGTAGGGGAGGGTTATCTAGACCTATTGGCTCGCACAGATCTTAAGGTCGTCCTGACGGGAGGTGGTGCAAGCCTTCCGATGGTGCTCGATCTGGCTCACGGTGTTGTCGAAGTCGGAGGACGCAAGATCCTGCGCAAGCCTACCGCCCTAGTTCCTGAATGGATTGAAGAGACGTACCCGCAATTTGCGCCGCAGTATCCACAATTGGCGGTAGCGATTGGTGGTGCAGCGCCTGATCTGCCAGACCAGGCGCCGAGCTTCGCAGACTTCAAAGGACTAGGTTCGCGAACCTACGCATGATCGGACTACGGGGGGCTGGAACCTTGTGGCGCGCTGCTACCACGTGATCTCAACGCTTCATATAGCTGAGCCGGTCCAAGCAGGATGTCTTTCAGCCCGTTGCGTACTCGTTCCGAGTCCAACGCCTGCGTGCTCATGGTCGTGTTCGCCGCGAAGGCATCCATGATTGCGCTCATCAGCTCAGTGGCTAGATCGGGGGAGTTGGCGAACTGCCCCTTCGAGTTGTTCATCGCTTGCTGCACCAACACATCCGACTCCAGCAGCTTGCCCTTGAGCACGTTGTTCACGTAGACCAGCTTGTCGTCATCCGTCAGCTCGCCCTCGAACAGGTCATTCACCTTGGCAACGATCTCGGAGAGCAATTCCTTGACCTTGTCTTGCACCTCGCCTGCGCCTGTCTCGGTCAACGGCTGCAACTTGTACTCGGCTCCGGGTTCATGCAGCGCCAGATGGCGCTTTCCATCGTCCTTGAGCTTGTGATGCGTTAGCACCACCTTGGACATGTCGATTCCCTCGCGCTCACGACCGAACTCAAGCAGAGGTAGCAGGCGCTTGAAGAAGATTGCTCGCTTCTCGAGGCCCGTGTTGCCGTAGTCGAAGACTTGACTCAAAAACGCGTAGACGCGCATGAAAGCACCCAGATCGCGTCTGAATAGCGTCAACGCATCCAGAGTGTCCTTGGCATCTTGCGCTGCCTTGGTGTCGTTACTCGCTGCGGATGCCTCACTGTCGAGCAAGGTCTTGCGTGCCGCCTTGAATTGCTTGAGCAACCGGTCTGCCACAGGCTCGATGGCGGAGATCAACATGGCTTGTGTGGCCTTGGGATTCATCTCCGCCAACGCCACGCGCTCAACCTCGAAATCGTCGTAGTGGCCTGACGCATCCAGCTTGGCACGCAGATCAAACACCAGATTGGGATCGGTCACCCCGGCCAGCTCGGCTGTCGCGTAGTAGGTTTTGAAGGCCGCCAGCACCTCGTCGGGGTCGTTGACGAAGTCGAGCACATAGGTCGTGTCCTTGACGCCGAATGGCCCGTTGTAGGCGCGATTCAGCCGAGACAGCGTCTGCACCGCCTGGATGCCGCCCAGGCGCTTGTCGACATACATACCGCACAGTAGCGGCTGATCAAAGCCGGTCTGAAACTTGTTGGCGACCAACAGGATTTGGTACTCGTCGGTGGCGAAGGCCTCGCGCATATCGCGACCCTTGAGATTCGGGTTCAGCTTGGCACTGTTTTCCGTGACCGGTTCGGGAATCGACTGCGAATCATCGACCTCACCCGAAAACGCGACCAGCGTGCTCAAGTTGTAGCCACTGTCTTTGATGTACTTGTTGACCGCTAGCTGCCAGCGCACGGCTTCGACGCGGCTGCCGACCACCACCATGGCCTTGGCATGACCGTTCAACAGCGGCGCCACGTTCTCGCGGAAGTGCTCCACGACGATGGCGACCTTCTGACTGATGTTGTAGGGGTGCAAGCGTACCCAGCGCATCAGGTGCTTCATGGCCTCGTTGCGCTCGACTTCTTTCTCGTCCCACTCCTTGCCTTCGTTCGCCAGTTTGAAGGCCAGCTTGTACGGCGTGTAGTTTTTCAGCACGTCGAGGATGAATCCCTCTTCGATCGCTTGGCGCATCGAGTAGACGTGGAACGGTGCCGGTAGATTGTCTGGCCCAGCAGCGTGTTCCGGATTGGGCCTGCGGCCAAACAGTTCCAGCGTCTTGGCCTTGGGCGTGGCGGTGAAAGCGACGTAAGTGACGCCCGCCACATTGGCGCGGTCGGCCATCTGAGCGGCCAGCAAATCTTCGGTGCCAAACTCGCCGCCGTCGGCCAGCTCTTTGAGTTCTTCGGCGCTGAGTACCTGCTTGAGTTTGGACGCCGCCTCGCCGGTCTGGGAGCTATGCGCCTCGTCCGCGATCACGGCGAAGTGCTTGCCCTGCGTGGCGGCGAGTTCCTGCACCGCAGTGAGGGCGAACGGAAAGGTCTGGATCGTGCAGACCACGATCTTCTTACCGCCCGAAAGCGCTTTGGCAAGTTCGCCGCTCTTGCTTTGGCTTTCGCCTTTGATGGTGGCGACGACACCCGCCGTGCGCTCGAAGTCGAAGATGGCTTCTTGCAATTGGGCGTCGAGGACGTTGCGATCGCTCACGACCAGCACACTGTCGAAGAGTTTCTTGTGCTTGTCGTCGTGGAGGTCGGCGAGGAAGTGGGCGGTCCAGGCAATCGAGTTGGTCTTGCCGGAGCCAGCCGAGTGTTGGATCAGGTACTTCTGTCCGGCACCATCCGCGAGCACAGCCGCGAGCAACTTGCGCGTGGCGTCGAGCTGGTGGTAGCGCGGGAAGATGACGCCGGTGATCTTCTTCTTGCTGTCACGCTTGGTGACGAGATAGCGACCAAGGATCTCCAGCCAACTGTCAGGCTGCCAAACCTTCTCCCATAGATAGGCAGTGCGGTGGCCATTCGGGTTGGGTGGGTTGCCTGCGGCGCCGTCGTCGCCCAGATTGAAGGGCAGAAAGCTGGTGGACGGACCCTGCAGCTTGGTGGTCATCATGACCGTGCTGTTGCTGACGGCGAAGTGGACCAGCGCGCCGCGCGGGAATTCAAGCAACGGCTCGGCCGATGGCTTGCCCTTGGGCTTAGGTTGACGATCGAAGCGGTATTGGTCAACGGCTTCGTTGACGTTCTGCGTGAAGTTGGTCTTGATCTCGGCGGTAGCGACGGGGATACCATTCAGGAACAGTACAAGGTCGATTACGTCGTTGTGGTTGGTGCGTACCTGTCGAACGACGCGAAGGCGGTTGGCAGCGTAGCGGGTCTGCAGGTCAGGATTCATGGCCAGTGCAGGTCTGAACTGCGCCAGCTTCAAGGGCTCGCGCACGCCGAGCATTTCGATGCCGAAGCGCAGAATTTCGAGAGTACCCCGCTCGTCGAGCTGCTTGCGCAAGCGGTCTAGCAGCACAGTCTCAGCCGCGGCACCGTGGTTCTTACCTAGGGCTTCCCATGCCTTGGGCTGGGTTGCCTGTACCCAAGCGATCATGTCGGAGGGGAAGAGGGCACGAGGGGTGTCGTAGAGCTGAGCGTTCTCTTCGTAGAGCCAGCCGTTTGCACCCAGATGGTTGCAGATGTCGTTCTCGAACGCGATCTCTTTGTGCAAGCTCATGTCGTCCCCGTGTTCTGGCGCTTGACTGTATCCAGCGTTCTGCCGTCTTGCGTTTTCCACTCGATCCAACCATTGCTGCTTCGAGCCAAGATCACGCTAGCTGCCAAGCTTGGCGATCTGAACAGCTGATCGCGCTGGAAGATCAACGTTTCGCCTTCGGTACCCAGAGCGCCTGATTCGATCAAGCGCTGCCTCTCCCTACCGGCTAGCGTTCCAGCAATGGACTGACCACGCATCCCCCGCCCGACGGAGCCCTTCAAGACGACGAAACCTTCTTCGGTGTACATGCCACGTGCGTTAACGCTCGTGGCCTTGCAATAAAAGAATTCATCCGGCGTTGTAGCCGAGGCGGGCTTCGCGACGGGGTCAAAGAGGGGGTATCCCAAAGTGGCGAGCAATGTATGCCCGGTGGCGTAGATCTCCAGGCAATCTGCCTCGAGAGGGGCCGGCGTGTGTGGCTTGCTGCCGCTGTTGCCGTTCTCATCGCGATAGCGCCCTGCCTTTCGAGCTGCTTGCAGACAGCACCATTCCAGAAACAGCGCATGTGTTTGCGTCAAGCTGTTGGTACGCGAGATCAGTATTAGCGCGCGTTCCCAGAATTCCTTTTCCTTGTTGTGCTTTGCAAGCCGTGCGCGGAGGTCACCGGTCTGCCCGATGTACACCTTGGGGTCTGCACCATCCTCGGCCTCGCCAAACAGAAAGTAGAGAGCCACCTGATCGCTTTCCGGCATTTTTAAGAACTCCGGCAGCAGGCTGCGGGGCACCTCGATGACCTGCACGATGCGCGTCGTGATCTCGGCAACGCGAATGCCGCGCGGATCGCCATGCGGTAGAAAGATCTGGATGGTTTTGGGTGCGTCGTTGGTCACGCAACTTCTTCCGCAACGGCGACTGCTTCGCGCACGTCAATCTTGCCGGTGACAGCGGCGGAGATCAGGGCGATGCGGCGTTCTTGAAGGAGGGTGATGGCTTTACTTGCTTCGTTCATCAACTCTTCGAATTGCCCCGCCAAATGACCAAGCCGATCCGCGATGGCCACTTGTTCTACTAGTGGAGGAATCGGCACAGCAAGGTTCTCAATTACCCCCATGCCAATGTTTTGTTGCGTGCCGAAGCTCCAGTTTAAAGTCACAGCCTCCTGAAAGTTCCTAGACCGCATGAAGTTTAGGACGAAGTACGGAGAAGCGATTTCGGAGCAGCGAATTGCAGCCAATGGAGACCAGATGTTGAAATTTCGGTCAGTTTCAACTATCGCAGTGATACCGGTTGTCGCACCGGATTTCACCATGTAGATGTCGCCAATCTGCGGTCGGTACTTTTTCGAGTATTTCAGATGATCTGCTTCCGAGATAAAACCTCGGATCTTCGTGAAATCGATTCTTCCTGAAGAAACCGCTTCCGCTGAGACAAAGGGGATTCCTTCATCAGGAAAGTCTGGGGTTTCGTGTGGCCCGTCAGTGATTGGAGTTGATACGATGTGCTTCAACGTACGAACTGTCCAATGCGCCGGCACCTGCCCCAACCACTCCACCCCTGACTTCTTCATAGGCACAGTCGGATCAAGTCCCTTGGTCACTGCATGGGAGATCACAGCCTGACGCTTTTCCTTGAGTAACGCGATGAGCTTCTGCTGCTCCGTGACAAGTGAATCGATCTTGGTGGTTTCACGGTCAAGGAAGGTGGCGATCTGAACTTGTTCGCAAATCGGTACGATTGGCAAATCGACAAGGGTGAAATTTTCATAGCGCAGCGCTTGCCCATCCCTGACGAGATTCGTTGTGCTTTGCAGTGCCTGGATGTAGGTTTGGGATTTGAGCAGATAACGAAAGAATGCAGGATATATTTCGCTGCTTGGGATTAGCATCACATAGGCTGAACTGATCGAGCCGCGAAGACCGCACCATTCGATACCGCCTTGGAAGCTTCTCATGCTGATCACAAAGTCGTTCGGCTCGACATGCTTGAGAATATCGGAACCGTGGATCACTTGAACGACCCTCTGGCTCTCCAGTGCCATAAAGTCATCTTGATAAATCACTCCGTGCTTTTGTGACGCCGTTAACTGACGATCCGACTCCGTTGCCTTATCTTTTCTTTGAGCGAATAACCGTCGGCTCTGACCGACTCTCCAGTGCGCCGGAATCTTGCCGAGCCATCGGACGCCGGAGTCCCTATTGCTGGGGTATCGTAAGAAACTCACGCCGTCAGCCCTTCGATCATGCTGAGGATGCGATCCGTGGTCAGTTTGAGTTCTGCATCGATCTCGGCCAGCGGCCGCGGCGGCTGGAACACGTAGAAGTGCCGGTTGAACGGAATTTCGTAGCCCACCTTGGTCTTCTCCAGGTCGATCCAAGCGTCAGGTGCGTGCGGCAACACCTCGCGCTTCAAGTACGCTTCCAAGTCTTCATTGAGCGGCACGTTTTCGGTGTCGCGCAGTTCTGAGTCGGGTTGCTGCTTGCCCTTGAACTTGCCGCGTTCGCCTAGCACTACCTTGCCATCGGAATCCCGCAGCGGGCGTTCTACGGTGATCGTGCGGTAGCCGAAATCCTCATTCTTGAAGATGCGGCTGATCGGCTTGCCGTCCTGCTCGGCTTCCACGAAGTCACCGAACAGGCGTGTGATCTGGTCTATGTGGTCGTCGCTCAGTTCTTTGCGCTTCGATCCAAGGCTCTTGCGCATCTTCTGCCAGAAACCCGATGCGTCGATAAGTTGCACCTTGCCCTTGCGCGCCGCTGGTTTGCGGTTGCTGACGATCCACACGTAGGTACTGATGCCGGTGTTGTAGAACATGTCCATGGGCAGGCCGACGATAGCCTCGCAGAGGTCGTTCTCCAGCACGTATCGGCGGATGTCGCTTTCGCCGCTGCCAGCGCCCCCGGTGAACAGGGGCGAGCCATTGAGCACGATGCCGAAACGGCTGCCGCCCTCGGCCGCCGGGCGCATTTTGGACAGTAGGTGCAGCAGGAACAGCATGGAGCCGTCCGACACTCGTGGCAGGCCCGGGCCGAAACGCCCGTTGAATCCCTGCTGCTCGTGCTCCTTGCGAACTTCCTTCTCGACCTTCTTCCACTCGACGCCGAAAGGAGGGTTGGACAACATGTAGTCGAAGCGCTTGTGCGCATGGCCGTCTTCGCTCAGAGTGTTGCCGAAAGCGATGTTGGTCACATCCTGACCTTTGATCAGCATGTCGGCCTTGCAGATCGCATAAGACTCGGGGTTGAGCTCCTGGCCCGAGACTGTCAGTCGCGCTTGTGGGTTGTGCTCCGCTAGATACTCGCCAGCCACGCTCAGCATGCCACCGGTGCCTGCTGTCGGGTCATAGATGGTGCGCACGACGCCGGGCTTGCTCAGGATCTCGTCGTCCTCTATGAAGATCAAGTTCACCATAAGGCGGATGACTTCTCGGGGCGTGAAGTGCTCCCCGGCTGTCTCATTGCTGAGTTCTGCGAATTTGCGGATCAATTCCTCGAACACATGTCCCATCTGCGCGTTGCTCACATGATCGGGGTGCAGATCGATATTGGCGAACTTCTCGGCAACTTGGTACAGCAACTTGGCCTTGGACAGGCGGTCGATCTGGGCTTGGAACTCGAAACGCTCGAACACGTCGCGTACGGCGGGCGAGAAGGACTGGACATAGCTATAAAGGTTCTGGGCGATGTGGTCCGCGTCGCCGAGCAGCACCTTCATATCCATCGGTGACGTGTTGTAGAAGCTTTGGCCTGCCTCGCGCAGCAAGAATGGCTCTGGATTGAGTCCCTGCTTCAGTCTTCTGGCGTTCTGCTCCAGAACCGCGGGTTTGGTCGGATCCAGGACACAGTCGAGTCGTCGTAGGACTGTAAAAGGAAGAATGACCTTGCCGTAGTCGGATTGCTTGTAGTCGCCGCGAAGAAGGTCGGCGACGGACCAGATGAAAGTGGAAAGGGATTGTTGATTCATTCTTGGAGGAAGCGGGTGACTGACGTTTCCCGCCGAAGTCTACGAGGCGGGCGCACGGTGCGGAGTGGCAAGCGCTAAATCATTGCGGTCGAAGCCTTGTGCAACGACGTCTCCAACGAAAAAGCCCCGTTGCTATCGTGTTGATAGCAACGGGGCTTTTAATTGGTGCCGGAGAGATGAATCGAACACCCGACCTTCTCATTACGAATGAGCTGCTCTACCGACTGAGCTACACCGGCGAAGCCTCAGATTATAACCACTCCATCAGCCCTTTTCGGCGTGGTACTGGGTCAAACGCTCAACTTCGTTACGCGAACCCAACATCACGCTCACCCGCTCGTGCAGCTTGGTGGGCTTCAGGTCCAGGATGCGCTGCTTGCCGTTGGTGGCCGCGCCGCCGGCCTGCTCGACCAGCCAGCTCATCGGGTTGGCCTCGTACATCAGCCGCAGCTTGCCGGCCTTCTCGGGCTCGCGCTTGTCCCACGGGTACATGAACACGCCGCCGCGCATCAGGATGCGGTGCACGTCGGCCACCATGCTGGCAATCCAGCGCATGTTGAAGTCCTTGCCGCG
>Ga0102588_1000442_pt1 | contig 44879 bp, 40 predicted proteins | sample AraplaMF_Col_mMS_FD_76854 | JGI IMG/M metagenome (GOLD analysis project Ga0102588, IMG submission 76854) | Arabidopsis root microbial communities from the University of North Carolina, USA - plate scrape MF_Col_mMS (SPADES assembly) (version 2) | ecosystem: Host-associated > Plants > Roots >...
CCATGACCCGGCGCGAAATCCTTTCCGGTTTTGTGCCCGGCAGCGACTTCCGCGCCTTTCTGGCCCTCCAGCCCGATGTGATCCTTGTCGAAATAACTGGCACGCAGGGCTCGACACCGCGCGAGACCGGTGCCTTCATGCTGGTTTCGGGCAGCAGCCTCTGGGGCACGATCGGAGGCGGCCAGTTCGAATTCATGGCGATCGGCAATGCCCGCGACCTGCTCGCCGGCACTGGCGGCACTGACGCCATGGATATTCCGCTCGGCCCCGAAATCGGCCAGTGCTGCGGCGGCCGCACGCAACTGCGCTTCCGGCCTGTGACGGATGCGGTCAGGAACGAGCTGGAGAAAAAGCGGGAAAGCGAAGCCGAACAGCTGCCGGAAGTCTATGTCTTCGGTGCCGGCCATGTCGGCCGCGCGCTTGCCGCGGCACTCGCGCCGCTGCCGCTTTCGGTCACCGTCATCGAGACCCGGAAAGACGAACTCGCCAATCTTCCGGTCTCGACGAAGAGCCTGTTGGTGCCGATGCCCGAGGCATTGGTGAAGGACATGCCTGCAGGTGCGGCACTCGTCATCCTCACCCATGACCATGCGCTGGATTTTCTGATCGCGCGGGAAGCACTCGCCCGCGCAGACCTTGCCTATACTGGCATGATCGGCTCAGCCACCAAACGTGCAACCTTCGCGAACTGGCTTTCCCGCGAGGCAGGCGGCGAACGCTCCTGGCTCGATCGCCTTACACTGCCGATCGGCGGATCGGCAGTGAAGGACAAGCGCCCTCACGTCATTGCCGCCATGACGGCCGCCGAGATCCTGACCGCACTCGCCTCCTATCGCGACCGATCATCCTCATAGTGCGGATCGCGCCCGTCCAGGAAACCGAGATCGCGTTTGATGCGATCGGGCATGGCATCCATATCCAGCCGCGGAATTCGGCTGCCGATTCCGCCGGCCAGCCGGCGAATGACGGTGGTGATTAGCGCCTCTCTTGCTGCAGAACGGCTCTCGTCGATAGCTTGGCAATCCATGACATCACCTCGATGGTTTGATGAGATGATTGCAGTTTGCCGGGAAAAATGCTGCAATTCCAATCGAACAACCGTCTGCATCCATAAAGAGAACTTATTCATGAAACTGTCGAAGCAGTTCCCGCTGAATGCGTTGCGCGTCTTCGAAGCCGTGGCCCGGCTCGGCAGCTTCACCAGGGCCGGGGATGAACTCGGCATGACGCAGACGGCCGTCAGCTACCAGATCAAACTTCTGGAAGAGAATATCGGTGAGCCCCTCTTCCTTCGCCGCCCGCGTCAGATCGAGCTGACCGAAGCAGGCGAACACCTGGCACCGAGGGTCTCGGATGCATTCAACATCCTGATCGAAGCCATGGCCTCGATGCGCAAGACGACGGAGGAAACGCTGACGATCCATTCGACGGCGACTTTCGCCCAGCAATGGCTGTCGCGCTATATCGGTTCCTTCCAGCTGCAATTCCCCAATATTGCCGTCAGGCTGGTCACCTCGGGCAATATCGTCGATTTCCAGAAAGAGGCCGCAGATGTAGCGATCCGCTGGGGTCGCGGCGACTGGCCGGGGCTCATCAGCCACCGGCTGATGAAGCTCGACTATTCCCCCATGCTAAGCCCCAAGCTCGCCGCCGAAATGGGCGGCATCCACGAACCCGCAGATCTTCTGAAACTGTTCCTGATCAGCGCCGGCGATTCCTGGTGGGCGGAATGGTTCGCGGCCGCCGGCGTCAAGGATGCCGATCTCTCCCGGTATCCGAAAAGCGAATTCGGCACCCAGATCCTCGATGCCAGCATCGCGATCGCCGGCGGCGGTGTCGCCATGCTCAATCCCGGCCATTTCCAGGACGATGTCGCGGCCGGCAGGCTTTACCAGCCCTTCGAACTGACCGGCAATGACGGACGCGACTATTGGCTCGCCTATCCAGAAAACAGGCGAAACGTTCCGAAAATAAGAAATTTCCGGAAATGGCTGCTCGAGAAATTCAACGTCGAGCAAGCCTGACTATACAGCGCGTTAAGAAATGCGCATCGCTCAGTATCCCATGTCGGGCGCATAGAAACATCGCGGCGTATCCTCGTTCGGAAACAGGCAGAGATGGTAGTCGCTGTCACCCGAATGCATCGCCTTGGTCATCGGCAGCAGAAAAACATGGTCGCGCGTCACAAGCCGGTGATCGCCGGGCCTTAACGTCAGAAGATAGCCATTGGGAGTAATGGCCACGGTTTTGGACGGGATCATCTGGCAATCGCCGTTATGAGCATCTCCATTGCAACAGTAAGGGTCGTAACTCCAACCCGTAGCGGCGTCGTGGGCCGTCGCAAACGACGCATATGCAATCATCACGCATGTCAGAATGCTGCGCATGGGCATCTTCTCCGTCGATGAATGCGCCGCCAGTGTCGTGCGGTTTCCACCTCGTTCCGGCGGCCCAATATTTAACAACTGTAATTCGATCTGCACATTTCAAGGAACCTTCTGTTCCACGTTGAGGCATTCACGACGGATAAAATGTCGCAGAAATCGGCCGTTTTTTAAGGCACGCGAAACACACGTCTGCTTGGCAGCAGGATGCACAACCAGATTGCCACCTCAAATTGCGCGGATATAAGTATTCTGATGGAAGACCCGCGATATGCTTTTGGCCGTTTCATGCTCGACCCCGCCAGCGGCATTCTGCGGCGGGATGGGCAGCCAGTCCCGCTCGGCCAGCGCGCAATCGCTCTGCTCACGGCACTGCTGGATGCGGACGGCAGACCGGTCGGAAAGGATGCCTTGATCGAAGCGGGCTGGCCGGGACTGATGGTCGAGGAAGGCAATCTTTCCGTACAGATCGCGCATCTGCGCAAGGCGCTCGGGCAGCGACCCGACGGGCAGGAATGGATCGTCACGCTGCCACGCCTCGGTTATCGCCTCTTCAGGAGCCAGACGCCGACCTCTGATATCGGCGACGACATATTCCCGTCTCTCGCGATACTGCCTTTCGAAAATCTCAGCGGCGACCCCGAGCAGCAATATTTTGCCGATGGGGTTGTTGACGATGTCATCACCGCGCTCAGCCGCTTCAGGTCCTTTGCGGTCATTGCCCGCAATACCAGCTTCGTCTATCGCGGCATGGGTGACGTCAGGAAGATCGCCGGAGAACTCGGCGTCAAATATGTGCTGGAAGGAAGCCTGCGCAAATCCGGCAACAGATTACGCATCTATGCCCGGCTGGTGGATGCCGCCGCCAATATGCAGCTCTGGGCGCAAAGCTTTGACGGCGATCTCGAAGATGTCTTCGAGTTTCAGGACCGCATTACCGAATCCGTCGCCATAGGGATCGAGCCCCATGTCCAGCGCGCCGAACTGGAACACGCACGGCGGGAACGGCCCGGCAGCATCTCCGTCTATGATATCTGCCTGCAGGTCCTGCCGAAGATTCTTGCCGAGACCTCCAGGCAGAATGCAGAAGCCCATGCTCTGTTGACCGAGGCGCTCGAACGCGAGCCGGATAATGCCCGCATTCTGGCGCTCGCCTCCTATACTCTCGAACATCGCAGAACGATGGGCTGGCCGCCCTTTGGGCCGGATGATGCAGAAAAATGTGTCGCGCTCGCGCGCCGGGGCATCGAACTGGCCAGAGGCGACGCCACGATCATGGCCACCTGCGGCATGTCGCTCATTCAGGTCGGGCGCGAATATGATTGGGGTCTGGCAATCATGCAGGCCGCCGTCGATCTCAATCCCAACAGTCTGAGCGTTGTCGTAAGAGCCGGAATTGCCCACGTTCATTGCGGCAATCTTGATCGGGGGCAGCAATATCTCACGCGTGCCCACCGGCTGAGCCCGCTTGATCCCTACGCCCACATCACCTTCTGCGGCCTCGCCGATATCGAGATGATCCGCGGCAATTATGAGCAATCGCTTCTGTGGGCATCGCGTTCACTGGCATTGAACCCGAATTTCGATCCGACGGTCTGGATCCTGATCACCGACAATATGAACCTCGGTCGTGTCGAAGAGGCCAAACGCTTCCTGCAACATCTGTTGCGCATCGCGCCCGATAGCACGCTGGCAAGCATCGCGGCCGGGCAGGCGACCAAAATTCCCGAACGCCGGGCCCTTGTCCTGGAGGGTCTACGCAGCGCCGGCCTGCCGGAGGCTTAGGGACGCTTCGGAATTTTTTGGATCTTTTAGGGGGTCGCTAAAGGACCCTGCGCACGCCCGCGAAGCAATCTCCTCTTACCGCGCAGGGAGCGCGGCACTTTGGGAGGTTTCGATGTTATCGCCCTTGATGATACTGTCACTCGATCAGGGCAGGCCCGCCCCTGCACCACGATCCGTCGGCCAATTCGATGCCCGCCTGCTGGAGGACATTGCCGACTGCATCGCCGAGCCAGAGGTTCGAGCCTCAGCCGATCCGAAGATTGCAGGAATGATTGCCTTCATCCGCAAAAGCTTGCGAAATTGGCCAGCGCTCCCCGGGTATGGGATTTTGCTTCGTCCGGCTCAGCCGCACCGGCCGAAACCGTAGATCAGTGTTTCTTCTGCTGCTGTTCGGCAGCGGCAACCCGGTTCAGCATCGCCACCATCTTGGTCTTGATCGATCCGTAAGTGCCGAGTTCGAAATTGCAGCTGAAGCAAGTGATGATGTCGCTGTCGATCGGCTGCGGGCGCGGAAATTTCATGCGCGTGTTGCGGCACTTCGGGCAAGGGACTTCGATCTGCATGTTTCAGCGGCTCCTTATTAGCTTCGTTGCGATGCCTTAGCACATATGCCGCACCCGGCAAGCTCTTACTGCAACGTCCACTGCGGCAAGAAACCCCAAGTTCCCCCTTTCCTCCCGCTTGAATTTCTCGCAATCTCACGAGTCGGGAAGAAGAACAGGGGAACTGAATGTATGAGTATGCAATAGCCTGGGAATGGCTGGCCTTTGCGGCGCGATGGTTCCACGTCGTTACCGCGATCGCCTGGATCGGATCGTCCTTCTATTTTATCGCTCTCGACCTCGGCCTGGTGAAGCGCCCGCATCTGCCAGCCGGAGTTCACGGCGAGGAATGGCAGGTCCATGGCGGCGGCTTCTATCACATCCAGAAATATCTGGTGGCGCCGGCCGAGATGCCGGAACACCTGACCTGGTTCAAATATGAGAGCTATTTCACCTGGCTCTCCGGTTTCCTCATGCTCTGCATCGTCTATTACGGCGGCGCCGACCTCTTCCTCATCGATCGCCATGTGCTGGATATTTCCAAGCCGGTCGCCATCCTGATCTCGCTCGCATCGCTCGGCTTCGGCTGGATCGTCTACGACCTGCTCTGCAAGTCGCCGCTCGGAAAGAACACCTGGGGCCTGATGGCGGTGCTCTATGTCGTGCTGGTCTTCATGGCCTGGGGCTATACCCAGGTCTTCACCGGCCGTGCCGCCTTCCTGCATCTCGGCGCCTTCACCGCCACGATCATGTCGGCCAACGTCTTCATGATCATCATTCCCAACCAGAAGATCGTCGTGGCCGACCTGATCGCAGGCCGCACGCCGGATGCCAAATATGGCTATATGGCCAAGCAGCGCTCGCTGCATAACAACTACCTGACGCTGCCTGTCATCTTCTTCATGCTGTCGAACCACTATCCGCTGGCCTTCGGCACCGCCTTCAACTGGGTGATCGCCGCACTGGTGTTCCTGATGGGGGTCACGATACGCCACTGGTTCAACACCACCCATGCCCGCAAGGGACGACCGACCTGGACTTGGATCGTCACAGTCGTGCTCTTCATCCTCATCATGTGGTTGTCGACTGCACCGAAGATCCTGACCGGCGAGGATCAGAGCGCATCCGTGGCACCCGCCTTCCAGCAATTTGCCGGCGATCCACATTTTCCCGCCGTCAAACAGCTGATCGGCACGCGCTGTTCCATGTGTCATGCGGCAGAGCCGGTCTATGAAGGTATCGCCCGGCCGCCGAAGGGCGTAATCTTGGAAAATGACGCAGAAATCGCTGCGCACGCCCGGGAAATCTATATACAGGCGGGCCGCAGCCATGCCATGCCGCCGGGGAACGTGACCGATATTACACCGGATGAGCGCAAGCTGCTCGTCGCCTGGTTCGAAAGCGCAGTCGAAGGCAAACAAGAATGACCATGACACTCCTGCGCGGGCGCCTGCTCTCCTTCCGCCGCGCTCCGCTCAGCCTCGCCGATAGCGAGAGCTATTTCTACGAGACAGACGGTGGTCTGTTGATCGAGAATGGCATCATCGCTGCTATCGGCGCCTATGCTGACGTCAAGGCCAAGGCGCCTGCCGAGGTCGCCGAAATCGACCACCGTCCGCATCTAATCATGCCCGGCCTCATCGACATGCACCTGCATTTCCCGCAGATGCAGGTGATCGCTTCCTATGCCGCAAACCTTCTGGAATGGCTGAATACCTACACATTCCCCGAGGAATGCCGCTTCGTCGAAAGCGCCCATGCCGAGAAGATTGCCACGCATTTCTACGACGAACTGATCCGTCACGGCACGACGACGGCCGTCGCCTATTGCTCTGTCCACAAGACCTCGGCCGATGCCTTTTTTGCGGAAGCCATGCGCCGAAACATGCGCATGGTCGGCGGCAAGGTGATGATGGACCGCAATGCGCCGCAAGGCCTGCTCGATACGCCCGAGATGGGCTACGACGAGACCCGGCAGGTGATCGCCGACTGGCACGGCAGGGGCCGCAACCACGTTGCCATCACGCCGCGCTTCGCAATCACCTCGACGCCGGAGCAGATGGAGGCGACGGCAGCGCTTGCCCGCGAGTTCCCCGATCTGCACATCCAGACGCATCTGTCGGAAAACCACGACGAGATCAAGTTCACATGCGAGCTCTATCCCGATGCGACCGACTACACCGATATCTACGCCCGTTATGGCCTGCTCGGACCGAAGAGCCTCTTCGGCCATGCCATCCATCTTTCGGATCGTGAGGCCGATGCCATGAGCGAGGCCGGTGCGGTCGCCGTCCATTGCCCGACCTCCAACCTTTTCCTCGGCTCCGGCCTCTTCCCGCTGAAGGCGCTCGCCCGTCGCGAGAAGCCCGTTCGCATCGGCGTTGCCACCGATATCGGCGGTGGTTCCAGCTATTCCATGCTCCGAACCATGGACGAAGCCTACAAGATCCAGCAGCTTCTCGGCGAACGGCTGAACCCGCTCGACAGCTACTATTACATGACCCTCGGCAATGCCGAGGCGCTATCTTTGGCGGACAGGATCGGCACGCTGGAGCCGGGCACGGACGCCGACCTGGTCGTTCTCAACGCGGCCGCAACACCCGCCATGGCCCTGAAAATGGATGTCGTAAAGACGCTTTCGGAGGAACTGTTCCTGCTGCAGACCATGGGTGACGACCGCGCCGTTGAGGAAACTTATGTCGCGGGCGTCGCGATGAAAAGCGGACTCTAAAGGCGGTGACCTCACGTCAAAACTCCTCTGAAATCAAATACCAAAGGCTGAAAAAGCGTGGTATTCGACCACATCATCAGATGTGAAAGTTCGCTCATGACCAAGCCGCTGACCATCGCCGATCTCAAGAAAATGGCTCAGCGCCGCGTTCCGAAGATGTTCTTCGACTACGCGGATTCCGGCGCCTGGACGGAATCGACCTACGCCGCCAACGAAGCCGATTTTCGCGACATCAAACTGCGCCAGCGCGTGCTGGTCGACATCACCAACCGCACGCTTGAAACCACGATGATCGGCCAGAAAGTGTCGATGCCGGTGGCCCTTGCCCCGACGGGCATGACCGGCATGCAGCATGCCGATGGCGAGATGCTGGCGGCGCGCGCGGCGGAAGAATTCGGCGTGCCCTTCACACTCTCGACCATGAGCATCTGCTCCATCGAGGATGTCGCCTCCGTCACGACGAAGCCGTTCTGGTTTCAGCTTTATGTCATGCGCGACAGAGGCTTCGTGCTCGATCTCATCAACCGCGCCAAGGCCGCCAAATGCTCTGCGTTGGTGCTGACCGCCGACCTGCAGATTATCGGCCAGCGCCACAAGGACCTGCGCAACGGCCTCTCGGCACCACCGAAACTCACGCCGAAACATATCTGGCAGATCGCGACGCGCCCCTTCTGGTGCATGGAGATGATGAAGACGAAGCGCCGCAGCTTCGGCAACATCGTCGGCCACGCCAAAGGCCTCGCCGATCTTCCCTCGATCACGACTTTCGCGAATGAACAATTCGACCCGCAGCTGTCGTGGAGAGATGTCGCCTGGATCAAGGAACAGTGGGGCGGCCCGCTGATCATCAAGGGTATCCTCGATGTCGAGGATGCCAGGCACGCCGCCGAAACCGGCGCCGATGCCATCATCGTCTCCAATCACGGCGGCCGTCAGCTCGATGGCGCCCCCTCTTCGATCAGCATGCTGCCGAAGATCGTCGATGCCGTCGCCGATCGTGTCGAAGTGCACATCGATGGTGGTATCCGCTCCGGTCAGGATGTGCTGAAGGCCGTGGCACTCGGCGCACGTGGCACCTATATCGGCCGCCCCTTCCTCTATGGCCTCGGCGCCATGGGCAAGGACGGCGTTACGAGGGCGCTCGAGATCATCCGCAAGGAGATGGACATCACCATGGCGCTCTGCGGCAAACGCGACATCAGGGATATCGATTCCTCGATCATTGCCGGCCGGCAGTAACTTACGGCATCCGGCCCGTCGCGAGTGCCACGGCCCATTCCGGGCGACCATTGGCCATTGCCAGCGCCGACATGGCCATGTTGTCATAGCCGATATTGCGGAAATGCGCCGTCCATCCACTGGCTAATTTTTCCAGCACAGCGTAACTCGCCATCGCGTGGCCGGTCTCGACCTTGTGCGGATAAGGCTTGTCATCGTCATAGGCCGGGGCGCCGACACTGCCGGGATTGACCACAAGACGACTGCCGGAAAGTGCTGCCATGCGCGGAATATGCGTGTGGCCACAGAGGATCAACGGGCTTTTGATGCCTTCTGCCAGCGCCTCGATCTCCGCCTGCGGCCGCAGCACCACGCTGCCATCGGCAACGGCCGTATCCAGCCAGTAGAGATTGTCGTCCTCAGGGGTCGCGTGGCAGAGATAGACCTCGTCCCTGTAGATCAGCTCGACCGGCAGCGATCGCAGCCAGTCGAGATGCGCCGCGCCAAGCTGCGCATAGGCGGCGGCATCCGAAATATGCATTTCTTCCGGCTGCTGCTCGATCAGATAGCGGTCGTGGTTGCCGCGCACGGTCGGAATGGAAAGTGACAGCAGCCGATCCGCCACCCTGCCCGCCTCCAGCGGACCGCTGAAACAATCGCCGAGATTGACGATGCCAGTAATCCCCTGCGCCGCGATGTCGGAAAGCACGGCTTCCAGTGCCAGATAGTTGCCATGGATATCGGCGATCGCGGCAAAGCGCATCTCAGCTCCCGCGATAGGTGGAATAGCCATAGGGCGAGATCAGCAGCGGCACATGATAATGCGCCGAGGTGTCGGCAACGCCGAAGCGGATCGGCACGAGATCGAGGAAGGCCGGATGCGGCAGAGGCGTCCCGTTTGCCCTGAGATAATCTCCGGCGTGAAAGAGCAGTTCGTAGGTACCGGTACGAAAGCTCTCGCCGATCAGGATCGGCCCGCCATCGACGCGGCCATCGGCATTGGTCTCGACGGTCTTGATATGGTGGCGAAGCTCACCCTCGATGTGAAAGAGATCAATCCGCAGTCCCTGTGCCGGCTTGCCCAGCGCAGTATCGAGAACATGGGTGGTCAGTCCGGTCATAGGCCTGGCTCTTTGATGATGAAGGGGTCGTCGAAGAAGAATTCTTCCAGATTGTTGCCCGGCCCGTCACGGTCGACAACGAGAAAATCGCTGGGCTCTCCAAGCGCCATCAACGGATGATGCCAGACATTGCGCCGGTAGTTCACGCCCTGGTCGCCGCGCGCGAGGAACACCTGCGGCCGCGCCGGGCGACCGCCTTCATCTTCCGAAACGACGACGAGGAAAGGCCGGCCTGATATCGGCGAGAAGCTCTGGCTGCCGAACGGGTGCCGCTCCATCATGCCGACCTCGTAAGGAAAGCTGCGCGGCTGGCCGCGAAAGAGATTGATGATGACGCGCGCCCCTTCACCCACGGCTTCGGGCGCTGCAAGCGCATGAAAACGCTCGGTATTGCCGCCGTTGATATAGCGCATGCTCGCAGGATCGGCTTCGATCAGGTCGCCGAAGGGCGCGAAGGCGGATTTTGTGAGAGACTGTATTTCGAGATATTTGGACACGGAGTTACTCGCCCTGAACGCGCCAGTGGCGAACATTTTCAAGTTGGGAAACCAGAGCCGGAAGGTCGGTCCTCGCCGTCTGCCAGATGACGGGCAATTCTGCCCGATAATAATCGTGAACGATCAGGTCTCGCATGCCCTTTATCCGGGTCCACGGAATATCCTGATGATCCTGAATAAAGCCGGGGTCGCCAGCCGCAATTCGCGCCGCCGCTTCGCCGACGAGGACCAGCGACATCGTCACCGCCAACTGGGTACGAATATCATGGAGAAACTGCTCCTGGCTCATGCCCTCTGTCAGGTCGAAGGCCTGCTGCGCGGCCTCCTGCATGCGATCCACATGTTCAAGAAGGCGCTCGCGGCTCATATGGCGGAGGCTTCCGACAGAACACGGTGTTTGATGCGCTCCGGCAATCCACCCGCAGTAACCAGATCCACCTTAACCCCCAGAATATCCTGCAATTCTTCCAGCAGCCCGCCAAGATCGAACAGCGTTGTCCCTGGCAGCGCATCCACGAGAATATCCAGATCGCTGTCCGGCCGATCCTCGCCGCGGGCAACCGAGCCGAACACACGCGGGTTTGCCGCGTTGAAGCGCTTGGTCGCTTCGCGGATCGCCTGCCTGTTCTTCTCCAGCACTTCCGACGGTCTCATCGCGGCATCACTCCTGATGCCGCGAATATAAGGGACGGGACCGAAAGAGGAAAGAACTCAAGCCTTCACTCCGAAGAGCCTGAGGCGCATCGTGCCGCCATCCGGATGCATGGCATAACGCACATGCGTGATCGGGCCGATATCGGCAATCGCGTCGCTGCCATATTCATGGATATGGTCCATCTGCAGCTTGCTGCGCGGCAGGATCGGCTTCCAGTTTTCCGAAGCCGCGATATCGGCCTCAGACAGCGTATCGCCGAGATCGGGCAGATAGGCGCCGAAGAGTTCGCACGTATCGGGGAAATTGCCCTTGAAAAAGGCAGTATCGACGATCACGCGCTTGATCGTGCCGGCATGGCCAAGCCGAATGATCGCCCAGTCGTGACCGGGACCACGGCGGCGCTTGGTTTCCCAGCCGTCGCCCATGTTGAGGCCGCGTCCAGGACCGAGCAGCTTGTCCGGATGGCCATAATGGGCATCCGACCAGGCAAGCGCTTTTGCACCGTTGAAAATATAGGCGAGATCGACTTCCTCGCCGGCGCCGACTTTCGACCAGTCGAAATAGGCCGAGCCATAGACGCGAAGACGCGCCACACCGCCATCCGGATAGATATGCAGGCGAAGATGCGTCCAGATCTTCTGCTTGTCGGCATTTTCGAAGAAATGGTGCGCGCTGGAGCCGAGCGGCGACTTTACCAGGATTTCGGTCCACTGGGTCGCATCATCAGGATCGCCGCTTTCGAGAAAGGCAGCCTCGATCGAGCAATGCGGCGGATAATTGCCGGTGAAATAGCTGGTATCGACATCGAAGCCGAAGATGCGGCCCGGCATGGCGAGCTTCACGATCGCCCAGTCATGGCCGGGGACGCGCTTGCGGCGGCTTTCCCAGCCGTCCATGTACTTGCCGTTATCGTCATAGAGATCCGGATCGAAGCTTGCCGGCACGTCCTGCAGCATGCGCTCCAGCGGCGCGAAGAATTCGTCCGTGGCGTAGAGACCCTTGGCGCCGAGACGGGCCGAGGCAAGATTGATGGCGCCCGTGGCGAAAGCTGGCAGGCTGGTATCGGTCGTATCGGTCATTCAGGTCTCCGGAAGCATGGATGTCAGGCGCAGCAGCGCGATCTTTTCGACCTCGGCTGCAGCAGTCACGAATTCTTCGTCGCTGGTATTGTCGATCCGCTTTTCGAAAGCGGCAAGAATATCGTCCTTGTTCAGCCCCTTCACAGCGATGATGAAGGGAAAACCGAATTTCTGCGTGTAGGAGGAATTAAGGTCGGTAAAACGCGCATGCTCTTCAGGGCTCAACCGGTCGAGCCCGGCACCGGCCTGTTCCTTCTTGCTGTCTTCCGTCAGCTCGCCCGCGACCGCCAGCCGTCCGGCAAGATCGGGATGAGCGCGCAACACACCGAGGCGCTCTTCCCTGCTCGCCGCGCGGAAAATGGCGACGAGCTCCGTATGCACACGATCCACCGTCAGCTTCTCACCGACAAAGCCATCGTCATAGGCCCGCTCGGCGATGAAGGGCGAATGCTCGAAGACGCCACCGAAGCGAGACACAAATTCGTTGCGCGAAATCATCAGATCGTTTCCGGCTTGTGGTTCGCATGCCAGTGCTGCGCAATCTCGATCCGGCGCGGGACCCACACCTTGTCGTGCTTCAGCACATATTCCATGAACCGCTTGAGCGACGCCACGCGTCCCGGCCGGCCGACGAGGCGGCAATGCAGTCCGACCGACATCATCTTCGGGCTGCCCTCCTTGCCTTCCTCGTAGAGCGTATCGAAGGCGTCCTTGAGGTAGGTGAAGAACTGGTCGCCGGAATTGAAGCCCTGCGGCGTGGCAAACCGCATGTCGTTGGTCTCGAGCGTGTAGGGAATGATGAGGAACGGATTTTCATCGGCACTCTTCACCCAATAGGGCAGATCATCGGCGTAAGAATCCGACGAATAAAGGAAGCCGCCCTCCTCCTGCACCAGCCGCAGTGTATTGTCCGAAGGCTTGCCCTGGTACATGCCGTAGGGCCGCTCACCCGTCAGTTCCGTATGCAGGCGCACGGCTTCGAGGATGTGCTTGCGCTCCAGATCCTCCGGGAAATCCTTGTATTCCAGCCAGCGATAGCCGTGGCTGGCAATCTCCCAGCCCGCCTCCTTCATCGCGGCGACCGCTTCCGGATTGCGGGCCATGGCGAGCGTGACGCCATAGACGGTCGCCTGCATCTTGAGATCGGTGAAGAGGCGCCAGAGCCGCCAGAAGCCGGCGCGCGAGCCGTATTCGTAGATCGATTCCATGTTGAGATTGCGCTGGTTCGGCCAGGGCTGCGCGCCGACGATTTCCGACAGCAGGTTCTCCGAAGCCGGATCGCCGTCGAGGATGGAGCTCTCGCCACCCTCTTCGTAATTGATGACGAACTGTACTGCGACGCGTGCCTCGCCCGGCCATTTCGGGTCGGGCGTGTTGCGCCCGTAACCGACGAGATTGCGCGGATAGGTCTCGGATACCATCAAATCACCTTTTGAAAAGACAGGTGAAACGGTAGCATCCGTGACCGGAATGTCGAGGCGTAAAAGTGCGTATTTGGCCTTCGACTTGTCGCGTGTAACTCAGGCGATCTTGCGCGCGCTCACCTTGCCCATCGGATGCAGCGAGTGCACCCGGAACGGGCCACCGGCCCCTTCCTCGATCATCAGCGCGACATTCGAGACCGTTACCGGCTCGGCAAGAACCGGATCGAACATCGCCCGTAGTGCCTGCTCGATGCGCGGCATATCGACCGCGTTCACCGGGCCGGTAACCGGCATATGGAAACGGAACTCGTCCATCACATAGGGGTTGCCCCAGCGATGCAGGTTGGCAAATTGCGCCGCCGAAAGTCCGTCAGGATCACTGCGCTCGATATCCGCCTCGGAGAGTGGCGCACGAAAACGGTCGAACTCCTGAACGATCGCCGAGGAAAGAAAGTGAACCTGATCACAGGGGCGGATCGGTGACAGGCTGTAGAAAGTGCCGAGGCGCGCAACTTCCAGACGCGGAATCTGGAAGGGTGACAACGTCCCGCAAAAGCGCATGAGGTCGCGCAGGAGTTGCGGTTCGGAGACCTCGCACGAAAGGTGGAAAGGGGCTTTCAGCACGCCGTGGAATCCATAGCGACGCGGCACCGCCGTATGAAAGGCGATCTCGTGGATGCCAAGCCCGCGGATTGCCGGCGGTTCGACCATCTCGCCTGAAAATACGTTGCGGCCAAGCCAACTGGCCGCCACATGCGAGAGCGGATCGCTCGCTGATGGCGTGAAGCAAATGGCATAGCGCATGCGATTTCCTCCATCTGACTGAGGTAGGCGCGGACCAATTCCCGCGCCATCGATGCGCAAGCAGATAGGTGATTTGCATGACAGAATAACGAAGCGGAGCGCCTTCTAATTCACGTTTAACGTGAAGAGACCGCGATGTGGTTTGAAATTGCAAAGCTTTCCGGCAATAAAAAATCTGTATTTACATCGCTTGCAATGCATATCGCCGCTTCCGCCAGCCGATGTGCGAGCCCGAAACTGACCTTGAAACCGCCGGTCAGGGCGATGAGATTTTGATTCTCCGGATGCGCGCCGACCATCGGATCGCGGTCGATCGCCTTGGGGCGCAATCCGGCCCAGCGCTCGATAACGGGCGCATCGCGCAAGCCGGGAACCATGTCGCGGGCGGCTTCGATCAGCGCATCGAGCTGCTCGTCGGTGGAAAAGGGATCGGCAAAGCTGTTCTCGCTGGTGCTGCCGACGGCCACATGCCCACCCTCATGGGCAACGACATAGAGCCCGTCGCGAAATATCGTGGGCAAGCCGGGGTCGACATCAGCGACAAGCAGTGCCGCCTGTCCCTTGACGGCCTGCCCGAGAGGTTTCTGCAACCCCGATGTCAGCGACTCCAGTAACGGAAAGGACCGATATCCGGCGGCAAGGATTGCACGGCCGAAGGCGAGACTTTTGCCGCCTATGGATACCGTTCCCCGCGCCGGATCAAGCGACGTCATCTCGGTACTTTCGAGTATGCGAACATGCCGTGCCGTGCGCAGAAACGCCGCCAGTGCCGCGACCAGCGAGCGCGGTGCGACGCGGGCTGCGAGCGTGTCATGCACGAAACCGCTTTCGCCTGCAGCCGGATCGATCCAGCCGTCACCCGGTGGCCAATCGAGCACATGCCAGTGAAAGCACCGCTCTCCCGCTCTCCAATGTGCCTTTGCATCTTCGGAATGGCCGAGCGCGATCTGGCGCAAATGCGCCTTCGGCAGCGGGATCAACCGGCCAGAGCGCCGGTATCCGGCCGAAAGCCCGGTCGCCGCTTCGATATCGCCAATGTCGGCTTCCAACGACACCAGCGCATCGAACTGGAACTGTTTCTTTTCCGACCAGCGGTCCGGCATATGCGGCATCAGCGCGCCGAGCAGCCCGCCGCTTGCCCCGCCGCCGAGACGCCCGGCATCGACAAGCAGCGTTTTCATGCCGCGGCGCTCGGCATGCACGGCCGCCCACAGGCCCATGATGCCGCCGCCGATGATAATGACATCGATCGATGATTGACCCGAGGCCGGGGCAGGACTATCGGCTTTTTCCATGACAGACATCAATCCGGATCAGATCGGCGCGGGCAAGCCGCAGCCTCTCGAATGGCGCGACGGCGATATGCCCTATTCGACCGCCTTTGGCGACCATTTTTATTGCCAGACGGACGGGCGGCTGGAATGCGGCCATGTCTTCCTGTCGGGAAACGGCCTACCTGAACGGTGGAGCGGCCGCTCGGCCTTTCTCATCGGCGAACTCGGCTTCGGCACGGGGCTGAATGTCTCGGAAACCTGGCGCCAATGGAAACTTCACCGCCTGCCCGGACAGCATCTGCATTTCATGTCCTTCGAGCTCTATCCGATGCGCCGCGAGGAAATCGACCGAGCGCTTGCCCACTGGCCCGAGATCGATGCCGAGCGCCAGGCGCTGGCCGCCCTCTGGCCGGAGAGTCCCGAAGGCATTGTCTCACTCGCCCTGGACGAGCAGACGAAGCTCAGCGTCGTCTGCGGCCAGGCCTTCGACGGCGTTTCTCGGGCTGCCGCCGAATTCGATGCCTGGTATCTCGATGGCTTCGCTCCGTCGCGCAACGGCGACATGTGGTCGGCAGAGTTGATGCGCCTCGTCTGCGAAAAGACCGTTCCGGGCGGAAGCTTTGCGACTTATGCCGCAGCCGGCTTCGTGCGCCGCAACCTCGCGGCGGCCGGATTCACTGTCGAACGGCGCCAAGGGTTCGCAGGAAAGCGGGAAATGCTCTGCGGCACAAAGCCTCAATAACCGGAACGGCCGGGCTTCAATTCGCCGCCAAGCCATTGGCGGATCTTGTCTTCCAGGAGTTCCGGGCTGATCGGCTTCGACATGTAGTCGTCCATGCCGGCATCGAGGCAGAGTTCCCTGTCGCTTTCCAGCGCATGCGCCGTGACACCGATAACAGGCACGCGATGGCCCTGCCCCTGCTCCTTCTCGCGGATCAGCATGGTTGCCTGATGGCCGTTCATGACGGGCATTGAGACATCCATCATGATCAAGCGTGGCGTATGCCGCTCCCATGCCTCCACGGCCTCTTCGCCATTATTGACGACGAGGAAGGAAAGCCCGGTACCTTGCAGGATCTGCGTGAAGACGATCTGGTTGACCTCGTTGTCTTCGGCCACGAGCACGTCGACGAATTCGGCAGCCCGTTTTTGCGGAACAGGCGCAGGTGCCGGCGGCGGTACCTCCGCCTCTTTCTGCAGCCGCGTGATCTCGGCCTCGGAAGCCTGTTTGACACGGCTTGCCCGCACCACCTCGACGACCGTATTGCGCAGCAAGTTGGCGCGCGCCGGTTTCATCAGATGCGCATGGCCGTTCAGCGCCGCAAACTCCTTCTCGGTGCCCGAAATATCCATCGAGGTCAGGAAGATGATCGGCAGCTCCGCGAAACGGCTGTCAGCGCGAAGACGGCGGGCGACCTCGGCGCCGTTCATGTCGGGCATATGATAGTCGAGCACGACGGCATCGACCTTGATGCCGAGATCGGCAGCAGCCTCCAGAATGGCAAAACCGGTGGCGCCGCCTTCCGCGGCAACGCCGTCGAAGCCCCAGAGGCCCAGCTGTTCAGTCAGGATACGGCGATTGACCTCGTTGTCATCGATGACGAGGATACGCGCACCCTGCACATTGATCGGCAGCGGTTTCGGCTCGATCCGGGCGGCAGCGACCGCAAAGGGCAGCCTGACGGTGAAGACCGAACCCCTGCCCCATTCGCTTTCGACATTGATATAGCCGCCGAAGAGGTCGACGAGACCCGCCGTGATCGCAAGACCGAGGCCCGTGCCCTCATGCCGCCGGGTCGATGAGGAATCGACCTGAGAGAACTTGTCGAAGACCGACTCCACCTTCTCGGGCGGAATGCCGATGCCGGTATCCTCGATGCGGATGCTGGTCATGATCTCGTCGCCGCCGGAAGCCTCGAAACCGATATCGACGAAGACATGGCCGCGCTCGGTGAATTTCACGGCATTGCCGACGAGATTGGTGACGATCTGGCGGAAGCGGCCAGCGTCGCCGATGACGGCAGCCGGCAGATCCGGTGCTGCCCGCACCAGAAGCTCGATATCCTTTTCCGCCGCAGGCGAAGACAGCAGCGTCGCCACGTCCTCGACGGCCTCGACGAGATCGAAGGCGGCCTTGCGCAGCTTCATCTGGCCCGCATCGATCTTCGAAAAATCGAGGATGTCGTTGATGATCGTCAAGAGCGCATTGCCCGATTTGACGATGATATCGACAAAGGTCTTCTGGCGGGTATCGAGATTGGTCTTGGCGAGCAGTTCCGCCATGCCGAGCACACCGTTCATCGGGGTGCGGATCTCATGGCTCATGTTGGCGAGGAACTCGGACTTGGCGCGGTCGGCAGCCTCGGCGCGCGACAGAAGCTCAGTCAGATCCTCTTCGCGCTGCTTGAGTTCGGTCACGTCGGTAAACAGCGCCACCCAATGCTGCCGTTCGCTGATGGTGGCTTCCATATTCACCCAGCGCTCGCCGCCGACATGGAAGACGGTCGAGATCGGCTGGCGCGCGGCAATGTTGGCGCGCCACTCCTCGAGCGTTTCGACTGCATTGTCGTGGAAATCGCCACGATTGGCACAGAACTGGAAAAGGTCGATCCATTCCCTTCCCGCCTCGGTCAGCTCGGCCGGGATGCGCAGTACTTCGGCAAGCCCGTCATTGGAAAGCTTGATCACGCCGTCCCGAACGATCGCGAGCCCCTGCGACATGGCATGCGTCGCGTCACGCATCATCTCGCCGAGGCTTTCCAGTGCGGCGCGCGCCTCGTGGATTTCCTGCTCGCGCTCGCGCACGGCGGAAATATCGGAATAGGTCAGCAGGATGCGGTTTGAGGAAATGCGCCTGGAGTCGAAGATGACGGACTTGCCGGCAGCCCAATCGAGCTGGATCGGCTCGGGGTTTTCATCTTCGAAAAGCCCCTTGCGGAACGAATAGATTTCGTCCGGCGTCTGCGTATCGCCGTAGCGGCCGAGCTCGTAATTGCGCTTGACGACATCGATGAACGGCCGCCCATCGAAACGGTCGTCGAGCGGCAGTTCCCAGATGCTATAGAACTCATCATTGACGTAGAGAATGGTGTGATCATTGTCGAGGATCAGCACGCCGACCGGAAGCGAGCGCAGGATGCTCTCGATTTCCTGATGTAGGATTTCCTCTTGCTGGCGCGCGTCTATCAGTTCCTTCTCACGCGCTTTCAGCGGCGTGATATCGGAGAAGGAACCGACGACATAACGCTTGCCGTCAGGCGTGACGACCCGGTTGACGCGGGAGATCACCTGGAAGATTTCGCCGTCCGTATTCGGCAGATAGCTCTCGACCTCGATCAGCACGCCGTTTTCGAGCGCGAGGAGGTTTTCCCGATAGATCGCCTCACCAGCCGCCGGTCCGAACATGTCGTGCTCGGTCAGGCCCAGCGCCCTGGAACGGGCATGACCGGTGAAGGTCTCGTAATACTGGTTGGCATAGACCAGCCGATGGTCTTCGTCGCGCACGAAAGCCGCGACCGGAAGATCCTCCATGATGGTGCGCAAGAGGTCGCGCTCACGCACGCTTTCGTGCCAGGAGGCTTCACCTGCCGGCACGGTAGTGGCGCCCTCGGGCGCAAACTGGCTGCCCTCAGGCGCATACCTGCTGCCCTCGGGCGCATACCTGCTGCCGCCGCGGTAGGCGGCATTGACGACCAGCGGACGGCCGTCTTTGGCAAAGATGCCGATCGGGTGATCGAGATTTTCAAGCGCCTCGCGGATATGGCCAAGATCGGTCGCCATCGTATCGGCGACCTCGGGAATGGCACGTCGCGGTTCGCGTATATCGAAGATGCCTAGCACGTAAGCCCGGTCCTGCGAGGGCGAAAAACTCTCGATCAGCACGCGCTCATGGCTGAGGCCGGCGGCATCAAAGGAGATGGTGCTCTCTTCGGTACCGAACACAAGCGCACGACGTTCGCGATCCTCGCGCTCCTCTTCTTCCGGTCGGTCGAACAATTCGCGGCTGCGCCGCCCGATGAAATCGGAAATCTCGCGGCCGAAGAAGCGGGCATAGGCCTCGTTGACGGCGACATAGCGGAGTTCGCTGTTTTTGACATAGGCCGGGGTATCCAGATCAGCGATCCGGCGGCAGGCCAGCTCCAAGAGTTCCCCGGTAAAGTTCAAAAAATCTTCACTCCCGCAATGAACGAAATATCCCCCACAACAACTATAACGCCAAGGCTTTTAACAAGCTGTTAACCATAAAATTCCACTGACAAAAATTCCAAGCCGGCTCATGAAGTTGATGAATCAGACTGACAACAAAGGCTTGCACGAAACTGAAATGGCTTGAAGATTCACGGGGAAACCCGGCCGGACATGGCGAACGCGCCATCCGACGACGGCCGAGCATGGAGAAAATTTAATCCCGGCACGGCTTGCGCAACCATCAGCGCGCCGCGATCGCAGCAGATTCTGGCAATGGCTTCAATGACGAGCCTACCACGAAAGGGATTCGACATGTCCGTTCTTCATAAGACAATGGCGGCGGGCCTGGTTGCACTGACATTTGCAGGCGCCTCGCTGGCAACGGCCGATACCGCAAGCGCTCACTCCGGCGATGCCTTCTGGGGCGGTGTTGCCGGCGGTGTCGTCGGCGGTCTCGTGGGTGGAGCAATCGCCTCTGGTCCGGCCTATCCGGCACCTTACGCCTACTATCCCCGCCCCTATGCTTATTATCCCGCCTACCCTGCCTATTACGGCCCGCGCTACTGCCATCCGGAATGGCGCTATGATCGCTGGGGCCAGCCCTATCGCATCGAAATCTGCAGGCGCTGAGGGTTTCCAGGCATCGCTTGACCTCTCGCCTTCATCGGGCCATGCATCGCATGACCCGAGGGGAGATTGCGCCGATGCCCGAACCACTGAAGAACCTTCTGCATCCAGCGCTCGTACGCGCGATGGCGGACATTATCTCGGCCAATGCGCCCTCCTTCGACCGCGACCGCTTCACCGCACTCGCAACGGATGGCATCGAATCGCTGGAGCTCATGGAGCGCGCCACACTGATCCGCGACGCGCTGTTTGCGACCCTGCCCGAAAGCTTCCCCGAGGCGGCAGCCATTCTCGGCGCAAGCCTGCCGGCCGCCGGCAAGGCCGGGCTGACAGGCTGGATGCTCCTGCCCGTCAACCAGTTCATCGCCGCGCGCGGCCTTGGGCATTTCGATATCGCGCTTGATCTCCTCAAAGCGCTGACGCCGCATTTCACGGCGGAGTTCGGCATCCGTCCGTTCATCCATCAGGACCAGGATCGCGCGCTGGCGACGATCATGCGCTGGGTCGATGACGCCAACCACCATGTCCGCAGGCTCGCGAGCGAGGGCACACGCCCGCGCCTGCCCTGGGCGATGCGCCTGCCGCAATTGATCAAGGACCCCTCGCCGATAATCCCGATCCTTTCCGCGCTGATGGACGATCCCGAAGATTATGTCCGCCGCTCCGTCGCAAACAGCCTGAATGACATCGCGAAGGATCATCCCGATCTCGTCGCGGCCTTTATCGCCGGACATATCGAGGGCGCCTCGGCCGAGCGCCGCTGGCTACTGAAACACGCCTCCCGCACGCTGCTGAAGAAGGGCCATGCTCAGGCGCTTGCCAATTTCGGCTTCGGCGCGGCTGCCGCTCTGGAATGCGAATTGCGGCTGCCAAATCCATCGGTGCTTTTCGGAGAAGGCGTGGATTTCGAAATCCGCCTGCGCAATGCCGGCGATATCGCGCAATCCCTGATGATCGACTATGCCATCCATCACGTGAAGGCGGACGGCTCGCTCTCGCCGAAGGTCTTCAAATGGAAAACAGTCACGCTGGCCGCAGGCCAAGACCATGCCCTGCAGCGCCGACACGCCATGCGGCCAATCACCACGCGGCGCTATTATCCCGGCCAACATCGCATCGTCATTCTCATCAATGGTGCCGAAACGGCCTCGGGTCATTTCGTCCTCTCCATGCCCTGAGGCACCGAATGGCGGCGCATGCTCTTGACTTCCGGCGGGAAATAGACCACATGCACCGCAGCTTTCACCTTCCGGCCGCCGCGTGAGCGTGCCACTGCAACAGATGCTGAAGAAGGATAGAGCGCATTCTGATGATGCCGCGACCCAATAGCGGCAAGACGCGCAGGAAGCTTTTTCCAACTTACAAGTTCCCATTTCACGCGGGGTTCTTGACGCCAGATTGACACCGGACCGCAATGTCGCGATCCGGCGTTTATGTTTGGCGCGCCCTAAAAGGTTATGACTTGACCAATTTTGAATCGCTCGGTGTCTCCAAGCCGGTCGTCGCCACCCTGTTTCAGCTCGGCATCGAAACGCCGACGCCCATTCAGGAACAGGCTATCCCCCTTCTCATCCAGGGCCGCGACCTGATCGGCCTTGCCCAGACCGGCACCGGCAAGACCGCTGCCTTCGGCCTGCCGCTCATCGAGCGCCTGCTCAAGGAAGAAAAGCGTCCCGACAACCGCTCCGTTCGTACGCTGATCCTGGCCCCGACCCGCGAACTGGTTAACCAGATCGCCGACAACCTCCGGAAATTCATCCGCAAGTCGCCGCTGCGCATCAATGTCGTCGTCGGCGGCGTCTCCATCAACAAGCAGCAGCTTCAGCTCGAGAAGGGCACCGACATCCTCGTCGCCACGCCCGGCCGCCTGCTCGACCTCTGCAACCGCAACGCCATCACGCTGACGGCCGTGCGCTACCTCGTGCTCGATGAAGCCGACCAGATGCTCGACCTCGGCTTCGTGCATGACCTGCGCAAGATCGCCAAGATGGTGCCGAAGCGCCGCCAGACCATGCTCTTCTCGGCCACCATGCCGAAGGCGATTGCCGATCTCGCCGGCGATTACCTGACCGATCCGGTCAAGGTCGAAGTGACGCCTCCGGGCAAGGCTGCCGACAAGGTCGAGCAGTATGTCCACTTCGTCCCAGGCAAGAACGACAAGACGGTTCTGCTCAAGAAGACGCTGACCGAAAACCCCGATGGCCGCTCCATCGTCTTCCTGCGCACCAAGCATGGCGCCGAAAAGCTCGCCAAGCATCTGGAGCAGGTCGGCTATTCCGTTGCCTCCATTCACGGCAACAAGAGCCAGGGCCAGCGCGAGCGTGCGCTCAAGGGCTTCCGCGACGGCGCCATCAAGACGCTGATCGCCACCGACGTCGCCGCCCGCGGCATCGATATCCCGGCCGTCAGCCACGTCTTCAACTACGACCTGCCGGAAGTGCCTGACGCCTACGTGCATCGCATCGGCCGCACGGCCCGCGCCGGCCGCGACGGCATTGCCATTGCCTTCTGCGCCCCCGATGAGGCTCGCCTGCTGCGCGACATCGAAAAGCTGATGGGCATCGACATCACCGTTGCCAGCGGCGAACCGCCGGCTGACCTGCGTGCTGCACCCCGCAGCAACAATCGCGGTCGTGGCGGCCAAGGCCAGCAGCGTGGCCAGGGCGGTCGCGGTGAAGGCCGTGGTGAAGGTGGACAGCGTGGCGAACGCCGTGAAGGCGGCCGCAGCGAAACCCGCAATGGCAGCGGCCGTCCCGCCGGCCATGGCGACCGCCGTCCGCGCCATGAAGGTGATGTCTCGGAAGCGCGTGGCGGTGAAGAACGTCGCGCTCGCCCCCAACGCAACAACCGCAACCAGGACTTCCGCGGCCAGCGACGCAACGAGCAGGCACCGGATCTCGGACCGGACAATGATCTGGCCTCGACCTCGGATTTCCGCCCGGCCCGCAATCAGCAGCAGCGCCCGGCCCAGACGGAAGCGACCGGCCATCACCGCGGCAACAAGCAGCACGTTCATGGCCGCCCGCCGCGCAACCACGGCGACCAGCAGCCGCAGGGCGAACAGCGCCGTGACGGCAATGGCGGTCTCCGCCGCAAGGGCCGCAATGGTGGTGGCCCGCGCCGCGAACGCGCTTAAGCCAATGATATCAGGAAGGGCCGGAGTGATCCGGCCCTTTTCTTTTGACCGTCTCGGTCATAGGCGCGGGCAGAGTTTGGTCCGTCGCCCGGGCATGAAATGATCACCTGCCCATCTTTTGTGCGCCAAGTCAGGATTGCCAAAAGCACACCTCGCACCAACTGCCGATAAATGCCCAGTTTTTGACCCGTTTTTGCATTGCAGAAGATTTTATGAATCTTCCATGCGAACTGTGCATGGTTCTTGCATTGCCTATTGCGTTGTATTCAAATGAACAAAAAAGGGGAGCCACACCTTTGGCATTTGATGAAATGATCACCGGAGACGAAAGTCCCCGAGCGCCATATGACAAATACTTTGAGTGGTACAACAGCCAAGACCGGGCACACCTGATTTCAAAGTCCCGCGACGCTGAAAACATCTTCCGCAAAACCGGCATCACCTTCGCGGTTTACGGCCACGCCGACAGTTCCGAAAAACTCATCCCCTTCGATATCATCCCACGCATCATCTCGGCCCGCGAATGGCGCAAACTCGCCCAGGGCATCGAGCAGCGGGTGATCGCGCTGAACGCCTTCCTCGACGACATCTACCACAAGCAGGAAATCATCCGCGCCGGCCGCATCCCGCGCGAACTGATCGAGAAGAACGTTGCCTTCCTGCCCGAGATGATCGGCTTCCGGCCGCCGGGCGGCGTCTACACCCATATCGTCGGCACGGATATCGTACGAACCGGCGAAGACCAGTTCTATGTACTGGAGGATAATGCCCGCACACCCTCCGGCGTCAGCTACATGCTGGAAAACCGGGAAACCATGATGCAGATGTTCCCGGAACTCTTCCATGAGAACAAGGTGCAGCGCGTCGAGGACTACCCCTATCTCCTGCGCCAGAGCCTCGCTTCGCTCGCCCCTCCCGGCTGCAAGGGCAAGCCGCGCGTCGCCGTTTTGACCCCCGGCATTTACAACTCCGCTTACTACGAGCATTCCTTCCTCGCTGACACGATGGGGGTCGAGCTGGTCGAAGGCTCGGATCTGCGTGTCATCGACGGCAAGGTGAAGATGCGCACGACGCGCGGTTACGAGGCGATCGACGTGCTCTATCGCCGGGTCGACGACGACTTCCTCGATCCCCTCACCTTCCGCCCGGAATCGGCCCTCGGCATTCCCGGCATCATGGATGTCTACCGCTCCGGCAATATCACCATCGCCAATGCGCCCGGCACCGGCATTTCAGATGACAAGGCGATCTATTCCTACATGCCGGAGATCGTCGAGTTCTATACCGGCCGCAAGCCGATCCTCGAGAACGTGCCGACCTGGCGCTGTTCGGAAGCCGGCAGCCTGAAATATGTGCTGGAGCATCTGGAAGAACTGGTGGTCAAGGAAGTGCATGGCTCCGGCGGCTACGGCATGCTCGTCGGCCCGACCGCTTCCAAGAAGGAACGCGCCGATTTCGCCGAGAAACTGAAGGCCAAGCCCAGCAATTACATCGCCCAGCCCACGCTTTCTCTGTCCACCGTTCCGATCCTCGTCAACAAGGGCATCGCACCCCGCCATGTCGACCTGCGCCCCTATGTGCTGGTCTCCGACAAGGTGCAGATCATTCCGGGCGGGCTTACCCGCGTGGCGCTGAAGCAAGGCTCGCTGGTGGTCAATTCCAGCCAGGGCGGCGGCACCAAAGACACCTGGGTATTGGAGGACTGATGCTCGGAAGAACTGCAAACGGGCTCTACTGGATGTTCCGGTATATCGAGCGCGCCGAAAATATCGCACGTCTTGTCGATGCCGGCCTGCGCATGTCGCTGACGCGGAGCGACGCCGGTGATGACAATTGGGACGGCGTGCTGCAAAGCGCCGGCGTGCGCGAACTCTACGACGAGAGCCATTCGAAGCTGACCGGTCCTGATGTCATCGACTACATGTTGCGCGACCGCCAGAACGCGTCGAGCGTCATGTCCTGCATCGATTTCGGCCGCAACAACGCCCGCATGGTGCGCACCGCGCTGACGCGCGAAACCTGGGAAGCAACCAACGAATGCTGGATCGATCTCAAGGAGCTTCTGTCGAAAAAGCTGAAGCCGGCGGAACTGCCCGAGGTCATCGATGTCATCAAGCATCGCGCCGGCCTCATCCGCGGCGCCTTCCATGGTTCGATGCTGCGCAACGAACTCTATAATTTCGCCCGCATCGGCACCTTCATCGAGCGCGCGGACAATACGAGCCGCATCCTCGACGTGAAATATTACGTGCTGCTGCCGTCGATCTCGCAGGTCGGTTCTTCGGTCGACAACGTTCAGTGGGAGTCGATCCTGCGTTCGGTCTCCGCCCACCGCTCCTACAGCTGGGCCTATGACGGCGAATACCGTGCCATGAACATCGCCGACTTCCTGATCCTGAACGGTCAGATGCCGCGTTCGCTCGCCTATTGCTATGAGAAGATCGTCAGCAACCTCGGCTATATCGCCAAGGACTACGGCGAGCGGCTTGCAGCGCACGACACGGCGGATGCCATTCGCGCCACGCTGCAGACCCTGAAGATCAAGGATGTCATGGATCAGGGCCTGCACGAGTTCCTCGAAGATTTCGTCTCGCGCAACAACAAGCTCGGCAACGAAATCTCCGATGGCTACCGGTTCTATGTTTAAGCGGGTCAGATCATGAGACTGAAGATCAGCCACCTCACCGAATACCGCTACGACGAACCGGCGCAGTTTTCGCTGCAGCGGCTGCGCCTGACACCGCCGAATGCCGTCGGTCAGACCGTGCTCAACTGGTCGCTGCATGTCGAGGGCGCCAAGCCGGAAGTCGAGTATGACGACCAGTTCGGCAATCACGTGAACCTCGTCTCGCTGGAAGGCGAACAGCAGGTCACGCGCATCGTCGCCGAAGGCGAGATCGAGACCGAAGACCGCAACGGCGTCACCGGCCCCCATACCGGCTTCTGCCCACTCTGGCTCTTCCTGCGCGAGACGCCGCTGACGAAGAGCGGCAAGCTGGTGAAGGAATTGATCAAGGGCGTGACAGGTGAGAACGATCTTGCCCGCATGCATGCGCTGATGGCCGCAATCCACGAGGCGGTGGAATACAAGCCCGGCACCAGCGGTACGGAGACCACGGCCGAACAGGCACTGGAGAAGAAGAGCGGCGTCTGCCAGGACCATGCCCATATTTTCGTTGCCTCCGCCCGCGCACTGGAGATCCCGGCGCGTTATGTCTCCGGCTATCTGATGATGGAAGAGAAGGTCGATCAGGCCGCCACTCATGCCTGGGGCGAGGCGCATATTCCCGGCCTCGGTTGGGTCGGCTTCGACCCTGCCAACAAGATCTGCCCGGATGACCGCTATGTCCGCATGGCCTCCGGCCTCTGCTACCGCGATGCCGCGCCCGTATCGGGCATGCGCATCGGCACCCCGGGCGAGAAGCTCTCGGTCACGGTAAAGGTCGAAAACGGCGACCAGATGCAGAGCCAAAGCCAGAGCTGACAAAAGCAGGCGAAGTTGCCATGGCGATTATGCGCGTTCAAACACGCAATAATTGCTGTTGCAACCAATTCTCTACTTCAAACTAACCCGATGTTAAAGCCGCAGGCGGAAGCTGCGCGCTATGAGCTCGCATTTGTGGGCACCGGCGCAAAGCGCGCCGGCCTGTTTTGAGATTTCAGTAGGTCGTTTTATGTCTCTTCTTCTTATCGACGACAGCAAATCCAGCCTGCTTGCCCTTGAAACCGCCGTCCGCCGCTTTGCCGGCTGCGCGATCGAAAGCTTCACCAATCCACTGGAAGCCCTCGAGCGCACGACGCACGTCGAGTTCGATCTTGTCCTGGTCGACTATATGATGCCCGAACTCAACGGTGTCGCCGTAATCCGCCGCCTGCGCAGCCAGCGCGGCTATGAGACCGTGCCCATCGTGATGATCACCTCGCAGACGGAACGCGCCGTGCGGCTGGAAGCGCTGGAGGCCGGTGCCACGGACTTCCTCGCAAAACCCTTCGATCCGCTGGAGCTCGAGGCCCGCATCCTGAACCTTCTCGCCCTGCGCAGCGCCCAGCTTGCCCTGGTCGATCGTGCCCGCTCGCTTGATCAGGCCTTCCGCCGCGCCACCGAACGGGCCGATATCCGCGAACAGGAAATCGTCTGGTGCCTGGCGCAGGCCATGGCCTCGCGTGACGGCAATACCGGCGATCACATCGAGCGTGTCGCCAACATTGCCGAACTGATTGCCGAAGGCCTCGGCATGGACCGCATCCAGCGCCGCAACATCTATCTCGCCGCCCCCCTGCACGATATCGGCAAGATCGGCATTCCCGACGCCATCCTGCAGAAGCCAGGCAAGCTGGAGCCGGATGAGATCGAGAAGATGCGCGAGCATGTGCCGATCGGCGTTTCGATCCTGCGCAACAGTTCCGCCGAGCTTTCGCGCGTTGCTACCGCCATCATCGGCGGGCATCACGAAAAATGGGACGGCACCGGCTACCCGCAGGGCCTTGCGGGCGAAGAGATACCGATCGAGGCCCGCATCGTCGCCGTTGCCGACGTCTTCGATGCACTCTGCTCCGAGCGCCCCTACAAGCGGGCATGGCCGATCGACGAAGCCTTCCGGGAAATCATCGCCTGCAGCGGCACGCATTTCGATCCGGCTTGCGTGGCGGCTTTCCGCCGCAAATGGCCGGAGATCCGTCTGCTCTTCGATCAGTTTGAGATGGAAGAAGACCGCCTGCGCTCCAGCGGTTGACATCCGATCGGGTTCCGCGACGCTTTCCCCGCAGGTCGGCGAGCCGGTAACGACGGCCAGTCGCCGAAATCCTCCGTATGAGCCTATGGTGCAGTCATGTCTCGCATGAACCTTCATTTTCTCGATGCACGCGGCGCGCTCTCGGACCTGCGTGATTGGCTGGACGACCGGCTGTCTGACGCATTCGATAAGGGGAGCGCTTTACTGCGCATAGAGCCCGTCGATGTCGTGGTGAAAGCCGGAGCCCGCGTACTTCCTGAAAAAGGTCATGTTGGATATGCGCCGGAGCCCGGCTTGATCTATGTCACGGTCGACCCCGCCAACCCGGTTCTTGCTGCAAACGCTGACGCATCCCTGGAGCGGATGTTTGTGCATGAGCTGCATCACGCCGCCCGATGGGATGGACCCGGATACGGAAATTCACTGGGGGAAGCATTGGTCTCTGAAGGCCTGGCGGGGCATTTTGCGCAGGAAATCTATGGCGGCCCGCTTGAGCCCTGGGAAAGACTGCCGAGGGATGAAATCCGCAAATATGTGACGCATGCGGCTGGGGAGTGGGACAGCCGCAGCTATGACCATGAGGCCTGGTTCTTCGGCACTGCCGATTTCCCTGGCCAGCTGGGATATTCGATGGGTTTCCAGCTCGTCGCTGATCACCTGATGCGAACGGGCCAAAGATCATCTGCTCTGGTTCACGAGGCAGCATCGGCATTCAGACCTTCTCTGGATCAAATCTAGAATTCGCTCCGCCCGGCGTTTCAGCCAACACAGGTGACATTTTCGGGATAATTGGTTTGGCGAAACTATAGACGAGGGAGAGGCTATGTCGCTTAGCGAGCAGCAATTCATGGAGTCTGTCCGCCGCAACCCGATAAACGCCGAATTGTTGACCCGGTTGCGCACCCTGGGGGTTCCCGAGGCCATTCTGACTGCCGGCTGCCTCGTGCAGACGGTCTGGAACCTGAAATCGGGTTATGATCCGCAGTACGGGATAAAGGACTACGACGTCTTCTACTTCGATGACGCCGACCTGTCATGGGAGGCCGAAGACCTCGTTATTCGCAACGTGCAGAAGGCGGTCGACGATCTGCCCGTCAAGGTGGAGGTCAGGAACCAGGCTCGGGTCCATCTCTGGTACAGGGACAAGTTTGGAGCCGAATACCCAAAGCTACAAAAGGCGGAGGATGGCATCGACCGTTATCTCACCCTTTGCACAAGGGTCGGCATCCGCCTTCATGACGGCAGCCTTTATGCGCCTGACGGCCTGGATGACATGTGGAACGGCATCCTGCGCCTGAACCCTGCCAATCCTCAGCGTGGCCTATTTCTGGATAAATGCGCACAGTACGTGCAGCGATGGCCCTGGCTGACGATTATCGATGATCAGATCGGGGGGTGCGATCCGCAGCCACATTGACGGTTCGCATTTTCCGCGTTCCGTCTTCTTTGCGGAACTCGGAACCTTCAAGACGAAAGCGTCGGCCCTGACCTTCCCGCAAATTTCTGTCGCGAAACACCACGAGGGGCGGAATTTCGCGACAGAAGTATTTCACGATAGCGGGGTTCTCACCCCGCCTTTCCATCGGCCTATGTCTGGAGGACGGGCCTGTTAGTGGCTATCCTTGCCGACTGCACTTCCGCGACATCCCTTCAGGAAGTCGAGGTCGGCGCCGGTATCTGCACCTTCGACATGCTGCTGATGCAGGAAGGCGTAACCCGAGGTCGGCAGGTCATGGTTCGGCTGCCATTCGGCCAGACGCTTCGCCAGTTCCTCTTCGGAAATGTCGAGATGCAGGCGGCGGTTCGGCACGTCGAGCTCGATCATGTCGCCGTTGCGGACGACGGCGAGCGGGCCGCCGACGGCAGCTTCCGGCGAGGTATGCAGAACGACGGTGCCGTAGGCCGTACCGGACATGCGGGCATCGGAGATGCGCACCATGTCGGTGATGCCCTTCTTGAGCACCTTCGGCGGCAGACCCATGTTGCCGACTTCGGCCATGCCCGGATAGCCCTTCGGACCACAGTTCTTCATGACCATGACGCAGTTCTCGTCGATATCGAGATTGTCATCGTTGATCTTGGCCTTGTAGTCGTCGATGTCTTCGAAGACGACCGCACGGCCCTTGTGCACCATCAGATGCGGCGAAGCGGCGGACGGCTTCAGAACAGCGCCCTTCGGCGCCAGATTGCCGCGCACCACGACGATGCCGCCGGATTGCGTCAATGCCTTTTCAGCCGGCAGGATGACGTCTTCGTTCCAGTTGACGACATCCTTGACTTCGTCCCAGACGGTCTCGCCCGAAACCGTCACTGCATCCTTGTGCAGGAGGCCGGCTTCGCCGAGGCGCTTCAGGACGACGGGCAGGCCGCCGGCATAGAAGAACTCTTCCATCAGGTACTTGCCCGACGGCATCAGGTTGACGATCGTCGGCACGTCGCGACCACAGCGGTCCCAGTCGTCGAGCGTCAGATCGACGCCGACACGGCCGGCCATGGCGAGCAGGTGGATGACGGCATTGGTCGAACCGCCGATGGCCGCATTGGTGCGGATGGCGTTTTCGAAGGCCTGCTTCGTCATGATGTCGGAAGGCTTCAGGTCGTCCTTGACCATCTGCACGATACGGCGGCCGGTCAGCTGCGCCATCACCTTGCGGCGGGAATCGACGCCCGGGATTGCGGCATTGCCTGACAGTGCCATGCCGAGCGCTTCAGCCATGGACGCCATGGTGGAAGCGGTACCCATTGTGTTGCACGTGCCCGACGAGCGGCTCATCGAAGCTTCAGCCTCGAGGAATTCGGCCTGCGTCATCTCGCCGGCCTTCACCATTTCGGAGAACTTCCACAGATGCGTGCCCGAACCGACTCGCTCGCCGCGGAAATAGCCGTTCAGCATCGGACCGCCGGTAACGACGATCGACGGCAGGTCTACGGAGGCAGCACCCATCAGGAGCGAAGGCGTGGTCTTGTCGCAGCCGACGAGCAGCACACAGCCGTCCATCGGCTGGCCGCGGATCGCTTCTTCGACAGCGAGCGCCGCGAGGTTGCGATACATCATCGCAGTCGGACGGAAGGTGTTTTCAGAGGCCGAGAAAACGGGCACTTCAAGCGGGAAACCACCGGCTTCCCAGACACCGGCCTTCACCTTTTCGGCGAGCTCGCGCAGGTGGCCGTTGCACGGCGTCATGTCCGACCAGGTATTGAGGATACCGATGACCGGGCGGCCGTCGAACAGGTCGTGCGGGTAACCCTGGTTTTTCAGCCAGCCGCGGTGGTAGATCACGTCGCGGCTCGTGCCGCCGTACCATTCCTGCGAGCGCAACTTGCGCGGCCATTCTGCTTTCTTCTTCATAATTTCTGTCCCTCAGGATATCCCCTGACCGCCTCGTACGATCAGGGTTATCGCGCTTTGTCTTAGGCCAGCGTATAGGCGGTTTTGACGGTTGTGTAGAATTCGGCGGCGTACTTGCCCTGCTCGCGCGGGCCGTAGGACGAGCCCTTGCGGCCGCCGAAGGGAACGTGGAAGTCGACGCCGGCGGTCGGCAGGTTCACCATCACCATGCCGGCCTCGGAGTTGCGCTTGAAATGCGTCGCGTGCTTGAGGCTCGTCGTGGCAATGCCCGCCGACAGGCCGAACGGCGTGTCGTTGGCAGTCGCCAGCGCCTCTTCGTAATCCTTCACGCGAATGACGGAAACGACAGGCCCGAAGATCTCTTCGCGCGAGATGCGCATCTGGTTCGTCGCTTCGGTAAAGAGAGTCGGCTGCAGGTAGAAGCCGGGCGTGTCGCGCGAGATGAGTTCGCCGCCGAAGGCGAGCTTCGCGCCCTCTTCCTTGCCGATCTTGATGTAGTCGGTGTCGGTCTGAAGCTGGCGGGCATCGACGACGGGGCCGATATGGGTGCCGGGCTTCATGGCATTGTCGACGACGACGGTCTTCAGCTTTTCGGTGAGTGCCGCAACGAACTTGTCGTGAATGCCTTCGGTGACGATCAGGCGCGACGAAGCGGTGCAGCGCTGGCCCGTGGAGAAGAAGCCGGAATTGGCGGCAGCCTCGACCGCAACGGTGAGATCGGCATCGTCGAGCACGACCATCGGGTTCTTGCCGCCCATTTCCAGCTGGAACTTGCGGTTATGCTCGATGGAAGCAGTGGCGACGCGTTTGCCCGTGCCGGTCGAACCGGTAAAGGTGATGCCGGCAATGTCAGGGCTGTCGAGCATAGCCTGGCCGACGACCGAGCCCTTGCCCATGACGAGGTTCAGAACGCCCTTCGGCAGGCCTGCACGATGCAGGATATCGGCAATCGCCCAGGAACAGCCGGGAACCAGATCGGCCGGCTTGAAGACGACGGTGTTGCCGTAGCAGAGCGCCGGCGCGATCTTCCAGGCCGGAATGGCGATCGGGAAGTTCCAGGGCGTGATGATGCCGATGACACCGAGCGGCTCGCGGGTGATCTCGACGCCAATGTTCGGGCGCACCGAGGGAACGACCTCGCCGGCAAGGCGCAGCGCTTCGCCAGCGAAGAATTCGAAGATCTGCGACGCGCGGATCGTTTCGCCGATCGCTTCGGGAAGTGTCTTGCCTTCCTCACGGGCGAGAAGAGCGCCAAGCTCGTCCTTGCGCGCCATGATCTCGTCGCCGGCCTTCTTCAGGATGACGTGGCGCTCCCAGATGCCGGAACGCGACCAGGCCGGAAAGGCAGCCTTCGCGGCAGCGATGGCAGCCTTCGCATCCTCGGCGCTCGCCTGAGCGTAGAGACCGACGACTTCGTTCGTGTCGGACGGGTTGATGTTCTCGGCGGCATTCGTGCCGGTCCATTCGCCGGCAATGAGATTCTGATGGACGGTCATGGCCTTGGAGCCTCCTCTATGTCAAATGACCGGCGGCTTTCGCGGCGGCCGGCCCCTTGAGATCACAGTTGAAATCAGAGCTGCTTGACGGCGATCTCTTCTTCGGCGGCAACCTTCAGCGGATTGCGCAGCGGCAGGCCGAATTCGGCAACCTCGATTTCAAAGACATCGCCCTCTTCCGCCTTGATGCCATCGGCAAAGGAAAGCGTCGCCGTACCGAACATATGTACATGCACATCACCCGGCACGCGGAAGAGGCCATATTTGAAATGGTGATATTCCAGATTGGCGAAAGTGTGCGACATGTTCGCTTCGCCCGACAGGAACGGCTTTTCGAAGATGACCTTGTCGCCGCGCTTGATGCGTGACGTCCCGCGGATATCCTCGGGAGCTACGCCGATCCGGATTTCCGGACCGAAGCTTGCCGGGCGCAGCTTGGAATGGGCGAGGAAGAGATAGTTGATCCGCTCGGTGACGTGATCGGAAAATTCGTTCGACAGCGCAAAGCCGATACGGAACGGCGTGCCGTCCTTGGCGATCACGTAGATGCCGGCCATTTCAGGCTCTTCGCCGCCGTCGAGCGCGAAGGACGGCGAGACGAGCGGAGCGCCCGGAGCTGCAGCGCCGTAGCCGTTGCCCTTGTAGAACCATTCGGGCTGCACGCCCTTCTGGCCGGCCGCCGGCTTTCCGCCTTCGAGACCCATCCTGAACATCTTCATGGAGTCGGTCAGCGTTTCCTCTGCCGCTTCCGTGGTCTTCTTGTGCATGGAATCGCGCGTTGCGGCCGAACCCAGATGCGTCAGGCCCGTGCCGGTCAGGTGCAGGTGTGCTGCATCCGGATGCGTGATCGGCGGCAGGAAACGGCCTTCGGCGTAAGCCTTTTCAAGATCGACGGCGTCGCCATATCCATGCGCCTCGATAACGGAGACGAGCGACTTGCCGCCATCTGCGGCTTCCATCGCCAGAGCGTAGACGCTTGTAGCACCCTTGACGGCCTTGGCGGCGGCACCCGGCTCGCGCGCGGCGACGATGATCTCTCCGTTGGAGCCTTTGATCTGCGAAATAAGCACGGTCCTGATCCTTTTCGTTCGGCGACGGCAAAGCTACGCCGCTCCGGCTCCCCGAGGAGCCGGAATTCGTTTTCATACGACTGCGAATGCGCAGGCTGAGTTAGGCCTCAGCCCTTGTTCTTGTTGTAGACGTCGAAGAAGACGGCAGCGAGAAGCACGGCGCCCTTGACCATCTGCTGGAAGTCGATGCCGAGACCGACGATCGACATGCCGTTGTTCATGACGCCCATGATGAATGCGCCGATAACCGCACCGGTGATCTTGCCGACGCCGCCCGAAGCCGACGCGCCGCCGATGAAGCAGGCCGCAATGACGTCAAGTTCGAAACCGACACCGGCCTTCGGCGTTGCCGAGTTCAGGCGCAGCGCAACGATCATGCCGGCGAGACCCGCAAGCACACCCATGTTGACGAAGGTGAAGAAGCTCAGGCGCTCGGTGTTGATACCGGAAAGCTTGGTCGCCTTTTCATTGCCACCCATGGCGTAGATGCGGCGACCAATCGTCGTGCGGCGGGTGACGAAGCTGTACGCCGCGATCAGGACCAGCATGACGATCAGAACGTTCGGCAGACCCTTGTAGGTCGACAGCAGCCAACCGAGCCAGACGATGGCGAGCGAAATGAGGACATTCTGGCCGATGAAGAAGCCCATCGGCTCGACGTCGATGCCGTGGCTCTCATTGACCTTGCGGCGGCGCCAGGCGAGGTAGAAGAGGATGACCGGCATGATGACGGTCAGGATCAGCGAGGTGAGCTGGGTCGGAATACCGAAGATGTCGATCATGTCGCCCGGCAGGAAGCCGGTGCTGATGACCTGGAATTCCTTCGGGAACGGGCCGATGTTCTTGCCACCGAGAACGGTGAGCGTCAGGCCGCGGAAAACCAGCATGCCGGCAAGCGTCACGATGAAGGACGGGATGCGGTGATAGGCGATGAAATAGCCCTGTGCCGCGCCGATGAAGCCGCCGATGATCAGGCAGAGCAGACCCGCCAGCCAGAAATTCATGCCCCAGGAAACGGTGAAGATGGCCGCCAGCGCGCCGACGAAGGCAACGATGGAGCCGACCGACAGGTCGATATGCCCAGCAACGATCACCAGCAGCATGCCGAGGGCCATGATGATGATGAAGGAGTTCTGCAGCACGAGGTTCGTCAGATTGACCGGCTTGAACAGGATACCGCCAGTGTAGAACTGGAAGAATATCATGATCGCGACGAGTGCGATCAGCATGCCATATTCGCGGATGTTGCCGCGGATATAGTCGGCAATCGAAACGACGTTGCTTTCCTCTGTGGATGTCGGGTTGACAGGAGTCATTGTTTCTTCTCCCCTGAGCGCATGATAGCGCGCATGATGGTTTCCTGGCTTGCTTCTCCTTTCGGCAGTTCGGCGACGATGCGTCCTTCGTTCATCACGTAGATGCGGTCACATGTGCCAAGCAGTTCAGGCATTTCTGACGAGATCATCAGAACGCCCTTTCCATCGGCGGCAAGCTGGTTGATGATAGTATAGATTTCGTATTTTGCGCCAACGTCGATACCACGTGTGGGCTCGTCCAGGATCAAAACATCGGGATCGGAGAACAGCCACTTCGACAGCACGACCTTTTGCTGGTTGCCGCCCGACAGGTTGACCGTTTCCTGGAAGATGCCCGATGACCGTATGCGCAGCTTCGAGCGATAGTCCGTCGCGACTTTCATCTCCTTGATGTCGTCGATGACGGTGTTCTTCGAAATGCCGAGCAGATTGGCGAGCGTGGTGTTGTGCAGGATGTTGTCGTTCAGCACGAGGCCGAGATGTTTGCGGTCTTCCGTCACATAGGCGAGACCGGCGTCGATCGCCTTACGCACCGTCGACGTATCGACCTTCTTGCCGTCGACGAAGACGTCGCCGGTGATCTTGTGGCCATAGGACTTGCCGAACACGCTCATGGCGAATTCGGTGCGGCCAGCGCCCATGAGGCCGGCGATGCCAACGACCTCGCCCTTGCGGACATTGACGTTGATGTCGTGAAGGACCTGGCGGTCGCGATGCTGCTGGTGGAAGGCGTTCCAGTTCTTCACCTCGAAGATGGTCTCGCCCACCGGCACGGAGCGCGGCGGATAACGGTCGGCGAGGTCGCGGCCCACCATATTCTTGATGATGATGTCTTCGCTGATCTCGTCCTTGTGACAGTCGAGCGTCTTGACGGTCATACCGTCGCGCAGGACCGTGATCTGGTCGGCGACCTTGCGGATCTCGTTCAGCTTGTGGGAAATGATGATCGAGGTGATACCCTGCCTGCGGAATTCCATCAGCAGGTTGAGGAGCGCGTCTGAATCGCTTTCGTTCAGCGATGCCGTCGGCTCGTCGAGGATGAGCAGCTTGACGCTCTTCGACAGCGCCTTGGCGATCTCGACGAGCTGCTGCTTGCCGACGCCGATGTCGGTCACGAGCGTATTCGGAGATTCGCGAAGGCCTACCTTCGCCAGAAGCTGCTTGGTGCGATTGAATGTGTCTTCCCAGCTGATGACGCCCTTCTTGGCGTTTTCATTGCCGAGGAAGATGTTTTCGCCGATCGACAGGAGCGGCACGAGCGCCAGTTCCTGATGGATGATGACGATGCCGATTTCTTCCGAATCCTTCAGGACTTTGAAATTGCGGACATCGCCCTCATAGACGATCTCGCCTTCATAGCTTCCTGCCGGATAGACGCCGGAGAGCACTTTCATCAGGGTCGACTTGCCGGCCCCGTTTTCGCCCACCAATGCGTGGATCTCACCCTGGCGAACCCTGAGGTTCACATTCTCGAGCGCCTTCACGCCCGGGAACGTCTTGGTGATGTTCCGCATTTCGAGGATTGTATTGTCCATGACTAAAAACCCAACGCCGCGACCGAAACTGGCCCGGCGATCATAGAATCGAAGACCGGAACCCGCAATCACGCGGGTTCCGGCCATTCATAATTACTTCAGCTGATCTTCCTTGTAGTAACCGCTGTCAACGAGAACCGTCTTGTAGTTCTCCTTGGTCACGGTAACCGGCTTCAGCAGGTAGGACGGAACGACCTTGACGCCGTTGTCGTAGGTCTTCGTGTCGTTGACTTCAGGCTCCTTGCCGGACATGACGGCGTCAACCATCTGAACGGTGACCTTTGCGAGGTCGCGGGTATCCTTGAAGATCGACGAATACTGTTCGCCAGCGATGATCGACTTGATCGACGGGATTTCCGAGTCCTGGCCGGAGACGACCGGCAACGGCTGGTCAGCCGAACCGTAGCCGACGCCCTTCAGCGACGAGATGATGCCGATCGACAGACCGTCGTACGGAGACAGGACAGCGTCAACCTTGGCGTCGGTGTAGTTAGCCGAGAGCAGGTTGTCCATGCGGGCCTGGGCCGTTGCCGGATCCCAACGCAGCGTGCCGACCTTGTCCATGCCGGTCTGGCCGGACTTCACGACGAGCTTGCCGGAGTCGATGTAGGGCTGCAGGACAGACATCGCGCCGTCATAGAAGAAGAAGGCGTTGTTGTCGTCCGGCGAACCGCCGAAGAGTTCGATGTTGAACGGGCCCTTGCCGTCCTTGAGGCCGAGCTTGTCGACGATCGTACCAGCCTGGAGAACGCCAACCTGGAAGTTGTCGAACGTGGCGTAGTAGTCAACGTTGGCAGAGTCGCGGATCAGGCGGTCATAAGCGATGACCTTGATGCCGGCGTCATGGGCCTTCTGGAGAACGTCCGAAAGGGTCGTGCCGTCGATCGAAGCGATGACGAGAACCTTGGCGCCCTTCGTGACCATGTTTTCGATCTGCGAAAGCTGGTTCGGAATATCGTCGTCAGCATACTGCAGGTCGGTCTGGTAACCAGCGGCCTGGAGCTGCTTGACGATGTTGTTGCCGTCGTCGATCCAGCGAGCCGAGGACTTCGTCGGCATTGCGATGCCAACCAGACCCTTGTCCTGCGCCAATGCCGGCATAACGAACGATGCGACGCCAAAGGCAGCCGCAGCCATCAATGAGATAATGGATTTCATTTCTCTCTCCCTTGTTAAAGATTAGCGGACGAAAAATCGCCCGCCCCGAAACTGTGGCAGGTTCCGTATTGGATAGTTACTTCAGATGGTGAGAAACGAAGTAGGTCTCCTCCACGATCTCACACGTGTTGAGTGCCAACCAGCACACGGCGGCAAACTGGTATGGATTCCTATAACTGTCAAATAGAATAACTGGTAATATGCATAACAAATTTGGTATATCGTTAAAAAGTATTACTTTTGATGGAATGCCGCGGGGAGGCCGCAACCATGACGATTATCTCTGAGCCGTTTTCGTTAGAACATGTCGATATCAACAGCGACAATTTTGGCGATGATGGCCATTTGCGCGCGGGACTTAAGCTGAATCACCTGCGTATGATTGTCGCAATCGAAGATAGCGGGCAGATTTCGGCTGCCGCCGAGGTGCTGAACATCTCCCAGCCCGCAGCGTCGCGAATGCTGTCCGATCTGGAATCGATCGTGAAGACTCCGCTCTATGAGCGGGTAGCCCGCGGCGTGGTGCTCACCACCTTCGGAGAGGCCCTCGCCAGACGTGCGCGCAAGATCCTCCTGGAGCTTCGGGAGGCGAGCCGCGAAATCGGCGAGTTGAAGAGCGGCAAGGGCGGCTCGGTCTTCATCGGCGCCGTCACCGCACCCGCCATGAGCCTCGTCGTCCCCGCCATCAACACGGTGCGCAAGACCTTTCCGGGCATCGAGGTCAGCATCCAGGTCGAGACCAGCAACGTGCTGGCGCGCGAGCTTCTTGCCGCCCGCCACGACTTCATCATCAGCCGCATCCCCGACGACCTCAACCCGCGTCTCTTCGAGGTGCGCGAGATCGGCATCGAGAGGGCCTGTCTGATCGTGCGCAGCGACCATCCCCTATTGAAGAAGAGTAAACCGAGCAGCCTCACGGAGATCAGGGATTACGACTGGGTGTTCCAGCCGCCCGGCACGCTGCTGCGCCGCACAATCGAGGACATCTTCCTGTCGCGCGCCGTTCAGCTTCCGGAAAACGTCGTCAACACGTCCTCGCTGCTTTTGACCTGCGCAATGATCTGCGCGACGGATGCGATCGCGCCCGTTGCCATCGATGTCGCCCAGTTTCTCGCCTCTCAGAGCTCGAACGCATCGGATGTGCGCATCCTGCCGATCGACTTCGAGATCAACGTCAAGCCCTACAGCATGATCACCGTGCGTGAGCGCGCGCTGCCGCCGAGCGCCCGTCTGCTCTACGATCTCATTCTGGAAGAGAGCATCCGGCAGGCTCAGGGCAGCGTGGGATAAAATCCCACGCGGAAATCCAGCCCGGCGCCAAGTTGGCGCCGTCTAATGCGCCGCTCGAAAGGGAAGGCGCATGCTGTTCGGACAATCGATATTCCAATCCGTTCTCGAACGGTTGAAAGAGGAAGATGCCGGCGAAGCGGAAGAGCCGGCCGCCCGTCGCGTTTCCGGCTTCACCACCGGCCTCGCTTTCGATGTGATGGAAGGCGTTTCGGCGGCCTCGCAGCGGGTCGGCGAAGCCTATTTCGACAATCTCGGTGCGGAGCCCGCGATCGAGGCGCCTCCCCCGCCCGAACCCGCCATGCCCGCGCATCTGGCCCGCATTGCACCGGAAGAGATTGCCGCTGAACTTGCGATCTCATCTGCCGATACGCAACAGACGCTGAACGAGAAGCGGCGCGCCTTCGCCAAGGCCAATCATCCCGACGGCGTGGCGCAACCTTTCCGCGACAATGCCAACAGACGCATGACGATCGCCAATCTGCTGATCGACGAGGCGCTGCGCCGACTGCCGCACATATGAAGCGTCCCCCTCTGTCGCCGACTGGCGTTTTCGGGGTTGTTCAAGCCGCCTTTCCGGCGGATCAGGCGGCCCGGCCTAATAGCATCAGGTTGAAATTTTCGCCTTTTGATAGCAGATAGTTCACCATCTTTTTGGTGCCGGCGACAGCGCAATTTTACAGGACAATAGACCATGTCCTACGCCCTTTTCGGTAGGCAGCAGCGCTGTTTAGCGAAATTGAATGAAATACAACCTCCTGTAACATAGGCTGGTGCAAATGTTTTCAGAGGACACCCAGCATGTCATCCACAGAAGACCCGAAGCTGCCCCGCAATACCGCGCGCAGACATTTTCTAGGTGTTGCCGCTGCCGTCGGCGCCAGGCTTGCCGGCGCGGCAGCCGTGGCCACGACAATTTCGGCATCCCCAGCGAGTGCGTTGGGGCGGCTTTGGGGACGGGGCGGCTCCGGTGGGCATGGAGGTTCCGGTGGTCACGGGGGCTCCGGTGGAGGCGGCAGCTCCGGTGGGGGCGGTGGTTCTGGCGTCGGCGCAAATTGTTTCCTGCGCGGAACGGCGATCCTCACGGATTGCGGTGAAAAGCCTGTCGAGGATCTGCGCGTCGGCGACCGCGTTGCCCTTCCCGATGGCAATGCCCGTGCGATCAAGTGGGTCGGCCGCCAGGCCTTCAGGAAGAGCGGTGCGCGCTGGCATGAAAGCGTCGTGCCGATCCGTGTATCCCGCCATGCGCTGGGCAGCCGCACGCCGCATTCCGATCTCTACCTGTCGCCAGGGCATGCGCTGTTTCTGAACGGTGCTCTGATCCGCGTGAAGGACCTCGTGAACGGCACGACCATTGCACCGGTCATTCCGGCCGACGACGCCTCGGTCGAATATTATGCCGTCCTGCTCGATACGCATGAAGTCATTCTTGCCGAAGGGGCAGCGGCCGAGAGCTTCCGCGTCGTGAAGAACAACCATGAAGACTTCCCCAATTTTGCAGAATACAGGCGTCTCCATGACGAGGACCCCGCCGACATGACATCCTGCGCGCCGATGTTGAGCGGCGGCTGGCAGCATTTGAAAGCGCTTCTCCTGCTCGGCGTTTCGCCGCTGGTGCCGCTGCGCGATCCGTTCGGGGATGCCTGCGAAAAGATCGACGCGCAAGCCAAGGAACTGTTGCTCTGACGGCACGGACATGCGCCGAAGATCGACTGACGGCACGCCAAAGCGTGCATCGGTTTTGCGATAGATAATGTGAAACAACAATCTGAAGCGTGGCGCGCATCTGAAGGATCGCGACACGCTTTTATTATTCGCCCTTCTTCTCGTCTTCCATCGCCGGCTTGTCCTCGTCCTCGTCCTCGTCATCAGGCGTGACGACTGCCGCAGGTTCCGGCGGCTTGGGATCAAAGGCCCAGATCAGCATATAGAAGGAATAGGCGCCGGCACCGCCGGCAAGCATGCCCCAGAAGGCATCGCCTGTCGTAAATTCGACGATCGCCCATCCGAAGCAGACAACGACGATGAGGACACGGACCCAAAGGTGCCGGTAGGCCGAATGGTTTGGATCGATAAGCTGCATCTCTGTCCCGTTGTCGTGACCGCCCCGTCTCACTCTTGTGATGACGTCACTTGTCTTTAGGATGGATTTCACAAATGTGAAAGGGCTGCGGGCTTGACGCGGCAAGCGGAAAATGGAATGAAAATTCCAAACTTATATCAATTCGGTTTATTTGTTCCGAATCTAGGGAGGCAGTAATGACAGTAAGATTTGGTCTTCTCGGCGCCGGCCGCATCGGCAAGGTCCATGCAAAGGCCGTCAGCGGCGATGCCAATGCAAAGCTCGTGGCCGTCGCCGACGCCTTCCCGCAGGCTGCCGAAGCGATCGCTTCCGCCTATGGCTGCGACGTGCGCAGCATCGAGGCGATCGAGGCCGCCAAGGATATCGACGCCGTCGTCATCTGCACGCCGACCGATACGCATGCCGACCTGATCGAGCGCTTTGCCCGCGCCGGCAAGGCGATCTTCTGCGAAAAGCCGATCGACTTGGATGTTGCGCGCGTAAAAGCCTGCATCAAGGTCGTGGAAGAAACCGGCGCCAAGCTGATGGTCGGCTTCAACCGCCGCTTCGACCCGCATTTCATGGCCGTCCGCAAGGTCATCGACGACGGCAAGATCGGCGATGTCGAGATGGTGACGATCACCTCGCGCGACCCCGGCGCCCCGCCGGTCGATTACATCAAGCGCTCGGGCGGCATCTTCCGCGACATGACGATCCATGATTTCGACATGGCCCGCTTCCTGCTCGGCGAAGAGCCGGTTTCGGTCGTCGCAACCGCTGCCGTCCTCGTCGACAAGGCGATCGGCGAAGCCGGCGATTATGACAGCGTCTCGGTGATCCTGCAGACCGCCTCCGGCAGGCAGGCCATCATCTCCAACTCGCGCCGCGCCACCTATGGCTACGACCAGCGCATCGAAGCGCATGGCTCCAAGGGCGTCGTCTCGGCCGAAAACCAGCGCCCGGTCTCGATCGAAGTCGCCAACGCCGAAGGCTATACCCGCCCGCCGCTGCACGACTTCTTCATGACCCGCTACACCGAGGCTTATGCCAACGAGATCGCCAGCTTCATCGCCGCGATCGAAAAGGGCTCGAAGATTTCCCCTTCCGGCGCCGATGGCCTGGCAGCGCTCGCGCTCGCCGATGCCGCCGTCCAGTCCGTCAAGGAAGGCAAGCTCGTCAAGATCGGCTGACCGCCCTCTCCCGACGGTCGCCACAATGAGATGGCCGGGTTCCCGCCCGGCCATTTCTCGTTTGATTGGGCTAAGCTCAAAAAGACCCCTCCTCACAGGGAAAAGGGAGAGTGAGACGGTGCCTGTCCCCTTCGCCCCACTGGGGCGAAGGGGGAACCACTAATCCCCGCCCTGAACACCCGCCACGACGATATCCTCATCGATGACGGCCAGCGCCCGGTTCAGATGCCCTTCGAAGACGAGAATCTGTTCGTCCGCGACGACCCGGAGCTCCGGCATGCCCTCCATGCGCACCACATGGGACTGGCCGAGCCCCTCCTCGATCCCCTGCCGCAGCAGATCGTAATAGCGCGTGCCGGGTCCGGTAATGGCAATCGGCATGCGCTCCGTCAGGCTCAGCATGCGTGACAATCCGTTGCCGAGCGCAAGCCCCGCCTGCCGGAAGGCAAAACCGGAGATGCGGTGCCCCTGCCGTGCGCGCGCCGCGATCTTGTCGAGCTCGGCCAGCGGCACGAACTTTGCCGGGATCGTGTCGAGCGGCACTTCGAAGGCGGTGCGCAGGATGGCGTAGAAGCCGGCATAGGCCTCGATGCAGCCGCGCGTGCCGCAGCGGCAAAGCCCGCCATTGGCCAGATGCAGCATATGCCCGAAATTGGGCGCGGAGACGTCACGCCCGCCATGGCTCGTTCGCCGCACTATTCCGAGCCCGATGCTGTGCCCGAGCGAAAGGGCAGCCAGCGAGCGGAAATCCGCGCCTTTGACATTCTCCTCACGGGCGCCGAGGGCTGCGGCCACCAGCAATGTCTCGTTGTCGAGGATGATTTTTGCCGGCCAGTCCGGCCTGAGCGCCGATTCGAAATCGATCTGGTCGCTGCCGAAGATGGGCGACCAGACGAGGACCGGCTCGGAGGAATTCACCAGCCCCTTGCTGCTGATCGAGATGAGCAGCACCTTCTCCCGCTCGATGCGCGAGCGCGACAGGATGCGCTCAAGCCCCTCCCGCACGCCGGTGACGAAGCGGGCAGCCCCTGCCGGATCATGCGACCTCTCCTCGCTGAAGCGATCGATCAGCTTGCCCGAATAATCGACGAGGGAATATTGCACGGCGTCCGAGGAGATGATGACGACGATGAGATAGCCGCAGTCCCGCCGCTGGCGCAGAAGCACGCGCGGACGCCCCCGCCCGCTGGCAGGCTGCTGCTCGGATTTCTCGATGATCTGCGCTCTTTCCAGATCGGCGGTGATCGCGGAAACCGTCGCGGAGGACAGCCGCGTGTGATCGGATATCTCAGTATGAGCAAGCGGCCCGTGGCGGCGGAGAGTGGCGAGCACCAGCACGCTGTTTCTCTGCCGTACGAGCTCCGTGCTCGACTTGGTCAGCATCTATCGCCGCCTCTTCCCCGTTCGTTCCGCCCTTCACTTGCCACAGCATCTCCGGCCCCTTTCGTCAAAGGAAATTAACCTGGTAGTGCGGTGTTGACAGTTGAAAAAATCTCTGACAGTAAATTTCTCGACTGTCGAGAAAAAAATCCGAACCTTTCTGGACAGGCTTTCGCGGTGGCCGGAGGAGGCTGAAGCCGGGCCGGCTGCAATTCACTCGGGAGGACAAATATGAAGTCTATTTACAAGCTGATGGCCGGGGCGGCCATCCTCGTTTCCGTACACACGGCCGCCATGGCTGCCGACCTCGTCGTTGGCGTTTCCTGGTCGAACTTCCAGGAAGAGCGTTGGAAGACCGACGAAGCCGCCATCAAGAAGGCTCTCGAAGCCAAGGGCGCGAAGTACATTTCCGCTGACGCCCAGTCTTCGGCTGCAAAGCAGCTGACCGACGTCGAATCGCTGATCTCGCAGGGCGCAAACGCCCTCATCATTCTCGCCCAGGACTCCGACGCCATCGGCCCGGCCGTTGAAAAGGCCGCCAGCGAAGGCATCCCGGTCGTCGGTTACGACCGCCTGATCGAAAACCCGGCTGCCTTCTACATCACCTTCGACAACAAGGAAGTCGGCCGCCTGCAGGCGCAGGAAGTCTTCAAGGCAAAGCCGGAAGGCAACTACGTCTTCATCAAGGGCTCGTCTTCCGATCCGAACGCTGACTTCCTGTTCGCCGGCCAGATGGAAGTCGTCAAGGCTGCCATCGACGCAGGCAAGATCAAGAATGTCGGCGAAGCCTATACCGACGGCTGGCTGCCGCAGAACGCCCAGCGCAACATGGAGCAGT
>Ga0102588_1000450_pt1 | contig 44296 bp, 41 predicted proteins | sample AraplaMF_Col_mMS_FD_76854 | JGI IMG/M metagenome (GOLD analysis project Ga0102588, IMG submission 76854) | Arabidopsis root microbial communities from the University of North Carolina, USA - plate scrape MF_Col_mMS (SPADES assembly) (version 2) | ecosystem: Host-associated > Plants > Roots >...
AATGGGTGCTTGCCTCGGGCACCCATTCGCGCGCCAGCGCGCTTCCCACAAGGCGTGTCTTTATAGCCGGGCGCGGCCGACCTCGTGTCGGGCGACACTGCTACAGATCGGCATGGGCATCGTTGGACATACGCCGCGTGACTGAAAACGTCTCATAGGTGCTCCTCAACCAAGGAGACACCCCGATGTTCCGAAAGACCCTTGCTGCCGTTCTGTTCGTCGTCCCGGCCGCCGCGTTCGCGCAGACCGCTCCCACTGCACCGCGCTACGTCGACGCCATCGACTGGCCGGCATCGGAAGCCGGCATGGAGCGTTTCGCCAACGCCGAAGCCCGCCTCAACACCGCATTCGATCAGGTCTGCGGCGACACTTTCTGCGAAGGCGAGTATCCGAACGTTCGCCCGATGCAGCTCAGCTGTTCGGTCGATTCGACCAAGGGCACGCTGAAGCAGTGCCTGTGGGTGTTCTCCGGCAGTACCGCCACCGTGAACGGCAAGTCGGGCGCGGTGCAGAGCACCGCCAAGCTCTTCAAGTGCAAGCTGCTGCTGGCGAAGGACACGCCGGTCGACGCGTTCTACTCGGTGATCGAGGGTGAGGACGCCCTGCACGCCAAGCTGCCGATGACGAATCGTTCGGTGTACGACGGCCTCATGGGCTGTCTCTGACGGCAAGGGGCGGCTTGTCCGAGCCGCCCTCCGTCGATACCAGCGGGATCGTTACCGTGTCCACCGCCCCGTCGCATCGCGACGGGGCGGTTTCGCTGTATGCGGCGTAAATTACCGCCGCGCGAGCTGCACGTGCGGCGTCGGTGCCGCGGGCGCCGCTTCGTACGACGGTTCGATCTCTTCGACCGGCAGGGCGAGGATCACGCGATCGCGTCCTGCGCCCTTGCCGCGGTAGAGCGCTTCGTCGGCGATGCCGAGAAGACGGTCGAGGTCGTCGCCGTGGCGCGTGGTGCAGGCGACGCCGAAGCTCGCGGTCACGCGGGCGCTCGATGGCGAATTGACCGGGCCGGCGGCGAAGGCGGCGCGGATCATCTCGGCACGCCGCATGCCGGCGGCCTCATCCGCATCCGGCAGCAGGATCGCGAATTCCTCGCCACCCAGGCGCCCGAAGACATCGCCTTCGACCAGGTGGTCGCGGCATTCCGCGACCACGCGCAGAAGCACCCAGTCGCCTTCGGCATGGCCGAACGTGTCGTTCACCAGCTTGAAGTGATCGAGGTCGAACAGGATCAGGCAGCACGGCTTGTTCGCGCGGCGCGCGGCCAGCAACAGCTGCGTCGAGCGTTCGACGAAGTGCTGGCGGTTGCAGATGCCGGTGAGGCTGTCACGTCGGGCCATGCGCATGAAGCGGAGTTGCGAGCGCTTCGTGCGAAGCAGCCACAGCGCGATGCCCGCCACGATCGTCAGCAGCAGCACGATGTAGAGGCGGCTCGACTCCATCGAACGCCGGTCGACTTCGCGCTGCAGGTGCAGGATCTGGTTCTGACGATCGAGCGCATCGGCTTCCATGCGGCTCGACGCGACCTGTTGCTTCACGGCCTCGTAAGCGAGCGCGCGGGCGGATACGTCGTCGAGATAGCCTTTGTCGGCCTGCATGTAACGCTCGAGCCACCGCGTCGACGCCTCGAAATCGCCGCGCTGTTTCGCCACGAGGTAGAGCGTGCGCAACGCGTTGCCGAGCGGCTCCGAATACTCGCCCGGCACGGCGCTGGCGATGGCGGCCAGCGCGTACTTCTGCGCATTGTCGAGATCGCCGACTTCGCGATGCGCCTGCGCGAGCGACGATTCGACCTGCGATGTCAGGTTCGGGTACTGATACGTCAGCACATCGGCGTAATGGGGTTCGAGCACGGCGATCGCCGCGGCGGGCTTGCCGCGCGCGATGTCACTGTCGGCGACATCGGCGCGCATCGAATTGGCAACCAGGTTCTCGCCGGCCGCTTCGCACGTGGCGATGCCTTGCGCGAAGCGCGGATCGTCGCCGTCGATCTTCCTGCCGCGATACAGCGCGTGCAGCTGGATGAACGTCGCCTTGCACAGGCTTTCGTCGGCGGGCTTCTCGCGGATGGTGCGCTCGGCGTATTCGGCGGCGAGATCGTGCTGTCCGGCGGCCGTGAGCATCTGCGCCGCCTCGGCGAGGCCGACGTAGCGCGCCTGCGGATCCTGCACGTCGGGCAGCGTTTCCAGGAGGTCGGCGAGCCGCGAGAACGCTTCCTGATAGCGGTGGCCGATGCCGAGGATATTGATCAGCGTCGCCGTGGCGCGGAACCTGAGCGTCTTGTCCGACGATCCGCCCACCACGGCTTCGAGCAGCGGAACGGCTTCGTCATAGTGGCCCGCGTAAGCCACCTGCCATGCCTCGAGATACCTGAGGTGTTCGAGCTGCGCCGACGACAGCTGCGCGGTCGCACGCCCGACACGCTCCAGCGTGGCGAGGAAATCGGCGTGCTTCGAGGTCTTGCCCGCGTCGGCGGCGGCAAGCGTCGCCGTCGCGTCTTCGCCGGGTGCGAGCTGCGCCCTGACGTCGACCGAACTCAGCGCCACTGCCAGCGATACGATCGCCAGCAGGGCGTAACGGGTCAAACCGGCTCCGCGGTTCGCCACGATGCGGCTCAGGCGCTGTGACGGCGCATGTGCACGGAGGCTTCCTCGTCGTCCTGCTCTTCGTGCTCTTCGGGCGGCGTTTCTTCCATCTGGATGGCGTAGAACACGCCCGGTGCGATCTGCTCGCGCAGTGCCGACGCGTCGCCCGCGACGATCGACCGGGCGAGGTTCTCGTCGACGGCTGCCGCCGTCAGTTCACGTGCGAGGCCTTCCGTGCCGGCCGCGCGCAGACCTGCGCTGGCGCCCATACGCTCCAGGAAATCGATCACATTCGACATTTGCTTTGCTTCCCCTGTTGATGCGCCGGCCACCGCTTCGGGCGTCGTGCGCCCGCCGATGATAGCGCGGGAAAAGGGCCCGGCTGTTAAGTTCGCAAAGCCCCGCCCAGGGCGGCCAGACGGGCCCGTATCGCCGGGTCGGGCTCGAGGCCGCGGCAGGGCGGCACGACGAGGGTGTCCGCCATGCCGATGGCCGTGCCGGGCAGGGCGGAGAGGGCGATGTGTTCGATCCGCGCGGTCTCGAAGGGCAGGGTGGGCGCCTGGTAGACGATCACGCCGTGGTCCGCCGGGTAATCCCGGCGCAGAACGTCCACCAGCACCGCGAGCCGTTCGGCGTCGGTGTCGAAGCGGCCCTCGCCGAGGTCGCCGGCGAGGCCGGCCTGCCAGAGCATGAGCCAGGCGGAGGTATCGATCGTGCGGCGGTACAGCATGAACTGGGTGGCACCGAAGTGCGTGCAGCCCACCCGGCCCGGATCGAGCCCCAGATCCGCATACAGGCAATCCTCGGACGAGACACCCGGTTCCATCACGGCCGTGAAGCCTTCCGCCCGGGCACGTGCGATCGCGTCGTGCGGGGCCTGCGCGAACACGCCGGGGTGTCCGTAGAACACGCCACACACCTTTCGTCCGAGACGGACCTCGGCGAGCATCGTGTCGGCCATCTCCCGGTAGGTTTCGCCGCGCGGTTTCCCTTCGGCGTAGAAGCCCTGCAGGCTGCGCACGTCGTGGTGCATGCGGCGCACCCACGCTTCGACCACGCCGTCGGAGACGCCGGCGAATACCACGTCGGCCGACGTGATGTGACTGCGCGCGAGCGGCGTGAGGTGCGAGCCGAGCGTGATGCCGAGCCCGACGCAGGCGAGCGTCCCGTGGCGTGTCTGCGTCATTCCCGGATCCCCATGCGATGGCAGCGGCGATGGTAGCGCGACGGCCGGCTGCCATCGAAATGCCATGCCTTGCGCCGGTTACCGACCGCGCCGGCATGCACGATGACCCGATCGTCAGGGGATACCACCATGCAACGCACGCCGGGACTCGACACGCTGCGCGCCATCGCCATCGTCTGGGTGATGCTGTTCCACAGCTACCTGGTGGGCGGGCTGGGCAACGGCTTCGGGTTTCTCGAACGATCGGGATGGATGGGCGTCGACCTCTTCTTCGTGCTCAGCGGCTACCTGATCGGCTCGCAGGTGCTGCGGTCGTTGCGCGATACCGGCGGGCTCGACCTGCGTGCGTTCTATGCACGTCGGGCGACGCGCATCCTCCCGGCGTTCCTCGTCGTGCTCGCGCTTTACGCGTGCTGGCCGGCGTGGCGCGAGGTGCCGGAGATGCAACCGCTCTGGCAGTTCCTCACGTTCACCTTCAATCTCCTCGTCGACAGCGATGCCCGGTTCGCGTTCTCGCACGTGTGGTCGCTGTGCGTGGAAGAGCATTTCTACCTCGTGTTCCCGTTCCTCGCGATCGCGATGGCGCGTCGCCCGTCGATGGGTCGCTTCGTCGGGCTGTGTGTCGCCGTGGTGCTCGGCGGCATCGGACTTCGCGCCTGGCTCTGGCTTCACGAGATCGCACCGCTGCGCGCCAGCGGCAGCGATCTCGGCATGGCCTATCTGGGCAATCTCTATTACCCCACCTGGTCGCGGCTCGATGGCCTGGTCGCCGGCGTCGCGCTGGCGGCATGCGCCGTCTATCGCCCGGCGACGATGGGCCGTGTCCGCGAACATACCGGCGCGTTGCTGGTCGCCGGCGTGCTCTGCCTTGGCGCGTCGTTGCTCCTCTTCGACGGCGCACGCGCGGACTTCTGGCCTTGCGTCGTCGGGTATCCGCTGATCGCCCTCGCCATGGCGCTCCTCGTCGCGGCCTCCAGCGGTGGTTCCTGGCTGGCGCGCTGGAACGCGCCGGGTGCGGGCTGGCTGGCGCGCGCCTCGTACAGCTTGTACCTGAGCCATAAGGGCGTGTTCCATCTGGTGGAGACGGGGCTCGATGGCCTTCTGGACGGCCATCGATTCATCCGCTTCGCCGTCTATGCCGTCGCCACGCTCGCCGGTGGCGCGGCACTGCACTACGCGGTGGAACGACCCGTCCTGCGTTGGCGCGACCGCCGCCGTCACGCTTCGGCTACAATGCCGCTCCCCAAGGTGATCCGCGGCGTCAGCGCCACGGATTGAAACGGGAATCCGGTGACGCGCGTGGCTCCCTCGAGCTTCGCGCCATTCCGGAGCTGCCCCCGCAACGGTAGGCGAGCAACGAGGCCGGCATCGAAGCCACTGTGCCATCAAGGCATGGGAAGGCGCCGTCCCGCAGGGCAACCTGCGCTCGCGAGCCCGGAGACCGGCCACTGGGTTTCACCGGACAGGCGGAGGGCCATGTCGTGGGTGGCCGTCGCTCCGCCGGCATTCCCGCGTCCCCCTGTGCCCGTCCCTCGCCATTCATGCCGCGCGGGTTGGCGCGGTTCGCAGGGAGTCGCCACGTGTCGCTTCGTTCTTCCACCCTCGCGGTCGCCATCGCGACGGTTCTCATCGCGCCCCTTCCGGCCACCGCCGCCGACGCTTCCACCGACCTCGACAGCGTCGTCGTCACGGCCAGCCGTACCGAACAGACGCAGAGCCAGGTGCTCGCGGCGTCCACGGTCATCGACCGGGCCGAGATCGAGCGCCTGCAGCCGCGCTCGCTCGCCGACCTTCTGCGCGGCACGCCCGGCGTGTCCATCGCCAACAACGGCGGTCCGGGCAAGTCGACGTCCGTCTTCCTGCGCGGTACCGAATCCGATCACGTCCTCGTGCTCGTCGACGGTGTGAAGATCGGCTCGGCGACGTCGGGAACGGCGGCCTTCCAGGACATTCCCGTCGACCAGATCGAACGCATCGAAATCGTGCGTGGCCCCTATTCGAGCCTCTATGGTTCCGATGCGCTGGGCGGCGTCATCCAGATATTCACCCGTCGCCCGCAGGGCGCGTTCGTGCCGAATGTCTCGGTGGGCATCGGCAGCTACGACACGCTGCGCGGGTCCGTCGGCTTCGCCGGCCGCGGCACGCAGGGTTGGTATTCGGTGGAAGCGAGCCACGACCAGACCGATGGCATCAATGCCTGCCGTGGCAAACCCAGCCCGCGCGGCGGCGGCTGCTTCACCTACGAGCCGGATCGCGACGGTTACCGCAACAATGCGCTGTCGCTGAAGGGCGGCTGGCGCTTCGACGAGCAATGGGACGCGGACGCGACCGCCACGCGCGCCGAAGGACGCAACCACTACGACGGCACCAGCAGCAACTTCGCGGAGTCGGCGACGCAGGTGCTCGGTGGTCGCGTGCGCTACAAGCCGGCGAAGGATGTGCAGATCACGGCGAACCTCGGTCGCAGCGAGGATCTTTCGACCGATTACGAGAACGGCGACTACGCCGATACGTTCAACACCCACCGCGATCTCGCCTCGCTGCAGGCCGATCTCGGTCGCATCGGCGGCAGTGCGGGCCTCACCACCGTCGGCTTCGACTGGCAGCGCGACCGCGTCGTCGGCAGCACCGACTACTTCGTTGATGCGCGCCGCAACCACGCGCTGTTCGCGCAGTGGCAGCAGGAGTTCGGCGACAGCTCGGTGCAGGGCAGCCTGCGCCACGACGAGAACAGCCAGTTCGGTGGCAAGACGACCGGCAGCCTGCAGTATGGCTATGCGCTGACGAAGTCGCTGCGCGTCACCGGCAGCTACGGCACCGCGTTCAAGGCGCCGACCTTCAACGACCTCTACTACCCCGACTACGGCAACCCGGATCTCGCGCCCGAAACGTCGCGCAACTGGGAACTGGGCATCCGCGGCACGCCGGGCTGGGGCAACTGGTCGCTCAATGCGTTCCAGAACGAGATCGACCACCTGATCGTGTTCGACTCGAGCCTCACGGGCCCGCTGTTCCCGTTCGGCGGTGCGAACAACATCGACCGCTCGCGCATCCGCGGCGTGGAACTCGCCGCCGACACCACGCTCGGTCAATGGCGCCTCGCCGGCAACGCGACGTGGCTGCAGCCGGAAGACCGCAGCGACGACGGCACGCGAGGCAATCTGCTGCCGCGTCGCGCCCGCCGCACGGCCAACGTCGACGTCGATCGCAGCTTCGGCGCCCTGAGCATCGGTGCCAGCGTGTTCGCCTCCGGCTACCGCTACGACGACACCGCCAACCTCAACCGTCTGGGTGGCTACGCGCTGACGGACCTGCGCATGGCATATGCGTTCGACGCCGCGTGGAAGGTCGAACTGGCGGCGAAGAACGTGTTCGATCGCCACTACGAAACCGCCCGTTACTTCAACCAGCCCGGCCGCAACTGGATGCTGACGCTGCGCTACCAGCCGCGTTCCTGACCGACGCTTACCGAGAGGATCTGCGATGAAACCGTTGTCACGCCCGATGTTCGCCGCCGTCGCCGCGCTGTTCGCGCTGGTGATGATCGCCACACGATTCCATCATTTCGGCGACGTGCTGCACCTGCCGGACGCCTCGATGGCGCTCTTCTTCCTCGGCGGCATCTACCTGCGCAAGCACCTCGCCTTCGTCGCGTTCGTGGTGCTGTCGGTGCTGATCGACTGGTATTCGGTGAGCTACGCGGGCGTGAGCGACTTCTGCATCACGGTGGCGTATTCGTTCCTGCCGCTGGCCTATGCGGTGCTCTGGTACGCCGGTCGGCTGGTCGCACCGCGCTACGACGGTTCGCTGCGGTCGCACGCGATCGTGTTCGGCACGCTGCTCGTCGCCGCCACGCTGTCCTACGCGGTGTCGAACGGCGCCTTCTACTGGCTGGGCGGGCGCTATACCGAGCCGAACATGGCCCAGTACGTACAGCGCTTCATGCAGTGGGCGCCGCTCTTCGTGCGGGCGGCCGCGGCGTATGTCGCCGTGGCACAGGTCGCGCAGGCGCTCGTGTTCCGATTCGTCCCGAGGTCGGGCGACGGCAAGGCCGCGCGCGCATGACGGAGCCGACGCCCTGGCGCGAGATGGACGACGACGAGCGTCATCGCGATCGCATGCGCCGGAAGAAGGCGCTGATCGACCGGCGCATCGCGCGTGCCACCATCGACCGGGGCGTGCTCGTGGTGAACACGGGTAACGGCAAGGGCAAGAGTTCGTCGGGCTTCGGTATGCTGGCACGGTCGCTCGGCCACGGCTTCCGCTGTGGCGTCGTGCAGTTCATCAAAGGCAGCTTTTCCACCGGCGAAGAGGCGTTCTTCCGCATGTTCGAGGATGGTCCGCTGGATTACCACGTGATGGGCGAAGGCTATACGTGGGAAACCCAGGACAAGACACGCGACATCGCCGCGGCCATGGCCGCGTGGGATGTCGCGGAGCGTATGCTGCGCGATCCGGCCTACGATTTCGTGCTGCTCGACGAACTGAACATCGCGCTGGTGAAGCAGTACATTCCGCTCGATCGCGTTCTGGCGGCGCTCGCGTCGCGCCCCGGGCGGCAGCACGTGGTCGTCACGGGTCGCGGCGCACCGGACGCGCTCATCGACGTGGCAGACACGGTGACCGAGATGCGCGTGGTGAAGCACGCGTATCAGGCAGGCATCCGCGCGCAGAAGGGCGTAGAGCTGTGACGCGCGCCTGTCCCGCCTTGCTGGTGTCCGCGCCCGCATCGGGGCAGGGCAAGACCAGCGTCACCGCGGCCATCGCGCGGGCGCATACGCGTAACGGCCTGCGCGTGCGCGTGTTCAAGACCGGGCCGGATTTCCTCGACCCCATGATTCTCGAACGCGCGAGTGGAAACCCCGTGTTCCAGCTCGATCCATGGATGGGCGGCGCGGACGACGTGCGCGCACGGCTCTACGACGCCGCGGGTGAAGCGGACCTCATTCTCGTCGAAGGCGTGATGGGTTTGTTCGACGGCTCGCCGTCGAGCGCGGATCTCGCGCGTACGTTCGGCCTGCCCGTGCTGGCCGTGATCGACGGCAGCGCGATGGCGCAGACGTTCGGCGCGCTCGCGCATGGCCTCGCCACGTATCGCGACGGCCTCCCGTTCCATGGGGTCCTTGCGAACCGCGTCGGCAGCGCTTATCACGCGACGCTGCTGCGCGAGAGCCTGTCGCCCGGCATCGCGTGGTGCGGCACGCTGCCGCGAGACGCCACCATGAGCCTGCCGGAGCGCCACCTCGGCCTCGTGCCGGCTGACGAACTGGCCGACCTCGACGCACGCCTCGACGCGCTCGCGGATGCCTGGCTCCCGCAGGACGCCACCGCGTTGCCACCGCCGGTGACGTTCGCCGCGCCAGACGCCGTCGCACCCACGTTGCGCCTCGACGGCCTGCGCATCGCCGTCGCCCGCGATGCCGCCTTCGCGTTCCTCTATCCCGCGAACCTCGCGTTGCTCGAGGCGGCGGGCGCTTCGTTGCGTTTCTTCTCGCCGGTGGCGGGCGATCGCCTGCCTGCGTGCGATGCCGTGTGGTTACCGGGTGGCTATCCGGAACTTCACCTCGACGCTCTTGGCACGGCGACCGATCTTCGCACCGATCTGCGCGCGCATGTCGACGCGGGGCGGCCATTGCTCGCCGAGTGCGGTGGGCTGCTCTATGCGCTGGACCGCCTCACCGATCGTGATGGACGAAGCGCGCCGATGGCCGGGCTCGTTGCCGGACACGCCACGATGCAGCCGCGCCTGGCCGCGCTGGGCATGCAGTCGGTGGACCTGCCCGAAGGCACGTTGCGCGGTCACTCGTTTCATTACGCACAGGCGTCCGTCGATGCCGAGCCGCTCGCGAGGGCGACGAACCCCAATGGCGGCCCGACGGCCGAGCGGATCTACCGGCGCGCACGGATGACCGCGAGCTTCGTGCACTTCTATTTCCCCTCGCATCCGGACGCGGCGATGAGGCTGTTCCTGCCGTGACCGCCGCGTTGGCGGCGATGGCGGCCGTGCTCATCGATGCACTCATGGGCGAGCCGCGTCGCTTACATCCCCTGGTGGGCTTCGGTCGCGTGACGAACGCCATCGAGGGATGCGTCTACGCCGATCGTCGGCCTGCCGGCGTGCTCGCCTGGTGCGTGGCGGTGATCGTTCCGGTGGTTCTCCTCGCGGCGATACGCGCGTGGAGCATCGGTGTCCTCGCCTTCGGTATCGACGTGCTCGTGCTCTACGGCGCGCTGGGCCGGCGCAGCCTCGGCGAGCACGCGCGCGCGGTGGTGGATGCGCTGTCCGCCGGTGACCTCGTGGCGGCTCGCACCGCGGTCGCACGCATGGTCAGTCGCGACACCGATGCGCTTGACGCGCGCGGCGTCGCGGCCGCGGCGACGGAATCCGTGCTCGAGAACGGTCACGACGCCGTGTTCGGCGCTCTGTTCTGGTTTTTCGTGCTGGGCGCACCGGGCGCGTTGCTGTTCCGGCTCGCGAATACGCTCGACGCGATGTGGGGATACCGCACACCGCGTTACGAGCGCTTCGGCTGGTGCGCGGCGCGTGCCGATGACGTGCTCGGCTTCGTGCCCGCGCGCGTCACCGCGCTGACGTACGGCCTGATGGGCGATCTCGCCACCGCGATGCGCTGCTGGAGGCGACAGGCGCCGACGTGGGACAGCCCGAACGCCGGTCCGGTCATGGCTGCGGGAGCGGGTGCGTTACGCGTGAGCCTCGGCGGCGCGGCGCCGTACCACGGACGGTGGGAACCGCGTCCCACGCTCGGCGAAGGCGACATGCCCGACGCCGGAACGATCCGACGCGCCCTGCGGCTCGTGGATCGCGGCGTCATTGCCTGGCTCGCCGTCGCGCTACTCATCGGAGTGATCCTTCATGCTTGAACACGGTGGGCGCCTCGGTCGCGCCGCGGCTCGTTATGGCATCGCTCGCGAGCGTTGGCTCGACCTGTCGACGGGCATCAGCCCCTATGGATGGCCCGTGCCGGAGATATCCCCGTCGGCCTGGCACCGGTTGCCCGAAGACGATGACGACCTGATGGAGGCAGCGCAGTCGTATTACGGCGGCGAGCACCTGCTCCCCGTCGCGGGATCGCAGGCGGCGATCGCCGCGCTTCCGCGTCTGCGAGGCCCTTCGCGCGTCGCCGTGATCGCGCCGTCGTACGCCGAGCACGCGCATGCCTGGCGGAGGGCTGGGCACGACGTCACGACGCTGCCGCTTGCGGAGCTGCGCGAGCGCGGTGCCGAGTTCGACGTCGCGGTGTTGATAAGGCCGAACAATCCGACCGGTGAATTCCTTTCGCGCGAAGACGTGCTGACCTTGCAGGACGCCCTGTGGGAAGCCGTGTGGGAAGCGCGCTTGCGCGCGAAGGGTGCTTGCCGCGAGCACCCTTCGCGCGCCAGCGCGCTTCCCACAAGAGCCGCTCCTTCATTCGCTACCGCGCCGTGGCTCATCGTCGACGAGGCGTTCATTGACACGCGGCCAGGCGATAGCCTCGTCGCCGATGCGCGCGAGGGACTGATCGTCCTTCGTTCGGTCGGCAAGTTCTTCGGGCTTGCCGGTGCGCGCGCCGGCTTCGTCGCGGCGTGCCCGACGATCCTCGACGCACTCGCCGAGGAGCTCGGCCCATGGACCTTGAGTGGCCCGACACGGCACGTCGTCGCCCGCGCGCTGCGCGATCACGTCTGGCAGGCCTCGGCACGCGAATCGCTGCGACGCGACAGCGCGCGCCTCGCCGCCGTGCTCGCGTCCCACGGCCTTTCACCCGATGGCGATTGCGAGTTCTTCCAGTACGTGGTGCGCGACGATGCGGCGGCCATCGCGGACGCGCTGGCGCGGCAGGCCGTCCTCGTGCGCGTGTTCGACGATCCATCGGCGCTGCGTTTCGGCCTGCCCGGCGATGGGGCGACCTTCGATCGGCTGGATCGCGCACTCCGCGAGGCGATGGCATGACGGCGCGGGTGCTGATGGTGCAGGGCTGCACGTCGGATGCTGGTAAGAGCACCGTCGTCGCGGCCCTGTGCCGTTGGCTGCGTCGCCGCGGCGTAGCGGTCGCGCCGTTCAAACCGCAGAACATGGCACTCAACTCCGCGGTGACCGTCGACGGCGGCGAGATCGGCCGTGCGCAGGCGGTGCAGGCGCAGGCCGCGGGCGTTCCGCCGCACACGGATTTCAATCCCGTGCTGCTCAAGCCGAACAGCGACACGGGCGCGCAGGTGATCGTGCACGGTCATCCGATCGGCAACATGGATGCCGTGGGCTATCACGCGTACAAGCGCGTCGCGATGGATGCCGTCCTCGCCTCGCATGCGCGACTTGCCGCCGCCTACGACGCCATCGTGGTCGAAGGGGCCGGCAGTCCGGCGGAGATCAACCTTCGCGACCGCGACATCGCGAACATGGGCTATGCCGAAGCCGTCGATTGCCCCGTGCTGCTGGTGGCCGACATCGATCGCGGCGGCGTCTTCGCGCACCTCGTGGGCACCCTGGCGTTGCTTTCGGACAGTGAGCGCGCACGCGTCGTCGGCTTCGTGATCAATCGTTTCCGCGGCGACATCGCCCTGCTGCAGCCCGGCCTCGACTGGCTCGAACGCGAGACCGGCAAGCCCGTGCTTGGCGTGCTGCCGTGGCTGCATGGCCTCGTGCTGGAGGCCGAAGACGCCTTGCCGCTCGCGCAGGGTCCAAGGCCGAAGGCACGCCTGCGCGTCGCCGTGCCCGCGCTGCCGCGCATCAGCAACCACACCGATCTCGACGCGCTGCGCCTGCATCCGGATGTCGATTGCGTGTTCGTCGGTCCGGGCGAAGCGTTTCCCGCCTGCGACCTCGTCGTGCTTCCCGGCTCCAAGTCCACGCGCGCGGACCTCGCCTGGCTACGCGCGCAGGGCTGGCACACCGCGATCCTGCGCCACGTGCGCTACGGCGGCCGTGTGATCGGCATCTGCGGCGGCATGCAGATGCTTGGCCGCGCGGTGCACGATCCCGATGGCATCGAAGGGGAGGCGGGGTCGACGGAAGGCCTCGGCCTGCTCGATCTGGAAACGCGGCTGCTGCCGGTGAAGCGCCTGGCGAACGTCGCGGGGCGGCTCGCGGATAGCGGCGAGCGAGTGAAGGGTTACGAAATCCATTGCGGCGTGAGCGAGGGCGACGCGATGAGCCGCCCCGCCGTCCTTTTCGATGACGGCCGCACCGACGGCGCGCGTTCCGATGATGGTCGCGTGACCGGCACCTACCTGCATGGCTTCTTCGATCACCCGGAGGCCCTCGCGGCGTGGCTGGGCGACGGCGCGAACACTGCCCCGACCTTCGACATCGATGCGCAGCGCGAAGCGACGCTCGATCGTCTCGCCGACACCGTCGACGCCTGTCTGGACGCGGCGACGCTCGCCCGCCTGCTGGAGAGCTCTTCATGCTGACCCTGATCCTCGGCGGCGCACGCTCGGGCAAGAGCGCACTCGCGGAGCGCCTGGCGAACGATAGCGGGCACGACGTCGTCTACATCGCCACGGCGCAGGCGCGCGACGGCGAGATGGCGGCGCGCATCGCGCATCATCGGGCACGGCGCCCGTCGTCGTGGTCGCTGGTGGAGGAGCCGCTGGCGCTGGCGGCCGCGTTGCGCGAGCACGCGCGCGACGGTCGTCTCCTGCTCGTCGACTGCCTCACGCTCTGGCTGTCCAACCTGCTCGGCGACGCGGCGCCGCGGTTCGATATCGAGCGCGCGGCGCTCTTCGATGCGCTGTCAGATCTCCCCGGCGACATCGTGTTCGTCAGTAACGAAGTGGGCCTCGGCATCACGCCGATGGGCGAACTCACGCGCCGCTTCGTGGACGAGGCGGGGCGCCTTCATCAGGCGCTGGCGCAACGGTGCGATCGCGCGATCTTCGTCGCCGCCGGCCTGCCCCTGCTACTCAAAGGAACACTTCCATGAACGACTGGCTCGCGGCACCTTGCCGCGTTCCCGACGACACCTTCGTGGCCGCGGCGAAAGCGCGGCAGAAGGTGCTGACCAAGCCGGCCGGATCGCTCGGTCGGATGGAAACGGTGGCGGTCCAGCTCGCCGGCCTGCAGCGTTGCGCCATGCCGCAGGCAGCGCGCGTGCGCATCGCGGTGTTCGCGGCCGACCACGGCGTCGCGGTTGAAAGCGTTTCCGCGTTTCCGCAGGCGGTCACCGGCGAGATGCTGCGCAACTTCGCGGGCGGTGGCGCCGCCATCGCCGTGCTCGCGCGCGAACTCGGCGCCACGCTCGAGGTGGTGAACCTGGGCACGGTCAACGATCCGGGTGAGATTCCCGGTGTGCGCCGACGTGTCATCGCGCCCTCGACCGCGAACTTCGTCGCGCACGACGCCATGACCGACGAGCAGCTCGATGCCGCGCTCGACGAGGGCCGGGAGAGCGTGGAGCGCGCGGTCGCCGCCGGCACCGACATCTACATCGGCGGCGACATGGGTATCGGCAACACCACCGCCGCGAGCGCGCTCGGTTGTGCATTGCTCGGCGCCGCGCCCGGCACGCTCGCCGGTGCGGGCACCGGGCTCGACGCCGCCGGCATCGCACGCAAGACGGGCGTTATCGCCCGCGCATTGCATCATCACGCCTCCGCGAAGACGGCGCGCGAGCGCCTGCGCCGTCTGGGCGGCTTCGAAATCGCCGCGCTGGCCGGCGCGTTCATCGCCGCCGCGCAGCGTGGGTTGCCGGTACTCGTCGATGGCTATATCGCGAGCGTCGCCGCGCTGGCCGCCGTGGCGTTGCGGCCGGAGGTCCGGCCGTGGTTCGTGTTCGCGCACAAATCGCGCGAACGTGGCCACGCGCGCATCCTCGCGGCGCTCGACGCCGAGCCGCTGCTCGATCTGCGCCTTCGCCTGGGCGAAGCGAGCGGTGCCGCCATCGCCGTGCCGCTGCTGCGCATGGCCTGCGCGCTGCACGCATCGATGGCGACGTTCGCGGAAGCGGGAGTGTCCGGCGCATGAACATCGATCTGCTTCGTCACGGCGACACGGGACAGCGCAGCTATCGCGGGCAACTCGACGATCCGCTGAGCGAGCTCGGCTGGCGACAGCTTCGCGAAGCCGTGCAGGGCGGCGCATGGGATGGCATCGTGTCGTCGTCGATGGCGCGCTGCGCGCGTTTCGCCGAAGAACTGGCGGAGCGCAGCGGGCTGCCGCTACGCCTCGATCCTCGCCTCGTCGAATATCACTTCGGCGATTGGCAGGGTGTGCCCATCGAAACCATCGCGGAAACGGATGGCGACGCGCTCGGCCGCTTCTGGGCGGATCCCGTCGCGCATCCGCCGCCTGGCGGGGAAACGTTCGATGCGTTCCGCGCGCGCCTGACGGCGGCACTCGACGAGGTGGCGCGCGAGGCGTCCGCGTCGCGCGTGCTGGTGGTGACGCACGGCGGTGCGATCCGGCTGCTGCGCTGCGTGGCGGAGCAGCGGCCCTTCGGCGACATGGCCGGCATCGACGTGCCGCACGCCTCGTTGCATCCCCTGGCGTGGTCGCGCTGATGCGCGGGCTTGCGGTCGCCTTCGGTTTCCTCACGCGTATTCCGGTGTGCGTGGCCGACGTCGATCGTCGGGCGCAGGCGGCCTCGCTGAAGTGGTATCCGCTGGTCGGCGCGACGATCGGCCTGCTGCTGACGGGTGCCGCGGTGCTCCTGCACGGCATGCCGGCATTGCCCGCCGCGGCCCTGCTGCTGGTGGCGTGGGTGGCGATCACGGGTGCGCTTCATCTCGATGGCCTGGCCGACAGCGCGGACGCGTGGATCGGTGGCATGGGCGATCGCGAGCGTACGCTGGCGATCATGAAGGACCCGCGGAGCGGGCCCGCGGGCGTCGTCGCGCTGGTGCTGGTGTTGCTGCTGAAATTCGCCGCGCTCGCGACGCTGGCCAACGCATGGTGGCTGCTGCTGCCGGCCTTGCTGGGGCGTGGTGCGATCGTCGCGTGGTTCCTGTCGACGCCTTATGTGCGCGCGGCGGGACTCGGCGATCCGCTGCGTGGCGCGCCGGTGGGGGGCTGCCATATCGCGCTGGGCGTCGTCGTGCTCGTCTGCGTCGCCTTCGGCACGCGCGGCATCGTAGCGCTGCTTGTCGCGGCGCTCGTCGCATGGCTATGGCGCCGCGCCGTGATGCGACGCCTTGGCGGTTTCACCGGCGACACGGCGGGCGCGCTCGTGGAGCTGGTGGAGGCCGCGACGCTCGTCGCGCTGATCGCGTGTTAGATGGGTGCAACTCCTGTGGGAAGCCCGCTGGCGGGCGAATGGGTGCTTGCGGCAACTCCCATTCGCCAGCAGGCTGGCTCCCACCGGATCGAGGACATCGAAGCCTCCAGGCGAGCACCCTTCGCGCGCAAGCGCGCTTCCCACATAACAGCCGGCGGCCAGCGAAATGAAAACGGCGCCCGTGGGCGCCGTTTTTCCGGTCCGCGACGAACGGCTTATTCGCCGATCTTGCGCGCCCAGGCCTGCATGCCGCCGTCGACGCTGTAGACCTCGGTGAAGCCATGCGCGGCGAGACGCCTGGCGTCGGCGACGCTGGAAACGCCGGAGTTGCAGATGAATGCGATCGGCGTGTCCTTCGGCAGCTGTCCGAGAGCTTCGAAGCCTTCGTTCTCGAGGATGCGCGCGCCGGCGATCGGCGCGAGCTCCGCGCGGCTCGCCGCCGGGCGGTTGTCGACGACCACGATGTCGCCGGCGTCGATGCGGGCCTTCAGGTCCTGCACGTTCATCGTGCCGATCGAGCCCGGGAACTTCAGGCTGAGGCCTTCGCCCTGCACCGTGGAGACCCAGTCGATCACGATGCCCTTCGCGCGTGCGGCGCTGCCCGGGTCGAAGTGCACTTCGATGCCGCTGGCGACGACGACGATGTCGTGATCGCCGGCCGGAGCAAGCTGGAAGCCGGCGCTATGGTCGGGACCGATCTCGAGATGCAGCGCCATGCCCTGGGCGTTCGCCATGCCGCCACGGATGGCCTCGGCGGCCTTCTCGGTGATGGTGATTTCCGGCGGGGTGCGATCCGGCGCGGCCTGGCCGAACATCGTGTAGAGCTCGCCGCTGGTGTAGAGCTGGCGGATGATGTCCGAGCCGCCGACCAGCTCGCCCTTCACGTAGAGCTGCGGAATGGTGGGCCACTGGCCGAATTCCTTGATGCCCTCGCGGATCTCGGGATCCTCCAGCACGTTGACCGTGTGGTAAGCCGGGATCACGTCGTTCAGGGTGTTGATCGCCGCGGCGGAAAAACCGCACATCGGCTGCTGGCGCGTACCTTTCATGAACAGCACGACGTCGTGCTGGCCGAGCAGGGTTTCGATGCGCTCGCGCGTGGGTGTATCGAGGGCCATGGGGTCACCGCGGGAGGGAAAGGGGCCATTTTACCGGCATCCATCGCACATGGGCCCCTTCCGGGTCCGTTTCAACCCGCTATCGACACCCCGGCCCCACGCAGGGCCGACAGATCGGCCCGGCAATCGGCCAGCGGAGCGAAGCCGCGCACCGCCTCGGGGGAGGGAAGCACCGTCTCGCGGCTGGCGCGACCGAGCGGCGTGACGCGCTCGGTCCAGTGGATCAGCTCCATGGCGCCCGTGAAATCCTCCACCAGTGCCGTGCAGTGTTCCACCCAGTCACCGTCGTTCAGGTAAAGGACGCCTTCGATGGGGCGCACATGGCCGAAGTGGATGTGCCCGCAGATGTGGCCGTCGAGGCCGCGCTCGCGTGCGTCCTTCGCCACACGCTGCTCGTAGCCGCGGATGTACTCCAGCGCGGCGCCGACGTGCGATTTGAGGATGATCGACAGCGGCATGTAGGGCAGCTCCAGCCGCAGGCGCACCGCGTGCACGCGGCGGTTGGCCCAGCAGATGAAGCGGTGCAGGGTGTCGCCGAGCCAGGCGATCCAGCGGCGGCCGACGTGCTCGGGATCGAATTCGTCGCCGTGGCTCACCCGGTAGCGGCGGCCGTCGGCGCCTTCGTGGATGGCGTCGAGCTCCACGCGGATGCCGGCCAGCGTGGTGCCCGCGAGGCCGCGCATCTGGAAGTCGTGATTGCCGGGGATGTAGATGACCTCGACGCCGCGCGCCGCCATGGCGAAGAGTTCGGCGATGACGGCGCTATGGTCGGGATGCCACCAGTGGCGCCTCGCCAGCGCTTCCAGGTCGACGATGTCGCCGACGAGGTAGAGGCGCTCGCAATCCACCTGGCGGAGGAAGTCGAGGAGGTAGGCCGCCTTGCAGTCGGGCGTGCCGAGGTGCACGTCGGAGATGAAGGCGCTGCGGCAGGTGAGCTTCGCCATGGCATCGGTTCCCGGGGTTGTCCCGGGTGCCCAGTCTCGGCCCGGGAGGTAACCGGGCCATGGCGGCAAGGTTGCAACGGTGTGGCAGCGCCATCGCCGTGGTGGGATCCAGCCTGCTGGCGAAGGGTGCTCGCGGCAAGCACCTCCGCCAGCGGGCTGGCTCCCACCTAAGCGGGCAGCTCGCGCAGCGCCGCCTGGGCCTCGGGCAGGATCGCCTCCACCCACGTCGCGTACTGCGCGGCCGACGGGTGCAGGCCGTCGGCCACCAGCATGCCTGGCTTCGCTCCCGCCTTGCGCGACGCCGGCGCGACGTCGACCCATCGCGCATGCATGCGCTGCGTTTCGTCGCGGGCGATCGCATTGAACGTGTCGATCTCGCGCCCGATCGTCGCCCGGTCGCGACCTTCCGCGAACGCGGTGACGCCCCAGTCGGGGATCGACACGACGACCACGCGGCGCGCATCGCCGGCGAACGCGACGGCGCGCTCCAGCAGCTCGAGGAACTGCGTGCGGTATTCGCTGGCCGGTCGGCCCCGGTACTGGTTGTTGACGCCGATCAGCAGCGTGACGAGGCCCCAGCCCGGGCGCAGCGACGCCGCATCGATCGCGGTCGAAAGCTCGTCGGTCGTCCATCCCGTGGTCGCGACGATGTGCGGCGCGTCGACATCGACGCCGCGCTCGCGCAACCGCGCCACGAGCTGTACCGGCCAGCGGCCTTCTTCGGGAACGCCTTCGCCGATCGTGTACGAGTCGCCGAGCGCGAGGAACGTCGCGCGACCCATCAGGCGACCGCGCTCGCGGTCGGCCTGGCTTCGGCGGCCATGCGCGTCAGCACGCGATCGATGCGCACGAACACCTCCGCGAGTTGCGCGGGCTCCGGCAGCAGCGTGAGGCGCAGGTGGCGGCTGGCGGACAGGTTGAAACTGGTGCCCGGCACGACGAGCACGCTTTCCTCTTCCAGCAGGCGCAGCGCGAACGCGGTGTCGTCGAAATGCGGGATCGCCTCGGCCAGGATGTGCGGGAACGCGTAGATCGCGCCGCCCGGCGCCACCACATCGAGGAACGGGCTCGCCGCGACGTGTTCGAGAACCACCCGGCGGGCGTCGTGCAGACGGCCACCCGGCGCGGTGAGGCTGCCGATCGTGGGCGTGTCGAGCAGGGCGGGGCGCACGGCCCACTGCGCCGTGACGTTCGCGCACAGACGCAAGGCGGCGAGCAGCTGCAAGGCGTCGCGATACTCGGCGGTGCGCGCCGTGTCGCCGGACAGGCTCATCCAGCCGACGCGGTAACCGCACGCGCGATGCACCTTCGACAGGCCGCCGAAGCTCATGCACGGATGGTCGCCGGCGATGGCGGCGAGCGGCTGGAACGGCGTGCCGTCGTAGAGGATCTCGTCGTAGATCTCGTCGCAGAGCAGCAGCAGGCCGTGCTTGCGCGCCACGCCGACGATGCGTTCCAGCAGCGCTTTCGGATACACGGCGCCCGTGGGATTGTTCGGATTGATCAGCACCAGCGCGCGCGTGCGCGGGCCCACCAGTGCATCGATTTCGTCGGGATCGGGAAGATGGCCGTTCTCGGCGAGGCAGCGGTAGTACCGGGGGCTGCCGTCGTTGAGGATCGTCGCCGCGCTCCACAGCGGATAGTCGGGGCTGGGCAGCAGCACTTCGTCGCCCGGCTGGAGCAGCGCGCGCAGCGAGATGTCGATCAGCTCGCTCACGCCGTTGCCGATGAAGACGCGCTCGACGTCGACGCCCGTCGCGCCGCGCGCCCGCTGCTGGCCGACGATGGCCTCGCGCGCTTCTTCGAGGCCCTGTTCGTGCCCGTAGGCTTCGCTATCCGCGAGGTGGGCGCCGATGGCCTCGCGCAGATGCGGCGGGGTGGTGAAGCCGTAGCGCCCGGGGTTGCCGATGTTCAGCTTGATGATCGCCTGGCCGGCGGCTTCCATGTCGCGCGCACGCCGGGTCAGGGCGCCGCGGATTTCGTAGCGCACTTCCGCCAGGTGCGCGCTGGGCTTGATCGAGGACACGTCGGAACTTCCAGGCACACGCCGCCGGGCCCTTTCCCGACGGTCGCGATCCGATCCTAACAGCGTCTCCGGAAGGCCGCGAGGCGGCAAACGGCCCTGGAGCGGGCATAATCGCGGCCATGACCGACACACCGGACCTGGCGCGCCTGCGCCGCATCGGCTGGCGAGAGCCCTCGCTGCCGGACGATCCACGCCGACTGGCGCGCGTGGTGGCGCAGCATCGCGCGGGCTACGAGGTGCACGACGGGTCGGTGGCGTTCAACGCGCAGCCCACCGGCGCCTTCCTCAAACGCGGCCTCGATCCGTCGCTGCGGCCCGCCGTCGGCGACTTCGTGCTGCTCGACCACGCCAGCCATCCGGTGATCGAGGAAGTGCTGCCGCGACGCTCCGTGCTCACGCGCGCCGCCGCCGGCGAACGCTACGAACGCCAGATCATCGCGACGAACATCGATTACGTCATCGTGCTCACGGGCCTCGACGGCGACTTCAATCCGTCGCGCATCGAGCGCTACCTCACGCTGGTGGAAGGCTCCGGCGCGCGTCCCGTCGTGCTCCTGAGCAAGGCCGATACCGGCGTCGACGTGCGGGCCGCGCTTGACGCGCTGGTCGCACGCCTGCCCGCCGACGCCGCCGTGCACGCGATCAACGCGAAGGATCCCGCCACCGTGCCGCTGCTCGCCTCGTACCTCGGGCCGGGCATGAGCGCCGTGCTCGTCGGTTCGTCGGGTGCGGGCAAGTCGACGCTCACCAACACGTTGCTCGGCGAAGAGCGGATGGCGACCGGCGCGGTGCGCACGAACGACAGCCGCGGCCGCCACACCACCACCCATCGCGCATTGCTCAGCCTGCCCACGGGCGGCTGCCTCATCGACACGCCGGGCATGCGCGAGCTGAAGCTCACCGGCGAGGAAAACCTCGATCTCTTCGCCGACATCGAAGCGCTCGCCGCGCAGTGCCGCTTCGCGGACTGCAGCCACGGCAACGAACCGGGCTGTGCGATCCAGGCCGCGCTCGCGTCGGGCGAACTGTCGCCGCAGCGATGGCGCAACTTCCTCAAGCTGCACGACGAGCGCGAAGAGCAGGCCGCGACGCTGGAAGCACGCCTGAAGCGCAAGGCGGGGCCGAAGCATGCGGCGAAGCCGCGCCGTGGCGACTGGTCGCGCGACCGCGACTGAATCGCTCGACGCCGGCCGCCCACGCGGCTTGCGTCCCTCACCGACATACGGCCTTTCCTGCCGCGATTAACGTGCTTCGCCATTGTCGCGACGCAGGGAAGGCAGCATGGAAACACGTTCGTTTGGGCGCCACGCCATGGCGTGCGCCGTCCTTTGTGCTTGTGCCTCGCCGGCGGAGGCGACGCGATTCGACACGGGGCTGATCGTCGACGCCCGCGAGGCCGTGCAGTTCGATCCTGGCGACATCGTCCACACGTCGCTGCCTTCCGGTGTCGCGCTTCGCGTCGGCACCCGGGCGACGGTGGATGCCGATCGCGTCTCGATCGTCAACGACGGCACGAGTACGCCCGCGCACCGGGCGTTTGGCGTGGTCCTCCTGGATGGTGCCGATATCTCGCTGGTCGACAGCCGTGTCGACGTGCTCTCGCCCACCGGCGTCGGACTGCACGCGCAACGCGAAGCCAGCATCGCGCTCGACCGTACCGAGGTCGCCGTGGCGTCGCGCGGCGCCGCTCTGACCATCGACGGCACCAGCCACGCGACGCTGCACGATTCGACGCTGCACGCACCGGCCGACGCACATGCGATCGACGCGCGTCGCATTGGCGGGGGCACGGCCATCGTGACCATGACGGCGAGCTCGGCCACCGGACGCATCGCCTCGGGCGACGTGGGCCTGCGTCTCCGTGCCGTCGACAGCCGAGTCGCCGGCGATGTGACGCGGGGCGGCGACGGCGCTCTCGACATCGCGCTCGAGCGCAGTCGATGGGTGGGCGCGGCGCAGCGCATGTCGTCGCTTGCCCTCGAACGGTCGAGCTGGCTCGTCGAGGGCGACAGCCGCGTGGACGCCATCGCGATGCGCGACGCGAGCCGCATCGTGTTCGCGCATGGCGAGAAGACGTTTAAGACCATCCGCACCGGCACATGGTCTGCCGATGGCGGCGCCTCGGTGGCGCTCAATACACGGCTCGACGGTGGTGGATCCGTGCGCAGGCAGGCGACCGATCGACTGCTGGTGAGCGGTGACGCCTCGGGCCATACGGCGCTGCACGTCGAAAATGCCGGCGGTGCGGGCGCGTCCACGGCGGGGCGACAACGCGCCAACGGCGCCTCCGACGGCATCAGTGTCGTGCAGGTCGGTGGCCGGGCTGCCCACGATACGTTCGTGCTCGCGGGCCAGTATGTGGTTGTCGGTCCCTGGCGATACGAGCTGGCCGCCTTCGCGCCGGACGCTTCCGACCCGGAGCAGCGCATCGTCGATGGCGAGGGCGCCTTCTGGGATTTCCGGCTGCAGAGCGTGCGCGTCGACGAACGTGGCGGGCGCGCCCTGGGTGCACCGTGGCGCGGCGAGAAGAGCGCGCGTACCGCGCTTGCGCCGCAGGTGCCCGCGTATCTCGTGATGGGACACGCGATGTTCGGCTACGCGCGGGCGAGCGCGGATGCGCTTGAAAGGTCGGCATACGACATCCCGCGCGAGCCATCGCTGCGCGTGCAGGCCTTCGGCGCCGATGTCGCGTACCGAAGCACGTTGTCGTTCGGCGACTTCGGCATCGACTACCGGCGTCGCGATCGCGGGCTCCAGCTCACCGGCGACGCGATCGCGCACCAGGCCGGCAACGCAAGCCTGCACGTGGCGACAGCGGTGACGCTCGGCACATCGCACGTGGCTCCGCGCCGCGTGGACGGCCCGGCGAGCCTGCGGCTGGACGCACGCGGTGTCGCGCTGCTCGCGGGTCTGCTGATGGACGACGGCTGGCGTGCGTCTGCCAGCTACGGCATGACGCATTACCGCGCATCGGTGGACACGCCGGCGCGCGGCGAGACGCTGTCGCGCCTGCGCGCCAATGGCACCCAGGCCGCGCTCTCGGTCGCGTATGCCTGGCAGCCCGGCACGCGCATGATCGTCGAGCCGCGTGTCGCCGTGTCGTGGCAGCGACTTCGTGGCGGCAGCGCCACCGATCGCGAAGGTATCCACGTCGGCGCGACGCGCGCCGAACGCGTCGGTGGCCAGGTCGGCACGCGATGGTCCCTGCCATACCGGCCGGAGGGAAAGACGCTCTACGCGTGGACCCCGTTCGTCGACGTGCTCTACGGTGCCGCCAGCGATGCGGGTGCGCGGATCGCGGTGAGTGGCGAGCGCTTCGCGACCGGCGAAGCGACGGGTTCCTGGACGGCGGCCACCGGCGCACGTTTCGAACTCTGGTCGCGCACGTCGGCACACGTCGCCGTGTCGCGGCGTATGCATGCGGCACGCGGAGGCGAATCGGGGCTCGCTGCGCAGGCCGGCGTCGCGATCGCGTTCTGACGCGCGCGACGTCAGTAGGTGATGGTCACGGTGACCACGTCGCTGTATTGCCCCGCGCGCGCCGCGGCCTGCACGGGCACACGGCCGTACACGGTCAGTGTCTGCTCGGTGCCCGACCCGGTCCCCGTCGCCGTGTCGGTATTGAGCGTCGCGCCCCAGCGCTGTGTGCGCTGGGTGTCGCGGTACAGTTCGTAGCTGACGAATCCCGTACCCGAGGTCATGCGTCTCGTCGTGCCGGAAGCGTTCTGACCGTCGTCGAGGCCGACCTGGTACGCCGAGCGGTTGGTGCAGGTCAGCCGCAGCAGCGATGTCTGGTCGCTGTTCGCTCGCAGCAGGCCCGACACGCTGCCGAAGTTCAGTTCGGTCGCCGTCGCGATGGTGCAGAGCTTCGATACCGTCGCGGTCACCGTGGAGGCCGGTCCGGCGAGTGCGCCACCGCCGCCGCCTCCGCTCTGGCACGACGCCGGGAATGTACCGAGGCTGAGCAATGCCTCGGTGTACCGGTAAGCGATACCGTTCGCGCTCGTACCCCCGGCGAGCGTGCCGCTGTAGCCGCCAGCGGAGAGCGTGGTCTGCCCGGCAGGCACGCGTCCATAGATCGTCGCGGACCCGGTTCGTGTCTGTGGACTGGCGAGGATGGTGAACGACAGCTGGAAAGTGAGCGGCGTGTACGTGGCATTGCCCACGGGGCCCCACACGCTGGTGCGTTGCGAGTCCTTGTACAGGTCGTAGCGCATGCGATCGTTGTTCGCGTTGAGCAGCGTGCGCGGCGATACACCGCCCAGATCGTCTGGCGCGAGGCCGATGCAGCCGGTGAGGTACACGCCGTAAAGGCCGCCCAGCAGGCCGCCGGTGTAGGTGCAGCTGTAGTCGATGGTGGCGGAGCCGTCGACGAGGCCGTCCGTGGGATTCACGGGGCCGAACGCGACGGTCGTGATGCCGGTGATGCTGCAGTTCGTCACGGCGTGCGCCTGTCCGCTTCCGAACAGAGCGGCGAATGCGATCAGCGCCAGCGCGAACCATTTCATGGCGCGTCGTTCCGGCACGTCAATGGGCCGATCTGCGGCAGGTCGCGCGCCATGGCGGGATATTCCAGGTCGGCGACGCACCGCGCGCCGTCCGGTCGCACCACGCGCAGCGTCGTGCTGCCCGGCAGGCCGTCGAGGTACACGATGCCGTCGTAGCCGACGATCGCATCCTCGCGCAAACCGCTGCCGACGCGCGAGCCGAGCGGGATGGGCTGGCCGCGCTCGTCGACGAGGACCACCGTCGACGAGCGAACGCGCTTGATCGGGAAGCGCACGACCACGCCCGACCGATCGGCCGGCGCGACGACCGACTCCACGCGCAGCACCCGGTCGTCGGCCGGCAGGTCCAGCGGATCGATGGCGAGACGATTGTCCTGATAGGCGTTGAGGCGCGATACCAGCAGCAGGCCGCGGCTGTCCGTGACACCGGTGCGCCGGTTCTCGAGCAGCACGGGGATGTCCGGCGCACCTTCGGTGGTCACCAGCGCGAAGGCGTCGTCGATGCGGCGCGCGGCGAACGCGTGGCCACCCATCAGCACGAGCGCGCCGTTCGCGTCCGCATAGCCGTACGATGACGTGCCCATCGTGCTGGCGCCCACGGTGAGCTGGCCGCGGTTGCCGAGCCAGCCCACTTCGCCGAGTCCGCCCCCGTCGGCACCGCCACGACCCTGCACGTGCCAGCCGAAGCCACCGTCGCCGTCGATGGGCCGGCTCGCATCGACGATGCCGAACGTATGGTCGCGATCTCGCTGCAGGGCGGCGCTCCATGTCGTCCGTTCGTCCATCGCCACGGTGATGCCGACGAAAAAGCTGCGGTCGCCGGCATCGTCGAGGTTCTGGTTGTAGCTGGCGTTGAGCGAGATGCCGCCGCCGACGTTGCGCAGCACGAAGAGGCCCGCATAGCGTGATGTCGGTTGCCCCGCGTAGCGTAGGCGCACGAGGTTCGCGCCGAAGCTCGACTGGCGCACGTTGAAGCCGACGAGTGCGCGATCGCTCACGCGTGGCGGCGGCGAGCCATAGGCCGACGCCACGTCGCGATACCGCGCGTTGCCGCGCACGGTATCGAACGACACGTTCATGACGCGTCCGTTCCACGCGTAGCCGGCGCCATACTGCGAACCGCCGCCGCGCGACAGCGATACCGATCCGTTCACCACATGCGCGCTGCCGGGGTTCCATACGGCGCCCATGCCCGCGGTGCCGCGTCCGTCGCCGGCCTCGGCGTGGGATTCGAGGGTGAGGTGATCGCTCGCGCCATGTCGCCATGTGCCACTGGCGACCGGCGCGCTTCCGTACGCGAACGAGTCGATGCCGTATGCCACGCGCACGGTGCCGAGTTCGACCGACCAGTCGTCGAGCCCCGCGGTCAGCAACTGCCGCGCGGCGTAGAAGGGAAACGTGACCGTGCTGCTCCGGCCCAGGGCGTCGGTGAGCACGACCTGAGCCTGGCCCGCCTGATCGACGCCGGGAACGGCGGTGAGCTGGAACGGCCCGGCGGGCACGCGTCCGCTGTACTGGCGGACGCCGTCCACGTAGAGCTCCACGGCGGACGGCGCCGTCGCCTGGCCGAAGAACTGCGGCAGTGGCGTGGTGACACGGTAGGGCTGCAGCGCGAAGTCGGTACCGTAGGCGATGCCGCCGATGCGCGTCGCGCGTGTCCACGACAGGTAGCCCGTGAACGTATCGCCGACCGTGAGGGCCTGCGCGCGATCGGGAAAGGACAGGCGCCACTGGGTGTCCAGTCGCACGGAGTCGCCCTGCCAGCCCTCCTCGCGCGTCTGGTATCGCCTTGTCAGAGACGTGCTGCTGAACACACCGAGGCCCTCGCTGAAGGCGCGCAGTTCGGCGAAGCCGGAGAGGTTGCCCAGGCCATCGCCGTGCGAGGCGTAGATGTCGTAATTGAGCAGCACGCCGTTGCCGCTGGTGGCGGGGAGCGTGCTTCGCTCCGGCCGGTTGAGCACCGTGGTCGGCAGCGCAAGCATGTCGTTCGGCGCGTCGATGGCCACGCGTTGCGCCGCCACGTCGTAGCTCGTGTGCACGCCGGGCAGGTCGCGCAGGCAGCGCTCGCCGTCCACGGGCGGCAGCCGAAAGCCGAGCCGGCGGAGGTCGGCGTTCGTCGCGCAGAGCGTGTCGTCGCGGCGTACGAAATGCAGCAGCGCCTCCGTCTTTGCCCCGTTGAGCACGACTTCGAGATAGAGGTCTTCACCCACCGTCTTCGTGCGCGCCGTGATCGTGGGCGGCGGCGGTACCGCCAGCGCCTCGGTCGTCGTCGCATGCGCCGTCCCGATGTCGAGCATCAGGACGCTAGCGGCTGCCCGGGTCCACGACCAGCGTCGACTCGGTCGGGTCACCGTTGATCCTTGCGCGCACGCTTCCGCCATCCGGCGCGACCGGCAGCGCCCACTGCATCGCGGAACCCGGCAGCGCGTAGCCCACCAGTCCCTGCCTCAGTACGGTGCGCTCCCCGCGCGCATCCTGTCGCACGATGTCGGCGACCTGCGCATGGCCGGTGCCCGTGTTGCGCACGTGCAGCGTGCCACCCGGTGACGAGGCGTCCCATGTGGCCTGCAGCGTTGCCTTGACCGTCGGGTCGCCACGCGGCGACAGGAACACCGGTATCGAGTAACGCAGCACGAACTGCAGGCCTTCCTTCTTCGCGCCATCGACCGGCAGTTCGTCCACGAGCACGCGGTACGCCGCCTCCGCACCTTCCGGCGGCGCCACCTGGCGAATGACGCGCACCATCTGTCGGTCGCCCGGCGCGATGGTCACCATGGGTGGGCTGACGACGAGGTCGCGCGAGGGCTCCAGGAAATCCTTGCCGTCCGCCTGTGTCCAGCGAAAGACGCGGACCTGCGCATGGATCGTTTCCGCCCCCGTGTTCGTCAGCCACAGCGCATCGGCCGGAGCCTTCGCCGACACGATGAGGCCAATGGGCGAGACCTGCAGGCCGCTGCTCTCCGCCCCGGGCGAAGCGATCGTCGCGACGACCATCGCGGCGGCCATCGCCATGCGGTGCGCGCATGGGTGCACCGTCAGTACGTGATCGTCGCGGTGATGACGTCGTTATAGCTGCCCGCGGGAAAGTTCGCGCTGGGCACGCGTCCGAACACCGGCAGATTCTGCACGGTACCCGTGCCGGTGCCGGCGAACACGTTGCCGCCGGCGCCCGTCGTGCTGCCCCATACATCGGCCGGCGTGCGCGACGCGGCGCGGTACAGCTGGTAAGGCACCAGCGCGGTACCGCTGCTCATCTTCCGCGAGTTGGCGTCGGTACCGTTCTGCCCGTTGTCGAGCGAGATGGTGTACGGCGCGCTGGGCGTGCAGTTCACATTGAGCGCGCCCTGATTGTCGACGTTGGTGGCCGTCGAGGGCTGGGCGCCGAAGTTCACGTCGGTCGGGGCGGTGGTCGCGATATCGCAGGCCGCGGTGATGGTGATGCGCACGTTGAAGGTGGTGGTCGCGGTGGCCGCCTGCGCCGGAGGTGCGAGTGACGCGATGACGCCCGCGAGGGCGGCGAGGGTGAACGAGTGAACGAGGTAGCGCATGGCGGATCTCCAGGAAAGACGGCGCGTCGGGAAAACGGCGCGACGCAGGATGTGTTTCCGTCGGCTGCAAGAATCGGTCGATCCGCCGGTGCCCGTGTGTGAAATTTCGGATGCGTTGCCGGAATGACCTGACGTTGCCGAATGCGCCTATCGACATGTCAAGGTCGCTTGACACGGCGATCGGGCTGCCGCAGGATGCATGTCAAGCACGCTTTACATCGAGGACGGACGATGCGACCCGTACACAAGCGATACCTGTGGGAAATGGTGCCGGCCCTGCTGGGCTACGTCGTGCTCATCGTCGTGTCGGTCACCTGGCTGAAGACGCTGGAAGGCACCGCGGCGCGAACGGTGGTCACGCTGCTGCCCGTGCTTCCCGTCGGTTTCATGATCCGCGCGATGGTTCGTGCGATCCGTGGCCAGGATGAATTCGAGCGGCGCATCGATCTCGAATCCATCGCCATCGGCGGCGCGCTTGGCGGGTTCGGCTTCTTCACCTATGGGATGCTGCTGAACGCGAAGGTCCTGCCCATGCCGCCGGCCGAAGCCGTCGCGATCTGGGTGCTGCCGGTGCTGCTCTTCACCTTCGGCGTGACCAAATGCGGCATCAACTGGTACTACCGCACCCGATGATCAATCGCCTTCGCGAACTTCGCACGGCATCGGGCTGGTCGCAGGCCGACCTCGGCGAACAGCTCGATGTCTCGCGCCAGACGGTGAACGCGATCGAGACGGGCAAGTACGATCCCAGCCTGCCGCTCGCGTTCCGCATCGCACAGCTGTTCGGTCTACCCATCGAATCCATTTTCACGCCGGGGGAATGAAGGCATGAAGCCAGCACCACGGATCGCCATCGCCGTCGCCATCCTCGCCGCCGCCTTCACCGGCCGGCAGTGGATGCACGGCCACGCGAGCGACACGGCGAAGGACACGAAGCCGCTCGCCGCCACCCAGCCCGCACCGCCCCGCGTATGGCGCGTCGGCTCGCTCGAGCTGAAACCCTGCGAGCTGCCGCAACCGCATTCCGGTCTGTCGACGGCGGCCTGGTGCACGCCGTTCGACGTGCCGGAGGATCGCGCAAATCCGAAGGGCCGACACATCGCGCTGCGCCTCGCCATCGTGCGCAGCAGCGCGCAGGTGCCGGCCACCGACATGGTCGCCTTCATCGCGGGTGGCCCCGGGCAATCCGCCGGTGAGAGTTACCCCGCGATCGCAGGGGCGATGGCGCCGCTGCTCGCGCACCGCAACCTGCTGCTGCTCGACCAGCGCGGCACGGGCGGATCGCACCCGCTCAGCTGTCGCGACGACGAGCCGGGTGCGCCGGGCGGCGCGGACGAAACGCATGGTTTCGACGCCGAGGCGGTGCGCAAGGAAACCCGCGCGTGCCTCGACCAGCTGTCGCGCGACGCGGACGTGCGCTTCTACACCACCACCGACGCGGTCGCCGATCTCGAAGACGTACGCCGCGCGCTGGGCTCGCCAAAGTTCAATCTCTTCGGCGTCTCGTACGGCACGCGCGTGGCGCAGCAGTACGCGATGCGGCACCCGGAGGGCCTGCGCACGCTGATCCTCGACGGCATCGCGCCGAACGGGCTCGTGCTCGGCGAGGATTTCGCGGTGAATCTCGACGCCGCGCTCAAGGCGCAGTTCGCGCGTTGCCACGAGAACACGGCGTGCCGGGAACGGTTCAATGATCCGTACCAGACGCTCTACCAGCTGCGCGACGCACTGCGCGCCAATCCGCACAAGGTCACCTTCCGCGATCCGCTGGATTACTCGTCGGTGCAGCGCGTGCTCAGCGAGTTCTCGCTGGCGACGGTGGTGCGCATGTTCGCCTATTCGCCGGAGACCGCGGCGCTGCTTCCGCTCTCGATCGACGCCGCGGCGCACGGCGATGTCGGACCGCTGCTCGGGCAGGCGAAGCAGCTGACCGGCGACCTGGGCGACACGATGGATGGCGGCATGCAGTACTCGGTGATCTGCTCGGAGGACGCCGATCTCCTGCAGCCGCGCCCGCAGGACAAGGACACGATCCTCGGCGACACGATGATCGACGCGTTCAAGGCCGCGTGCTCCGTCTGGCCGCACGGCACGCGCCCCGCGAACTTCCACCAGCCGTTGAAGAGCGATGTGCCAGCGCTGCTGATGTCGGGCGAATTCGATCCCGTGACGCCGCCGCGCTATGGCGACGACGTCCTCAAGGGGCTGCCGAACGGGCGGCACCTGGTGCTGAAGGGGCAGGGCCACAACGTGGTGGCGCGGGGCTGCATGCCACGCCTGCTCGATCGCTTCATCGACGATGCCGACGCGAAGGGCCTCGATGCGAGCTGCCTCGACCGCCTCGGGCCCTTGCCCGTCTTCACCGGATTCAACGGAGCCACGCCATGATCGAGGTGAAGGACCTGCACAAGTCGTTCGGCGAGGTGCGCGCCGTCAATGGCGTGAGCTTTGCCGCCCGTGACGGCGAAATCACCGGCCTGCTCGGGCCGAACGGCGCCGGCAAGACCACGACGCTGCGCATGCTCTACACGCTGATGACGCCGGATGCGGGCCAGGTGCTGGTCGACGGCCACGACGCGACGGCGGATCCGTCCGCCGTGCGGCGCCGGCTCGGCGTGCTGCCGGACGCGCGCGGCCTCTACAAGCGGCTGACCGCGAGCGAGAACATCGACTACTTCGGTCGTCTGCACGGGATGCCCGAGGCGTTGCTGCGCGATCGCCGCGAGGCGTTGATCGACGCGCTGGAGATGCGCGACATCGCCACGCGGCGAACGGAAGGCTTCTCGCAGGGCCAGCGCGTGAAGACGGCGATCGCACGGGCGCTGGTGCACGATCCGCGCAACGTGCTGCTCGACGAGCCGACGAACGGACTCGATGTGATGGCGACGCGCGCGATGCGCCACTTCATGCGCCAGCTGCGCGACGAAGGCCGGTGCGTGCTCTTCTCCAGCCACATCATGCAGGAGGTGGCGGCGCTGTGCGATCGCATCGTCGTCATCGCGCACGGCCGTGTGGTGGCCGACGAGACGCCAGACGCCCTGCTCGCACAGACCGGCGAGCCCACCCTCGAGGACGCCTTCGTGAAGATCATCGGCACGGACGAGGGGCTGGCCGCATGAAAGCCTTCTCCGCCGTCTACTGGAAGGAAGTGCGCGAGAACCTCCGCGATCGCCGCACGCTCATCAATGCCCTGATCACGGGGCCGCTGCTGGGGCCCGTGATGTTCATCATGCTGATGAACGTGATGGTCAATCGCGAGCTCGCGAAAACCGACCGGCCCCTGTCCGTGCCGGTGATCGGCGCCGAACTGGCGCCCAACCTCATCGCCGCGATGAAGAGCGCGAGCATCGATCCGGCGCCCGCGATCGACGACCCCGAGATCGCCGTGCGCGAACAACGCACCGACGTCGTCGTGCGAATTTCGCCCGACTATGCGAAGGCCTGGGTGAAAGGGCAGGCGGTGCAGGTGGAACTGATCTTCGATTCGTCGCGGCGCGACGCCTCCGCGCCGGTGGCGCGCGTGCGCAGCCTGGTGGAAGGCTACGGCCGGCGCGAGGGCGCGATGCGGCTGATCGCGCGGGGCCTGTCGCCGACCACGGCCTGGCCGGTGCAGGTCGCCTACCGCGATCAGGCGACGTCGCAGTCGCGCTCCGCGTTGATGTTCTCGTTCCTGCCGTACTTCTTCGTGCTGACCGTGTTTCTCGGCGGCATGTACCTCGCGATCGACCTGACCGCCGGTGAGCGCGAGCGTCAGTCGCTGGAGCCGCTCTTCGTCAATCCCGTACCGCGCTGGCAGATCCTCGCGGGAAAACTCGGCGCGATCTGCACGTCCTCGCTCGTCAGCCTGTTGCTCAGCATGGCGGCGTTCGCGACGGCGCCATGGTTCATCCCCACGGAGAAGATCGGCATCGCGCTCGATCTCGGCTGGCGCTTCGCCTCGCAGGTGGTGTTGCTGATGCTTCCGCTGATCGTGCTGCTGGCGGCGCTCCAGTCGCTGGTATCGGCGTTCGCCAAGAGCTATCGCGAAGCGCAGACCTACCTGTCGATCCTGATGATCGTGCCGGTGCTGCCGAGCGCACTGCTCTCGGTCGTGGCCATCCGCGCGGAGCCGTGGATGTACGCGGTACCGCTGCTCGGCCAGAACCTCGGCATCGTGCAGCTGCTGCGCGGCGACGGCATGGCCGGCTGGCAGATCGGTCTGTGCCTTGGTGGCGGACTCGTCGCGGCGGTTGTCGCCGTGTGGGGCACGGCACTAATGTATCGCTCGGAGCGACTGGCCATCTCCGGTTGATGGATGCTCGCGGCGAGCATCAAGTCTGGTGTGGGAGCGCGCTCGCGCGCGAACGGGTGCTTGCCGCGAGCATCAAGTCTGCTGCTCCCACCGAAAATCGGGTTACTTCCAACGGATATCCATGCCGACCAGGAACGTCCGTCCCGGCGCCGGCTCGTAATACCGCCCATTGCCATCGTTGACGATCACCGAACCGATCACGTGCCGGTCGGCGACGTTGTCCACGCGGGCGAACGTGTTGACGCGCCATGGACCCTCGTCGAACACGTACCCGCCCGACAGCCCGAACAACGCATACCCCGGCGCGGCCTCCGTGCCGAGGTCGTTGACGGACGTCGAACCCAGCGCACTCACATCGACGCTCGCTTGCCAGGCGCGCTCGCCACCGTACTTCAGCGCGGCGTAACCGGTGGATCGCGGCACGCCGGGAATGCGCGTTCCGGCCGCGACAGGCGTATCCGGGGCCGCGCAACCGGCGGAGACACATGTCAGGAAGGGTGAACGGAAGCTCGCCTGCAGGCGCGTGTACGCCGCGACGAATCGCAGGTTCCGCGCCACCTCGCCGTCGAACGAGAGCTCGACGCCCTGGCGTCGCGAGCTTGCGATGTTCTGATACGTCGTGCGTCCCCCCAGGTTGGTGGCCACGGCGAGTTCGTCGTCGCTGTCCGCGCGATAGAGGGCGATGGCGGCCTGCATGCGATCGGTCGGATGCAGCTTGAGGCCGATCTCTTCGTTGCGCGAATGCGACGGCTTCAGGCCGAAGGCGAGGCCGGCACCGCGGTCGGCCCGGTAGCCGAGTTCGGAGAACGTCGGCGTTTCGAAGCCACGCCCCCAGTTCGCATACGCGTGCAGCCACGGCGCCGCGCGCCACAGCACGCCGAAGACGGGCGTGGTGGCCGAGTACGCCACTGAGCCGCTGTCATCGGGATTGCCGGTGCGGATGTAGCGATCCGACGAGCGGAAACGGACATCGCTGTGGCGCGCACCGCCCATCAGGGTCCAGTCGTCGGCGACACGCCACGTGGCCTGCGCGTACTGATCGAAGTCGAACACGCGATCGATCTCGTCGCGGCGCTTGTCGCCGCGCACGCCGAGCGCCGCACCCGCGAAATTCTCGTAGCCCTGGCGGTGCTGTTCCTGATTGTCGTACGCGACGCCGAACGCGATCTCGAAGGGTCGGCCCGCCAGTGTGTCTCGCCATGTCCAGCGTGCGTCGCCGCCACCGTATTCGTTGCCGAGATCCACCACGCCGCCGGCGTTGCCGGGCTGCGAGGTCTGCGTCGCCACGGGAATCGACAGATACTGCTGCACGTCGCGCCTGCCGTAGTAACCCATCACACGCAGGCTATTGGCCGCGTCGATGCGTTGGTCGTAGATCAGGCCCGCCTGCTGCTGATCGACCGACTTGCGCGTATCGAACGTGTCGGCGACCGCGGCGACCTGACGCGGATCGCTCTTGTACTGTGCGCGCGTGAGGCCGAGGGGATCCTGTGCGTCGGGCACGTCGAGTGCGTTGAGCACGAGCGTGAGCCTGGTGTCGTCGTCGATCTTCCAGCCGATCTTCGCGTTGCCCGATTCGCGACGGGCCGCGCTGTGCTCGCGGTAGCCGCTGGTACGGAAGTGCGAGGCATCGACGTTGTAATCGACCGGGCCTTCGACGCCACGGGCGTTGACCGAGGCGCGCAGGTTGCCGTTGCTGCCGCCAGCCACGCCGAACCGGAGTTCGGGCGGCTCGGTGCCGTCGGCGGTGAAGATCTGCACCACGCCGCCGGACGCGTTGCCGTAGAGCGCCGAGAACGGTCCGCGCAGCACCTCCACGCGATCCGCCGAGTCGAGATTGAAGTGCGATACCTGTCCCTGTCCGTCGGGCATGCTGGCGGGGATGCCGTCGGTGTACAGCCGGATGCCGCGGATGCCGAACGTCGATCGCGCGCCGAAGCCGCGAATGGAAACCTGTGCGTCCTGCGCGTAGTTCTGTCGGTCGCGCACGACGATGCCCGGGATCGCCTGCACGCGCTCCGACAGGTTCACGTCGAGCGAACCGTCCACCGGCGTCGTGGCCACGTCGATGGCGGCGGGAATGTCGTACGGCGATTGCTCGGTGCGGGTGGCGGTGACGACGACGGGAGAGAGCGGCGTCTGCTGGGCCGCGGCCACCGGGGACACCAGCACGAGCACGGCTGCCGCGACCGGGCGGAGGGGAGGCGAACGCATGGGGATTCCTTATGGGGGATGCGTCGATGATGCGCGACGAAGTGTATCCGCTGGTTCAACGGCAGGCGCGGAAAGGTGTCGTGGATGGGTCCACGGCAGCGGGTCATGCTAGCCTTCCCGCCCACCACCCTAACCCTTCGGTAGCGTCATGAAGAAATTCATCATCGCCAGTGTGATCGGTCTCGCCGTGTCGTGTGGCGCGGAAGCCTTCCAGGCCGACCAGCCTGCCGCACCCACCGCGCCGGCCAGCGCCGGCACCGCCAGCGCCGCGCTGATCGACAAGGCCGTCGCCGGCGCGTGGCGCACCCCCGCGTTCAGGGCGCGCGATCAGTACCGTCACCCGGCAGAGACGCTGAAGTTCTTCGGCATTCGTCCGGACATGACGGTGATCGAGATCTATCCCTCGGGCGGCTGGTACACCGAGATCCTCGCGCCGTACCTCAATCCGAACGGCCACTACGTCGCGGCGATCGAGAAGGGTTCGAAGGGCGTGACGGCGATGCGCAACAAGTTCGCGGACAAGCCGGCCCAGTACAAGCTGGCCGAGATCCGCGAGTTCGATCACAAGGTGCCGAACCTTGGACCCGCCAATTCGGCGGACATGGTGCTCACCTTCCGCAACGTGCACAACTGGGCCGCCGACGGCACCGCCGACGCGATGTTCAAGGCCTTCTTCAAGGTGCTGAAGCCGGGCGGCGTGCTCGGCGTCGAAGACCATCGCGCCGACAAGGGCAAGAAGATGGACGACGTCGTGAACACCGGCTACCTGCCCACCGACTACGTGATCAAGCTCGCCACCGACGCCGGTTTCAAGCTGGCCGGCGAGAGCGAGGTCAACGCCAATCCGAAGGACAACCACGACCACCCGAAGGGCGTTTGGACGCTGCCGCCGGTGCTCGAGCTGAAGGATCAGGACAAGGCGAAGTACCAGGCCATCGGCGAGTCCGACCGCATGACCCTGCGATTCGTGAAGCCTGCCGCAACGAAGTAAGTGCTGCTCGCGTTGAACAAGCCCTTCGGGGTGCTCTGCCAGTTCACCGACGAAGCCGGCCGGCCCACGCTGGCCGACTTCGTCGCGCAGAAGGGCGTCTACGCCGCGGGAAGGCTGGATCACGACAGCGAAGGCCTGTTGCTGCTCACCGACGATGGCCGGTTGCAGCACCGCCTGGCGGATCCGAAGCACAAGCAACCGAAAACCTATGTGGTGCAGGTCGAAGGCACGCCCACCGAGGAGGCCCTCGACCGGCTTCGCCGCGGCGTCGTGCTGAAGGATGGACCCACGCTACCCGCGCAGGTCGAAGCGATCGCCGAACCCGGCTGGCTCTGGCCGCGCGACCCGCCGGTGCGCTTCCGCAAGACGGTGCCGGATGCATGGTTGCGGGTCGTGTTGCGCGAAGGGCGCAACCGTCAGGTGCGGCGCATGACGGCGGCGGTGGGGTTGCCGACGTTGCGACTGATCCGCGAATCGATCGGGGATTACTCGATTACTGGACTGGCGCCAGGTGAGGTGCGTGTCATCGACGCGCGCACCGTTTGAAAGCCGATGTGACACCTCGCGATAACCGGCTTCACAGCGGTGGATCCCGGCGTGCGCCGGGATGACGGTGAGGTGAGGTCGTGCGGAGACGTCACCCGGGCGTACGCCGGGATGACGGTGAGGTGAGGTCATGCGATGACGTCATCCCGGCGTACGCCGGGATCCACCGCGATGCAGTCGGCTTTCGCATCGCCGCCCCATCGGCTCTACCACTCCGCGACCGACCCATCCGGATGCCGCCATAGCGGATTGCGCCAGTCGGCGACGTCGCGATTGCGCTCGATCACGAGTTCCTCGTTCACGTCGATACCAAGGCCCGGGCCGGTGAACGGATGCGCGTAGCCGCCGTCGTCGAGCTTCAGTGCATCCTTGTTCACGACGTAATCGAGCACTTCGCCACCACGGTTGTAGTGGATGCCCATGCTCTGTTCCTGCAGCGTCGCGTTCCAGGCGACGAAGTCGACGTGCAGGCACGAGGCCAGCGCGATGGGGCCGAGCGGGCAATGCGGCGCGAACGCCACGTCGTAGGCTTCCGCCATCGCCGCGAGCTTCACGCACTCCGTGATGCCGCCGGCATGCGACAGATCGGGCTGGATGATCGAGATGCCGCCGCGCTCGAGCACGTGCTTGAACTCGTAGCGGGAATACATGCGCTCGCCGGCCGCTATGGGAATCGACGTCTGCGCGGCGATGCGCGGGTAGTATTCGGCCTGCTCGGCAAGCACCGGCTCTTCGATGAACAGCGGACGGAACGGCTCCAGTTCCTTCACCAGCACCTTGGCCATCGGCGCGGACACGCGCCCGTGGAAGTCGAGACCGAACTCGATGGTGTTGCCGAAGGCTTCGCGGATCTCGGCCACGCGCGCCACGGCGGCATCGACGGCCTTGCTCGTGCCGATGATGCCCATCTCCTCGCAGCCGTTCATCTTGAACGTATCGAAGCCGTGCGCGAGGCGCTCGCGGATCTGCGCGATGACGTCGGCCGGGCGATCGCCGCCGACCCAGCAGTACGTCTTCATGCGATCGCGCACGCGTCCACCGAGCAACTCGTACACGGGCGCGTTGAGGGCCTTGCCCTTGATGTCCCACAGCGCCTGGTCGATGCCGGCCATCGCGCTCATGAACACCGCGCCGCCACGGTAGAAGCCGCCGCGGTACATCGTCTGCCAGATGTCGTTGATGCGCGCCGGATCCTTGCCGATCACGAATTCGGAGAGCTCGTGCACGGCGGCCTCGACGGTGCGCGCGCGGCCTTCGACGACCGGTTCGCCCCAGCCGACGATGCCTTCGTCGGTCTCCATCTTGAGGAACATCCAGCGGGGAGGAACGCGGTACGTGGTGATCCGGGTGACTTTCATGTTCAGACCGAGCGATAGGCTTTGACGAAGGCGGCGGCGCGTTCGCGCGTGCGCGAAACCGATTGACCGGGTTTGTAGAGATCGCTGCCGAGTCCCGCGCCGATGCAGCCGGCGTCGAGGTACTGGCCCAGATTGTCGGGTGTCACGCCGCCGACCGCCAGCAGGGGCACGTCGGGCGGCAGCACCGCGCGGATCGAGCGGATGTAGCCCGGGCCCAGGTTGGCCGCCGGAAACAGCTTCAGCGACTGCGCCCCGGCCGCGAGGGCCACGAAGGCCTCGCTGGGCGTGGCGAAGCCGATGGACGCGTACATGCCGCGCTTGATGCCCTGACGGACGACCGCCGGATCGGTGTTCGGCGTCACCAGCAGGTGACCGCCGAGGTCGGCCACTTCGTCCACCAGCTCGGGCGTGAGCACCGTGCCGGCGCCGACGAGCGCGCGTTTCCCGGCCGCCTCGACGGCGAGCGGAATGCTCTTTCGCCAGTCCGGCGAATTGAGCGGGATCTCAATCGCGTCGAACCCTTCCTGGATCAGGGCTTCGACATGGGCGACGGCGTCGTCGGGCGTGATGCCGCGCAGGATCGCGACGAGGGGAAGGGCGGTTGGCCAGGCCATGGGCATCACTCGTGATAGAGCTGGGAACGGCCACCGTCGATACGGATGTCGGCGGCATTGATGTAGCGTGCTTCGTCGGATGCCAGGAACAGCGCGGTATACGCGATTTCCTCCGGCTCGCCGATGCGCTTGTTCGGCAGGATCTCGGTCTGCTTGCGGCGTTCGGCTTCCGGGTCGGGTGCGGATGCGAAACCGGCCTCGGCGATCGCGGTGAGTACGAGGCCCGGCGAGATCGAGTTCACGCGGACGCCGCGTGCGGCGTACTCGATGCCCAGTGCCTTCGTCAGCCCGATCAGGCCGTGCTTGGCCACCGGATACGGGAAGCAGTGCGGGATGATCTTATGGCCGTGCACGGATGCGATGTTGACGATGCTGCCGCGACCGAGCCCGAGCATGCCGGGCAGCACGGCTTTCGCGCAGTTCCAGGCGCCCTTGAGGTCGACCTCGAAACAACGGGTCCACTCGTCGTCGCTGAGCGACAACGGGTCGTTGAACACGTTGATGCCCGCATTGTTGATCAGCACGTCGGGCGCGCCGAAGCGCTCCGTCGCGGCGTCGACCATGCGCTGGATCGCCTGCGGGTCGGTCACGTCGGCCTGGAAGAGCATCGCCTTGTCGGTGTTCAGATCGGCCAGCGTCTGCCGTGCCTGCGCGTTGTCTTCGAGCACGTTGAGCACGACGGCGGCCCCGTGTGCGGCGAACAGCTTCGCCGTCGCCGCGCCGATACCCTGCGTGGCGCCGGTGACGATGGCTACCTTGCCCGCGAGACGGGGGAGGGGCGTGGTACGCGGATCGCCCTTCGTCGCGGCGCTCACTGGCGCGCCTCGTGCCCGTAGCGGGCTTCCGGCAGGCCGCGTCCGCGCGGCGGCGTACCGATGAAAATGGCACCGTCGTCCGGCGTCAGCGCCGCGTCGTCGATGTACTTGTTGGCAGAGGTGATGACCATCCGATCGAGTTCCGGTCCGGCGAAGCTCACGCAGCTGGGCTGCCGCGCAGGTAGGTGGATGACGGCGTCGACGGTACCGTCGGGCGCATAACGCACGACGCGCGACGCGCCCCACTCCGCATTCCAGAGGAAGCCATCGGCGTCGACGGTGGAGCCGTCCGGCTCGTTGCCTGCTTCGAGCTGCGCGAAGAGGCGGATCCTCTCGATCGTACCCGTCACGCCATCGTAGTCGCAGGCCATGATCTGCGCCGTGGGCGAATCGGTGAAATACATCGTGCCACCATCGGGGCTGAAGCAGATGCTGTTCGTGATGGCGGCCTTGGGCAGTGCGAGGCGATCGAGGCGGCCGTCGTGCGTGTAGCGCCAGAACGAGGCGATCTTTTCCGGGCCCCGCTCGTTGAGCGTGCCGAACACCAGGTTGCCGTGCCGGTCGCAGCGTCCGTCGTTGGCGCGCGTGCCGGGAAGGTCGGGTTCGATGTCCGCGAGTACCTTGAGCGCTCCCGTCGCCGTGTCGAAGCGGGCGATCTGTTTTTCCATCGCGAGCAGCAGCACGCCGGGTTCGTGCGTGAGCGCGAAACAGCAGACACGCGCGCCGAGTTTGTGCTCCGTGACGTGGCCCGTCTTCGGGTCGTACGCGTAGAGCATCGACGTGGCGATGTCGGTCCAGCGGACCACGCTCTTGAGGTCATCCCAGATCACGCCCTCGGCGTGGGCCTGGCGCTGGTCGGAGAGGGGTTTGAACGACTCGGTCATCAGCGGGCCTGCCTGCGGTTCTTGAGCTGGTCGACCAGCACGGCGATCAACAGGATCGTGCCACGGACGAGGTACTGGTAGAAGGCGTCGATGTTCATCAGGCTCATCGCATTCTGCACGGTTCCCATGATGAGAACGCCAACGATGACGCCGCTGATGCTCGCGCGGCCACCCATCAACGACACGCCGCCGAGGACGCACGCCGAAATCACGTTGAGCTCGAAGCCTTCGCCGGCGTTTGGCTGGCCGCTCGTCATGCGCGAAGCGAGGATGATGCCCGCCAGCGCGGCGACCACGCCCTGGATGAGGAAGATGGCGATACGCACGCGGTCCACCGCGACACCGGCGAGGCGCGAGGCGTCCGGGTTGCCGCCGATGGCGAGTGTGTTGCGGCCGTAGATCGTCTTGTTGAGCAGCACGCCGAACACGGCGAAGCAGGCGAGGGTGACCCAGACCGGCACGGGCAGCCCGAGCACCGACGCGCTGCCGAGCGTGAAGAACGCTTCGTTGGTGACACCCACCGCCTGGCCGTGCGAGCTGATGAACGCGAGGCCGCGCACGATTTCCATCGTGGCCAGCGTGGTGATCAGGGCGTTGATCTTCAGCTTGGCGATGACGGCGCCGTTGACGAAGCCGACGAACGCGCCGGCTGCCAGGCTGGCCGCGATGCCGATCGTCACGCTACCGGTGGCGTTCGCCACGATCGCACAGAACACGCCGGCGAACGCGACGATGGAGCCGACGGAAAGATCGAAGTCGCGCGAGGCGAGGCAGAACATCATGGTGCACGAGACCATGCCGATCTGCGACACGGACAGCAGCAGCCCGACCATGTTGTCCCACGAGAAGAAGTACTGCACCGATGCGCTCAGCACCGCGAACAGCGCGACGAAGATGAGGATCAGGCTGTAGTCGTCGACGATCTGCCAGAGCATGGCGCGGCGTCGCGTGGCCGGGGTGTCGCGGGTGGCGCCGATGGCGGCGGCGTTGGACTCGGTCATGGGATGTCTTACTCGGCAGGCGTGGGGGTGGCGCTGGCGCCTTCGGGAAGGGCGGCGGCGAGCACGTTGGTCTCGTTCGCTTCGCCACGGGCGAACTGGGCGACGATGCGGCCGCGACACATGGCGATCACGCGATCGGACACGCCGAGGACTTCCGGCAGTTCGCTCGAGATCATCACCACGGCGACGCCGCGTCCGGCCAGCTCGTAGAGCACGTTGTAGATTTCGTTCTTGGCACCGACGTCGATGCCGCGCGTGGGCTCGTCGACGATGAGTACGCGGAGGTCTTTCTCGGCAAGCCAGCGCGAGAGCACGGCCTTCTGCTGGTTTCCGCCGGAGAGCAGACGGATTTCCTGTCGACGATGGGGCGTGCGGATACGCAGGCGCTCGATGAACCCGTCGGCGGTCTTCGCCTCGACGGCGTCGTTGACGAACAGCCCCGCGGTAAGGTGATTGCGGCGCGCGCTGATATTGATGTTCTCGGCGACCGAACGCACGCCGATGATGCCGTCTTCCTTGCGGTCTTCAGGGCAGAGCACGAGCCCGTGACGGATCGCGTCGCGGATGTGCGACGCCCTCACCGGCGTGCCGTCCACGGAAACGTCGCCGGTGAGGCGGCGGTCGGCGCCGTAGATGACGCGCATGATCTCGGAGCGTCCCGCGCCCACGAGGCCGAAGAAGCCGACGATCTCTCCCGCCTTCACGTCGAAGGTGACGGGCTGCGGTACCGCGCGACCGGAGACGTTTTTCACCGAGAGCCGGATATCGCCGTGCTCGCGCGGCTTGTAGCCCCAGATGTCGCCGATGTCGCGGCCGACCATGCGCTGCACGAGCGTGTCGCGCGTGACGCCTTCCAGCGTGTCGAAATCCGCCACCTTGCGCCCGTCGCGGAAAATGGTCGCGGCGTCGCAGAGGTCGAAGATCTCGTCGAGGCGATGCGAGATGTAGATCATCGCCTTGCCCTGCGCGCGCAGATCGCGCACGAGGCGGAACAGCACGTCGGTTTCGCGGTGCGACAGCGAGCTGGTGGGCTCGTCGAGCGCGAGGATCTTGGCATCGCGCAGGATGGCCTTCGCGATCTCGACCATCTGCCGCTGGCCGATCGAGAGCTGCTTCAGCTTCGCGCGCGGATCGAGATCGACACCGAGGGCATCGAGGCGATCGCGCGTCCAGGCGAGCGCCTTGCGGCGATCGACGAGGCCGAAGCGGGTGGGTAGGCGGCCGAGCAGCAGGTTCTCCATCACCGACAGCTCGGGAACGTACTGGAGTTCCTGATGGATCACCGCCACGCCGGCGTCGATCGCATCGGCGGCCTTGCGAAAGTTCATCGCCTGGCCGTCGATGGCGACCTCGCCCTCGTCGGGGATGTACTCCCCGCCGAGGATCTTCATCATCGTCGACTTGCCCGCGCCGTTCTCGCCAAGCAGGCCGTGCACGCTGCCGGCGCGCACCTGGAATCCGACATCGGCGAGCGCACGCACGCCGGGAAACGTCTTCCCGATGTGGCGGAACTCGAGGCGCGGCACGTCGATCATCGTCAGAGCCCCATTTCCTTGCGCACGCCTTCCGAGTTTTCCTTCGTGATCAGCTGGCCGGTGGTGAGGGTGAGCTGCGGCGGCGCCTTGCCGTTCTTGATCCACTCGTACATGTTGACCGAGGTTTCATAGCCGTGACGCTTCGGGCTGATCAGTACGCTGCCGAAGAAGCCGGTGGCTTCGCCCTTCGCGAACTCGTTGAGCGCCGATTTGCTGCCACCGATGCCCACGCCGATCATGTCGGCGGCGCGGAAGCCACGGCCTTCGGCAGCGCGCACCGCGCCGAGCACGGCTTCGTCGTTGAGGCCGAACGCGACCCAGTGCTTGTACTTCGGATTCTGCGTGATCGCGATGTTCGCGGCGTTGAACGCGTTCTCGGTATCCGTCTTGGCTTCCGGCGCGTTGACGATGTTGGCGGTCGGGAAGCCCGCGGCGGTCAGCGCCGCGATGGCGCCGTCCGTGCGGTCCTTCGCCGTCGGCAGCTGGTCGTACGAGATGCGCAGGGCGCCGGTTTCTTCCGGGTTCCAGCCGCGCTTCTTCATTTCGTCGGCGATCGCCTGGCCAACCTGCTCGCCGATCTTCGTGGCCGAGATACCCATGTGCGGCACGGCGTCGATGGGGTTGCCGGAGCCGTCGACGAGGCGGTCGTCGACCGTCATCAGCTTCAGGCCATCGGCCTTCGCCTTGGCGACGATGGACGGCCCGAGCTTGACGTCGGGCGTGCAGATCACGAAGCCCTGCGCGTGCTGCGACTTCAGGTTATCGATGGCGGTGAGCACCTGGCCGCCGTCGGGCGCGCCGATCTTGACCAGCGTGAAGCCCTTTTCCTTCGCCGCCTGCTCGGCGTACTTCCATTCGTCCTGGAACCACGGCTCCTCGGGCTGCTTCACGACGAAGCCGATCTTCACCTGGTCGTCGCCACCCGACGAGCAGGCGGAGAGCGTAAGGGCCAGTGCGAGCACTTTCAGGCCAAGGGCGATCTTGTTCTTCATGCGGTCACTCCTCGAGGGGTTCGGTCAGTCGATCAGGCCGCGCTGGCGGGCGACGGCGATGGCGCCGTAGCCCGCGAGGTCGCGCTGGTCGTCGTCGTCCAGCACCGTGATGGTGCCGGAGAAGAAATCGTCGCCCTGCACCAGTTTCGCGATGGCTTCGCGCAGGATGCGCTTGCCGCTGATGACGAAGCGGGTGCCGGGGCTCATGCGGATGGCGCTGGAATTCTTCAGCGTCAGGAGGTCGGAGCCGAGCACGGCGCCGAGCAGGAAGTTCGCGCGCGCGTTCGCGTCGTATACGGCGAACTGATCGAGGATACGCACGCTGAAGCACGCGCGACCCAGGCCGATCTTCTTCGCCGAATTCGCGCCCGCCAGCAGCATGTCGGTGTCGATCTCTTTCGCGAAGCCCTCCTTGAGCGAGCCTGCGAGGATGGTGTCGTGCGAGATCACGTGCAGCAGTTCGCCGGCGAGCGTCGTCACGCAGCCTTCGATGCGCTGCTTCTCGTCGATGCTGACGAACTTCGAATGCGAGCCGGGCAATACGACGACCGTGGGTTCGGCGATGCCGAGGCGCTCGACGAGCGCGAACGACTCGACCTCTTCGCCGCGCATCATGTCCATCGCCTCGCAGTTGTGCAGGCCGATGTGGTCGACGGCATTGCGCACGCCGGGCACGAACCAGATCGGATCGTGCCAGACGTTGGTGAGGTTCTCGCGCATCGCGCCGGCGAGATCGCCGATACCGGCGGCGGCCGGGACGTGCGGGATTTCGCACAGGCCGACGTTGGACGTGATCATGCCGGAGGCGAGGACGCGGCCGATGTCGCCCTTGTCGAGCGCGGCGTCGGCCAGCGCCGCGGCGATCGTGTCGCGCACGCCTTCTTCCAGCTTCGCCTTGCTGCCGGTGATCGCCGTATCGCGCACG
>Ga0102588_1000452_pt1 | contig 44245 bp, 35 predicted proteins | sample AraplaMF_Col_mMS_FD_76854 | JGI IMG/M metagenome (GOLD analysis project Ga0102588, IMG submission 76854) | Arabidopsis root microbial communities from the University of North Carolina, USA - plate scrape MF_Col_mMS (SPADES assembly) (version 2) | ecosystem: Host-associated > Plants > Roots >...
CCTCGATCCCTGGAAATATCCTTGTCAGATGCCAAGGCTGCCCTTGCGAGTGCGCAGGCGACGCTCGCTGACGCCCAGCGTCGACTTGCGCGAAATCAGTCACTGACCACACAGACCGTATCGCGTGCAACGCTGGAAGAAAGCCAGGCCGCGGTCGAAACCTCTCAGGCTTCCGTGATGTCGGCGCAGGCGCGCGTGGGCCAAGCCGAACTTAATCTCAGCTATACCCGGATAACCGCACCGATCAAGGGGCGCATAGGGGCGGCCGAGTTGTCGGTCGGCAGCTTCGTCAGCGGCAGTTCGGTGACACTGGCGCGCATTGTCGAGCTGGATCCGATCCGGGTTGTATTCTCTGTCAGCGACCGATCGATCCTTGAACTGCGTGCGGCTGCCGGAGGTGCCAGCAAGGACGATCTTGCAAAGCGGTACGAGCCTACCCTGCGACTATCCAACGGTCAGCAGTACAAGGAACCCGGCAAGATCGAGTTTTTCGGAAACGAGATCGACGAATCAACGGGAACGCTGGCAATTCGGGCGCTGTTTCCCAATCCTGAGCTCCTGCTCACTCCGGGTCAGTTCGTAACGGTGATAGTTTCGGAAAGGGAAAAGACACTGCGCCCGGTTGTGCCGCTCGGAGCAGTCCAGCAGGATCGCGAGGGCAAGTTTGTCCTGCTCGTCGATGAAAAGAACGAGGTCGCGCTTCGACGCATAAAAGTCTCACAGCAAGTGGGAGCAAACTGGGAGGTGGACGACGGCTTGAAAGGCGGCGAGAAGCTGATCGTCGAGGGCCTGCAGAATGTCTCCGAGGGCTTGGCTGTGACCGTCACTCAGATATCCCCTGCTGACAACAACCTGACCTCTGCCACTCCCGTCCTATCACCATCCGGTACGCCGCAATGAATATATCCGCGCCGTTCATTGCCCGGCCAAGGTTCGCGATGGTTATTGCGATCGTCATGATCATCGCAGGACTCGTCTCCCTCCTTCAGATACCCGTCGCGCAGTTTCCGCAGATCACCCCGCCCGAAGTGCAGGTGACGGCAAGTTATCCGGGCGCGAGTGCCAGTGTCATGACTGACAGTGTGGGAGCACTGATCGAAGATCAGGTGAATGGTGTCGAAGACATGCTCTACATGTCGTCGTCGAGCACCAACAACGGCAGCTATAGTCTGACGGTCACATTTGCCGCAGGGACAGACCCGGCGATTGCCCAAGTCAACGTACAAAATCGCGTCGCAATGGCGACACCACGCCTTCCTGCTGCGGTCTCCCAAACGGGCGTCTCGGTGAGAAGTCGTTCCTCGAGCATGCTTCTCGGTTTTGCGGTCTATTCCCCAAAGGGGACCAAGGACGACGTCTTCATCAGCAACTACGCGACGGTCAATATCCGAGATGCGATCGCACGCCTGCCGGGCGTCGGGGAAGCCAGCGTATTTGGTCCCGTCTACAGCATGCGCGTCTGGATGAACCCCGATCGGATGCAGGCGCTTGGGGTGACGGCATCCGACTTGACCGCGGCCATCCAGGGCCAGAACGCGCAGGCATCCGCCGGCCAGCTAGGATCTCCGCCATCGCCGACAGGCCAGCAATTGCAATTGACGGTTCAGGCCCAGGGACGGCTTGCGGATGCAACAGAGTTCGGCAACATAATCGTCCGCACAAACAGAGACGGAGCGATCGTCCGTCTTCGCGACGTCGCTCGCGTGGAGCTCGGAGCGCAATCATACGACACGGCCTCAACCCTGAACGGGCAGCCGAGTGCCACGGTTGTCGTTTATCAATCTCCGGATGCAAATGCGCTCGCCGTGTCAGCCGCGGTCCTTGCGGAACTGCAAACATTGTCGAGGCAGTTTCCTGACGACGTCGCATATACGGTCGTTTTCGACACGACCACTTTCGTTCGCCAAACCATCGAGGAAATTTTCATTACGCTGGCAATCACCTTTGTGCTTGTCGTGGCGGTCGTCTTCCTTTTCCTGCAGGACTGGCGTGCGACGGTCATTCCCACGTTGACGATTCCCGTTTCGCTGATAGGCGGCTTTGCCGTGCTTTACGTGATGGGGTATTCAGCGAATACAATCACGCTGTTCGCCATGATACTTGCCGTCACTCTGGTCGTCGACGACGCGATTATCGTCGTGGAAAACGTCCAGCGCGTCATGAACGAAACCGGCGTCGACGTCCGCGAGGCGACACTGCGCACGATGGACCAGGTCACGGGCCCGATTGTCGCCACCACACTGGTGCTGGCCGCCCTCTTCGTGCCAGTCGCCTTCCTCGCCGGAATAACCGGTGAGCTCTATCGGCAATTTGCGGTCACCATCCTGGTCACGATCACTTTCTCGACAATCAACGCGCTGACGTTCAGCCCGGCAATTTGCGTTCTGATGCTGCGCCCCACCCCCGAGAGCCGCTCGCGGTTTTTTGTCAAGGTGAACCAGGGACTGGATGCTTCACGGCGGTTTTATCTGCGGTTGCTCGATCTCTTTGCCCGCAAGCTTGCCCTCAGCGCGCTGGTTTTTGCTGTCATCGTGGGCGGTACATACGGTTTCTATCGCATCCTTCCGACCGGTTTTGTTCCTTCGGAAGACCAGGGCTATCTCTTCATGAACGTGCAATTGCCGAACGCCGCTTCGCTCGAGCGCACGCAGCAGACAATTGCGGCGGTCAGTTCCGTGCTTCAACGCACGCCGGGGGTTGCAAATACGATCGGAATTGCCGGCGCAAGCATGGTTGGTGGCGGCGGCTCCAATTCCGGAATGATCATTTCCGCGCTGAAGCCCTGGAATGAACGGGGGGCCGATCAAAGCGTCTTTGCTCTCATGGACCGATTGCGCGCCGAGTTCGGCGCGATTTCGACCGCCTCGGTCGTGCCGTTTAATCCGCCTGCAATTCCCGGTCTCGGGACGACGGGGGGTTTTGACTTCCGACTTCAGGCGCGGGCCGGGCAAAGCCAGGCGGAGCTCGCCGAAGTCATGAGGGGCCTGATTATCGCTGCAAACCAGACGAAGACATTGACCAGTGTCTTCAGTACTTTTTCCGCTGACGTTCCCGAGGTCTATCTCGATATCGACAGGAAGCGCACGGAGCTATACGGGGTTTCGCCCGCCACGATCTTTAGCACGCTGCAAGCCCACCTCGGATCGTCATATGTCGACGACTTCAACATTTTTTCGCGCGTATACCAGGTTCGCCTTCAGGACGAACCAGGTTTTCGAACCCGTATCGAGGACATTCAACGGCTGAGAGTGCGAAGCCAGTCGGGGAGCCTTATTCCGCTACAGGGACTGCTTTCCATTTCTACCGTCTACGGACCCAACTCCATCAGCCGCTACAATCTTTTCCCGTCCGCGGCGATCAACGGACAGGCTGCCGCGGGAACGAGTACAGGCGCCGCGCTCGACGCCATGGAAACACTCGCTGCGCAAAAGCTGCCACCCGGCTTCGGATACGAATGGACGGGCATGGCACTTCAGGAGAAGCAGGCCGGTAACCAAACAACAATCATCCTGATTGCTGGGATCCTTTTCACCTACCTCTTCCTCGTTGCCCAGTATGAAAGCTGGAGCGTCCCGCTTGCAGTGATGCTGTCCGTGACGGTGGCCGTTCTGGGAGCGTTGGGCAGCCTTCTGATTGGTGGTATCGACCTCAACATCTACGCCCAAATTGGCCTGCTGCTGCTGGTCGGACTGGCCGCCAAAAATGCGATTCTCATCGTGGAGTTCGCCAAGAAGCGCCGGGAGGAAGGGTTGAGCATCATGGAAGCGGCGACCGATGGCACGTCACAGCGCTTCAGGCCAGTGCTGATGACTGCGATGGCATCTGTGCTTGGCGTGGTGCCGCTGGTCGTGGCCACAGGTGCGGGAGCAGGCAGCAGGCAGGCAATCGGCACGACGGTTCTCGGCGGCCTGGTGGTCGGATCAGTCGTCGGTCTCCTGATAATTCCACTCCTCTATATATACGTTCAAACGGTCAGGGAGGCGGTCAAGCGTCAGCTTTTCGGTGTCGATCGGGTCGACCCAGACAGCAAACCTCCGGCTGCGGCGGCCGCGGATTGAAAATCCCAACTCTTTAGGAAAGCTGAACTTTGGGATTCTCTGCCGAGAGAGCAGTATAGTTCTTGAAAGCGGAACGTTTGGAAGATCGCGTCCTCTCACTGAGGCGGAGAAGCAATCACGCCATCGGTCGGTGCAGCAGGCGTCGAGCTGCTACAACCTTGCAACCCGGCGCAGCGGACGCGCGCCCCGCGGATATGACTCGCTCTGGCGCCACTTCACCACTTGAGGGCGTTAGCTCGCCGTCGCTTGCCTGGACATTTGACTCGCATGCCCCCTCCCATCTCAATATTTAACCATGCATTTCTGGAATTGAACTCCATAATTGCAAGGATGATCCGCAGGCGAAAGACACTAGACTCATTGAGCTCATCGATTCCAATCCGGCCGTCGCTTTGCTGGGACCTCGACAGGTAGGAAAAACGACGCTCGCATTGGAAATCGGCGCACAGGCCGTCGATCTATCTCAATCTGGAGTCGGAAACCCGATCAAGCCAAGCTCTCCGAGCCGGACAACCGCGCAAGCTCCAACACACTCAATGCCGATCCCGCCAGTCAACTGACATCAAGCTATACCCCTTGAGCTGACCTATCGCGGTTTTGGCGCGCATTGTGGTTCCTGCATCAAACGATGCCAACGCGCGTGCCACATCGAGCCTGCCGTCGACGATCGCTTTGATAGCGAGCGCGTCCGGCTATTTTAGTGTGATTTCACCAGACCGGAGAAACCAGCGACAGCCAGAAGGCTGAGGGCCCAGCCGATGACCGACTGGAAGAAAAAATATCTCAAGGAGAACGTGCCATTTGGTTTCATCGAATCCGGTCGCCAGTATTCCCTTTGACCGATGGACGCTACCGGCAGGAGTACATCCAGCGAGTACATTGGCGCATTGAACTCCGGGTAGCTGGCCGCTTCCGGCTGATTGCGGAAGCAAGTGAGCTGGTCTTCCCCGACCGCGGCACGTCCGGCCAGGTCCTGTCCGATTGATGGCATATAGCGGATTTCGGTTCGCGGGAGATCACACATCGTCCATTCGGGGGAACGCAGAACGATGGGATTGTTCGGTTTCATTGCACCGTTGCGATAGGCGAATGCGAAGACACCCGTGCCGATCGCCCAGAAGAGCATCAGCCACACCAGCACCAGCAGAGGCTGCCGCCCGTAACGAAGGGTGACGGCGAGCACACCGTCGACAATCGCCAGGCTTGCCCGCAAGATTGGATTTTTGGCACGCGCTCGGCGCGCACGTCGCTGCAGTCGCTCCTTGGCGATCAAGACTGCACGGGCATCCTCGTCATGGCCCATTTCCCGCAATACCATTGACAGATGCTCGTAGGGCTGCGGCCAGAAGTCCGCGTTCCACCGTTCTGGCGTCTGACGCGATAGCCAGTCGAGCCGGCTTGCCGCATTGGCTGGCCCTCCAATGAAAGCACCGTACCGGCAGCGATTCAAAAGCAGGTCGCCAGTCTTGGGCCAGCTGCTCTGATCGTCATCGATCGCGCCGATCGTCGTCGCAGTGAGGTCGAGCGCACCCTCGACGGATGCACCTTGTCGCAGGAAGAATGCGCCGTCGATGATGGCGCGATTGAGCCGCAGCGCATTGCCGTCGGGCTGCGAAAGTGATGCGGAGGTGCAATTGACGTCACCTCCGAAGCGGGCACCGAGCAGGCGCGTTTCGCCGACGATTTTCGCCCCACGCAAGGCAAGGTCGCCCCCTGCCACGATCGCGTCTGCGTTCAATGCGACTTCGCCCGGGCGTTCAATCTGCGCACCGACCGCATTGACGTCGCCCCCAAGCCGCGCCGCCGAAAGATTGATGCCGCCACGCACATTGGCGCCACGCAACAGGATGCCACCGCGTGTTTCCAATGCCTCGGCGTCAAACGCCATATCGCCGGGCGAAGCGATCGAAACACCATCAGCCTCAATGCTACCGCCAATCCGCGCACCGGGAAGGCGGATTTCACCGGTTACTATCGCGCCGCGAAGCGAAAGGACTCCCCGTGCCTCCAACCTGTCGGCCTGCAAGCCGGGCAGGGCCGAACCGTCCAGGAACAGATTGTCGATAACCGCCGAGCGCAGCACCGGCGAGGCGTCGAAGTGACAATCCTTGAGACCGATGTCGCGCGGTATCCGGCACCCCTCCAGGTCGAGAATGCCAATGATCCAGGCTCCGCTCAGCCTCAACCCTTTCTCATGCAAACGATAGGCACCGTCGCCAAGGATGAGATAGCGCAACAGGTCCGCCCGCACCGTCCGCTCGGGATCTTCCTGTTCCGGCCGCAGACCGTCGCCCAATCGGTCGAAGTCTCCCAACTGCAGATGCGCCACGACCTTCGTTTCAGCGGCGCTCAGCGGATGAAAATCGGCAAGGCTGGGCAGGACGGGAACATGAGATCCCGGTTGGGGCGCTTTCTGGTTCATGAAGCCGGCATCCGTCTGACATCACGTATAGATCTTGCTCGAACGCCGCTTTGCCTTCTGGGTCCGCAAATCGGTCGATGGACAAGCAGGGCATGGCAATTCATGACGATCGTTCTCCTCCACCAAGGCGTTCGCGCCGATCGTGAACTATGCGCCCCGACACCCGTCAACGTGATCCCAAGACATCGAGCTAGGGAGCTCCCGCTCGACCTCGGTTCCAACGATATCGAATCGTCGCTCGCGTCAGCACTTTTCCAGCCCGTCATTGATTTCGTCGTTTGGGTTGAGGGTCAAGAGATCACGCCGAAATGTGATGTGTTGCAGCGGCATATGGGACCAGAAGCGTAGTTTCCGGACGCAGTGCCGATCACAGCCCGCGTGGCCGACCCCGACGTCTCATATTCCAGATTGCCGAAGAGCACAGTTTCAGAACCCGCCCCGCCGGAGCGTTTGGATGACCGTGAGCGTTGAACACAAACAGTCCATTCGCCCACGGCAGCCGTCGCCGGGCTTATTCCTATGGTCGCTGCTCAAAGCATGCGCATTATCGATCCTATGTGACTGCACCCACCTGCCAGGGCACGAATTCGTTGTCGCCGTAATCATAAACTTCGCTCAACGTCTTCTTTCCTGATGCGACGGCGATGATGTCCTCGAATATCCGTTCACCGGCGGCCTCGATCGTATCGTCTCCGGTGACGATGCCACCGCAGTTGATGTCCATATCCTCCTGCATGTGCTCATACATTTCGGTGTTTGTGGCGATCTTTATGCAAGGGGCCGGCTTGAAGCCGGAAACGGAACCACGGCCCGTCGTAAAACAGATGACATTACAGCCGCCGGCCACCTGGCCCGTCACCGCGACGGGATCGTAGCCGGGCGTGTCCATGAAGACGAAGCCGGGCTCATCGACAATTTCTGCATATTCGTAAACGGCTTTCAGGGGCATGGTGCCGCCCTTGGCGACGGCGCCGAGCGACTTTTCGAGAATCGTCGTCAGGCCACCCAGCTTGTTACCATGCGATGGGTTGTTGTTGAGTTCGGCACCATTGCGCTCGGTATAGTCGCGCCACCAGGCGATCCGCGACAGCAATTTCTCGGCGACCGCTGGCGTAGCGGCGCGACGGGTCAGAAGATGTTCGGCGCCGTAGATTTCAGGCGTTTCGGCCAGAACGGACGTACCTCCATTGCGCACGACGAGATCGGAGGCGTAACCGAGTGCCGGATTGGCAGAAATACCGGAATACCCATCCGAGCCGCCGCATTCCAGCGCCACCTTGAGGCCGGACAGCGGTTGCTTCGTGCGGTTTGCCGAATTCACCTCCGGCAACATGTCGCGGATCATCTCGCTTGCTGCTTCGATCGTCTTGCGCGTTCCGCCAAGTCCCTGGATCGTCATCGTGCGCAGGCGCTTGCCCTCTTCGAGCTTGTAGTGCTCGAGGAGCGGCGCGATCTGGTTGGTCTCGCAGCCAAGCCCGATCATCAGGATCCCACCAAAGTTCGGATGCCGGGCATAGCCTTGCAGCGTGCGCGTGAGGTAGCGGTAGCCCTCGGTCTTGGTATTGATCGCGCAGCCGCCGCCATGCGTCAGCGCCACGATACCGTCGACATTGCCGAAGCCCTCAAGCCCGCCGGTACGATTGAAGTGCGCGGCGATGTATTTGGAAACGGTTGCCGAACAGTTCACGGTGGTGACGATACCGATAAAGTTGCGCGTGCCGACGCCCCCCGCGCCGCGATCAAAGCCCATGAACGTACGCCGCTGGTCCAGCGGCAGCATGCCGGTCTCTTCGATATCGACGCTGAACTGGTGGCGGTGCTCGGATTCCACGACCGCCAGATTATGCAGATGCACATGGCTCCCCTGTGGGATGAAGATCGTTGCAACGCCGATCGGCTGGCCGAATTTGCGAACTTCCTCACCGGCCGCGATGTCGCGGATCGCAATCTTGTGACCGCGAGGAATCTGGTCAACAGCCACGAGACCCTCAATCCCCGTCAGGCCGCCCGCTCTTATCATGACACGTGCCAAAGCGACGTCGTCGATCGTATTGAGAAGGATCACCGGAGTGTCAGAACTGGACATGGTCAATTTCCAAGATGGCTTTCAATTCTCTTTACGCGCTTTGGTTCAGGGATACTGCGCGCCGTTCGTCGTCAAATAAATGGCGTAGACGGAGCGTGTCGCGGTGATGAACAGCCGGTTTCGGCGGGGGCCGCCGAATGTCAGGTTGGCGACCGTCTGCGGAACCTTGATCTTTCCAAGCAGCGTAGCGTCGGGCGAGAAGCAGTGAACGCCGTAGCCGGCGCTTGACCAGAGATTGCCCTGCTTGTCTACCCGGATGCCGTCCGGAATTCCGGTATCGATGCTGCAAAAGACCCGGCCATTCGTCAGCGTCCGCCCATCCACGACATCGAAGACGCGTATATGTCGTGGAGCCGCGGGGTCATGACTGGCACCGCTGTCGGCGATATAGAGTCTGGTTTCGTCCACTGAGAAGGCCAGCCCGTTCGGCTGCAGAAAATCGCCCACGACCGCTGTCAGCTCGCCGCTATCAGGATCCAGGCGATATACATTGCGCCGGGATTGCTCGGGGTCGGACTTGTAGCCCTCATAGTCGGACAGGATGCCGTAGGTGGGATCCGTGAACCAGATGGTGCCATCAGACCGCACGACCACGTCGTTGGGAGAATTCAGCCGCTTGCCCTCAAAGCTGTCGGCGAGAATGGTGATGCTGCCGTCGGGCTCCGTACGGGTGACACGGCGGGGGCCATGTTCGCAGGAGACCAACCGTCCCTGGCGATCGCGCGTGTTGCCGTTGCTGAAGTTGGACGGGCTGCGAAAAACCGAAACACCGCCGTCGGGAACCCAACGCATCATCCGCTGGTTCGGAATATCGCTCCACAAGAGACACTGCATGTCGTCGAACCAGACCGGTCCTTCCGCCCAGCGGCATGAGCTGTCGAGCTCCTCCAGTTGAGCACTTCCGACGAACAGGGCCGTGAAGCGTGCATCATGGACTTCAAAATGTGAGACATCAGGCATGGAACAATCCGCGTTCAGTGGTTTCTGAGCTTGCGGCCGCCGGCGATGACGATGACCGCAATGATGATGAGCCCGGTCATGACGAGGCGGATGCCGGCGCCAAACCCGTAGGTGTTGAGCATCGAGACGACTAGGAACATGAACAGGGAGGCGCCCCAAATACCAGGAACGTTCGAATCGCCACCCGCAACGGCGGTTCCGCCGATCACAACCACCGCGATCGACGTCAGCAGATATTCCTGCCCCATGTTGAGCGCCGCGCCCCCGGCGAAACTGGCCAAAAGATATCCGCAGATCGCCGCAAGGACCGAGCATAACATGTATGTCGCAAACCGGACGCCATCGACGGGAATTCCGGCCATGCGAGCGGCATTGATGCTTTGACCGATTGCCGCAACCCAGCGTCCGTAGACGCTCCGGTAGAGGAGAATGTAAGCCACACCCGACAGAACAAGGGCAACGATCGCCACGTTCGGCACGCCCAAGGTCGTTTCCGTCGTGAAACGCGCAAGTGCCTCGGGCGGCTTGATACGCAGACCGCGATTCGTCCAGATTGCCGTAGACTGCACGATGAAACTCATCGACAGCGTTGCGATGATTGGCGGAATTCGCAGCAGCTTGATCAGCAAATAGTTCCCGATACCGACGGCCACGCCCACCCCTATCGCGACGAGCAGCCCCGCCACGATCAAGGAGTTCTCGACATTCATGAACTTAAGGGCGACCGTTCCTGAAAGCGTCATGGTTGCCGGCACGCAGAGATCGATATTGCCCGGTCCGAGGGTGATGATGAGCATCTGGCCGAGCCCGACGACGATCGAGAAGGCTGCGAAGGTCAGCGCGGCCTGGCTGAGGCCGAGAGTGCTTGCCCCGCCGGTAAACAGGATGGTGACGAACCAGACCAGGAATGCGGCCACGAAAGACCACACCCAGGGCTTGCGCGCGATGATGGCAAGCGTCGTCATGCGCGCTTCTCCCTCTTTTCAATGCGGTTCAGCAATAGCCGCAGGCCGAGCACCACGATCAGGATCGCACCTTGCGCTCCGATCTGCCAATCCGGCGAGATGCGCAGGAAAGACAGGAAAGAGCCGGCCAGCGTCAATGTCAGCGCCCCGATCACGGCGCCGATCGGCGAGACGCGGCCACCCACGAACTCGCCTCCGCCCAGAATAACTCCCGCAATGGAGAGCAGCGTGTAGCGCAAGGCGATGTTGGCATCGGCGGAGGTCGTGAGGCCGACCAGCGCTATTCCAGCGAAAACGGCAAACACAGCTGCCAGCGCATAGGCGCCTCCCCTGATAGTCAGAACCGACCAGCCGGCGCGCTCCACCGAACGCGCATTGCCCCCTACACCGCGCAAAAGCACACCGAGCGAGGAACGCATGACGAGGAAATGGGCAACGACCGCGATAACGACACTTGCGACGATTGCCATCGGAATGAGGGGTGGCCGCGACGTCATCAAGCCGCGAGCCCATTCCGGCGCATGTCCGCCCGGCGCAGGCAGGAGGATTACGGCAAGTCCGCTCCAGACGAAACTCATCCCGAGCGTGACGACGATCGACGGCAGATCGCGAACGTGGATCAGTATGCCGAGCCCGGCATAGCTGGCAATTGCGACGATCAGAATAAGCAGGCCGAGCAGCGGATTCGATTGAAGGACGGTCGCAGAGACGCAGGCGACGAAGCTGACGAATGCGCCCATCGACAGATCAAGGTCGTTCACGGTCATGATCAGCATCTGCGCGATCGTCGCCAGTGCGATCGGCACGGCCAGATTGAACAGCAGGTTCAGCCCGACGTAACTCATGGCGCGGGGCTGCAGGTAGAAAACCGAAAGCAACAGGATCGTGAGCGACAAGGCGGGAATAATCAGGCGGATGGTATCCGAAGACAGCCGAAGCTTCATGCGGCTGCTCCCGAAAAAGAGGCGGCCAGGATGTTTTCCTCCGTTATGTCGGCACCGATGAGTTCACGGACGATGACCCCGCCGTTGAATACGTAGACGCGGTCGCAAAGGCTAACCTCGTCCATCTCCGTGGAATACCAGACGAACGCGCGTCCCTTGTCCGCTTCTGCTCTTACGATGGCATAGACTTCCTGCTTGGTTCCGATATCGACGCCGCGCATGGGATCATCCATCAAGACAGCCGGCGCGCTCGTCGCGAGCGCCCGCGCGAACAGCACTTTTTGCTGGTTGCCGCCCGAGAGTGAGAGAATGGGATTGTCCATATCCCTTGTCCGAATTTCGATGCGTTCCTTCCAGGAAGCGCCAAGCTCATCTTCCCTCTCTCGGCTCACCATGCCCCTGCGGGACAGATCACCGAGGTTGGCGATGGTCAGGTTGTTCAAAATGCTCCACAGCGGAAACACCCCGTTCAGGGCGCGGTCGCCCGCCACGAAAGTCACGTTGGGATTCGGACGGCGAAGCCAGCTGCCGGTTTGCGAGAGGTAAAGATCAAGGAGAATATCCGTCTGACCATGCCCGCCCAACCCCGCGAGACCGACCAGTTCGCCGGGGAAAGCGGCGAATGGCAAGCCCTTGCCCTTTCGCGGCGCAGCCGTCAACAATGGCGGCCCCTTGCCGCCACCGGAGCGGCGTGGTGACAGGTCGCGCGCCTTGACCACGCTTCCCATGGTAGCGACGAGGCTGCCATGATCGAAATCCGCGGATTGTTTCTCGGTTACGACCTTTCCATCCTTCATGACGATGATGCGGTCCGTCGCGGACAGGATTTCGCCGAGGATGTGGGAAATCAGAATGATAGAGCCGCCCTTCTTGATGAAGGTGCGCACGTAGGCGAGCAATTGCGCCGCAAGGCTCGCGTCGAGCGAGGATGTGGGCTCATCGAGGATCACCAGCTGGGCCGGATGGGATATCGTCGAAAAAGCCATGGCGATCTCGACCATCTGGCGCTCTGAAATGGACAGATCGCCGACCACGGCTTCGGATTTTATGGCATGGCCGGGAAATATCTCGTCCAGCGTCTTGCCGATCATGTCGGCGGCGCGGCTGCGCCAGCCCCACCCCTTTAGCTCTGGGTGCATGACTCGCGTGTTTTCGATCACCGTCAGATTGGGACACAGCGACAGTTCCTGGAAAACGCAGCGCACGCCGTTGGCGCGCGCGGTGCCGATGCCATGGCGCTCGACGTCAGTTCCGCCGTAGCGGACCGTTCCCGCATGGGGCGTCAGCCCGCCGTTGATGATGTTGACGATCGTGGATTTTCCCGCCCCGTTGTGACCGACGAGACCGATACACTCACCAGCGGCAATTCGGATCGTTACGCCGTCCAGGGCCTTAACAGCACCGAAATGTACCTTGACGTCCCGGACCTCGACGACGGCCGGACCTTGAGCTTCAACGGTCAAAATTCAATCTCCCAATAAATGGAGGATCCGCCCGACGAGTCGGGCGGAGCAATGCGTTGGGAAGACCGGTTACTTGCTGTCGGCGATGATCTTCTCGGCGTCAGCCTGCGAATACTCAACGTTTGCGACACCGCCAGCCTGGGTGGTGGCAAGGTTGGCTTCGAGATTGTCCTGGTCGATGCGCAGGAAAGGCACGACAAGATCTTTCTTGACATCCTTGCCGTCGAGGATTTGCTGCGCCACCCAGAACGCCAGCGTCGAGACGCCGGGTGCGATGGAGACGGACATGGTCTCGTAGTTGTTGGCGTCCTTCTGCTTCTTCCACCAGACGAGCTCATCCTGGCGGTTGCCCATCACGACGGTAGGCGTCGGGCGCTTGGCGGCTTCGAACGCCTGGGCGGCGCCGTAGCCGTCACCACCCTGGGTCACCACGGCGGCGATCTCGGGCAAGCTTGGCAGGATGCCCGCAACCGCCTTCTGAGCGACGTCCTGAGCCCAGTCGCCGTGAACGGAACCGACGATCTTGAACTGCGGGTTCTTCTCCACGCCCGCATGGATGCCGGCCGAGATCTCATCGTCGACCGAAACGCCTGCAAGGCCACGGATTTCGAGAAGATTGCCGCCCTTCGGGAGTTTCTTTGCAAGATAATCGATCTGGCTTTCACCCATGGCCTTGAAGTCGACGGCAATGCGCCAGGCGCAGGGCTCCTTCACGATGCCATCGAACGAAACAACGACGATTCCGGCATCGCACGCTTCCTTGACGGCGCCGTTGAGCGCTGTCGGAGAGGCTGCGTTGATGACGATTGCATCGTAGCCCTGCAGGATCATGTTCTGGATCTGCGCGGCCTGTTCAGTGGCCTGGTTTTCCGCCGTCGTGAAGGGATCTGCAGAAGCGACGACGCCGGCCTTCACGGCTTCGCCGGTCACCTTTTCCCAGCTCGTCAACATGGCCTGACGCCAGGAATTCCCTGCGTAGTTGTTGGACAGTGCGATTTTTTTTGCCGAAGTATCGGCCATGGCCGTTACCGGAATCGCCGCGCAGGCCACAGCCGCGGACGTCAGAAGCAGTTTTCTGAAATTCATGTGCTCTCTCCCTGTTGCTCGCGGCCCCACTTCCGGGGCGGATGCAACTTTGCAATAGTGTCGAGTTTCCTCCTCTCGACGAGCGGGAGAATGTTATAGATCGACAGGCCTGTATAGTAAGAAAGAGGCACCCAATTTGCGGCATTTGCTCTAATTGATGCGGGATCCTGCAGGACGCAACCATACCATCTGGCGCTTACTAGAGCTGGCGCGCGCACGGAACCGCGCGGGGAGGAAACTATGCTCAAGCTGGCGCCTTCGGCGCTTCTCGACCATTATCTGGCGATTTCCCGACTTCTGGCGGGACAGCTGGAATTCCGGTCGGCCATCCGCGCGGTTGCCGCTGAGATTTCCCATATCATCCCGCATGACCATCTTGATGTATGCATCATGACCCATGGCGGAAAATATCATACCGCCTATGAAACCGGCATCGAAACGGCGTGGGGCAACCGCCCATCGGCGCTCGTCCTAGAAAGCCCGATCCGCACCCTACTTTGGGGTGAGGTCGGCTATCTTCTGACCGACGACGCCTGTGTCGATCCACGGTTCAATTTTGATGGTGCCTTCTCCCGCCCCATACTCGAAGAGGCACTGCGAAGCCGCATTCACGTTCCACTCAAGGTCGAAGGCGACGTTATCGGCGCGCTCAGCTGTTCCGCCCATGATGCGGCGTTGTACACGCTCGACGACGTTTCCAACGCCCGATCCATTGCCGATCTGCTGTCGCCCTATTTCTTCGCCCTGCGCGCCGCCGAGCAAGCCCAACAGTCGGCAATCGTCGAGGCGGAAGCACGGGCACGAGAGGAAGGCTTGCGTCTCGGCGCGCTCAAGCTGACCGAGGCGCTTGAAGCCGAACGGCAGCGCATCGGCATGGACCTGCACGATCAGACGCTCGCGGACCTGACGCGCCTGTCGCGCCGTCTGGAACGGCTGACCCGCGAGCCGGATATTTCGGGGGAAACGCTGGAGCCGCTTGCACGCAGCCTCCAGCACAGCATGCAGGATCTCCGTCAAATCATCGACGAGGCGAAGCCTTCGATATTGCAGCTGTTCGGATTTGCCCAGGCAGTCGAAAACCAGCTGGATCGCGCCATCCGTGATAGCGGCCTGTGCGTGACGCAACGACTTGTCGACAACACCGCCGGCATCATCGACAAGCTCGAGCCGACCGTCCGTATTGCACTTTTCCGCATCACGCAGGAAGCTATCAACAACGCCGTGCGGCACGGGCAGCCCGATCACATCACCGTCACCCTAAGCGGGAAGCCAGACGGCATTTCGATCGAGGTATGCGACGACGGCATTGGCATTGCAAAGCTGAGACGCCGTAATGGCTCGGGCATCGACAACATGAAAACGCGCGCACGGCTGATTTCGGCCAGGTTCACGATACTGGACGCACGGGATGCATCTGGAACCATCGTTGCAATTCATCTACCGACGACTGCCCAGTCGATCCAATCGGGGAATCAAGCATGAAGGTTCTGATCGTCGAAGATGACCCTCTCCACCGGTCCTATCTGCATGAGGCCATCTGCGCCTCGCTGCCGGAATGCGAGATGGTCATCGAGGCGCAAAATGGCAAAGAGGGAGAGAAACTTGCGCGCGACCACAAATCCGCGCACGTCGTCATGGACCTCCAGATGAACAACCGCAACGGTATAGAGGCTGCGCGCACGATCTGGAACGAGCGGCCTGATACCCGCATTCTCTTTTGGTCCAACTATTCCGACGAAGCTTATGTACGCGGCGTATCGCGCATCGTTCCCGACGGCGCTGCTTACGGCTACGTGCTGAAGTCTGCCTCGGACGAACGCCTCAGACTTGCGTTGCGGAGCATTTTCATCGAGGCGCAGTGCGTGATTGACCGCGAGGTTCGCGGGATGCAGCAGAAGAGCCTTGGTCACGCAAAAGGCTTCAGCGATAGCGAGTATGAAATCCTTGTCGATATCGCGCTCGGCCTTACGGATCGCGCGATCGCCCGCCGGCGCGGTCTTTCTCTGCGCAGCGTTCAAAACAGGCTACAGCAGCTGTATGAAAAGCTCGAAGTCTATCAAAACTCATCTGAAGACAATGAGGACGGCCGCTTTAATCTGAGGGCCAGGGCAGTGACCGTCGCGCTGTTGCGGAAGCTTTTGAACTACAGTGCTCTGGAACGGGCCGAAACCGAACTCTCAGAATGGTTGTCGTCACTTTGATTCTTGCTTTCGCCTATACTTGACGGCCCTATGCAAAGGGCGCTATCAATTTCGAACATCGAAAAAAATCAGGCGGTTCGGCCTCACCGGGATGACATCCCGCGTGGGGCTTTTTCGTTCATAGGTGCTTTTTGGACACTCGGACGGTTGTTCAGGTCGGCGTATTGTTTTCCCGCTCCGGTCCCTACGCGGATCTGGGTGAGCAGGGCTATGCTGGCACGATGGCTGGGATCGCCGCAGTCAATGCACGCACCGGCCTGCCGTTCCGGCTTGAGGCCAGTGTTGCCGATCCGAAGGGAAATACCGATCGCTATGCTGCGCTTGCCGCCGAGCTGGTGAGCGGTGGCGAGGTCCGGCATATTGTCGGCTGCACGACATCCTGGAGCCGCAAAGAGGTCATCCCGGTCCTGGAAAAGACGCGGGCCCTCCTCTGGTACCCCTGCGTCTACGAGGGGTTCGAGGCGAACGAGAATGTTGTCTATGTCGGCGCCTGCGCCAATCAACACATTCTACCGCTTCTGGAATTCGCCCTTCCTGCCTTCGGCCGCCGGGGTTTCCTCCTGGGCTCAAACTACATTTGGGGCTGGGAGACCTGCCGTATTGCTCGTGATGTGATCCTGCGTTCCGGTGGCGAGGTCCTCGGCGAACGGCACGTTCCGCTCGGCGACGCCGATATCGACCGTATCATCGATGAAATTCACCGCAAAAAGCCGGATTTCATCCTTAATTCCCTGATCGGACCCTCATCCTATGCTTTCCTGCGCGCCTATCGCGCGCTCGGCGAGCGCGACGGCGATTTCGCGCCGGGCCGTCGCCCGGTGCTGAGCTGCAATCTCGGTGAGAACGAGATCGTCAAGATCATGCCCGCGGCCGAAGGGCACTACACCACAGCCACCTATTTCGAAACGCTGGAGACGCAGGAGAACGCGCGCTTTCTCGCGGGACTTCCAGAAGACGCTCGCGCCGCCGGCATATCGGCCTTCTTCGCGCAGGCCTATTCGGCGGTTCTGCTGATCGCTGCCGGGATCGAGGTCGCAGGCGAAGCGGCGGCACTCGATGTGCTCGAAGCGGTCAAGGCACGCGCGGTCGAAACGCCCTTCGGCCCGTTGCGGATCGACCCGGCCAACAACCACATTCACGTGGTCGCGCATGTCGCTCGGGCGACTGCCGGCGGCCGTTATGATATCGTCCGGCAAGGACGCGACGCGATCGCACCGGATCCCTTCCTCATCCGCTCGGCGCTTGCCGTTCCCGCAATCGAAACCGCGACGACGCCGTCCCGACCACAGCTGAGACTCGTCTAATGAACAATGGCTTCATGACGCCTTCCTTCGAAGGCCTAAGAGCGCTGATCCTGCACCGCCAACACGCCAATACCGAGGCGCTGGAACGCCAGTTCGCGCGCATCGGCGTCAGCGCCGTGACCGTCTGGCCGGAGCTTGCGGCCGAACAGTCGTTTCAGGATTTCGACGTGCTGATGTTCGACGCAGACATGGGCTATGATGAGCAGTTTCCCTGGAGCGCCGGCGAGGCGCCCATTCCGACGATCGCCCTGATCGGCAGCGAAGCACCTGGACGGATCACCTGGGCCGTCAGCCACGGCGCCGACGCGCAGCTGCTGAAGCCGATCGGCAGCTCGGGCGTCTATAGCGCGCTCGTCATTGCCACGCATGCGTTTAAACGCCGCAAGTCGCTCTCAAGCGAGGTCGCAACGCTCTCCGAACGTCTGGCGAACCGGGAAAACCTTGCCGAGGCCACCGCGATCCTGATGGTACGGGAGCGGCTGCCGGCCAACGCCGCCTATGCCTTGCTTCGCCGCCGCGCGATGGACGAACGCCGAACGATCGACGAGGTCGCTCAAATCATTCTGGAGAAAACCGGGTTGAACGAGGGCAAGCGCCGTGGCTGAGGTCGCCATCTCCGTCCCTGTTGCCCCGACACCTGGCGTCTTTCGCCGCCTCCTGAAGCGCAAACTTGCCGTTTTCGGGCTGATCGTCATTGCACTGATCGTTTTCGCCGCAGTGTTCGCGCCATGGATCGTTCCTTACAATCCGGATGAACAGTTCTTCGAAGGACTGACGCTCGAGGGCGCGCCGCTCGCGCCGACCGCGCAGTTCTGGTTCGGCACCGATCTGGTCGGCCGCGATCTCCTGAGCCGCATCATCTACGGCGCGCGAACCTCGCTGATCATTGGCGTCATCGCCAACGGCGTCTCCGTCCTCATCGGCTCGGCGGTCGGTATCACTGCCGGCTATTTCAAGGGCTGGGTGAGTACTGTGCTGATGCGTTTCACCGATCTGATGATGGCATTTCCGGCGCTGTTGCTTGCCATCGTGCTTGCGGCGATCTTCCGCCCGAGCCTCCTGATCGTTGCCATGGTGATCGCCATGGTCAACTGGGTGCAGATCGCCCGCGTGCTCTACACGGAAACGCGTTCGCTTGCCGAGCGGGATTTCGTAGAGGCTGAACGGGCGCTCGGAGCAGGGACTTTCCGCATCCTCACCCGCCACATTTTCCCGCATCTGGTATCGACCATCGTCGTCTATGCGACGCTCGGCATTGCAACGACAGTGCTGCTCGAGGCGACGCTCAGCTACCTCGGCATCGGCGTCCAGCCGCCGACGGCCTCCTGGGGCAACATCATCTTCGAGAACCAGACCTATTTCACCAGCGCGCCCTGGCTCGTCTTCATTCCGGGTTTTGCGATCATCTTGCTCGCGCTCGCGTTCAATCTCGTCGGCGATGCCCTGCGCGACATCCTCGACCCGACTCAGCAGGGGCACCACTGATGATCTCCTACGTCGCCCGCCGCCTGCTGCAATCGGCGCTCATTCTGGTCGGCATCAGTCTGGTCACCTTCGTGCTGCTTTACCTTTTGCCCGCCGATCCGGCCCGCCAGATCGCCGGGCGCAGCGCGACGGCGGAGACAGTGGAAAGCATCCGTCAGCAGCTCGGGCTCAACCTGCCATTCTACCAGCAGTATCTGCGCTATGCGACCGGACTGCTGCATGGCGATTTCGGCCGCTCCTACCTGCAGAAAACCGAGGTGGTAGAGCTGATCGCCTCGCGCCTGCCGGCAAGCCTGCTTCTGATGGCAGGGGCGATCACCTGCGAACTCATTCTCGGCATCGCCATGGGTCTCGTCTCGGCGCTGCGCCGTGGCTCGGGGCTCGACAACGGGCTGATGCTCCTTTCCTTCGTCGGCGTTTCGGCGCCGCAATTCGTTATCGGCATCCTGATGCTCTACGTTTTTTCCGTGCAGCTCGGCTGGTTTCCGATCGGCGGCTACGGCACCTTTTCGCATCTGGTGCTTCCGTCGCTCACTCTCGGAGTGTTGGGAGCGGGCTGGTATGCGCGCATGATGCGTTCCTCGATGATCGAGGTGCTGCGCCAGGACTTCATCCGCACGGCTCATTCCAAGGGGCTTGGCCGCGCCACGGTGATTTTCCGCCACGCGCTGCCCAATGCCATTCTGCCGGTAATCGCGATGATCGGAATCGACATCGGGATGTTCATGTCGGGCATCGTCGTCGTCGAAAGCGTATTCGGGTGGCCCGGTATCGGCCAGCTTGCCTGGCAGGCGATCCAGCGGGTGGACATTCCGATCATCATGGGAGTCACGCTGGTCTCGGCCCTGGCCATCGTTGTCGGCAATCTCATGGCGGACCTCATCGCCCCGATGATCGATCCGCGCATCAAGATTCGCTGACAATCGTCGGCGGATAACGTGAACAGGTACAAAAAAACCAGAGGAGAATTGCAAATGCGTAAGACACTTCTTGCAGGCGTGGCGTTCTTTGCCATTGCCGCAGCGGGCATGACGGCGGTCCACGCCGATGACATCAAACAGGGCGGCCAGATGGTCGTGACCTACAAGGACGACGTGTCGACGCTCGATCCCGCCATCGGCTATGACTGGCAGAACTGGTCGATGATCAAGAGCCTGTTCGACGGTCTCATGGACTACGAACCCGGCACTTCCACACTTCGGAAAGATCTCGCCGAGGACTACACCATCTCCGACGACGGCAAGACCTTCACCTTCAAGCTACGCAAGGGCGTGAAGTTCCACAACGGCCGCGAAATGACTGCCGAGGACGTGAAATACTCGCTGGACCGCGTCACCAACCCGGCGACCCAGAGCCCCGGCGCCGGCTTCTTTGGCTCGATCAAGGGCTTCGACAAGATGGCCGACGGTTCGGCCAAGTCGCTGGAGGGCGTCACTGTCGTTGATCCCTACACGATCAAGTTCGAACTGACCCGTCCGGACGCCACCTTCCTGCACGTCATGGCGATCAACTTCTCCTTTGTCGTCCCGAAGGAAGAAGTCGAAAAATGGGGCGCCGATTTCGGCAAGCATCCGGTCGGGACAGGCGCGTTCAAGCTTGGCGAGTGGACGCTCGGCCAGAAGCTCGTGTTCGAGCGCAACAAGGATTACTGGAACGCTGGCCTTCCGAAGCTCGACCAGATCACTTTTGAGGTTGGCCAGGAGCCGGTTGTGGCACTTCTGCGCCTGCAGAAAGGCGAGGTCGACGTCGCCGGCGACGGCATTCCGCCGGCGAAGTTCCTCGAGGTGAAGAACGACCCGACCTATGCCAAGCTGATTGTCGAGGGCGGTCAGCTGCACACCGGCTACGTCACCATGAAGACGACGATGAAGCCATTCGACAACGTCAAGGTGCGCCAGGCCGTCAACATGGCGATCAACAAGGATCGCATCATCCGCATCATCAACGGCCGCGCCGTTCCGGCGAACCAGCCTCTGCCGCCAACCATGCCGGGCTTCGCCAAGGACTACGAAGGCTACAAGTACGACGTGGAGGGCGCCAAGAGGCTTTTGGCGGAAGCCGGTCTGACGGACGGATTCGAAACCGAACTCTATGTCTACAACACCGACCCGCAGCCTCGCATCGCCCAGGCGATTCAACAGGATCTCGCCGCCATCGGCATCAAGGCTGAAATCAAATCGCTGGCCCAGGCCAATGTCATTGCCGCCGGCGGTGAGCCGGACCAGGCGCCGATGGTCTGGTCGGGCGGCATGGCCTGGATCGCCGACTTTCCGGATCCGTCCAACTTCTACGGCCCGATCCTCGGCTGCTCGGGCGCAGTCAAGGGTGGTTGGAACTGGTCCTACTACTGCAACAAGGCACTGGAAGAGCGCGCAACCGCGGCCGATTCGATCACCGATCCGGCCAAGAAGGCTGAGCGCGAGGAAGCCTGGCGGTCGATCTTCCTCGACATCATGAAGGATGCCCCGTGGGCACCTGTCTTCAACGAGCAGCGATTCACCATCCGCTCCGAGCGGCTCGGTGGTCCGGACGCGATTTTCGTCGATCCGGTCCACATCCCCATCAACTACGAGCAGGTTTACGCCAAAGATGTGCAATAACTGTAACTACACCATCCACGGCGCGCATCATCACTTCGGGTGGGATCGTTCGATCCCGCCCGTCGAGAAAGTCGCGCCGGGCTCGACGATCCGCTTCGAATGCATGGATAGCGGCAGCGGGCACTTCAATGCCAACAGCACCGCGGCCGATGTCGCGACGCTGGATTTCTCGAAGGTCAATCCGGTCACCGGTCCCGTCTATATCGACGGGGCCGTGCCCGGGGACGCGGTCAAGATCACCATCCACGAGTTCGAGCCGTCCGGTTTCGGCTGGACGGGGATCATTCCGGGTTTCGGACTTCTGGCGGATCAGTTCACCAGCCCGGCCCTGACGGTATGGAAATACGATCCCGTCAGCATGGAGCCGGCTATGTTCGGCAAGAACGGCCGCGTGCCGTTGAAACCGTTCGCCGGCACGATCGGGCTGGCGCTGGCGGAAGAAGGGCGTCATTCGGTTGTTCCGCCGCGGCGGGTGGGGGGCAACCTCGACATTCGGGACCTGTCCTCCGGCTCTGTGCTTTACCTGCCGGTTGAAGTCGCTGGCGGCCTGTTCTCGATCGGCGACACGCACGCTGCACAGGGCGATGGCGAGGTTTGCGGCACGGCGATCGAAAGCCAGATGAACCTCACGGTGACGCTGGATCTCGTCAAGGGCGCCAAGCTGTCCATGCCGCGCTTCACCACGCCCGGCCCGGTGACCCGTCATCTCGACGCCAAGGGCTACGAGGTGACGACCGGGATCGGAGCGGACCTGATGGATGGGGCCAAGGCCGCCGTTTCCAACATGGTCGATCTGCTCGGCAAGCTTTACAACCTCTCCGCCGACGACGCCTATATGCTCTGCTCGGTCTGTGGCGACCTGCGCATCAGCGAAATCGTCGACATGCCGAACTGGGTCGTGTCGTTCTACTTCCCGCGGATCGTGTTCGAATAAGCCATGCGGAGCCGCGTTTCAGACGCGGCTCCGCTTCTTTCACCCTTACTGATCGCAAGCCATGACGACGACGCACAAGACATCCTCCGAACCGCTACTTTCTGTTCGCGATCTCGTGACACAGGTGGCGACCCCCATGGGCGCGAAGACCGTCGTCGACGGCCTGAGTTTCGATCTCATGCGCGGCGAAACGCTGTGCATCGCCGGCGAAAGCGGTTCCGGCAAGTCGATGACGGCACTGTCGCTGATCCAGCTGCTGCCGAAGCCGATGGCGCGGGTCGCTTCCGGCCTGGCGCTGTTCAAGGGCCGTGATGTCTTCGCGCTCGACGACGAGGGACTGCGCAAGCTGCGCGGCAAGGAAATCGGAATGATCTTCCAGGAGCCGATGACCTCGCTCAATCCGGTGCTGACGATCGGGCGCCAGCTCGTCGAAGCGATCACGGCGCACCGGCCGATGAGCCATGCCGAAGCCATGGCCGAGGCCCTGCGGCTTCTCGAACAAGTGCAGATTTCAGACGCGGCACGGCGGTTAAGCCAATACCCGCATGAACTTTCAGGCGGCATGCGTCAACGTGTGATGATCGCGATCGCGCTGTCGCAGGGCCCCGATATCCTGATCGCCGACGAACCGACCACGGCGCTCGACGTAACCGTCCAGGCGCAAATCCTGAGCCTGATCCGCCACCTGCAGAAGGAGCACGGAACGGCGGTGATCATGATCACCCACGACATGGGCGTCGTCGCGGAAATGGCCGACCATGTCCTGGTGATGAAGAATGGCAAAGCCGTGGAATACGGCACCGTGCACGATATCTTCGAAAAACCGAGCGCGCCCTACACGCAGATGCTGCTCGAGGCGGTTCCAACGCTCGGCGAAATGCACGGGATCGACACGCCGAAGCGTGCAAAACCGATCCCAGCAGTTCCCGCTTCTGCCGTCACCGTGGCTGCGGCACGGACCGACGGGGCGCTGGTGGAGGTGAGGGATCTCACCGTCCGCTTCGACATCAAGGGCGGTATTCTCCAGCGTCCGGTGAGCCGCGTCCATGCGGTCGAGGGCCTGAGCTTCGAGATCGCGAAGGGCGAGACACTCTCGCTGGTCGGTGAAAGCGGCTGCGGCAAGTCGACGACCGGCAAGGCGCTGATGAACCTGATCCCGTGGACAGGCTCGATCCGGGTTGCGGGACAGGAGACGAGCGGCCTCGGTCGCCGGGCGATGAAGCCAATCCTCCGCGACGTGCAGATGGTGTTCCAGGATCCCTATGCCTCGCTCGATCCGCGCTATCGCGTTGGCGATCTCGTGGCTGAGCCGTTGGTAATCCATGGCCTTGCCAAGGGCTCCGAGCTCAAGGACCGGGTGGAGTACTTGTTCCGCCGGGTTGGTCTGTCGCCGGATCAGATCAACCGCTATCCGCACGAATTTTCAGGCGGCCAGCGCCAGCGCATCTCGATTGCGCGCGCCTTGTCGCTGTCACCGAAGGTCATCATCGCGGATGAAAGCGTCTCGGCGCTCGACGTATCGATCCAGGCGCAGGTTCTTGATCTACTGCAGGATATCCAGAACGAGACCGGCATCGCCTATCTGTTCATCTCCCACGACATGGCCGTGGTCGAACAGATCAGTCACCGCGTCGCGGTGATGTATATGGGCCAGTTCGTGGAAGTGGGAACCCGCCGGCAGATCTTCGAAAACCCGCGGCACAACTATACGCGCCAGCTGCTCAGCGCGGTGCCGGTTCCGGATCCACGCCGAGAGCGCCGGCTTTACGACGCCGCGGCGCGCGAGATCAAAAGCCCGATCCGGCCGCTCGGATACCAGCCGGTCTACAATCAGCTGACGGACATCGGCGATCGGCATCTGGTCGCGGCGGCCTGAGGCGATCACGGGCAGGGGACGGTGTTGCCCGCATTGCCCGGGCGTCCGCCCACTGTGGTCATGAGGGATATCGAATGCGGCACCTCACTCCAATAACCCTCCGCGACGACGTAACCGAAGATTTTGAGTGGGGAGAGATCATGGATTGCGGCTCTCACCCCAGACCAGCCGCCGCGGCGATTTGCTAGACCGCCTTCAGATCCCCGAGCAATGTCGGAATGAGTTCTGACACGGTTGGATGGATCGGCACCGCCCATTTCAGCACCGGATAGGGCGCCTTGGCATTCATCGCGTCGATGAAACCGTGGATCGCCTCGTCACCTTCGATCCCGAGGATTGCAGCACCCAGGATCTGTTGCGTTTCGGCATCGGCGATCACCTTCATGAAGCCCTTGGTCTCGGCGCGCTCGTTGGCGCGGCCGACACGGCTCATCGGCCGTGTGGAGATCATGATGGTGCGGCCCGACGCCCGTGCTTCCTTCTCGGTCATCCCGACGCGACCGAGCGGCGGGTCGATATAGAGCGCGTAAGCAGGAATGCGATCGCTGACCTTGCGATCCTCGCCGTCGAGAAGGTTCGCGGCAGCGATCTCGAAGTCATTGTAGGATGTGTGGGTGAAGGCGCCTCGGCCATTGCAATCGCCGAGCGCGAAGATCCCCTCGACATTGGTGGCAAGCTTGTCGTCAACGGTGATGTAACCGCGCCGGTCGGTGGCGACGCCTGCCTTGTCAAGACCGAGGTCGTCGGTGTTCGGCGTGCGCCCGGTGGCAACCAGCACGTGGCTCGCCTCAATGGCCGGTTGACCATTGCCGATGCTGACGCTGATGCCGTTGGCCGTCTTGGCAAATCCGATCCCGTCGGCATCCGTGTGTACGGCAATGTCTTCCGAGCGCAGGATGTCAGCGATCGCGTCTGAAACGTCGGCATCCTCACGCGAAGCAAGCTTCGGCCCGCGCTCGATCACCGTCACCTCAGCCCCGAACCGGCGATACATCTGCGCGAACTCAAGCCCGATATAGCTGCCGCCGATGACAGCAAGGTGCCTCGGAAGACGGTCGAGATGGATGATCGAGGTGCTTGTCAGGTAGTCTATGCTGCCGATCCCGGGCATGGCGGGAATGGTCGGCCGCGCGCCGACATTCAGGAAGATCCTTGGGGCCGTCAGGATCTCGCCGTTGACGGTCACGCTACGGGCGTCCTCGAAGCGGGCATGCCCATAGATGACGGTCATGCCGTTCATTCCGGCGAACCAGTTGATCAGGCCGTTGCGGGCGTTCATCGTCACGGTTTCGGCACGCCTGCGCACGACGGTCATGTCGATACCCACGCCACCTGGAAGCACCACCCCGAAGTCCGCGCCGCGCCGCGCCATGTGGGCGGCACGGGCACTTGCCACCAGCGTCTTGGTGGGCATGCAGCCGGCATTGACACAGGTGCCGCCCAGGAACTTTCGTTCGATCAACGCCACCTTCATGCCATTGGCGACCATGCGCGCGGCGAGGAAGGGACCGGATTGGCCGGCTCCAATGACGATGGCGTCGAAACTAGGCATCACACTGCTCCCACGATGATGAGCGCGCCGATGATCGCAACCGCATCCTCGATCAGCGCTGCCGGTGTATCCTTGCCGAAGGCGGCGGCGAGTTTACCACGAGCCGCCGCTCCACCGAACGTGCCAATCCCTGCGCCAACGACGCCCGCAATCAGTCCGCCAATGAGTGAGACGCCTGTAACACCGATCGTGGCGCCGGCCAGCCCGCCCATGATCAAGCGGGCGGCAAATTGCATCGGAACCTTACGGGACGGGGTCGAGGGCAGCTGGTCGGTGATCAGCTCGACCACAGCGAGCAGGGTGAACACCCATGGGGCCCAACGGTATCCCATGAAGGCAAGCGGCGTCTGCGAAACGTCAAACCAGCCGAGAGCAGCGGCCCAGGCAACGGCGGCAGGCGCCGTCATGGCCCTGAGACCCGCGATAATTCCAATCAGAAATGCAAGAAGCAAAAACATGTGCAATCCCCCATGCCGCGCACAATTTAAGCGCGGTCATGGGAAGCTTGCACATTGTCGCGCAGGTTTCAATTTGCGCGATGGTTTACGTGTTTCAATTGGCGAAGGCGGCAATGCCCGTGACGGCGCGGCCGAGGATAAGGGCGTGGACGTCGTGGGTCCCCTCATAGGTGTTGACGACCTCGAGGTTGACGAGATGGCGGGCAATGCCGAACTCGTCGGAAATGCCATTGCCGCCGAGCATGTCGCGCGCCAGTCTTGCGACGTCGAGGGCCTTGCCACAGGAATTGCGCTTGACGATGGAGGTCAGTTCCACCGGCGGGTGCCCGTCCTCCTTCATGCGGCCGAGCCGGATGCAGCCCTGCAGGCCGAGCGCGATTTCGGTCACCATGTCGGCGAGCTTCTTCTGGATGAGCTGGTTGGCAGCCAGCGGCCGGCCGAACTGCTTGCGGTCGAGCACATATTGACGTGCCCTGGCATAGCAGTCCTCGGCAGCGCCGAGCGCCCCCCAGGCAATGCCGAAGCGGGCCGAGTTCAGGCAGGTGAACGGACCCTTGAGGCCCGAGACGTTGGGCAGCAGGTTCTCCTCCGGTACGAACACCTCATCCATCACCACCTCACCGGTGATCGAGGCGCGCAGGCCGACCTTGCCGTGGATCGCCGGCGCCGACAGGCCCTTCCAGCCCTTCTCGAGGATGAAGCCGCGTATGACGCCGTCTTCGGTCTTGGCCCAGACGACAAATACATCGGCGATCGGGGCATTGGAAATCCAGGTCTTGGCGCCGGTGAGGCTGTAGCCGCCATCAACCTTTTTCGCCCGCGTCACCATCGAGCCCGGATCTGAGCCGTGGTTGGGTTCGGTGAGGCCAAAGCAGCCGATCCACTCGCCGGTCGCAAGCTTCGGCAGGTACTTCTGCTTCTGCGCCTCGGAGCCGAAGGCGTCGATCGGCACCATGACGAGGGACGACTGCACGCTCATCATCGAGCGGTAGCCGCTGTCGACGCGCTCAACCTCGCGGGCAATCAGACCGTAAGCGACGTAGCCCAGGCCGGCGCCACCATATTCCGGCGCGATCGTCGGTCCGAGCAGCCCGAGTTCGCCCATTTCGCGAAAGATCTCCGGATCGGTCTTCTCGTGACGGAAGGCTTCGAGCACGCGCGGCGCCAGCTTGTCCTGTGCATAAGCCTGCGCCGTCTCCTGCACCATGCGCTCCTCGTCGGTCAGCTGCTCGACAAGGCGAAACGGATCGGCCCAATCAAAGATCTCGCGGGTATGCTGCATGGTCACTTCTCCTCATTTACCTGCTGGCACCAACATCCTTCGGGCATAGACCCGGCCGTCGAATGGGTCAACTCGCCAAGAACACTGCTCTGTGGCGCCTTATCGCTTCACCCAGGGCGGAATGAACCTGACGTCCTCGCCGGTCACCGCCTCGCGCAGGAAATCGATGACCGCACGCACCCGCGGCGACTGGCGAAGATCGCGATGGCAGGTGATCCAGTAGTGCCGCCTGAGATCGACCTCTTCGGGCAGAACCCGCTCGAGTTCGGGGTAGCGACTTGCGAAGAAATAGGGAAGCACGCAAAGCCCAAGACCGTTTCTGGTCGCCGTCAGCTGCGCAAAGATGCTCGAGCTCTGGAACTGCGGCTTGATGCGCGGATGCACGTCGCCAAGATAGTCGAGGCCAGGGGCGAAGATCATTTCCTCTATGTAGCTGATGAACGGGTGCCCCAGGAGGTCGTCGCGGCAGGTGATGGGCGCGCTTTTGTGCAGATAGTCCCGCGAGCCATAGACCTGAAGGTGGTAGTCGGTGAGCTTGTCGGAGAAATACGGTCCGCCCTTCGGCTCATCGAGAACGACGGTGATATCGGCCTCCTTGCGCGACAGCGACATGATCTGCTGGATCGTCACAAGTTCGAGCGACAAATTCGGATGCCTTGCGACGAACTGCGGCAACACACGCGCGAAGAAAAAATTGGAGAAGCCCTCGGGCGCACTGAGGCGTACCACGCCGCGTTGGGTCGTTGCGCCGTCGGTGAGGTCGGCGCGCAACCGTTCGGTCTCCTGCTCCATCTTTTCGGCGGTTTCGACGAAGCGGGCGCCCATCGCCGTCATCACATAGCCGCGAGGGTTGCGTTCGAAGAGCTTGACCTTGAGCGCGAACTCCAGCCGGTCGATGCGGCGCGACACGGTGGCGTGGCTGGTGCGCAATTGCCGCGCCGCAGTCGACAGCTGTCCGGTGCGGGCAACCGCGAGAAAGAACTGCAGGTCATCCCAGGTAAATTGCGGCGGATTGTTCATTCGGATCCCCCAAATCGGCGCTGGCATCATCCAGCCGTTCGATATTGGTCTTTCGTCTAATGCTCCCCGGCCTGCACCTCGTCGTCTTCCGCCCTAGGTTCCAACGAAAGCGCCCTAACGATCTGCATTCATTGGGGAACCGCCACAGAACAACAGTTCTGTTCAAAAACGAACAGATACTGTTTGGAATTAGTTGTAAAGCGGCCTTGCCTGATTGGTGCAATTCCATGATCGTGGGGCATGCGCTGGCGGCCTTGAGGAGGGCGGCTGGCCAAATTTGAACAGATCCGCATTCTGGCCAATCTCTGGGAGGAGACACATATGCGAAAGAATCTCATTGCATCGCTGGCATTCCTGCTTGCAAGCGGCACTGCCGTGCTTGCCGATGGTGCATCCGACGGCAAGGTGAAGATCGGCATCCTGAACGACCAGTCCGGCGTCTACGCTGATTTCGGCGGCAAGTCCTCCGTCGAGGCGGCCAAGATGGCGGTCGAAGATTTCGGCGGCAAGGTGCTTGGCGTGCCGGTGGAGATTGTCGATGCCGACCACCAGAACAAGCCTGACATCGCCTCCAACATTGCCCGCCAGTGGTACGACACGGAGCAAGTAGACGCGATCATGGAATTGACCACCTCGTCAGTGGCGCTCGCGGTTCAGGCGATCGCGAAGGAAAAGAAGAAGATCAACATCGTCACCGGGGCCGCGACAACGGATCTCACCGGGAAGGCCTGTTCGCCCTACGGCTTCCACTGGGCCTATGACACGCATGCGCTTGCCGTCGGCACCGGCGGCGCGCTTGTCAAGCAAGGCGGCGACAGCTGGTTCTTCCTGACGGCCGACTACGCATTCGGCTACTCCCTGGAGCAGCAGACGAGCGATTTCGTCAAGTCCGCCGGCGGCAAGGTCGTCGGTTCTGTCCGCCATCCCCTGTCGAACCAGGATTTCTCGTCCTTCCTGCTGCAGGCACAATCCTCCGGCGCGAAGGTGATCGGCCTTGCCAATGCCGGCCTTGATACGTCCAACGCCATCAAGCAGGCTGCCGAGTTCGGCATCACTCAGGGTGGCCAGCATCTGGCGGCACTGCTCTTCACGCTGGCCGAAGTTCACGGCCTGGGGCTCGAGGCAGCGCAAGGCCTGACGCTGACGGAAGGCTATTACTGGAACCTCGACGACAAGAGCCGCGAATTCGGCAAGAAGTTCTTCGCCCGCACCGGCAAGATGCCGAACATGATCCACGCCGGTACCTATTCGGCCGTGCTCCAGTATCTCAAGGCGATCGACAAGGCCGGCACCGATGACACCGAGGCCGTTGCCAAGCAGCTGCACGAACTGCCCGTCGACGACGTCTTCGCTCGCGGTGGCACCGTCGGCCCGAATGGCCGCATGATCCACGACATGTACCTGCTGCAGGTCAAGAAGCCGGCCGACAGCAAGGAACCGTGGGACTACTTCAACGTTCTCGCGACCATCCCGGGTAAGGAAGCCTATATCGATCCCGCCAAGAGCGGCTGCGCCCTGGTGAACTAGGCGATGGCGGTTTCCGCGACCCAATCGAACGCTATGCCGCGGGTGGTCCTTTCCGCTCGCGGCCTGCGTCGTGACTTCGGCGGCTTCACTGCCGTCAAGAATGTTGATCTCGACGTCCATGACGCGAGCGTGCATGCCCTGATCGGCCCCAACGGCGCGGGAAAGACGACGGTATTCAACCTGCTGACGAAGTTCCTGCAGCCGACATCGGGCACCATCACGCTGATGGGTACGGATATCACCAGAACGGCACCCGACAAGGTGGCGCGCATGGGGTTGGTGCGATCATTCCAGATCTCGGCCGTGTTTCCACATCTCAGCGTTCTCGACAATGTACGGGTAGCGCTGCAACGGCCCAACAAGCTGTCAACGCAATTCTGGCGCCCACTATCAGCACTCGACGCATTGAACGATCGCGCCGAACAGCTGCTTGCGAAGGTCGGCCTCTTCAAGGAGCGCGACGCCATCGCCGCCGATCTTTCCTATGGCCGCAAGCGCGTCCTTGAGATCGCAACGACCTTGGCACTTGATCCAAGAGTGCTCCTTCTCGACGAACCGATGGCCGGCATGGGGCACGAGGATGTCGGCGTCGTCTCCGCTCTGATCCGCGAGGTGGCGCGCGACCGCGCCGTCCTGATGGTCGAGCACAATCTGTCCGTCGTCGCCAACATCTGCCAGCATGTGACCGTGCTACAGCGTGGCGAAATCCTTGCCGAAGGCGACTATGCGACCGTCAGCGCCGATGAGCGGGTTCGCCAGGCCTACATGGGCACGGAGGAGGGCTGATGGCCACACTTCTGGACGTCCAGGGGCTCAACGCCTGGTACGGCGAAAGCCACATCCTGCACGGTGTCGACATGCGGGTCGGCGAGGGTGAGACAGTCACCATTCTTGGCCGCAACGGCGTTGGAAAGACGACGACGCTGCGCACCATCACCGGCATCGTCCGCACCCGCAAAGGCAGGCTGACATTCGCAGGTAAAGACATGATGCAGGTGCCGTTACACAAGACGGCGCATCGCGGTATCGGCTTCGTGCCGGAGGAGCGCGGCATATTCTCGACGTTGACGGTGTCCGAGAATCTGATGCTGCCGCCAGTCGTTGCTTCGGGCGGCATGACGGTCGAAGAGATCTACGAGCTGTTTCCAAATCTCTACGAGCGCCGCAACAGTGCGGGCACGAAGCTGTCGGGCGGCGAGCAGCAAATGCTGGCAATCGCCCGTATTTTGCGCACCGGTGTTCGCATGCTCTTGCTCGACGAACCCACGGAGGGGCTGGCGCCCGTTATCGTCCAGCGCATCGGCGAAGTGCTGAGGCAATTGAAGGAGCGGGGCATGACGATCCTGCTTGTCGAGCAGAATTTCCGTTTCGCTAGCCGGATCGCCGATCGCTTCTATCTTATGGATCACGGGCAGATGGTTTCGGAGTTCCCGGTGGGCGAGTTGCCCCAGAGGATGGATACGCTGCACAAGGTTCTGGGAGTGTGATCTGAATGACAATGATCTTCGGCATTCCCCTGCAGGCGTTCATGGGCCAGTTGCTGATCGGTCTGATCAACGGCTCGTTCTACGCGCTCTTGAGCCTCGGGCTCGCCATCATCTTCGGCCTGTTGCGCGTCATCAATTTCGCGCACGGCGCGCAATACATGCTCGGCGCCTTCGCCGCCTACCTTCTGCTTGCCTATGCCGGCATAGGTTACTGGCCATCGCTGATCCTTGCCCCCGTGATCGTCGGATTGGCCGGCGCGGTGATCGAACGCTTGTTCCTCCGTCGGCTCTATGATCTGGACCCACTCTACGGGCTGCTCTTCACATTCGGTCTTGCCCTGACGGTCGAAGGCACCTTCCGTTACCTCTACGGCTCATCCGGCCAACCCTACGCGCAACCCGCTGTCTTGGCCGGCGCCGTCAATCTCGGCTTCATGTTCCTGCCGATCTATCGCGGCTGGGTGGTCGTCGTGTCGCTTGTGGTCTGCCTCGGCACCTGGCTCCTGATCGAGAAGACAAAGCTCGGCGCCTATCTCAGGGCGGCCACCGAGAATGCAACGCTCGTCCAGGCATTCGGCGTCAACGTGCCGGTTCTCCTGACATTGACCTACGCACTTGGAGCCGGTCTTGCAGCCTTTGCGGGTGTACTGGCCGCGCCGATCTATCAGGTGTCGCCGTTGATGGGCTCCAGCATGATCATCGTCGTGTTCGCCGTCGTCGTGGTTGGTGGCATGGGCTCGATCATGGGCGCGATCATCACCGGTTATGTACTCGGCATAGCGGAAGGCCTGACCAAGGTCTTCTATCCGGAGGCTTCCAACATCGTGATCTTCGTCATCATGGCAATTGTTCTTCTCATCAGGCCTGCGGGCCTCTTCGGCCGGGATGCCTGACGATGACAGAGATCACCGAAACCATCCGTCCGGAAAAAAGCCGCACCGCGCTATCGGTACAGGCGGCATTCCTGATCATCGGCCTGCTGCTCCTGCTATTGGCGCCGTTCTTCTTCTACCCGATTTTCCTGATGAAGCTCTTGTGCTTTGCGCTGTTTGCCTGCGCCTTCAACCTGCTGCTCGGCTATACCGGCCTGCTGTCATTCGGTCATGCGACCTTCTTCGGCGGGGCTGCCTATTTTACGGCCCATGCCGTGAAGGAATGGGGGTTTTCGCCGGAACTCGGCATCCTGGTCGGCGTCGCAGGTGCTGCCATCCTCGGCCTCGTCATGGGTTTCTTCGCGATCCGCCGTCAGGGTATTTATTTCGCGATGATTACGCTTGCCCTCTCGCAAATGTTCTTCTTCTTCTGCCTGCAAGCGGCGTTCACGCATGGCGAGGACGGTATCCAGTCCGTGCCGCGCGGTCAGCTGTTCGGCGTCCTCGATCTCAATAGTTCGACCAACATGTATTATTTCGTGCTGGCCGTCTTCGTCGTCGGCATGCTGATTATCTGGCGCTTCATCAATTCGCCGTTCGGCATGATCCTGAAATCGATCCGCGAGAACGAGCAGCGGGCGATATCGCTGGGTTATTCCGTCGCCCATTACAAGCTGGGCGCCTTCGTGATGTCGGCGGCACTCGCGGGCCTGGCCGGGGCAGTAAAATCCCTCGTCTTCCAGTTCGCGACCTTGACCGATGTCGCCTGGCAGATGTCGGGCGAGGTGATCCTGATGACCCTGCTTGGCGGTATTGGTACCTTGCTCGGTCCGCTGTTTGGCGCGGGCCTTGTCGTCACGCTGGAAAACTACCTTGCAACATCGGAATTCCCGGTGACGATCATCACGGGCATCGTGTTCATGGTATGCGTGCTGATCTTCCGCCGCGGCATCATCGGCGAGTTTTATGCGTCGCGTCTCGGTCGGAAGCTCGGCTTCGTCTACCGCCGCTAACCTGCGGGTGGTATGCATGGATCGCTTCGACTACATCATCATTGGTGCCGGCAGCGCCGGCTGCGTTCTCGCCAACCGGCTGTCCGAAGATCACAACACGCGCGTTCTGCTGCTGGAGGCCGGTGGCAACGACAATTACCACTGGATCCATATTCCTGTCGGCTATCTCTATTGCATCAACAACCCCCGCACCGATTGGTGCTTCACGACGGTTCCGCAGGAGGGATTGAACGGGCGCGTCCTCAATTATCCGCGCGGCAAGGTGCTCGGCGGCTCATCCTCGATAAACGGCATGATATACATGCGCGGCCAGGCACGCGACTATGACCTCTGGCGGCAGATGGGATGCTCGGGCTGGAGCTGGGACGACGTGCTTCCGTTCTTCCGCAAATCGGAGGACTACTATCGCGGCGAGACCGCGATGCATGGAACAGGCGGCGAGTGGCGGGTGGAAAAAGCCCGCGTTCGCTGGGCGGTACTCGATGCGTTCCAGGCCGCCGCCAGGGAGGCCGGCATTCCGGAAACGCCCGACTTCAACACCGGCGACAACGAGGGATCAGGCTACTTCGACGTCAACCAGCGGTCCGGAATTCGCTGGAATACGACCAAGGCCTTCCTGCGCCCGGCCATGCGGCGAGGCAATCTGACGGTTCTGACGAAGGCGCAGGCGCGCCGGCTGCTGATCGAGGAGGGCGCTGTCACGGGCGTCGATTATCAGCATGCGGGCACTACGAAGCGCGCCTACGCGAGGCGGGAAACGATCCTCGCGGCGGGCGCGATCGGTTCGCCACACATCCTGGAGCTGTCCGGTCTGGGCCAAGGCGAGGTGCTGAAAAGCGCGGGCGTGGAGGTCATTGCCGAGGTAAAAGGCATCGGCGAGAACCTTCAGGACCACCTGCAGCTTCGTATGGTCTACAAGGTCACCGGCGTTGCGACGCTGAACGAGAAGGCAACAAGGTTCATCGGCAAGGCTCAGATCGGCCTGGAGTATCTGGTCAGACGTTCCGGGCCGATGGCAATGGCGCCAAGCCAGCTTGGCATCTTCACCCGCTCCGGCCCCGACAAGGAGACACCGGACCTTCAATACCATGTGCAGCCGGTGTCGCTCGACAAGTTCGGCGATCCAGTTCACCCTTTTCCTGCCATCACCGCGAGCGTCTGTAACCTCAGACCCGAAAGCCGCGGTTCGGTCCATGTGGCGAGCCCGGATTTTGCTCTCCAGCCGACGATCAGTCCGAACTATCTCTCGACCGAACGAGATCGCGACATAGCCATTCGCGCGATACGCATGACACGGAAGATCGTCGCGCAGCCGTCCTTTGCGCGGTTCCGGCCCGAGGAGTTCAGGCCTGGCCCGAAATACCAAAGGGACGCGGAACTGGCGCAGGCAGCCGGGGATATTGGCACGACGATTTTCCACCCTGTCGGAACATGCCGGATGGGTTCCGATCGCGAAAGTGTCGTCGATCCTCGCCTCAGGTTCCGGGCGTTGGCGAAGCTCCGGATTGCAGACGCCTCCGTGATGCCGGCCATCACGTCGGGCAATACCAATTCGCCGACGATCATGATTGCCGAAAAGGCAGCTGCGATGATCCTGGCGGACAACAGATAGGAGAACGGCATGGCACGGATTGCATTTATCGGGCTTGGCAACATGGGCGGGCCGATGGCCGCCAACCTCGTCAAGGCTGGTCATGAAGTCACCGGTTTTGACCTCGCCGCCCCCGTCCTGCAGGCTGCGGAAGAGCACGGGGTGAAGGCGGCAAGCCATATCAGCCAGGCGGTTTCAAACGCCGAGATCGTCGTGACAATGCTGCCGCAGGGCAAGCATGTGCTCAGTGCCTGGACGGACATTCTTCGCTCCATCGCCGCCGGGGCGCTTGTCATCGATAGTTCCACGATTGACGTCGACAGCGCCCGCAAGGCGCATGTAATGGCAAGCAAAGCCGGTTGCCTTTCCCTCGATGCACCAGTTTCCGGCGGCACCGGCGGGGCAGCTTCTGGCACACTGACCTTCATGGCCGGCGGATCGGACGAGGCGTTTGCGAAGGCAAAGCCGGTCCTGGAAGCCATGGGCAGGAAAATCGTCCACTGCGGGGACGCGGGCGCAGGGCAGGCAGCGAAGATCTGCAACAACATGATCCTTGGCATCTCGATGATCGGCGTGTGCGAAGCCTTCGCGCTTGGCGAAAAGCTCGGTCTTTCGCATCAGGCGCTGTTCGACGTCGCCTCGACCTCGTCGGGACAATGCTGGTCGATCAGCACCTATTGCCCTGTCCCGGGACCGGTTCCGACATCGCCCGCGAACAATGACTACAAGCCTGGTTTTGCGGCCGCACTGATGCTGAAGGACCTGCGCCTGTCGCAGGAGGCGGCACTGTCGACCGGCGCCTCGACGCCGCTCGGCGCCGAAGCTTCCCAGCTCTATGCGCTTTTTGAGAAGCAGGGGAATGGAGCGCGCGATTTCTCTGCAATCATCGAAATGCTGCGGGGCAAGACCGAATAGCCCTCTGCCGTGGCTTGACACTCCTGCTGATATGCGCGACGCCCCGGCTGCCGCGATGCGGCGACCGGCAACAGGAATTCCGACATGCAACCGCAGCCTACCGCGACGGGCCTCAAGAACTTCGTGCTACTGGGCGTTGTTCTGATGCTTCTCGGGGACTTTCTCTTCGCGCTCAATGACGCGATGGGCAAGTGGCTCGTGACGAGCTTCTCTGTCGGCCAGGTGTTGCTCATCCGCTCGTTCGGATGCTTCATCATCCTGGGACCCCTGATTGCCAGGCAGGGCCCAGCCCAACTGTTCAGGGTAGAGCAGAAGGGGCTGCAGTTTCTTCGCGTGCTCTTCGCAACACTCGATGTCGGCTTGTTTTACGCTGCCGTCGCCTACCTGCCGCTCGCTGACGTCATGACCTTCTACATGGCCGGACCGATCTATGTCGCCGCGCTCTCGCATTTCTTCCTCAACGAACGGATTGGCTGGCGCCGTTGGCTTGCGGTCTTCGTCGGCTTCTGCGGCGTGGTGATCGCACTGCGTCCGTCCTCGGCGATGCTGTCGCTGCCCTCGCTTTTCGGCATTGTCGGCAGCCTGTCCTTTTCGATGGCCCTGGTGCTCAACCGATACCTCCGCAACACCAGTGACACGACCCTTGTTACCTGGCAGATGGTCGCCGCACTCCTCGTCGGGGCGGTGCTTTCCATCGGCGCCTGGCAGCCAACAACCGCGGTCGAGCTCACCGGCATGCTCGCCCTCGGCGTCGTTGCATCCTGTGCGCACCTTCTGATCACGCGTTCGCTGAAGCTCGCCCCGGCATCCCTGCTGGCGCCGCTGCAATACAGCCTTCTGATCTGGGCGATTGCGCTCGGATATCTGTTCTTCGGCGACGTTCCGGATCTCTATGTGATCTCAGGTGGCACGATCATCGTCGTCGCCGGCCTGTTCATCTTCCATCGCAAGAACCTGCTGGCAACAGTGCCGCCGGAGGCTGTTGCCCCAGACGGCCACTAATTCACAAGTTCATTTCCGCTAGGCGGCAGCGGGCTTGATGACACCGCGGCGTATCTGGTCGGCTTCGATCGATTCGAAAAGCGCCCGGAAGTTGCCTTCGCCGAAACCCTCGTCGCCCTTGCGCTGGATAAATTCGAAAAAGATCGGACCAATCACCGTCTTCGAGAAGATCTGCAGCAGGATCTTCGTCGTGCCGCCATCCAGCACGCCTTCGCCGTCGATCAGGATGCCATGCCTCGCCATTCTTTCGATCGGCTCGTCATGTCCATGAACGCGCTCGCGTGACATATCGTAGTAGGTCTCCGGAGGACCCGGCATGAAGCGCAGGCCGTTTTCGGCAAGCTTGTCGGTCGCCTCGTAGATGGCGTCGGTTCCGACGGCAATGTGCTGGATGCCTTCGCCTCTGTACTTCTTCAGATACTCCTCGATCTGGCTGGTCTCGTCCTTCGATTCATTCAGAGGAATACGGATCTTGCCACAGGGAGAGGTGATTGCACGGCTCATCAACCCCGTGATCCGGCCGTCAATATTGAAGAAGTGGATCTGCTTGAAGTTGAAGAGTTCGCGATAGAAGTCCCACCACTTGTCCATGTTGCCGCGATAGACGTTATGGGTCAGGTGGTCGAGATAGAAGAAGCCGACGCCCTTGGGCCGCGGATCACGCTCGGCCAGCCAGTCGAACTCGAGATCATAAGCCGAGCCCTTCGCGCCGTAGCGCTCCACGAAGTAGAGAAGCGAGCCACCAATGCCGACGATCGCTGGCACGTCGAGGGTCTTGTCCTTGCCCTCGTAGGGTGTCGCGCCCCTGGCAACGGCATGATCGAAGGCATGCTTGGCATCGACGACACGCCAAGCCATCGACGGCGCGCAGGGCCCATGATCCTCGACGAAGCGCATGGCATGGCTTCCCGGCTCGGCATTGACGATGTAGTTGATGTCGCCCTGACGCCAGACCGTGATGTTCCGGCTCTTGTGCCTGGCGACGGCGCGATATCCCATACGGTCGAACAGTTCCGCCAGCTTCTCGGGCGCGGGATGTGCGAATTCGACAAACTCGAACCCGTCCGTGCCGGCAGGATTGTCAACGGTGATCTGAGACGGCGGTGCGTCGTGCGGATAGGGGCCCATTTTTTCCTCCTGAGGCTGTAGCCAGTTGGATGCAAATTATGGACCTGTCCTTGTGCAATGTGCTTGCATTGTGGTGGCTTATGGCCAAATATCCGCACGGAATGTGCATAGGACGAGATAATCGTACAATGTCTGAGCAGCTGGATGGTTTCGACCTGAAGATCCTCGCCGAACTTCAAAGAGACGGACGGTTGACCAATATCGAACTGTCCGAACGCATCAGCCTCTCGGCCTCCCAATGCTCGCGACGGCGAACGCGGTTGGAGGCGGAGGGCTTCATTCGCGGCTATCAGGCAAATCTCGATCCGGACAGGCTGGGGCTCAATCTGCTGGTCGTCATCTCGGTCACGCTGGCAACCCATAATCGCGACAATGCCCGCCGCTTTCAGCAATTGGTCAACGCCCTGCCAGAGGTCCTGGAGGCCTATGCGCTGACGGGCGAGATGGACTATCACCTGAAAGTGGCGACGCGCGGCCTGTCGGGCCTTTCGCGGTTCGTCAACGACGTTCTGTTGCCGCACGAATCCGTCCAGCACGTGAAAACCTCGATCGTGCTCAACACGTTGAAGCACTTCGAAGGCTATCCGCTCAGCGGCTCATAGGTTCATTTCGATTTGCGCCGCAGTCCTGCGGAAGCCTCGATCGCCGAAAGCGCGAGGTCGAGGTGGCGGATCGCCTCTTCGCCAAGCTTCAGGCACACCGTCTCCTGGTACTTGTGCGCTAGGACTGAGATCCTGCGGTAGTATTCGCGCCCGAGCGCCGTCAGTTCGATCTCTTCGAAACGTCTGTCTGTATAGCTCGGAATTCTCTTCAGCCAGTGGCGCTGCTCAAGCGCATGGACGGCCCGGCTCACCTTGGTCTTGTGCATGTGTGAATGGGCGCCGATGTCCTTTGCCGTCATCACGCCGACACTGCCGAGTGCGGCAAGCGTGCGCCATTCGGGCCGGGTCAGATCGAACTCCTGCTTGTACTGGCGCGCGAATGACAGGCTGATGAGTTCCGACGCCCGATTGAGCCGGTAGGGAATGAAGCCGTCGAGCTCGAATCCACTCTCCATGGCTGCTCCTTGATAGTTACAAAATCGACGGTTACGTTTGTAACTATATAGATGGAGGAGACGCAAGCATGGACACCACCGAAGCACCAGGTTCCCGTGCGCGGGCGGGGACCAGCAAGCTGGCCTACATGCCGGGGTTCGGCAACGACTTCGAGACGGAGGCGCTGCCAGGGGCATTGCCGCAGGGCCAGAACAGCCCGCAAAAATGCAGCTATGGCCTTTATGCCGAGCAACTATCCGGCTCGCCATTCACAGCTCCGAGGGGAACAAACGAGCGTTCCTGGCTCTATCGCATCAGGCCAAGCGTTCGCCACACGCGCCGCTTCGCCAATGCGAGCTACCCCTTCTGGAAATCGGCGCCATGTCTCGACGATCACTCCCTGCCACTTGGTCAATTGCGCTGGGATCCGATCCCGGCTCCAATGGTAAGCGCCGACTTTCTTGCCGGAATCCGAACGATGACGGCAGCCGGCGACGTCATGACCCAGGTCGGGATGGCCGCGCATGCCTATGCCTTCAATGCGGACATGGTGGATGACTATTTCTTCAATGCCGACGGGGAACTGCTCATTGTTCCGCAACTTGGCGCCATCAGCGTCTTCACCGAGATGGGCGTCATGGAGCTCGAACCGGCGGAAATCTGCCTCATCCCCCGTGGGATGATGTTCAAGGTTTCACGTCTCGGCGACGGTCCCGAGTGGCGCGGCTACATCTGCGAAAACTACGGAGCGAAGTTCACCATGCCGGATCGTGGACCGATCGGCGCCAACTGCCTGGCGAACGCCCGCGACTTCAAGACGCCGGTCGCCGCCTTCGAGGACAAGGAGACAGCGTGCCGCGTGCATGTGAAATGGTGCGGCAAGTTCTATGTGACCGAGATCGATCACTCGCCGCTCGACGTCGTCGCCTGGCACGGAAACTACATCCCCTTCAAATATGACCTGAGGACTTTCTCCCCGGTCGGGGCCATTCTTTTCGATCACCCGGACCCGTCGATTTTCACGGTCCTGACAGCGCCGAGTGGCGAAGAAGGGACGGCAAATGTCGACTTCGTGATCTTTCCGCCCCGCTGGCTCGTTGCCGAGCACACGTTCCGACCGCCCTGGTATCACCGCAACATCATGAGCGAGTTCATGGGGCTGATCCATGGACAATACGACGCCAAGGAAAAGGGCTTCGTCCCAGGCGGGATGAGCCTGCACAACATGATGCTGCCACATGGGCCGGATGCCTCCGGCTTCGAAAAAGCGTCCAACTCCGAGCTGAAGCCGGTCAAGCTCGATCACACGATGGCGTTCATGTTCGAGACGCGCTTCCCGCAGCAGCTGACAAGATACGCCGCAGAACTGGAGACGCTTCAGGATGACTATATTGACTGCTGGGACGGTCTGGAGCGACGTTTCGATGGGACGCCCGGCATCAAGTAGGCTCGAACGCGGAGGATCACATGAAACTTGCCACGCTCAAAGACGGTTCGCGCGACGGCCGGCTGATCGTCGTCACCCGTGACCTGACGCAGTTTGCCGATGCGGGGGAGGTCGCCCGCACCCTGCAGGCAGCGCTGGACGACTGGCCGGCAACCGCGCCAAAACTGACCCGCCTCGCCGAAAGCCTCGAAGCCGGCTCAGTGCCATCCGAGCCCTTTGATCCGCGCCATGTGCATTCCCCACTCCCACGCGCCTACCAGTGGGCGGACGGATCGGCCTACGTCAACCATGTCGAGCTGGTGCGAAGGGCCCGGAATGCCGCCATGCCGACGACATTCTGGACCGATCCCCTGATGTACCAAGGCGGCTCCGACAACTTTCTCGCCCCTTGCGACCCGATCCTTGCCGCCGATGAACGCTTCGGCATCGATATGGAAGGCGAGGTTGCCGTTATCGTCGATGACGTCGCGATGGGCGCAACGTCTCGGCAGGCACATGAAGCAATCCGCCTCGTGATGCTCGTGAACGACGTGTCGCTGCGCGGTCTCATTCCCGATGAGCTCGCCAAGGGATTCGGCTTCTTCCAGTCGAAACCCTCGTCGTCTTTCTCGCCCGTCGCCGTAACAGTGGACGAACTCGGCGACGCCTGGAAGGACGGCAGGGTCCATCTTCCATTGCTCGTCAGCTTGAACGGCATTCCGTTTGGCCGCGCCAACGCCGGCAGAGACATGACGTTCGACTTCGGACAGCTCGTTTCGCACGCGGCGAAAACACGCCCGCTGACGGCAGGCTCGATCATCGGTTCAGGCACGGTCTCCAACAAGCGTGACGGCGGCCCCGGCAAGCCGATCGTTGAGGGCGGAGACGGCTATTCCTGCATCGCCGAGATCAGAATGATCGAGACCATTGAGCACGGAGGCCCCAAAACGCCTTACCTGCACTTCGGCGACACGGTTCGCATCGAGATGAAGGACAAGCACGGTGCATCGATTTTCGGCGCGATCGAGCAAACCGTACGACGCTACGCCGGGGACGAGCGGCAATGACCGGGATCGTGCTCTACGACTACTGGCGCTCCTCGGCCAGCTACCGGGTCCGCATCGCGCTTCATGTGCTGGGGCTTGCCTTCGAGACCGTCCCGATCGACCTGCTTGCCTTGGCGCACAAGGATCCTGACTACCTAAAAATCAATCCCCAGGGTCTGGTCCCCACCTTGCGCATCGGCGGACGCACGCTCACCCAATCCCTTTCCATCATCGAATACCTTGCCGAGACCTATCCCGAAAGCGGGTTCCTGCCCGACACCGCCGTGGGGCGGCAGCGGGTGAGGGCGCTGTCTTATGCCGTTGCGATGGATATTCATCCGATCTGCAACCTTAATGTCGTCTCGCACGTCGCTCACCTGACTGGCGAGGAGGGCGCCCGAGCCGAGTGGATGACCAAGTTCATCGGCAGCGGACTGCACGCGGTGGAACAGATGCTCGATGAGCCGACGACCGGTCGCTACACATTTGGAGACACACTGACGATGGCCGATTTCTGCCTGGTGCCGCAGGTCTACAACGCCCGTCGCTGGGGTATCGAAATGTCGGCGTTTCCTCGCGTCGCACGCATTGTCGACGCGTGCAACGCACTGCCGGCGTTCAAGGCTGCCCATCCGGACGCGGCAAAGCCGATCTAACCGATATTACAATACAAACCGCAGGTTGTATCTAACCACTTGCAGCGGGTAACGATCCCTTCGTGGCGCCTGGCACATGGGCCGTTGCCGGGCCCGCAATAATTCCTTCTTCCGATTGACGATCGCCAACGCAAGCTGATTAAATCAAATTGATTGATCAAATCGGAACACCAGTCCCTAACCCTATCAAGAGATGATGATGTCGATACAGCGCCAACCCGCCCTGCGGCTCGAAACCTCATGGCTGCCCGCTTCGGAAGAACGAGACCAGGCCTACACGCTCAACCTCAAGAACCTTTCATCGAATTCCCTTGCCAACTTCACCCTTTGCATCAGCGGTCCGGGACGGGTGGATCCGGCTGTTCACATCGAGGGGGGCACGATCGGCCGCCGGCTATCAAATTTCACCGAATTTCTTCCGCCCGAGAATTTCGAGCTTGAGGCGGGCAAGACCTGGACGCTGACCATCTCCGCTCTCAGCTGGCCGTTCCAGCATTGGACGGATGGGGCAACCGGCGCCTATGTGGCGTTCGCCGACGGCGGCACGCTTGCACTTTCTGTCGAACCGACCCGCTCGCTTGCCAACAATGCCCCATTGAAGCGTGGCGCAGACATCTATCCGGTGCCGGTCAATCCGCCTGTGCCTGTCGCGATCGTCCCGTGGCCTGACGTGGTGTCGGTATCCGGCAAGCGCTCGGTTCCTCCCGGCTTTGCGCTTAATCCCAGCAATCCCCCGGCCATTGCGGCGGCAGCTGCCTTTACCGGCCTCGTCGAACAGCTCTTTGCGGTCGAAGGGATCGTCCGCCCTGCCTCGGAAGGCGGAATGCCCGTGATGCTTGACGTCGTCGAGGGCCTGGCGCCAGAAGCCTATCGCGTGTCCTTCTCGAGCGAGATCGTACACATTTCCGCCGGCACGCAGACTGGCCTGCTCTATGGCCTGATCACGCTTGGCCAGGTCTGGCGTGGTGCGCACCTTTATCCGCACGCCTTCCGTTTTCCGATCGAAGGCGAGATCCGCGACGAGCCATCCATGGGATGGCGCGGCCTTCATCTCGATGTTGCCCGTCAGTTCTACGGCAAGGCTGAAATCAAGAAGCTGCTCAGCATTCTCGCCTGGAACAAGGTCAACCGCTTCCATTGGCACCTCTCGGACGACGAGGCCTGGCGGATCGAGATAGACGCCTATCCTGCCCTGACCGAAGTCGGCGCCTGGCGGGGACACGGCCTTCCCATTCCGCCGCTTTTGGGCTCTGGCGCGGCCCGCACCGGTGGTTACTACACCAAGGCGGCGGTACGCGAGATTGTCGCGCACGCCAAGGAGCTCGGCATCGAGGTCGTGCCGGAGATCGATGTCCCTGGACATTGCTATGCCATGCAACAGGCAATCCCGGAACTTCGCGACCCGCAAGAAGCCGGGAGCTACCATTCGGTTCAGGGCTTCCCCGACAACTGCCTGAACCCGGCACGCGAGAAGACCTACGAGGTTCTGGAAACGATCTTCCGCGAATTGATCGAGCTCTTTCCCTTCAAGACGATCCATATCGGCGCCGATGAAGTGCCCCTCGGCGCCTGGTCGGGTTCGCCGGAGGCCTTGACGCGTCTGCGCGAGATTGGCGGAGATGCAGTGGCTAAAGCACATGCCAAGCGGCTCAACGTCATCACCAATACTCACGGCGCCGATGACATAGACGGATCGGGAGCCGCGGTTCTGCAGTCCATTTTCCTCGCCCGGATCCAGAAGTTCCTCGCCGAGCAGGGCTGCATCACCGGCGGGTGGGAAGAGGCAGCGCATGGCAATGTCATCGACAAGGCAAAGAGCTATCTCTGCGGCTGGCGCAGTGTCGAAGTT
>Ga0102588_1000454_pt1 | contig 44239 bp, 44 predicted proteins | sample AraplaMF_Col_mMS_FD_76854 | JGI IMG/M metagenome (GOLD analysis project Ga0102588, IMG submission 76854) | Arabidopsis root microbial communities from the University of North Carolina, USA - plate scrape MF_Col_mMS (SPADES assembly) (version 2) | ecosystem: Host-associated > Plants > Roots >...
TGCGCGATCCTGAATGAAATCGGCGCCTGACCTCAAAGCGGAACAGGGAAAGGTTTGACGCAATCTTCGCTCCAGCAATAGTCTGTTAACCCTAACAGACAGTTAAGAAGTGATTCTGCCCCTGCCTCTAAGGACAACCATGGCCCCCTTCCAGTTCATCGAAAGACCGACCCCTTTCAACAGCAAGGGCGGGTCGACGCTGCCGATCTTCGCTGTCACGCCCGCCCATATCGAAACCGGTACGATCGACCCGATCGCCCTCGATTGGGCCGGTAAAGCCGGCTACAAGGCGGAAAGCGGTTCGTTGCTTCTGATCCCCACGGCCGAAGGCCACCTCGGCGGTGCGCTTTTCGGCCTCGGCACCAATCCGTCGGAGCAGCCCTACATCACCGGCAAGCTCGCCCGCGCGCTTCCCGCCGGCGACTGGCACATCGAGACCGCGCCGCTGACGGCGAACCGCCTGACGCTCGGCTTCGGCCTCGGCAGCTACCGGTTCGACCGTTACAAGTCCGAAAAATCCCCGGCTGCGACGCTGATGATCCCGCGTGACGCCGACGGCAACGAGATCAAGCGTCAACTCGCCGGCGTCTTCCTCGCCCGCGACCTCATCAACACGCCGACCAACGACATGGGTCCGGAGCAGCTCGAAGCCGCTTTCCGTGGCCTGGCGGCACACTACAAGGCCGAGATGTCGGTCGTCATCGGTGACGACCTGCTCAAGGAAAACTTCCCGCTGGTCCATACCGTCGGCCGCGCCAGCGCCGATGCGCCGCGCCTGCTGGAGCTGCGCTGGGGCAAGAAGGGCCACCGCAAGGTTACGCTGGTCGGCAAGGGCGTCTGCTTCGATACTGGCGGCCTCGACATCAAGCCAGCCTCCTCCATGCTGCTGATGAAGAAGGATATGGGGGGTGCTGCAAACGTCATGGGCCTCGCGCTCATGATCATGGATGCCAAGCTGAAGGTCGATCTGCGCGTTATCATTCCCGTTGTCGAGAATTCCATTTCGTCGAATGCTTTCCGCCCCGGCGACATCTACAAGAGCCGCAAGGGCCTGACAGTCCAGATCGACAATACCGATGCCGAAGGCCGCCTGATTTTGGCAGACGCACTCGCCTATGCCGACGAGGAGGAGCCGGATCTGCTGATCGACATGGCGACCCTGACCGGTGCCGCCCGCGTCGCCCTCGGCCCCGATCTGCCGCCCTTCTTCACTGATGATGAGAACCTCGCTCACGACCTGATGGAAGCAAGTCTCGAGACGGACGATCCGCTCTGGCGTCTGCCGCTTTACGCCGGCTACGAGAAGGATATCCGCACCAAGTTCGCCGATATCACCAACGCTCCGGCAGGCGGCATGGCGGGCGCCATCACTGCGGCGCTCTTCCTGAAGCGCTTCGTCGGCAAGGCGAAGAGCTGGGCGCATTTCGATATTTACGGCTGGGCGCCGAACGAGCGCGCGCATTCGCCTGGAGGCGGCGAGGCGCAGGCCATCCGCGCGCTCTACCACCATATTCGCCACAGCATCCGCTGAGCCGCCAAGGCCTTCGCTGAGCCAATCCTTAAAATTTTATTCACCTTGCGAGGCGGCATTCTGTGCCGCCTCTTGCGTGTGCGGGATATCTGCCGGAAAATGAAACGTTAGCGTAACGATTTTCCGGAGGGGCCGTGCCGATCGAACTGACCGCCTCGCAGGCGCTTGGCCTCTGGCACGGTGTGGCGCTCAACCAGGTCCGTCATGATGCGCGCGATTTGACGTTGCGCCAGATGGCGATCCTGCTGCATATCTATCTGGTGCCGCCGCCGCATACGGTACGCGGGCTGGCCGCGACGCTGAACGTGACGAAGCCGGTCATCACCCGGGCGCTGGATACGATGGGGGAAATGGGTCTCGTCGATCGCGTCCGCGACGATGCCGACCGGCGAAATGTCATCATCAAGCGCACCGTCAGCGGTGCGCTCTATCTCGAAAAGCTTGGCGATCTCGTGCGCGAGCAGGGCCGCAAGCTTCCGGTCTGAAAGGCCCTCGGCTGAAAGGCCATCTGAAAGGAATCCTATGACGATGCTCGACCGCCGTCTCCATGCCTACCGCCCGGATCTCGCGGAAGCCGGCCTTGAAGGCAAGGTCGAAGCGACGCGCTTCGTGAACGGCATGCCGGCGCGTGTCTGCGTCCCGGTCATGGCCTTGCGCCCTCAGCCGGACCTTGCCCGCGGCATCGACACGGAGCTGCTTTTCGGCGAGGACGTCACGGTATTCGATCACGCCGACGGCTGGTGCTGGGTCAAGGCCACAGCCGACGGCTATGTCGGCTACCTGCCTGAACAGGCGATCGCTGAAGCGGCGCCGGCTCCGACCCATATCGTCGTTCCGCAACGCACCTTCCTCTATCCCGAGCCGGAGCTTCGCAAGCCTTATAAGGCGGTGCTTTCGATGGGCAGCCGTGTCCACATATCAGGCGAGGCGGAAGCGCGCGGCAATCACTATCTGGTGCTCGGCGACGGGACCGCGATCTTCTCGAAACATCTGCAGCCGCTCGGTGCGCTGGACGGCCAGGACTATGTCGATATCGTCGCCCGTTTTCTGGAAACTCCCTATCTCTGGGGCGGCCGTTCAGGCCTCGGTATCGATTGCTCCGGCCTCGTCCAGCTTGCACTGCAGATGACCGGCAGAAGCGCGCCGCGTGATACCGACATGCAGGCAGCCGGCCTCGGCGAGCCGATCGACCGCTCGGATATACGTCGCGGCGATCTGGTCTTCTGGAAGGGGCACGTCGCCGTTTTCGAAGATCCCGAAACCATCATCCACGCCAACGGCCACACGATGAACGTGGCGCGTGAGAATTTCGACGCTGCCGTCAAGCGCATCGGCTGGCTCTACGAACAGCCGACCGGCTATCGGCGCCCATTCTGACGTTACCTGCCAGCGTCAGGCGGTTGGCGGCTTGGGCCAGTTCTTCACGCCGCCTGTCCAGTCCTCGAAGGCTTTGGAAAGCCTGAGCACGCGCATGTCGTCGAAGCGCGGCCCGACGATCTGCAGGCCGATCGGCATGCCCTTCGAGAAGCCGCAATTGATGGACGAAGCCGGTTGCTCCGACATGTTCCACGGCACCGTGAAGGCGATGTGTTCGAACGGCAGCTTCGGATCGTTGGTCGGAGAGGGCCATTCGGCCGGATAGGAGACGATCGGATTGGTCGGCGAGAGCACCGCGTCGACCTCGGTGAAAAGCCGGCCGCAGGTCTTGCGCATTTCGATCGTCTGATTGAAGCCCTTGACGGCATCCACGCCGCTGACATCGGCACCGCCCTTCGCCCATTCATAGATATAGGGAAGAATACTTTCGCGGCGCTCTTCGCTGAGCCCGGCAATGTCACCCCAGAAACGTGAGCGCCAGAAATTGTCGAGCCCATCAAGCATGGCCCGTGTCAGCACCGGCCCGACCGGGATGATCGTCGCCCCGGCCTTCTCGAAGAGTTTGGCTGCGTCTTCGACCGCGATCCTCACATCCTCATCAACAGCAAGGCCGCAACCGGCATCGAGCATCAGCCCGATCCGCATGCCGCTGAGATCGATATCGAGATCCATCCAGTCGAAATCGTTCGGCGGCAGGCTGGTACCATCGCGCCAGTCGGGGCGGGAAAGGGTCGCCATCGACCAGGCGGCGTCCTCCACGGTGCGGGTCATCGGCCCCGCGCAGCGTCCGACATAATAGGGATCGACCGGAATGCGCCCATGGCTCGGCTTGAAGCCGAAAACGCCCGTCCAGCCAGCTGGCAGGCGAACTGAACCGCCGATATCGGTGCCGACATGCAGCGGCCCGTAGCCGGCCGCCGCTGCTGCCGAAGCGCCGGCGCTCGAACCGCCGGGATTCTGCGTGATGTTCCAGGGATTGCGGCTGAGATGATGGAAGCTGGAAAGGCCTGACGAGAGCATGCCGTAATCAGGGCAGGTCGTCTTGGCGAAGATGATCGCGCCGTCCTCCCGCAGCCGTGCCGCCGCCGGCGCGTCCGCTTCCGCAGGCTTCAGTTCGACCGCCTTGGTGCCGAGTGGTACCGGCTGGTCCTTGGTCGCGATCAGTTCTTTTAGAGTAACCGGAATGCCGTCCAGCGGGCCAAGCGTTTCGGCCTTCATCCAGCGTTCGGTCGAAGCCTTTGCCTGCTCGCGGGCCGCTTGCGGGTCATAGAGGTAGAGCGCGGCGATGGAGGGTTCCCAGGCATCGATATGTTTTTCGAGCGCGAGCCAGTAGTCGAGCGGCGAGAGGCTTTTGTCAGCGAAGCGCCGCCTGAGTTCGCGGATGGTGAAATCGGTATCTGGCATGGTCTGGTCTTTCGGGCGTTTTATCTTGGGAGGACATCAGCGGCTCGCTTCGCGCGGGTCGAAAAGGTCGCGCAACCCGTCACCCAGCATGTTGAAGCCGAAGACGGTGAGCGCAATGGCAAGGCCGGGCAGGATCGCCAGCCACGGGGCCAGCGAAAGGAAGGTCTGGGCGTCGGCCAGCATCCGTCCCCAGGTCGGCGCGGGAGGCGCCATGCCGAGGCCGAGGAAGGACAGGCCGGCCTCGGTCAGGATCGCGAGGCCGAGCTGGATGGCTGCATGCACGATAATCTGGCTCATGATATTCGGCAGCACATGCCGCACCGAAATCGTGAAGCGGCTGTTGCCGATCGCCTGCGCGGCGAGCACGTAATCGCGGCTCCAGGCCTGCAGTGAGGTAGCAAGTGTCACGCGCGCAAAGACCGGCACCATGAAGACGGCGATTGCCGTGATTGCGGTAAAGCGCCCTGGTCCCAGAAAGGCGCCGAGGATCATCGCCGAGAGGATCGGCGGCAGCGCAAAGATCACATCGCAGGCGCGCATCAGGAGCGTCTCATAGGGGCCGCGGATCGCAGCTGCGGAAATACCGGCGATCGAACCGAGTGTCCCGCCGATGGCGACCGCGCTGACGGCGATCGACAGCGAGTTAAAGCATCCGACCATCAGCATCGAGAGCACATCACGCCCGAACTGGTCTGTGCCGAAAAGGCCGAAGGCAAGCGGCGGCTGCAGCTTGTGAATGATCTGCATCTTGGCCGGCGGTAGCGGTGTCCAGAACAGCGACAGCAGGGCAATGGCAGCCAGAAAGCCGACGATGCCGATGCCGGCGATCAGGTTCTTTCGCCGGCTAAATCGGAAGCTTCGGCGACGCCGGACAAAGGCGGAAGAAACGATGGGTGCCATCATGCCGCCTTTCGCATGCGTGGGTCGATCACGAGATAGGAGAGATCGACGATGAAGTTCATGACGATGACAAGCCCCGCGAAGAACAACACGACATCCTGCATGACGACGATGTCGCGCTGCGACAGGGCCTGAAAGGCAAGCCGCCCCAGCCCCGGCAGGTTGAAGACGTTTTCAACCAGCACTGCACCAGCGACGAGAAAGGTGAATTGCAGCCCGAGGATGGTCAGGATCGGCACCAGCGCATTCGGCACGATATGCCACCAGAGCACGGTGCTGCGCGACAGCCCCTTGGCGACGGCGGTACGCGCGAAATCCTCATGCATCGTGTCGAGCACCGCAGACCGTGCCACGCGCGTGAGAACGCCGGCCTGCGGCAGCGCCAGCGCCACTGCCGGCATCAGCAGCGCCTGCAGCGCCGGCAGAAGCCCGGCGTCCCATCCGGGAAAACCGCCTGCCGGCATCAGCCCGAGCGTTGTGGAGAACAGGATGATGAGCAGCAGCGCCACCCAGAAGGCCGGCACGGCGATGCTGATCTGCGAGAAGATCGTGGCGATCACATCGAGGGTGCCACCCCGCCGCGCCGCTGCCAGCACGCCGAGCGGCAGTGCAATCAGCACCGACAATACGATGGCGATCAGAGCGAGCGGCAGCGTCACGGCCAATCGCTCGATAATCAGCCCGGCGACCGGGACGCCATAGGTGTAGGACTGCCCGAGATTGCCGGAGAAGACACCGGCAAGCCATTGGCCGTAACGCAGGATGAGCGGCTGGTCGAGGCCGAGCTCATGCCGCAGCGCCGCCAGGGTCTCCGGGCTTGCCGAGGTGCCGAGCATGATCGAGGCAGGATCGCCCGGCAGCAGATCCATCACGGCGAAGATCACCAGCGAAACGACGAGAAGGGTAAGGACCAGGCCGGCAAGGCGGCGGGAAAGCAGTGCGATCATATCGTCTTCATCACCCTGTCAGCCGCCGCCCGCGCTCGGTTGTTCAATCTTCCCAGGAAACGTTGCTGAGAACGTTGGACGGGATCGGCTCGTTCTCCCACAGGCCCTTCAGCTTCTTGTCCCAGACGCCGAGCTTGGGCATGACGAAAAGGTAGAGCGCCGGCACATCCTCGGCGAGGATCTTCTGCGCTTCGCCGTAGATCTTGGCCTGTCCGGCCGGATCGGCAGTCTCCTGCACCTTTTTCATAAGATCGTTGAAGGCGGGGTTCTTGTAGTTGAAGTAGTAGGGATCGCGCGAATAGATATCGATGTCCATCGGCTCGGCATGGGCGACGATGGTCATGTCGTAGTCGCGGCTGGTCATTACATCCTTCACCCACTTCGCCGGAAATTCCGTGGGCTCGATATTAACAGTCACGCCGATCTCGGCCAACATGGCCTGCATCACCTGTGCGCTGCGCGGCGCATAGGCCATCTGCGGTGATTTGATCGTGAAGGTGAAACCGTTGGGATAGCCGGCCTCGGCAAGCAGTGCCTTTGCCTTCTCGACATTATAAGGCAGCACGCCCGTCATGTCCTGATAACCGGGATCGTTCGGCGTATAATGGCTGCCGATCGCCGTGCCGAGGCCGGACCAGGCACCGTCGATCACGGTCTGGCGGTCGATCGCCATCATCAGGGCCTGGCGTACGCGCTTGTCGTCGAACGGCTTGCGGGCATTGTTCATGCCGGCAACGACCTTGAGTTCAGTATTGCCGACCTTGGTCGTCAGACGCGCATCACCATCGAAAGAGCTCATCAGCTCCGGTGCGGCGAATTCCGGAAAGGCGTCGAGATCGCCGGATTTCAGCGCTGCGGCCTGTGCCTGCGGATCGTTGATGAAGCGGAAAGTGACCTTGTCGAGCTTGGCCGCAGCTGCCTTGTTCCAGTAGTCGGCGTTCTTGACCAGTTCCACATGGTCGCCCTTGGCCCAGGTGGAGAATTTGAACGGTCCAGTGCCGACAGGCGTGGTCTTGTCGTCGGCAGCAGATTTCGGCCCGACCATGACGGAGGCCGGCCAGCCGAGCCAGTAGACCAGGCTGCCGGTCGGGCTGGAAAGATGCAGCACCAGCGTTTCGGCATCCGGCGTGTCGATGGAGGCGATCGATGCGAAGAAGCGCTTCTGCGGATTGACGGAATCCTTGCCGCGGGCGCGGTCGAGGGCAAACTTGGCGGCGGCCGAATCGAAGGCCTCGCCGTCGTGGAATTTGACACCGGTCTGCAGCTTGAACGTATAGGTCAGTCCATCGGGGGAAATCTCCCAGCTCCTGGCGAGCTGCGGCTGCACCTTGCCGGTCTCGTCGATGCTGACAAGACCTTCGAAGATATTCTGCCAGGTCACCTGTCCGATGGCGACGGGGGCGGCAATCGTCGGGTCAAGTCCAGCAGGCTCGACGCTCATGCCGAGATTGAGTGTGGTCTTGGCGGCTTCGGCGGGTGTCAGCGCCAGCATCATGATGCCGGCGGAAAACACAACGCCCACGGAAAGACGCCGCATGAGATGCGCCGACGGCGCGAGCGAAACCTTGATCATCCTGTTCCCCTGTTTGGTTCCGCTGCTTGTCGGATCCCTTTTGCGAGTAGAGTGACACCACGAGAGTGCACACACAACGACGATTTTGTGTGCTCAGTGTAGCCAAAAAAGCTACACAGCAATTCTTGCCCTAATGCAAGTCCGCGAGTTCTACTCTTTCCTGTCGGCCTTGCGGTTCGATCGCTCGCGCATGAAGCGTTCGATGAAATCGAGAAGCTTCGTTGCGGCAAAGGAAAGCTGTCGATCGGGCGCCACGCAGAGATCGACATGCGTGCGGATGCCGGTCTTGCCGGCAAGGGGAATGGCGCAGAGTTGCCCGGCCTCGATCTCGCGGCGAACGGTCAGCGCCGGCAGCAGTGTTACCGCCGCGCCGCTCAATACCAGTTCTTTGAGCATCTCGAGCGAACTCGTCACGAAGACCGGATCGAGACTCAGCCCTTCCTTCTCGAAGAGCGCGTCGAAGGCCTGGCGGAAACCGAAGGATTGATCGGGCAGCGCCAACGCATATTCGGCCAGCTCCTTGAGCGGAATATCCGGCCGCGACGCTGCGGGATGGTTCGGCGCGGTGATGAGATCATAGGCGATTTCCGACCGCAGCCGCACCTTGGTGCCGGACATCGGCGGCGCAAACAGCGTCACCGCAATATCGGCTTCCGCGCTGTTGACGGCTTCGATGGCTGCCCGTGCGCTGGTGATCGTCACGGCAAAGCGCAACTTCGGATATTTCAGGCTGAACTCGGCCAGCGCAGGCGCAAGCAGGTTGGCAACGGTCGCGCCGTTCGCGTAAATGTTGACACGGCCGCGCTGCAGACCCTTCAGGTCCTCGATCAGTTGCTGCACGTGGTCGAGTTCGCGCAGCGTGCGGCCTGCGCGGGCCGCCAGCAGTTCGCCGGCAGCCGTCAGTTTCACGCCGCGGGCACTGCGCTCCACCAAGGGCGCGCCAAAATGATATTCGAGATTCTCGATCTGCCGGCTGATCGCGGTCGGCGCGACATTCAGGTTTTCGGCGGCCTGGCGCATGGAGTTGGTTCGGACCAGCTCGTCGAAATACATCAGCGCCCGAATCTGCATTCACCCGTTCTCCGCCGTGAGGCTCTTTTTATGTAATCTAGGCAATTAGCGTCCGGCCGGATAGCGGTCGCGCCATGCCATCAGCGCGTCCGACACCGGAAGCGCCGTCGCCTCGTAGACGCCGCGCGCGATCGCCCGCGCCATGACGATCCCGGCCAGATGACACAATTCCATCAGGCTTGCCATGTCGTTGCGCTCGTGTTTGCCGGTGGAAGCCGCAAAAATCGTATCGCCATCGAGCGGTAGGTGGGCGGGCAGCACCGCACGCGCCAACCCGTCATGAGCGGCGATGGAAAGCCGATGTGCTTCCGCCTTGATCAGTGACGCGTCGGTGACAACAGCGCCGATCGTCGTTGCCGTCGTCTTCACGCCTTTCAGCCGCAGGCTATGGTCCATCCGGTCGGGCATGCCGAGCCCGCCGAATTCTCCATCCTGCTCGAAGGGTGCGGCCCAGAAATGTGGGCCTTCGCCAATTGTCGCCGTGCCGACGGCATTGACGGCGACGATGGCCGCGATCCGGTGCCCGGAACTGCTGACGGCACTTGCCGAGCCGAGCCCGCCCTTGAAGGTCGCGGTCGTTGCCCCCGTGCCGGCACCGACAGTACCGAGATCGTATGTGCCCTTGCGGGCGGCCCTCATAGCGTCATAGCCCATGTCGCGATAAGGCGAATGCACGCCCCAATCCTTGTCACCGCCATTCAGCAGATCCATCAGGATTGCCTGCGGTACGATCGGGATCCGCACGGGGCCGACCTGGAATCCGCGCCCCATTTCACGCAGTCCTGCCTGCACGCCGCCCGCCGCGTCGAGACCGAAGGCCGATCCGCCCGACAGCACGAAGGCGTCGACGGCATCGACCACCATGGAAGGATCGAGCAGCGCTGTATCGCGCCCGCCCGGCGCACCGCCGAGCACGCTGCCGGAAGCGACTGCCGGTTCATCGAAGACAATGGCCGTGACGCCAGAACCAAGCGAGAGGTCGGTTGCGTGGCCGACGGAGACGCCTTCGATATCGGTGAGGAGGTTGAGAAGATCGGACAAGCGCTGGCTCCTGTCTTGAAGGGAAGCGCGCCGATAGGAAGTCAAATGCGTTTAAAAGACAAGACTGGCAAAAAACAAGACCGGCCCGTTTTGCCGGGCCGGTCGGAAATCCTCTGAGTATTAAAGCCGCGTTCTGCGTCAGGCATGAAGGGGCTTCGGGTGGCGACGGGTCATCAGATCGTGAATGGCCAGCTTCACCTCGGCGGGCGAACTGAAATGCTGCTCGTCGAGGTCATGGACATGGAATTTGACGGCGATGAATTTCAGCCGGTCATCGTCCGGAATGACGATCCCGACCGGGATGCCTGCATATTCGATAACTTCTTTTTTCATGCGTAGAACTCCTGCCGCGCGGATGCGCTGGCTATGGCGAATTGACTTGTCTGATACCGTTGAAAGGGGACGAACGTCACATTCGACAGTTCGGGCGGGAGTGAGCGCCCGGACGGTCATTGCCAAGCACAGATCGCCCAGGCAGTACGGCGAGAATTTCGAAATCAATCATGTCTCGTTCCTTGCGTTGGCGTTGCGCTTGCGAGGTCCCGGAAGAGCCCGGGTCCGGTGAAAGACCATTTCTATAATCTACAAACTTGGTAGAGAATAGCTGACGGTCTGTAAGAAACATATTCCGAAACGTGTCAAAATCTCGACAATCCGAAAAATTTCATTCCATCACATTTCAATTTGCAGGAAGAATTCTATCACGCCTTCGTGCAATCAATGTGACGGTTCGAGACGCCTCGAAATCGCCGAGGCAGACATAGGAAGCCGATTTGATTCCGGCAATGGGTATTTCGCCAAAAATCGGAAAGCCTCGAAAAGACCGAATTCGTTAATGCCCGATGTTCCCGTCTACCAGCCTTCCTGAAGCACCTTTTCCAGCATGTCGACGAAGAAATCAGCACTTTGTTCGCTCAGGCAGAGTGGTGGTTTGATCTTCAACACGTTCAGGTGATCACCCGTCGGCTGCATGATGACACCGAGTTCCAGCAGCCGGTCGCAGATCGCCGCCGTCTCTTCGGTCGCCGGCTCCAGCGTCACTCTGTCGCGCACGAATTCGAGGCCGAGATAGAGGCCCATGCCATGCACGGCGCCCACAATCGGATAGCTGTCGATGAGTGCCGCCAGCCGCGCCTTCAGATGGTCGCCCACCTCCCGGGCATTGTCCTGCAGGCGCTCCTCGGCCATCACGTCGAGAACCGTCATGCCGGCAACGCAACTGACCGGGCTGCCCCCGGCCGAGGAGAAGAAATAGCCTTCCTTCTCCAGCGAAGCGGCGATCTCCTTCGTCGTGATGACGGCGCCGAGCGGGTGGCCGTCGCCCATGCCCTTGGCGATGGTGATGATATCGGGCACGACGCCTTGCTGCTCGAAGCCCCAGAAATAATGGCCAAGCCGCCCGTAGCCCACCTGCACCTCGTCGGCGATGCAGAGACCGCCGCGCTCCCGCACCTGCCGGTAGACCTCGGTGAGATAGCCGTCGGGCAGTGGAATACCGCCAGCATTGCCATAGACCGATTCGGCAATGAAACCGGCCAGCCCCTCACCCTTGGCATCGATGGCCTCCAGCACCGGCATCACGGTGCCGAGATAATCCGCCGTCGACTCCGGCCCGCGGAAGGGGCCGCGATAGGTGTTGGGCGAAACGACGGCATGAACCCAGTCCGGCCGTGTCGTCAACGCCTGCGGATTGTCGGCGATAGAAGTGGAGACCGCGTCGCTTGCCACCGACCAGCCGTGATAGCCCTCCAGCAGGCAGACCATGTTGCGTCGGCCGCTATGCGCCCAGGCAAGCCGCAGCGCCAGGTCGTTGGCTTCCGAGCCACTGTTGACCAGGAACACGGCATCGATGCCGTCGGGCGCCAGCGACGCGAGGCTCTCGGAGAATTCTGCGACGGCGGCATAGTGGAAGCGCGAATTGGTATTCAGCGTCAGCCATTGCTGGCCGATCGCTTCCGCCATGCGCGGATGGCCGTGGCCGAGGATCGTGACGTTGTTGACCACGTCGAGATAGGCACGCCCTTCGACATCGAAGAGATGCTCCTTCCAGCCGCGCTCGATCTGCGGCGGGTGCGCGTAATAGTTCTTCTGCGGACTGGCGAAATGCGCCTGCCGCAGCTCGAGAAGTGCCGCCGTTTCGGGTTTCGGCGCATCGGCGCCCGGCCCGAGCAGCACCGAAGGCGAGGGGCAGAGCGCGGACCACGCCGCGACTTGTTGCGGTGTCGAAAAGAGTGGCGGCTCGAAGCCGGCGATGCTGCAAAGCTGCAGGCGCAATCCGCCGAGTGAAGACGTTTCGCCGGAGACCGTGCCGAGCTCCTGACCGGCGGCGACCTCGCTGCCATCAGCGACTGAAAGTTCGATGCCGTCGATATGCAGCTTCATATCGGCGCCTGTGAGGACCAGATGCTGGTCGTACCAGGTGATCCGCCCGGCAAAGGGCGCGGCAACGAGGCTGCCCGCAGCAAGGCAGATATCCATATGCAGGGCATAGGTCGCCTGGGCCTTTGCATGGTGCAGGCCAGTGCGGGACAGGCGATATTCGCCGTAGCGTGTCGCCGCAGTCCCCGTTTCCGCCGCTGCGCGGGCAAGAAGCCGCCAGTCCATGTCGGTCGCCAGCCAGTTGCCACCAGAAAAATGCGGGCTCTGCACACCGAGATCGACATAGGCGATGGATGCGGGATCGATTTCCGGTAGAAGCGGCTGCCAGTCCGCCGTATCGACACCGGCAATATCGAGGCCGGCCGCTTTCAGGATAGCCGCTTCCATCAGCTCGAACGGCACGGACATCGCCGTATCGAAGATGCGCCGTTCGCCCTCCAGATTTCCTCTGACATAGTCATTATCAGGATCGATCGCGATCTGCTGCTCGCTGCTGGCGACGAGGATGACGGCGCGCGCCACGATGAGCGGCCAGAGTGCCTTCAGCTCGTCCTCGATCAACGGGTAAATCTCGTGATAGGCTTTCACTGCCGGCAGAATGTAGAAGGGATCGCCGTCTGCTTGATGCAGCAGAGCGGCGCAGGTCACGGCAAGGTCGCCGACAAGCCAGCCGCGGATGATGTCGCCGAAGTCGATCACCCCATCGGGAACAGGCCGCCCATGCGCATCAGGGCGGCTGATGACATTGTCACCCGTCACGTCGTGATGAACCGCCTGAAGCCGCAGCGACGGCGCAAGCGGCTGGATGCGGCGCACAGCCATGACCATCGTCTTGGCGATCCTGTCGCGCGCGACGCTGTCGGTAATGGAGGAAAGCAACTGCACGGCCACGGGTCCGGCCCGTCGCAGATCCCATTGCAGGCTGCGGTCGAGTCCGGGATGGGTAAAATCGGCTAGTGCCTCAGCCAGCCGTGCGCAGAGCGCGCCGAGCGCCGCGACAGAGGTGGGCGCCAGATAGGCACGGTGTGTCAGGCCTTCGCCTTCGAGATACTCCAGCAAACGGACCTGATAATCCTGCTCACGCACCCTGACGGAAACGATCTCCTGCCCCTCGGTGGACGTCATCAGGTTTGGAACACGCGGCGCATTCGCCTTGGCGCGCAAATGGTGGATCGCTGCATTCTGCGCTTCGAGCTCTTCTGTCGCATAGGCGGCATGGCAGATTTTCAGCACATAGCGGCCGTCTTCCGTGTCGAGCCGGTAGTTGCGGTCCTGCTGGCTGCCGAGTTCAGACAGCGAACCGGAAAGCCCATAATGGGAAAGCAGAATATCCGCGGCTTCGGAAGCGGTAATATCGGGGCGCGGCAGGGCCATGCGGTCCACAAGCGCTTCCTCGGTCATGGCACCCCTCCGCGGCATGATTCGATTACCTATTAAAACAGATAATCAAGCACTTGCCGACAAGCAACGGAAGATTGCGCCAGCCGCGGTTTTGGGGGAAGTGGGTTGTTAGCTCAACCCATGCGTTCGGAGGCGTAGCTTCCGGGGCTTGCGGGGAAGACGATCGTACGGTTTCCGTTGAGGAAAACGCGGCGGTGGATATGCGCATGGATGGCGCGCGCCAGAACCTGGCTTTCGACATCGCGGCCGATCGAGACATAGTCCTCGGCGCTCTGCGCGTGCGTAATGCGCGCCGTATCCTGCTCGATGATCGGGCCTTCGTCGAGATCGGCCGTCACGTAATGCGCTGTCGCGCCGATCAGCTTCACGCCGCGCTCATAGGCCTGCTTGTAGGGGTTGGCGCCTTTGAAGCTCGGCAAGAAGGAATGGTGGATGTTGATGATCCGGCCGGACATCTTTCGGCACATCGCATCCGACAGAACCTGCATGTAGCGGGCAAGAACAACGAGCTCCGTGCCGGTCTGTTCGACAAGATCAAGGAGCTGGGCCTCGGCCTGCGGCTTGTTCTCTTTCGTCACCTTGATGTGGTGGAAGGGAATGTCGTGGTTCACCACGACCTTCTGATAATCGAAATGGTTGGAGACGACGCCGACGATGTCGATCGGCAGCGCGCCGATCTTCCAGCGGTAGAGCAGGTCGTTGAGACAGTGGCCGAAGCGGGAGACCATCAAGAGCACCTTCAGGCGCTCGCTCCCGTCATGCACTTCCGCATCCATTTCGAACTTCTCGTAGATCGGCTTGAAGCCTTCGCGGATCTCCGCAAGCGTTGCCCCCTCTTCGGAGATGAAGCTGACGCGCATGAAGAACTTGCCGGTATCGAGGTCGTCGAACTGCGAACTGTCGATGATGTTGCAACCCTTTTCGGCGAGATAGGTCGAAATCGCCGCCACGACGCCGCGCGTCGACTTGCAGGTTACCGTCAATACATAGTCCGTCATGTCCTCTTCCCTCTCTTCAGCCGCCGGGCCGTGCTTAGATCAAAGCCGTGGCCTCGAACAGGCCGGCAAGCTTTCATTTCTGCAATAAATTGCAAGCCGAACTTTCATGCCTGCGGCATTTGCTTTCATGGCCGCAAGCTTATGACAGGCAATGCAGGATTCCGTTCTGCCTGCGCCGTTCGAAATCCCGTCTTCGCCTTCTGATAGTTTGAGGTCAGGTGGCTGGCCGGCTGGCGATCCGGACTTTTCTGCGCGGGGTGATGATTTCGTGAATGATCGCTCCCACGATGCAAGAGAGCACGAGGCAAAGGATCACGAAAATAACAGGCTGCTGGAGCGCGCCGATCGGGAAACGATTGGCGATGATCCGGAGGAAGGCCAGCGTGAAGGCATGCGTGATGTATATCTCGTAGGAGGCGTCGCCGAGATAGTTGAGCCAGCGGACGAAGGGAAGTTTCGAAAAGTCGATGGAAATAGCGCTATAGACGATGAAGACTGCCGGTATGCCCCAGCCATAATAACGGTCCTCGGGCCGCACCAGATCCTCGTTGATGAAGAGGAAGGCGAAGCCGACAGCGAGCAAAACCCAGGCCCAGCGCTGCGGCAGCAAGACCTTCTGGACATAGAGCCAGCCAAGCACCACGCCGGCCAGGAATTCCAGGATGATCGGCTCGCCGTAGAATTTCGTGGCCGTCGTTTCCGGCAGCAGGTCGCAGACGATCAGGATGGCTGCAAAGGCACCGAAGAGGGCCGGCAGGCGATAATCCTCGCGGATCGGCAACAGCAGCGCGAAGACGAAATAGAAGAACATCTCGTAATTCAGCGTCCAGCCGGGCACGATGACGGGCACGATCATTGTCGGATCGACCGGGTTGATCCACGGCAGGAAGAGCAGCGAGGCCATCAGATGCGGCAGGTCGAAGGCCGTCGATTTGAGAAGCGACGGTGCGACAAGCGCCACCGCCGCCGAAAACAGCGTCGCCAGCCAGTAGAGCGGCACGATCCTCTTGACACGCTTGCGGGCGAAATCGACCGGCGTCATGTTTCGTCCGCTCGTTGTCAGCCACATCACGAAGCCGCTGAGCACGAAGAAGATGTCGACACCGGTTTCGCCATAGATGAAGGAGGTCGCGTCAATAGCGGGATTGACCTTGGCAAGCTGCAGGATCGCATGGAAATAGACGACCATCAGCGCCGCGATGGCACGCAGATATTGCAGCTGGACAAGCATCTGGTGTCTTGCTCCCACAGGCTCCCGCGGATCGCCCGTCGGGCAGGCCGCTTCGTCAACTCTCTACATTTGCCGGACGACCCTGCCGGATGCGTGGCGTGTCGCGGAAACGCATGAACCCGATGACAAGCCAGAGGAGGCCGGCGATTTTCATCGAGAAGATTGCCGTTCCCCCGATCATCATATTCAGAAAAATGAAAAGAGAAAGTGAATGGGCGCAGCGCTTCTGCGCCGGACTTGTGCCTGCCGGAAACAGGCAGACGAAGAGCCAGAAGGCAATGACGCCGAAGACCGTCGCGCCATAGACGAGATAGACATAGCCGCTGTCGGCGAATTCGGCGACTTTATCGACCGAAAGTCCGAGGATCGCCAGCGGATCGAGATCCATCAGTTTCTTCATCGTCAGATTGATGCGCCCGGTGAAATTGTCGCCGATCGCATTGGGGTCCTTCATGTAGACAAGGAAGCCGGCGCAAACGATGAGCGGCATCAGCGCCAGATTGAAGGCCTTGGGAATTTTCGGAAAAACGAAATAGCCGCCGATACAGCAGATGCAGAAAATCAGCATCGTGCGGGTATCGTTTGTCGTGAGGATCAGCAGCGCTGTCGCAATGGCCAGCGCCCGGTCGGTCCGCGTCAGCCTATCCCACATCGAAATCAGGTAGATCGCGATCACGCCGCAGAAATTGGCAAGCGATACCTGTTCCAGGAAGATCGATGACGAACGATGATCGATAATGCCGAAGGAGAATCGGCCTGGAAAGCCAAGCGCATTCTGGAACAGGCCCGTCGTGTTGAAGCTGAGCGGCTTCAGCCCGCGTGTGTTGGCGAAATAGTCCGAGGGATGCACGATGCTGACATAGAAGGGCACGCTGATGATCTCGAAGATCAGGAAAAGCAGCACCATGAAGCAGGCCACCCGGAAGATCAGCTTCAGCGTCCGCTCGTTGCACCAGCCGCCAAGCCCCGTGAAGCAGAAGATGATCAGCACGTTGCGGAAATGGTCGATGAAGGCCATCCGGTTGAGCACGCTGACATAGATCGTCACGATCAGCGTGAAGAGCATGAACAGAAAGGCCGGAAGGTCTTCCTCATAGATGCCCTTGCGCAGGATGTAGATGATCGCGCTCGCCATGATCAGGCCTTCGCTGGCCGCCACCTGCGTCAACGAAAGCGGCATGACATTGTGGTTTATGAAGGCCAGGATGCCGTTGTAGAGAACCGAAAGCAGCCCGAGGGTCAGGATCGGGTAGTCGAGACGCGAAGCCGGGCTGGCCGCATCAGCAACCGTTTCGAATCTCGTGCTTGTCTCTCCAATTGTTGCCATGTCACTTCCCCGCAGGCTTTACCACTGCGCAGACGGGCGCATGTTTGGCAACCATTTGCTCAAGCAGACGCATCTGCGGGCGCGTGGGCGCATCGCGCGGCTGTACGTTGAAAGGCTCGGTCGCCGGCCACCATTCGCCAGCCGCCCAGTAGGAGAAACCGATCCACGCATCGCTATTGTCGGACATGGTGGTGAGCATGGTCTTCAGGCCATCGAGGCAATCCGCATTTGCAGACGCGCCGAATTCACCGAGGAAGCCGCGTTTGCCGTTCGTCTTCAGCCAGGCGGTTACATTGGTGATGGCATCGGTCGCGGCCTTTGCACCCTCGCAGGTCTCGTGCGTGCCGGAGGAATCCGCGTCGAGATACTGATGGAATTCATAGGCGTAGAAATCGAGCGGATCACGCACGCCGAGCATGACGGTTCCGTTCGCGCCGCCGATCACATCCGTTTCCCACGTTGCCGCTCCACTCCAGGCCGTGCCGGGAACGAGGATGAGATTACGCGCGCCGACCGCTCGAATGCCGCGGATCGCGGCATTCGCCGCTTTCAGCCAGTCGACCGCGGGAATGTCGTGCGGCTCGTTCATCAGCCCGAAAAGCACGCCGCCCTGATTGGCAAATTCGACGGAAAGCCGAGCCCAGAAATCGGCAAAGGCTGCATTCGTCGCAGGCGGCTTGCCGATCTGATCCTTGTCGTAATAACCGAAATTGTGCGGATCGAGCAGCACGCTCATCTTGTGTTTGCGAACCAGCGCGACCGTCTCCTTCAAACGCTGCAGTTCATCGTCGTCGAGCCGTGCACCAAGCCTCGGCTGAAGCCGCTCCCAGCGGAAGGGCAGGCGGATGATCGTCATGCCCTTTTTGGCGAAATAGCCGATCGTTTCTTCGGTCGGATAGGTGTAGTTCGTGCCGTAGACGCCGCCGCGCTCGCCATATTCGGCGCCGGAGAGATTGACGCCATAATAGCAGAGCGGCGCATCCGCGGCATGGGCGGCGGACGAAATGGCCGTGACGGCGGCAACCAGCAGCCTGTGCAGCAGTCTTTTCCGTTTCATGGCTATCCTTGCGGGTCGCGGCAGGTCGCCACGTCGGCTTCGATGCCGCCATCTTAACGGTCCGTTAGCTAAGAATTTCTAAAGTCGCTCCTGACCGGCCATGCTTTCTCGCCGGGCGGATGCGGTGTTTATGAATCAGTATGACGGGAACAGGGTGAGCCGCCTGCCTGCCTGGCGCAGTTATGAGTCGTCTCAGCCTGCGCCTGAAGGCACCCGTGCGCGCAGCCCGATCATCCGGCCGACCGATTTCGTTCCGCCTCCATCGCCTCCCGAACCAGATCCTCTTCCGGTTCGCCCGGCAGTGTCGGAAAGTCGCCCCGCCGAGCCGCCCCGCCGCGATATTCCTGCCGTCCGCGAACCCCCGTCAGCGCCTGAACCCCTGGTCGAGCAGGCACGTGATGTCGCCGGACCATTGCTGGATATCAGATCCGCGGTTGCTGCCATCTGGAGCAGGCGCCTGATCATTGCCGGTCTTTGTCTCGTCGGTGCCGCCGCTGGCGCGGTGATCGCGCCCCGTATCCCGCAGAAATTCACCGCTGTTGCCGCCCTCTATTTCGATCCGCGCCAGATCGGCCTTGCCGAAGGCGGCTCGCAGAACGCGACCGTCTCGCCGGAAATGGTCTCGACCCTCATCGACAGCCAGGTTCAGCTATTGACCTCGGGCAACGTATTGCGCCGCGTAGCCGACGCCATGAAGCTCGATCAGGATCCGGAATTCACCGGCGGCAGGACGGATGGCGCAGCCATCATCGGCGCTCTTCAGAAGGCCCTGCTGATCACGCGCGAGAATAACACCTACGTGGTCTCGCTTGCCGCGACGACCCGCGATCCGGAAAAATCCGCAAAGCTCGCAAACCAGGTCGTCACCTCCTTCATGCAGGAGGAAAGCAGCGCGTCGACCGGCCTTTATGAGGCTACTTCCTCAACGCTCGGCGGTCGCCTCGACGATCTGCGCCAGAAGGTGCAGGAAGCCGAACAGGCGGTCGAAACCTTCCGCGCCGACAACGACATGGCGGCGACCGAGGGCAATCTGATCTCCGACCAGCGCCTTTCATCCCTGAATACGCTGCTCGTCACCGCCCAGGAAAAGACCATTCAGGCCAAGGCCCGCGCCGACGCCGCTTCAAATCTCAGGGTCGAGGATGTCGTCGCCGGCAGCCAGACGGACGGAGCCACGGGCACATCGCCGCTCGTCAGCCTGCGGCAGCAATATTCCGCCCAGGCCGCTGTCGTCGGCAGTCTGCAGAGCCAGATGGGTTCGCGTCATCCGCGCCTTCAGGCTGCGCGCTCTTCGCTCGACAGCATCGGGACGGAAATCAGGGGCGAGTTGCAGCGAGTCGCGACCTCGGCAAGAGCCGAATATGAACAGGCCAAGAAGGCCGAAGACGATATCGCCAAGGAACTGGCGGTCCAAAAGGCGCTTCAGGCCACCACTTCAGACAAACAAGTGCAACTGAACGAGCTGCAGCGCAAGGCGACTGCCGCCCGCGAACTTTACGAATCAGTTCTGAAGCGTTCCGGCGAGACCAGCGAAGAGCAGAACCTCAGCCAGAGTAATATCCGCGTCGTCTCGCCAGCCGAAGTCCCCGTCAAGGCCGATGGGCCGAGCAAGAAAATCATCTTGGTCGCGGGCGTGATCGGCGGCCTGCTTGCCGGTTTTGCTGTCGGCGCCGGTTTTGCAATTCTTGCCGGCCTCTTTTCTCATCCGATCATCAGAAGCTATTTCCGCAAGCCCGCCCGCGCTTCCGCTTGATGACGACCTCCTATCTTCCTACATCGTGGAAATGGGTACCGAGCAAAAGATGCTCATGAAAGAGGTTGTGATGCGGTTCGCTGCGGTTCTCCTGCTGTCGCTCGTTGCCGGCGCTTCGGCTGCGCCCGCCTTTGCCATCGATTGGCAGAGTTCCGGCAAGCAGGCGGTGCAGCCGCTCTATCCCTACAAGGATCTTCCAGGCGTGAAGGCGCAGCCGGACAAGAAGGTGGAAGAATCGTACGACTGCCACACCGAGACGGTGCAGATCCGCCGCCGACACGACGAGATCTTCCGCTCCGGCGGCATGCCGACACTGATGTATGTCTGTGAACGCGACGGCGTGATTTCCATGGACAGCCGCGTGCCGCTACGCGGCCATTATCAGCCGGTGCGATAAAAGCCGGAGGCGAAAGACGCCACCGGCTTGAGGCGTTACGAATCCAGCCAGACCAGTTCCAGACCGGGCTTGTGCAGGTATGGCATGCTGCCGATTGCTGCGCGTGCTTTTAGCGGATTGAGGCCGATGAACAGGGCTTCTGCATCTTCGGCGATTGCCGTCGGTGCGGTGACCGGGTGGCCGAAATGCGTTGCATTCTGCATGTTCGGGTTCTGGTCGAGGAAGGCGGTTATCGCGACTTCGTTGCGGACACGGCTGAAGATCCAGCTTCCGTAAAATCCGGCGCCATAGATCGCCGCCTTGCGAAAGTCGCCGGCACGCTTTTCAAGGGCGGCGGCCGAAGTCCGCCAGAAGTCGCAGATTTCCAGCCCGCGCTCGACGGCCTGTCGGACGAGGGTCGTATCCTGCTCTTGCGTAACCGGGGTTTCGCTGCTGATGGCAACGACGAAGAAGGCTCCGGGGAAGGATGTCGCATCGAGGGTCGCCACCTCGAAGCCGCCCGCTGCAAGCGCCCGGCGCAGCGAAGACTCGCTGAAATGATTGACGTGATCGGCTACGGTCATGTCGCCCGGATTGGCTGAAACGTCGGGCATCGAAAGCAGCAGCGCGCCGCCCGGCTTCAATAGCTTGTGGATTCCACGAATAAAACCGATTGGATCGGCGACGTGCTCGATGACGAAATGGCTCATCGCTGCATCGAAACGGCCGCTCCATGCCTCTGGGACTTCGTAGGTCGCCTGCGCATCAGGCGCGATCCAGCCGTCCCAGGCCGGTGTGTAATCGGCAGAGACATCGAAGACATGCGGTTCGATATCCGGCCGCGCGGCGAAAACCTTGCGTAGGGTGGTGGCTTTCGCGGCACCATAGTCCAGAAGTTTCGCGCCCTGCCGAAGATCGAGCAGATTGCGCGAAAGTTCAGCCTGATGATCCGTACGATAGACGATCGTGCCGTCGGCCTTGACCGCAAAGATCTGGTCATGATCCTCACTGCTCAGCGAAATGCGATAGCCGGTATCGTAGAAGGCTTCGATATCGGGAATCTCGTCGCACTGCGCATGGCCGCATCCGTCGCAGACATAGACGCGCGTCGGCACATCGATAAGGGTCATGATGGAGGTAAGGGCAGGCGCCGGCGTTTCATAGGCCGGCGACACAATCTCCTTGCTGCAAACGCGGCAGGGCGTCATTCTGCTGCCTCGCGCTGTACGGAAAGCTCCGGAAGCACATCGGCGAACTTCACGCCGGCGGCAAAGGAGCCCTTCCAGCCGATGCGGATGCCGACCGGCTCGAGATAGTTGAAATAGCGGAACTGGATGCTCCAGCGCGGCGTGGTCGAGACGTTGTGGCCCGACTGATGCAGCGTCAGGAAGTCCATCAGCACGAGGTCGCCAGGGTTCGTCAGCGGTGCGACGTGCTTGTAGCGGGCCAGACGCTCTTCGGCGCGATCGAGATGCAGCGCGTAAGCGCCCGTCTTGCCGGCGCCGGCATCGTCTTCATAGACCGGTACCAGGCCTTCGGCATGCGAGCCGTGAGCGATCTGCACCGGTCCCATGTCCTGCGTGACCGGCAGAAGAGGTGTCCAGAAGACGATGCCGTCGACACTGCGCAGCTGCGATGGGAATTCCTGATGCCACTGAGCGCGGAACTTCTCTTCGCCCGGATTGTCGATGCGGATGCCATAGCCGCCGGCAGCAATGCCCGGAACGCTGTCCGGACGCAGTCCCTTGAAGGCTTCGTCATTGGTCGCATTGGTAACGAGCCGCATGAAGGCCGGGATCTGCTTGACGGCGTCATAGACTTCGCCGCCCCACGCGCGGTTCTTGGCGATCAGCATCGGATAGGCGATCGTCATCGCCTCATGGGTCGTTTCGGTCGGGGCATCGACGCCGTATTTCCTGCAGATCACTTCGAGGATCTGGCGGATGCCTTCCTGGATCGGCGCGATGTCGGCCGCCGGATCGTAAAAGCCGCGCATGACGAGATAGCCGTTGCCGTTGAATTCAGCGCGCAGGCCGTCGGTGATCTTTGCGTTGGTCATGATGTTACCGTTTCCTCCTTCAGGAAGTCTTGCCACGCCACGGTGGCCGGGATGAGACAGCTACGCGCCTCCGGACCCATTCGGGCGATTAGATCGAGTACAGAAACATAAGGGGTGAACGTGCCGACCGGCTGGGGCCAGGGTGTGCGGCTGTAGTTCATATACTCCACCTGCACACCGGCCTGCTCGAAGGCCGCATGGTCGAGATAGTTCGCTGCCCCGTGACCCGTCAGATAGCGGGTGCCGTCGGCCTTGAGAACGATGTCGAGCACACGCTGCCACGACGTGCCTTCGACGCCCATCTCACTGGTTTTCTCGATTTTCCGGTTGGCGCCGATGCTGAGATAGCGCGCAGGCTCCTCGATACTGGCGATCAGTAGATCCAGCAGAGATGAATGACTGTAAACGCTGTCGAAGATCGAAAGCGCATCGTCAATGTGGGGCGCACCCAGCAGCGATTGCCGTAGCAGCGCGCGATGGCTTGCCTTCCAGTCGTCGCCCGCCGCCGTGAGCTCCGAAATCATCTGGAAGCTGCCCTTGCCAGCAAGCGGGATCGTCATCCAGCAGCGATCATTGCCACGCAGAAGCTGGATGCGGTTTGTGAAGCTGCCCTTCGAGAACTGCGTATCATCAAGATAGATATAGCTGTCGGCAAGCATCAACTGCTCGAAGAAGCCGGGCCATGGAAACAGCATCGGTTGGGTGATGACAACGGCAGTCATGGGACCAGATACCCCTCGAGAGCTGATCGTGTCTTCTGAAAATCAGAGAATGCCGAGACAAGAGACGGTGTTTGAAGCGCAGGTGCGGCAGACGCCGTAACGCGCAGTCCTTCGGAGAGAACCACGGTTTCGGAGGCCGGCTTGATGACAAGCAAGTCATTGGCAACAAGATCGATTGCGCAAAGCGTAAGATAGACTTTGTGTAGAAACGATAAAGGTCCAAGCTCGTCGGCAGTGAAGGTTCCGAGCGCGGGCGTTGCGACCTGCGCTACAATGGAGCCGTCGTCGACGCCGGCACTGACGGCATGCAGCGTCGAACCGATAATCGGAACCGGATACTGTACAGCCTGTTTGAGCGCGTTTATTCCGGCGAAAGCCGGAAGAAGCGATGGGTGCACGTTCAGCGAAGGGATGACTGAAAAAAGTTCGGCGCTGATGAGCCTTGCGAAGTAGAGGAGGACCAGATCCACGCCGCGTTCCTGGAGAATCGTGCAGGCTTTCGTGCTGAATTGGACGCGATCCTTTTCCTCCAGTCGCTGTCTGTAGACAGATCGGCTGTCGGCTTCGGCTTCTGCGCCGCACAGCCGATCGGTGATCAATGTCAGGTCAGCGTAATCGAGAAAGGACGTGCGCACCGCCAGGTCGGCGGCCGTGAAAAACGGCGCCCCGCCAGCAGAGCAAATCACCCCAATCTTCAGCCTGCGCTTGTTAGCCACGGACACACCTTATGTAACCGCCCGGCGAGCTGGAAAGCACCAGCTTGCCGTTCAGCGCTTCGTCAGTCTCGAAACGGTCGGTTTCCTTGAGATAGGCATTGAGCGCCGCATAGGGCTCGTCCCCCGGATACCAGATCTTCGAGCGCTTCGTCGGTGTCTGCGACATGTCTCCGCGGCCGAGCAGGGTATCGGCGACGACGATATATTGGCCTGCGGTAACCAGCGGGCCGTAGCAGCGCAGCTCGTCGAGAACGTGATCGCGGCTGTGATCGCTGTCGAGAACGACCATGACGGAGGCGCCGGCGGGGATTTCAGCCTTGACCTTGGCGAGCGTCTCGGCGGTGGTCGACGGTCCCTCGATCAGCGTGATCAACGGAGAAAGCGGGTGCTTCTCGATAGAATCGCGGTTGTGGGCGCGGATGTCGATATCGACACCGATCACCTTGCCCTTGCCGATCACCTTCAGCAGCGATGCCATGAAGATTACTGAACCGCCGCGCGCCACACCGGTTTCGATGATGATGTCGGGCTTGGTATTCCAGATCACTTCCTGGGTGGCCATCACATCGGCCGGCATCTGGATGATCGGCACGCCCATCCACGACCAGAGATAGGAGTAATCATATTTGTCGAGCGTCACAATCGTGTTGAGCGCCTGCTGGAAGGCTTCCTCGTCCTTGCCGAGCGCAAGCGACATTTCGCGCTTGCGGGCTTCGAATTCGAGGCGATCGTCCTTAGTGGTCATAACTCTGAAACCTTCTGTCTATTCTGCGCTCAAGCCGACTGACGGAGCTGAACGGCGCTGTTGTCCTGATGGCTGCGGACGACCGAGATCAATGTCTCCGCCACGCGCTCGATATCGGCCTCGCTCATGTCATGATAGCTCGGCAGGTTGATCGCCCGCTCCGGAATGCTCCAGGCGTTGATGTTGGCTGGCTTTTCCGCAAACATCGAAAGGCTGGACAGCGGGTGGAAGAAGACGCGCGCATCGATATTGGCGGCTTCGAAGGCCTGCTGCAGCACTTCGCGGGTGATGCCGGTGGCAGGGTGGAACACGGCCGTCGGCATCCAGGCGCCGTTGATCGTGCCGGTATATTCCGGGTTCATGCTGATGCCGTTGAGCGTCGAGAGGCGCACCATATAGGCCGCCAGGATATCCCGCTTGCGGGAGACGAGCTCCTCGATGCGCTCCAGCTGGGCGCAGCCGATCGCTGCCTGGATGTTCGACATCTTGTATTTGAAGCCGATCGCATCAGGCCAGAACTGCTTCTTCTGCCCACGCGCGCGGCCGTGATTGCTGAGCGTCAGCACCTTTTCATGGAGATCGGCATCGCTGGTCACGAACATGCCGCCTTCGCCCGTCGTCAGCGTCTTGGTGCCGTGGAAGGAGAAGGTGCCGAAAATGCCCATGGCACCGGCGCGCCGGCCATGCCAGACGGAACCGATTGCTTCTGCCGCGTCCTCGATAACAGGGATGCCGGTGCGCCGGCTGATATCGAGCAGCGCATCCATGTCGCAGAGATTGCCGTAGATATGGGTGGCGATGATGGCGCGCGTGCGCGGCGTGATATGGCGCTCGACCTCGCTCGGGTCGATGCACCAGGTATCGGGCAGCACATCGACGAACACAGGCTCGGCGCCCAGATGCTTGATCGGTGCGACGGTTGCGATCCAGTTCGTGTCGGCGAGGATCACTTCGTCGCCGGCGCCGATGCCAAGCGCTGCAAGACCCATATGCATCGCGCCGGTGCAGCTCGAGGTCGCGATCGCATGGCTGGTGCCGAGATAAGCTGCGAATTCCTTCTCGAAGCGAATGATATAGTCGTAGCAGCGCGCACCCCAGCCGTTCGCCGCAGCATCGGCTGCATAGCTCGTCTCAAGCTCGGTGATCGACGGTTTGGTGTAGAATATCCTGTTGGTCATGCCTTAATTCTTTGTGATGGGGCCTGAGACTCACGAAATCGGGGCACACGGAACTCTGTAAAAACTAGGGGGTGAAACTGGCGCGAGGCTTTGCAGCGCCGGACGCAACTTCAGATGAGCACATGCTGCGTCAGGTCGGTTTCGATGAAGATGAGGTTCGGTTTGTAGCCGAGCTTCAGGAAGTTCTCGCGCCGCGGCATGTCGGCGGCAAAGATCGCCGTCTTCTCCAGAAGCGCCGGCTCATGCTTCTGCGGGTCGGCGACAATCTCGATCTCCGGCAGCAGGCCCATGTTCCGCAGCATCTCGCCGATCGATTTCGGATCGGCCATGCCGCTGAGGATGAGCCTGCTGATGCCGGCGGTTGCGTTGACCTGATAGGTGAGCGTCTGGATCGCCACCATCATCGGGAAGCTGTGGCGAAGCTCAGCGACTTCGGGATGTTCGCCGAGGCCGCCGAGCGCCATGCGGGTATAAAGCTCGTATGCCTTGATGAAATCCTTGCGTGCCACCCAGAAACGAATGGCGACTGAGATGCGGTTCAGCGTGAAGACCTTGCACATCTCGTCGTAGATGGCGCGCGCCTCGCGGCTGGTGTTCAGCTTGCCGCGCTTGACGGCGATATAGAGGAAGTATTCGAGACCACCGCGATACTTGTCCCAGGCGGTCATGACGTCGTCATTGCCGGCCTGCTGGCGCGCCGGGGCGATCTTGGAAACCGCTACCGAGCGATAGAAGGGCTGCTTGAGGAAAGTGACCGCACCCAGATCGACGAAATGCGCGAGGTAGGAAAAGGCCCAGAAGCAGAAATCACGCGGCACCCAGGCGGAGCGCAGGGCAGAGGAGCGATAAATGCCGATCTCAGGAAAAATGTGTCCGTTAAAGATGAACTGGAAGAGCTCTATGAAATTCTGCTGCGGAAACTTGGTATTCTCGGCGATCTCGTAGAATTGAGAGAGGTCCCGATCGTGAACTTCGTCATAGAGATACCAGGGCGCCTGGCACGCGACGACATCGGGATTGGCGTCCAGATAGGTCATCGCGGCTTCAACGCCGGCAGGCACCAGGAAGTCGTCATCGGCGAGGTAGATCGAATATTCGCCGACTGCGTGATGGAAGGCGCAGGCAAGGTTCGGTCCTGAGCCACCGTTGACGGCGCGGCGGTGATAATGGATCGGCAACCCCTTGGCGATGAACTCCTCGACAACCTGCGTTGTGTTGTCGGTCGAGGCGTTGTCGGAGATGACGATCTCGTAGGGAAAGCTGAAATTATAGGTCTCGCAATGCTCCAGCGCGTTTCTGAGATAAGCTTCACGATTGTAGGTCGGAATGCAGATGCTGAGTTTGATACCGCTCAAAGGCTCGTCTCCTGGCTGTAGCTTTCAAGCGCGGCGTCGCGCTCGCTGATAACGCTCGGCGCAGAAGGCCAGGCGATGGAAAATGCGGGATCGTCCCAGCGGACACCGCGGGCAAGCTCTGGCACATAGACTTCCGACATCTGATAGAAGAGCTCGCAGTCGTCCTCGAGCGTCAGGAAGCCGTGTGCGCATCCGGCAGGTATGTAGAAGGCGTTATGCCTGATCGCATCAAGCTCCACTGCCGCCCATTTGAGATAGGTCGGCGAATCCCGCCTCAGATCGAGCGCCACGTCGAAGACCCTGCCGCGCGTTGCGCGCACCAGCTTGATCTCCGGCCGCGGTTCGGCCTGATAGTGCATGCCGCGCAACGTCCCGCGCTTGTGGTTCTGCGAGACGTTGCATTGCGGATAAACAGCCACGAGACCGTGGTCGGCGAAACTCTTGGCGTCGAAGGTCCGCGCGAACAGTCCGCGCTCGTCGGAACGCGCGTCGACTTCCACGACAAAAGCACCCGAAACCGCGGTCGGAACGAATTTCATCCGATCACCGTCAATTCCGGCACGGCAACGGCGAAGCGTCCGCCCCAGTCGCCGACCCGGCTATTGGCCGCCACGACTTCATTCTTGATGTTCCAGGGCAGGATGAGAACATAGTCCGGCCGCGTCTCGTCCATCTTTTCCGGCGCATAGATCGGCAGCTTGCTGCCCGGCAGGAAATGGCCCTGCTTGTGCGGGTTGCGGTCGACGACATAGTCGATGAGATCGGTGCCGACACCGCAGAAATTCAGGAGCGTATTGCCCTTGGCGGCAGCGCCGTAAGCGGCAACCGTCTTGCCGTTCCGCTTGGCTTCAGTGAGGAAGGCGAGCAGCCCGTCCTTGATCGGAGCAACACGGCTTTGGAAGGCCTCGTAGGTCTCGACCTTGTCGAAGCCGGCAGCCGCCTCGTCGGCGCGCACCTTGGCAACGCCTGGGCCGGTCGGATGAGCGGTAGACGTCGCGCGGCAGGCGAGCACGCGCAGGCTGCCGCCATGTGTCGGCAATTCTTCCACGTCGAAGACCTTCAGGCCGTGTGCCCCAAAGACCTTTTCGACGGCCAGCAGCGACAGATAATAGAAATGCTCGTGATAGACAGTATCGAACTGAATGTTTTCCATCAGCCGCAGAAGGTGCGGGAATTCGACGCTGACGACGCCGTCAGCCTTCAGCACGCCAGAGAGCCCGCCGACGAAATCGTTGATGTCAGGGACATGCGCCAGCACGTTGTTGCCGATGACGATATCGGCAGCAAGGCCGCGGGAGACGAGATCGGCAGCCGTCTCCTTGCCGAAGAAGCGCGCTTCCGTCGGCACGCCGATCTGCCGCGCCACCTCGGCGACGTTTTCGGCCGGCTCGATGCCGAGCACCGGCACGCCGACCTCGACGAAATGCTTCAGCAGGTAGCCGTCATTGCTCGCCACCTCGATGACCTGCGATGTCTCGTCGAGGCCGAAGCGCTTGCGTGCCATGATGGTGAACTGACGGGCATGCTCCACCCAGCTGTCGCTATAGGAAGAGAAATAGGCGTAGTGGCTGAAGATGTCTTCCGGCGGCACGAAGGCATCGGCCTGTACCAGCCAGCATTCGGAGCAGACGAAAGCGCGCAGCGGATAGGACGGCTCCGGCTGCTCGAGCTGCTCTTCCGTCAGATAGGCGTTGGCAAGCGGCGTCGAGCCCAGATCGACGAAACGATGTTTCAAGGGAGCGCCGCAGAACCGGCAATTATGCGCTGTCATGATATTGCTTCCTCATAGGCCGCGATCTGGCTGAGCGAGAAGGCGCGCATGTCGGCTCCTTCGCGGTTGGCCTTGTACCAGGCGGCTGTCCAGTCGATTGTCTGCTGTAGGCTCAGGCGCGGGCGCCAGCCGATGGCGGAGAGCGCCAAGGCCGAGCTCAATGTCAGGGCAGGCGCCTCCGGCAAATGCGTTCCGGGCGCCTGCTTCCAGACGTCGTTGACGCCATGGGCAAGGCCGAGCGCATCGGCGAGTTCGCAGACGGTTGCGAAACTCTGCGGGTCCGGGCCGAAATTGAGCGCCTCGGGCAACTCCTTTTCATCCGAAAGCGTCAGCGCTTCGGCGAAGGCGAGATAACCGCCGAGTGGCTCAAGCACATGCTGCCAGGGACGGATCGCTTGTGGGTAACGAAGCAGGATCGGCTGGTGGCTCTCGAAAGCGCGGATGAAATCAGGGATCAGCCGATCTCTGGACCAGTCGCCGCCGCCGATGACGTTGCCGGCACGCACGGTCGCAACGCTGATGTCGCGCCCCTTGAAGAAGCTGTCGCGATAGCTCTGAACGACGAGTTCGGTGCAGGCTTTGGAATTGGAATAGGGGTCCTTGCCGCCGAGCGTATCGCTTTCGATGAAGGGAACACCGCTGCCGTTATTGGCATAGACCTTGTCGGAGGTGACGACGAGAACCGTTCGGACCGAAGGTGCCTCGCGCACCGCATCGAGGACGTTTGCGGTTCCCATCACATTGGTTGCGAAGGTCTCGGTCGGATTTTCATAGGAGCGTCGCACCAGCGCCTGTGCTGCCATGTGGATGACGATTTCGGGCTCGAAATCGATGAGGCGCTGCTTGAATGCGTCCGCGTCCCTGATGTCGGCTATGTGGTGGCCCTGCCCGTTCCAGGGCGAAAGCCGCGCATAAAGGGAGGGGCTGGTCTCGGGTTCGAGCGAGACTGCCGCCACCTCCGCGCCGAGCTTTTCCAGCCACAGCGAAAGCCAGGATCCCTTGAACCCCGTGTGTCCCGTCAGGAACACACGCCTGCCATTCCAGAAGTCCGTCAAGCCCATATCTTCCACGGCGCCTTTCCGGAGCTCCAGAGCTCTTCGAGCTGGTTGCGCTCGCGTAGCGTATCCATCGGCTGCCAGAAGCCGTCATGGCGGAAGGCGGCCAGTTGCTTGTTGGATGTCAGCCACTGCATCGGGCCGGCTTCCCAGATCGTGTCGTCGCCTTCGATAAGGTCGATGACGGAAGGATGCAGCACGAAGAAGCCGCCATTGATGCGCTGGCCGTCGCCCTTCGGCTTTTCGATGAAGGCGGTCACGACATCGTTCTCGATATTCGTCGCGCCGAAACGGCCAGGCGGCGTCACCGCGCACATCGTCGCCTTCAGCCCGTGGCTGCGATGGAAGGCGATCTCCGAGGTGATGTCGATATCGGCGACACCGTCGCCATAGGTCAAGCAGAAGGGCTCGTCGGGGTTCAGATGCTCGCGGATGCGCCGGATACGGCCGCCCGTCATCGAGTTCATGCCGGTATCGACAATGGTCACCTTCCAGCTGGGCTTCGAGCCCTTGTGGTATTCGATCGCGTTGGTGGCGAGGTCGACGGTGATATCGCTGTGATGCAGGAACAGGTTTACGAAATATTCCTTGAGCATGTAGCCCTTGTAGCCGGCGCAGATGATGAAATCATTCAAGCCGTGATGGGCGTAGATGTTCATGATATGCCAGAGGATCGGCTTTTCTCCGATCTCGACCAGAGGCTTAGGCCGCACGCTGGTCTCTTCGGCGAGGCGCGAACCCAGACCACCTGCCAGAATTACGACTTTCATCCCAAGCGAACTCCAAAGTGTCTGATAACATCCATTGCCGCCGGCATGCGCCTGGCGAATATGTCCGGTATGCGGGCAACGATCTCCACGGAGCGGAACGGCGGTAACTTCATCGTGATGCCGGTATCCGATTTCGTTCTTGTGCGAGGCTTGCCTTAGCCAACGCGAAAACAACCATCAGCCGGGTGGTTTCTGCCCGCCCGCTGAGTGGTTTGCCCGATAGTCTCCTGGAATTATTTGCTATTTTCGCAGCGCCCCGCATCGGCGCTGCATGCCTATGATTTTTGAGGGGTAAGAAAAGCGCTCTGCAGGAACGAGGCGTTCAGAGAATGCGATCGATCTTATGCTGGATATGCAGATTGGGCATCAAACCGGCCGTATGGGCGGCGCGATAGGCGTTGCGCGCAGCATCGAAGGTCACGCCCCACATGATAGCGCTCAGAAGAAAGGCGATGATGTAGACCTGAATCCGCATAGACCCATCGAAATGGAGCATATTGGCATTAATGTGGCAATGTTGAAGCGGCCCCGCGCCGGGCGGCTTCTCGACCGAAATTATTGGAAAATAAGCTCTTTCGAGAAGGAATGGTGCCCAGAAGAGGACTCGAACCTCCACACCCTTTCGGGTACCAGCACCTGAAGCTGGCGCGTCTACCAATTCCGCCATCTGGGCGACGGAGAGCCATGTACGGGGGTGGCTCTTTGCTGTCAACAGGGTTTTTGAAGTTTTCCTGACAGTCTGTGAAAAAGCTTCATGAAGCCGTGATCGCAACCCGCGGGTCAGTGGATGGCATGGCCTGCTTTCCGCACTATATTTGCAGGGTATCGGAAAGGAATGCGCCATGTTCGACCTTCGCCACGCTTTTCTCGCAGGCCTGCTTCTGGCAGCACCGCTGGCTGGGGCCAACGCCGCCTCGCCATCGCTGGGGCCTGTCAATACGCAGTCGACGATCTGCGATTATCGTGGCTGCTTCGGCTTTGGTCCGCAGCAATGGCATCGCCCGGCCTATGTCCAGCCGAACTATCGGCCGCCGAATGCCGCCGGCCCGAAATATTATCAGCCGCCGGGCACGCCGCCGCCGAGATTGACCTACGACCCGCCGCCGGTGCAGCGGGTACAGCCTTCGGCGGATGATCGCAGCCGCCATGTGGAATGGTGCCGGAACGAATACCGCTCCTACAATCCGCGAACGGATCGTTTCCTGACCTACGAAGGTATCTACAAGACCTGCCGCTCGCCCTATCGCTGAGCGTCAGCTTTCCAGCGAGGCCCGGTCGGTGTGGCCGAGATCGCGATCAGGCTCGATGATGTCGCGCACCCGCTGCTTGAGCTCCTTCGGCCCCGGAAAGCCACCGTCGCGCTTGCGCTCCCAGATCAGATCGCCATTGACGCGGATTTCGAAATTGCCGCCGGTGCCGGGGATGAGCGCCACCTCGCCAAGACTATCCGTAAAAGTCTGAAGCAGTTCCTGTGCCATCCAGCCGGCGCGAAGCAGCCAGTTGCATTGGGTGCAGTAGAGGATGGTGATGCGGGCTTTCTCGGTCATGGGGGGCTCCTTGTATTCAAGGGATCTAGAGACTCACAGGAGGTGCCGCAATGCGCCCGCTGGCGAATCACCAGAGAGAAAGATCGGATTCAGTCTTTTTTGATAATTTTCCATTAGTCATTTCGGATTGGTGTTCTCACGGAATGGCTGAGGCACCCCCTGTTGTTGTTTTGCGTAACGGTGCTCATGCGTTCCACGGCTGTCTCAGCGATCCTTCTTGCCTGCTTCGCTCTGGCGGGCTGCTCGTCGGCTTCCGGTCCGGAAAGTCTTGTTGCCGGCGTTGCTCCGAAGCCTTCGAAGGAAATGACCTCCTCCGTCACGCCGCCACCTGCATCCGTGCCGCAAGCGACGGTCGCAGTGGTCGAACCGGATGCGGCCACCCCACAGGAAAGCCTTGCCTGGGACGCGCCTGTGCTTGAGTCGCGCGCTTTTGCGGCGGTGACCCCTTCCACCGTTTCTCAGCCCGGCATGCCTGTTCCCACCGATCGCCCCGTCGAATTCGCCATGGCGGCGGCACCCGCTATCGAGCCGCCGACCCGTGGCCGCTCACGCGTCTACGGCTATGGTTTCCGCGATGCCAAGCCGATCAATTTTGGCAGGACCTCGCCGCGCAAGCTGGCCGTCCACGGCGTCGACGTCTCCCGCTGGCAGGGTGACATAGATTGGGAAACGCTGCGAACCCGCGGCGCGAACTTCGCCTTCATCAAGGCGACCGATGGCGGCGACCATCTGGACCCGATGTTCAAGACCAACTGGCGGCGCGCCAAGGAAGCCGGCATCAAGCGCGGCGCATACCACTTCTTCTATTGGTGCCGCACGGCCGGTGAGCAGGCCGACTGGTTCATCCGCAACGTCCCGCGTGACCCGGATGCCCTGCCGCCGGTCATCGACGTGGAATGGAACGGCGAATCGAGCTGCAAGGTGAAGCTCTCCCGCGCCCGCGTGCTGGAAAAGATGCAGGTCTTCATGGAAAAGATCGAACGCTACTACGGCAAGCGCCCGATCATCTACACCGCGCCCGATTTCTACGCGGACAATCTCGAAGGCGCCTTCCAGAACTATCATTTCTGGCTGCGCGCGGTCGCGGAACATCCTTCGAAGGTCTATCCGGGTCGCAAGTGGCTCTTCTGGCAATATTCCGGCTCCGGCCTTTCGCACGGCGTCGAAGGCCGTATCGACCTCAACGTCTTCCGCGGCAGCGAGGAAGAGTGGCACCGCTGGGTGGCCGGACTTTAAAATGTAAAAGGCTGGCGATCGAGCCAGCCTTTTAATTCATAATCTGCGCTGAAGTTCCGGATCGTCCGGTTTACTCGTCACCCATCTTGAGCGCCGCGATGAAGGCTTCCTGCGGAATCTCCACCTTACCGAACTGGCGCATGCGCTTCTTGCCTTCCTTCTGCTTTTCCAGAAGCTTGCGCTTGCGGGTGGCGTCGCCGCCGTAGCACTTGGCCGTCACGTCCTTGCGAAGGGCCGAGATGGTTTCGCGGGCAATGACGTTGCTGCCGATCGCCGCCTGGATCGGGATCTTGAACATGTGCTTCGGGATCAGCTCCTTCAGCCGTTCGCACATGTCGCGGCCGCGCTTTTCAGCCGCGGCGCGGTGCACGAGCATCGAGAGCGCGTCGACCGGCTCGCCGTTGACGAGGATCGACATCTTCACGAGGTTGCCTTCGCGATAACCTTCGAGGTGATAGTCGAAGGACGCATAGCCCTTCGAGATCGATTTCAGCCGGTCGTAGAAGTCGAAGACGACTTCGTTGAGCGGCAGGTCATAGGTTACCATCGCGCGGCTGCCGACATAGGTCAGCTCGGTCTGGATGCCGCGGCGATCCTGGCAGAGCTTCAGGATGCCGCCGAGATAGTCGTCCGGCGTCATGATCGTCGCCTTGATCCACGGCTCGCGGATTTCGGCGATCTTGACGACATCCGGCATATCGGCCGGATTGTGCAGCTCGCGCTCGCTGCCGTCGGTCATCGTCAGCTGATAGACGACGGAAGGCGCGGTCGCGATCAGGTCGAGGTCGAACTCGCGCTCCAGGCGCTCCTGGATGATTTCGAGATGCAGCAGTCCGAGGAAGCCGCAACGGAAGCCGAAGCCGAGTGCCGCCGACGATTCCATTTCGAAGGAGAAGGATGCGTCGTTGAGACGAAGCTTGCCCATCGCGGCGCGCAGGTCTTCAAAATCAGCGGCATCGACCGGAAACAATCCGCAGAAGACGACCGGCTGCGCCGGCTTGAAGCCCGGCAGCGCCTGGGCCGTCGGGCGCTTGTCTTCGGTGATCGTATCGCCGACGCGCGTATCGGCCACTTCCTTGATCGAAGCGGTGATGAAGCCGATTTCGCCGGGGCCGAGGCTGTCCACATTGACCATCTTCGGCGTCAGCACGCCGACGCGCTCGACCTGATACTTGGCATCCGTGCCCATCATTCGGATCGTCTGTCCCTTGGACAGCACGCCGTCGATGACGCGCACGAGAACCATGACGCCGAGATAGGTGTCGTACCAGCTGTCGACGAGCAGCGCCTTCAGCGGCGCCTTTTCGCCCCCGGGGCTCTTCGGCGCCGGCAGCTTGTGAACGATCGCTTCCAAGACGTCGGGAATGCCGAGACCGGTCTTGGCCGAGATCAGCACGGCCTCGGACGCATCGATGCCGATCACTTCCTCAATCTGCTCCTTGATGCGGTCGGGTTCGGCGGCCGGCAGGTCGATCTTGTTGAGAACGGTGACGAGCTCGTGATTGTTGTCGATCGCCTGATAGACGTTGGCAAGCGTCTGGGCTTCGACGCCCTGCGATGCGTCGACGACGAGCAGCGAACCTTCGCAGGCCGACAGCGACCGCGAGACTTCGTAGGCAAAGTCGACATGGCCGGGCGTGTCGATGAGGTTCAGCACATAGGTTTCGCCATTATTCGCCTTGTAATGCAGGCGCACGGTCTGTGCCTTGATGGTGATGCCGCGCTCGCGCTCGATATCCATATTGTCGAGCACCTGCTCGGACATCTCACGCTCGGCAAGGCCGCCGGTCGTCTGGATCAGGCGGTCAGCAAGCGTCGATTTGCCGTGGTCGATGTGGGCCACGATCGAGAAGTTGCGGATATGGGATAGCGGAGTCGTCGAATTGGTGCTCATGCGCGCCATATAGCAGCGCGCAGATCGCCCGCAAAGCGGTAATTATCCCACCGTTTACGCTATTTTGAAGTCTGGGAAGCGCGCCTCAGACCGGCCACGTCTCCAGCCGCCAGGCCGAATCCCAGAACATCCATTCATATTGCGAGGCGCGCACGAAGGCGTCGCTCATCTGCTCGCGCTCTGCGGGAGAGGCGGCGCGGGCGGCGATATCCGTCAGCGCGATCACTTCGCGGGCGCCGGCCGCGAACTGTGGGTCGCCATAGGTATTGATCCAGGCCTGGAACACATTGCCCTCGATCGCCGGACTGCTCTTGATGCCTTCGCCGACATGCCAATAGATCCAGAAGCACGGCAGGATGGCCGAAAGCGCGACGGCATAAGAGCTGTGATAGGCCGTCGCCAGCAGGAAATTCGTATAAGCGAGACAGGAGGGGGAGGGCTCGGCCGTCGTCACATCCGCACTCGAAATGCCGAACTGTGTAAGGAAGCCGGCATGCAGGCCCTGCTCGACGGTGATCGCCTTCTGCGCCGAACCGAGGAAACGCAGAACCTGCGCATTGTCGGGCGCCTTGGCGGCGACGATGGCGAGGCAGCGGGCGTAATGTTTCAGGTAGATAGCATCCTGCAGGATATAGTGGCGGAAAACCTCCGGCGGCAGCGTTCCATCCGAAAGCCGTTCCAGCAGCGGCAACCGCTCGATCTCGGCCATGATGGGCTTTATGCGGTCCCAGGCGGCAGCCGTGAAGCTTGCCGTCGTCTCAGTGCCCTGCGCGATGCCGTCCATGCTGGTCTCCGCTCTTCAATGCCGTTGCCATATATCGACGGCGCTGCGGTGAAAGCAAGGCTGCTCGCGAGGGCTTGATTCTATCATCGGATCTTATATTTCTCTTATAGTAGAATCATGGATCGAAACATGGAACAGGAACTCGAACAGGCGATCGGCATCCGCATCCGCGTGCTGCGGCTGGAAAAGGGCCTCACGCTGGATGATCTGGCCACAGCCTCCGGTGTGAGCCGCGCCATGATCTCCCGCATCGAACGCGCAGAAGCGAGCCCGACGGCCTCGCTTCTCGCAAGGGTCTGCGCGGCGCTCGGTCTGTCATTGTCGGAATTCTTCGCCGAGGAAGGGCAGGAGGCGTCGCCGCTATCGCGTCGCCAGGACCAGCAGGTCTGGCGCGATCCCGAAACCGGCTATATGCGCCGCGCCGTCTCGCCGCCGGGTACAACCTCGGATGTCGATATCGTCGATGTCGAGTTTCCAGCCGGCGCTCGGGTCAGCTTCCCGCCGCACGCGGCAAGCCGCGGCATGACACAGCATGTCTGGCTCTTTGACGGCGAGCTGGAAATGACCGTCGGCGAAACAGTCTACCGCCTCAAAGCCGGCGACTGTCTCTTCATGCCTGTTGGCGACGGCCATGTCTTTCATAATCCGGGTCACGCGCCCGCACGTTATTGCGTCGTGCTGGATCACGGCGGCCACTAAATCACGCGCTTGTTTATCAGGGGAACGTTTATGCCGAGCATCCGCCTTCTCTCCGCCGTCGAAGCCCACGCTGCCATTCCCGATCTTTGCGGGGTACTGGCCGATTGCGTCAATGGCGGCGCCTCTGTCGGCTTCATGCAGCCCTATACGTCAGCTGATGCCGAACCCTACTGGCGTGGCGTCGCCGAGGCCGTGGCTGATGATGCCACGCTGCTTTTTGTGGCCGAAGTGGACGGCAAAATTGTCGGCACCGTGCAGGTCGGCGCTGCGCAGATGCCGAACCAGCCGCATCGCGGCGATCTGAAGAAGCTGCTCGTCCATCGCTCCGCCCGCGGCCATGGCCTGGCGCGCCTGCTGATGGAAATGGCCGAACAGGAAGCGGCCCGCCGCGGCAAGACGATCCTCGTCCTCGACACGGCAACCGGCAGCGATGCCGAAGCGATCTATCCGCGTCTCGGCTGGGAGCGCGTCGGCGTTATCCCCGATTACGCGCTGTGGCCGGAAGGCGGGCTTTGCGCCACGACGTTGTTCTACAAGCGGATTGCCTGAGTATTCTGCGTAAAGGCGGCGATAGCATCTGCAAGCGCTGAGGCCGGTGTCCAGTGCAAAGCCTTCCATCCGAATTGCGTGGCTGCCGCAATATTCTCCTCGACATCGTCGATAAAGCCGATCTCATGCGGTGCGACACCGACCCCATCGGTCACAAGGCGGAAAAAGTCACTTTCGGGCTTTCGAGCGCCAAGATCAGCGGAATAGAAGATGCCGTCGAAAAGCGCGCCGAGTTCGAGCACGTCACGCAAATAGGCCGCCCGCCTGTGCTCTTGATTGGTGGCAAGATAAAGACGCGTGCCTTCGTCTTTCAGGCGGGCAAGGTCGGCGAGCAGCTGACGGTCCAGACGGGAGTCGTTTTCGAACCAGTAGTCGAGCAGCGTCTGGGTGCTGAGATGCGGCGCGATCCGGTCGAGAACTTCCGTCAGACGAGGTTCGATCGGCTCCTGCCCGGTGATAATACTCATCCAGTAGGGTTTGAAGAATTCCTGCTGAAGCAACGGCGCTGACAGGCCGAGATCGCGCTCGAGATAGGTAAAGTGCGGCAGACCGTCCGTCGGCCGTCCGTGAACCAGCACGCCATCGACATCGACCATCAGGATTTTCATGGGGCTTAATCTCTTGAGAAAAAGGGACGCATTCTGAAATCGGTTTGAACGTGGCGTCGTCTGTCGTGACGATCAAGGCGTGTTCAGCGCTTTTTTCTTCGGACAGGCCTGTGTAAGGCTTGAGATCGACAGGCTGATTTGCGGAGGACACTCGTGCGCGTCATCTATTCCGAAGACCACAAACTGCGTGATGCGAAGACGGAGCTGCATGATGGTCAGCTCGTGACGCCCTTTGAGGCGCCGTTCCGGGCCGAATGGATCCTTGCTGCGGTCAAGGAAGCAGGCTTTTCGGATGTCGTCGCGCCGGAGACCCATGGCCTCGAAACGGCACGCAAGGTGCATGATCCGGCCTATCTGGAATTCCTGGCGACAGTCTGGGATCGCTGGGTGGCGGCAGGATATAAGGGCGAAGCGATCGCCAATTCCTTCCCTGTCCGCCGCACCAGCCAGCGCGTGCCCGAAAATATCGTCGGCGCGATGGGCCATTATGCCAATGCCGCCGATACTTCCATCACCAAAGGGTCTTATGAGGCAGCGCTTGCTTCGATGCGCTGCGCGATGACAGGCGTGGACTGGCTGAATGCCGGAAACCGCTTTGCCTTCGCGCTCTGCCGCCCGCCCGGCCATCATGCCGGCATCGATCTCTTCGGCGGCTATTGCTTCATCAACAATTCCGGCGTCGCGGCCCAGCGCCTGCTCGATCACGGCGCCGGGAAGATTGCCGTGCTCGATGTCGATTTCCACCACGGCAACGGCACACAGGATCTCTTCTATCGCCGCGGCGACGTCTTTACCGCCTCGCTGCACGGCGATCCCATCCACGCCTTTCCCTATTTCCTCGGCCATGCCGATGAAGAGGGCGAAGGGGAGGGCGAGGGTGCCAACCGCAATTACCCGATGGCGCGCGGCACGAGTTTTGATGTCTGGTCGGCAGCACTTGCCGATGCGCTCTCCCGCATCAAGGCCTTCGGTGCGGAGGCGATCGTCGTGGCGCTCGGCGTCGATACTTTCGAGCGCGATCCGATTTCCTTCTTCACGCTGAAATCGGAGGATTTCATCCGCATGGGCGAGATGATTTCCGCCGTCGGCCTGCCCGTCGTCACCTGCATGGAAGGCGGTTATGGTGTGCCGGAGATCGGCCTTAACGTCGCCAATGTGCTCAAGGGCCTGGAAGCCTGATCCCTGCCGATGACCGAGGAGACCATTTCATCCGATATCCCGACGCCCCGCATGCTGAGCTGGGCACGCAATTCGACCATCTACCGGCTCGAGCGGCGCATGATGACGGAAAAGCAGCTCTTTGACGCCATCACCCGCAAGGCGAAGGAGAAGTTCGAGGATATCAGCGCAGCCCAGGTCAGGGCCGTCGCCGATTTCGCCGTCAAATTCGCCTATGACAACAAGGCGATCGACGATACCGCCTATGCCGAAATCAGCACGCGTTCCGCCCTGCGCAGCGGCAAGTCGAAACGCGCCATCGCCCAGAAGCTTGCGGTCAAGGGCGTCTCCAGCGACAGGGTTGAGGCTGCGCTTGAAGAGGCTGACGATCTCTACGCCGCGGCGATCTTCGCCCGCAAACGCGCCTTTGGCCCTTTTCGCCGCGTCGAGCTTGATGAAAAGCGGAAGGTAAAGGAGCTCTCCGCCTTCGCCCGTAACGGCTTCAGCTTCGAGATCGGCAGGAAGGTCTTCGAGATGAGCTTTGAGGATGCCGAAGAGGTGATCCTCGCCGGTCGTCTCTGATGTCGCATCAAGCCTTTTGCTGCCCCGATCAGAAGTTTGAATTTGTCGCCCGCAAGCTGCCTTCGTATGAAGAGCGCGCAATTGGAGACATCAATGGAAGACAGAACGAATGCCGGAGCGGGTACGCTGACCGCGCAGGTTTCAACGGCATTGGGTGGCGTGGCGGCTGGCGGGCTGATGTGCCTCATGTCCATGTCATCAATCCAGTTCGGCGCCGCACTGTCCTCCTCTGCCATCTCCACCTATGGGTCGGCCGGCGCCAGTTGGCTGCGCCTTGCCTTTGCTGCCATCATCCTGGCGATCGTCGTGCGCCCGCGCATGTCAAGCTACAACCGCGAGCAATGGACAAGCGCCCTGGTCCTCGGCACGACGACCGCGCTGATGACCATGAGCTTCTTTTCGGCGATCGAGCGAATTCCGCTCGGTCTTGCCGTGGCGATCGATTTTCTTGGCCCGCTTACTTTGGCAACCATCGGCTATGGGTTCGGCCGGCGTCTCGTCTGGCCGCTGGTTGCCGCGCTCGGTGTTCTCGCCCTCGCTCATGATGGCGAAGGTTGGGTTGGCGATCCCTTGGGTGTTCTCTTCGCGTTCGGCGCGGGAACCGGCTGGGCGGTCTATATCGTCCTGACGAAGAAGATTGGTGCGAGCTTCAAGGGGCTGGAAGGGCTTGCCATGTCGCTCATGGTCGCCGCCTTGGTTGCGACACCCTTCGGTTTTGCCGGTGCCGTGCCGAAGCTTGATGCTTCCGGTCTGATCGAAATGGCGGGCCTTGCCATTCTCGTGCCGCTGCTGCCCTACACGCTGGAATTGATCGCCTTGCGGCGCATGCCGACAACCTCCTTCGGCATTCTCATGAGCCTCGAGCCGGCGATTGCCGCACTCGCAGGTTTCGTCATCCTGGCACAGCCCATGACGCTTCTGCAGATGGCCGGAACGGCCTTGGTCGTGGCCGCAAGCGCCGGTGCGACCTTTTCGGCAAGGCAGTGAAGGGTCAGCCCGTTTTCTTCGTGGGGTCGTCGAGCGCCGGATTGTAGAAGAGCGACAGCGTCAGGCTTTTGGCGATCCGCTCCGCCGTCGCCATGAACCAGTCCTTGGCTTCCGGCGTCGGCGCTACATCGTCGAGCGTTGAAGAAAACAGCGAAAGCCATTTTGGAAAAAGATCATGCGTCATGTTCGCGACGCCGAGATGCGCCTGCACCGGCTTTCCGCCATAGGCACCGCTGCGGAAGGCAACGGCCGACCAGAAGCTTTTCATCTTGTCCATATGTTCGGGCCAGCGCCCGGAAAGCCGCGCATCGAAGACAGGTCCGAGTTCAGGATGCGCCAGTACCCGCCCGTAGAAGGTCTCCACCAGCTTTGAAATGAAGGCCTCGTCCACCCCGATCTCTTTCATCTCGGCTTCGGCCTTTTCGCGGATCGCAGCAACATGTGCGGCCCGCCCCTGTATCTCATTATCCATCATAGACCCCAGCGCCGCTTGCAACTCGCGGCCTTCATATAGGTTGACGCGCCGTCTCAGCAAAGCGCGATCGGTCGATCGCGTCATTCTGTCAATCCCGCAGGGCTTTGATCTTGACCCATGCTGCTTGCCCCTTTAAGTTTAGAATAATTCTAAATTATTGGAGATTGCCTATGCTGGCCCGGTTTTTCAGATCACCGAAACGCTCTTTCCGTTCTCTCTCCGAGCAGGAAATCCTGGCGCTCGCCATTGCCTCGGAAGAGGATGATGCCCGCATCTATCTCGCCTATGCGGAACATCTGCGAAAGGAGTTTCCGGCTTCCGCCAAGGTGTTCGAAGATATGGCTGAGGTGGAGGACACGCACCGAAGGTCGCTGATCGAAATTCACCGTCAGCGCTTCGGTGAGCGAATTCCTCTGATCCGCCGCGAGCATGTCGAGGGATTTTACGAGCGCAAGCCCGACTGGCTGCGCGCCAACCTGTCTCTCGATGCCATCAGGCAGGAGGCCGAGGCGATGGAGGAACAGGCCTACCGCTTCTATGTCGAGGCGATCAAGCACACCTCCGATGCCTCCACCCGCCAGTTGCTCGGCGATCTCGCGCTCGCCGAGCAGGGCCATGAGGACATCGCCCGCATGCTGGGCAACAAGCATACGCCTGAGGATGTGAAGAAGGAAGAGGATGAGACTGCGCGTCGCCGGTTCGTGCTGACCTATGTGCAGCCGGGCCTCGCCGGCCTCATGGACGGTTCGGTTTCCACGCTCGCACCGATCTTCGCAGCCGCCTTCGCCACGCAGGATACCTGGCAGACCTTCCTCGTTGGTCTCTCTGCCTCGGTCGGCGCCGGCATCTCGATGGGCTTCACCGAAGCGGCTCACGACGACGGCAAGATTTCCGGCCGCGGCTCGCCGATCAAGCGCGGCCTTGCCTGCGGTATCATGACGGCGCTCGGCGGCCTCGGCCATGCGCTGCCCTATCTGATCCCGCAATTCTGGACCGCGACCATCACAGCCGCCATCATCGTCTTCTTCGAGCTTTGGGCGATCGCCTTCATCCAGAACAAATATATGGAGACGCCGTTCCTTCGCGCGGCCTTCCAGGTGGTTGTCGGCGGCAGCCTCGTACTGGCAGCCGGCATTTTTATCGGGAACGCGTGAATATGAGGGTGAGGAGCGGTCGGGCGAAGCCCGGGCAATCGATCCGGTGAATCGATTGCAGCGACGAACGCACTCCCCAAATGAAAAAGGCCGGCTTTCGCCGGCCCTCCCCACAGTCCCCCTCAAAACTCTTTACTTCAGAGCGCCGACCAGGACGTCGCGGCCATTCTCGATGGTGACCCAGCGGCCGGCATTGAAGCTCGACTGGCGCTTGATGAACGTATAGGGCGTCGAAAACCACGGCTTGACGTCGGTCGCGAGGTTGTCGAGCACGAAGTCGCCTTCGGCGGTGCGCAGCGTCAGAACCGCGTGGCCTTCCCCGTCAGGCTTGCGCACGACGGTCATCAGCAGGTCTGCGGGCGAGAAGCCGCGCTGGATGAGAATACGGCGCTTCAGGAGCGCGAAGTCCTCGCAGTCGCCGGCCGTGGTCGGATAGGCCCAGACCTCGTCCTTGCCGTAGATTTCCTTGTCGGTCATCGGCGTGATGGTGCGGTTGACGGTTGCGTTGACGGCGCGAACCGTAGCCCACTTGCCGCCGGTCATGGCCACCGGACCGCTGTTGCGGTCGGCACCACATTCGGCGCGGTGCGACTGACAGAAGTCGTAGTGACCGATCGGCTGCGAAGTCGCACTGCCGGTCACCATGGAGGCATTCTTGCTAGGAGCCGGAATAGCCGCCGGCGCCATTGCAAACACGGCCATCATGGCCACGAGGAAACCCTTGATCCGCACGCCCTACTTCCCTGCATCGCCCTTTATTTATTAACAAACAGTTAACGGAGAGGGCCGAAAGGAGTCAATCGTTACTTCTTGGGAGGACTTTGCAACTCGCAGACATGGTTAAAATGCAACGTAACCTTTGGGTTATCGAACGGAACTTGTTCAACCATGGCATTCTATTGGGGCAGTTGCATAGTCTTTGGTGAGTGACCGGCTTCCACTCAGCGGATCAGGCTTTTGACGGCGTTGCGCAGCCGTTCGATGTCCTGCGGGCGCGAAAGCCGGTGGTCGCCGTCGCGGATGAAGGTCAGCACCACATCGTCGGCCGGAAGATGTTCGACCAGCTTCATCGCGTGCAGATAGGGAACATCTGCATCCTTCATGCCCTGCAGGATATGGATCGGGCAGCCCGTTTCGATGATGCCGGTCAGCACCCGGTTCCGGCGCCCGTCTTCGATCAGCGCGCGGGTATAGATGTTAGGCTCCGGACTATATTGCGAACGCTCCTCGAAGTAGCCGCGCTGTTCAAGAGACGTGCGTTCTTTCTTCCTGAGGTTCGGTTCGATGAGATCGGAGGTGAAGTCCGGTGCCGGTGCGATCAGTACCATGCCCTCGAGCCTCGGCCCGCCATGCCGCGCGAGCTCCTGCGCCACTCTGAGCGCAATCCAGCCGCCCATCGAGGAGCCGACGAGGATCATCCGGTCCGGCGCGATATGACGGATCACTGCGAGCGCCTCCTCCAGCCAGCGCGAGATCGTGCCATCCGTAAAGGCGCCGCCGGAAAGTCCGTGGCCGGAATAGTCGAGACGGATGCAGGCCGCGCCCAGTTCCGAGGCCAGCCGGTCGATCTCGATAGCCTTGCTGCCGCTCATGTCCGATCGGTAGCCGGATAGCCAAACGAGGGCGGGAAGGCCGGTGTTGGCCTGAGCCGGGCGCACGAGCATGGCGATCTGCCGCGCAGCCTCGCCGTCACCGACATCGAGGAATTCGGGCTGAAGGACGGTCATTTGATCGGACATCGGGCAGAACTCCTGTTGTTTTGGCCTATAAAACAGATTCTTGACAGGCTGACAGCAGGTGATTTTTCCGCTAAAGGGTGTTATTGACTC